>FTBB01000048.1_pt1 | contig 16173 bp, 14 predicted proteins | sample 1639251 | NCBI WGS metagenome assembly FTBB01 (sample SAMEA3914864, study PRJEB12502) | metagenome | biome: forest; material: soil | place: USA | collected 2012-03-12 | depth 0.3 m | reverse complement strand
GACTATGAATGTCGCGGTGATTTTGGAGGAGGGGCGGCGGGAGCACCTTGGCGGAAGATTCGATTCAGCCGAGACCCTCTACCGGCAGGTTCTCGCCTATGAGCCGAATCACGCAGAAGCGATGCGTCTTTTGGGAACGGTCGCCGCGCAGACTGGACAGTTGGAAACGGCGCTGGATCTGATCTCTCGGGCGATTCGACTCGATCCGGCGGATGCATCTGCCTTCGATAGTCTTGGAAGTACGTTGCAGGGGCTTGGCCGTGAAACCGAGGCCATTGCCGCCTACCGGAATGCTTTGAAACTCAATCCGCGGTTCGTCATTGCGCGCTGCAATCTAGCCTGCGTGTGGCTAGCCCGCGGCGATGTCGCCGCGGCGATTGAGGAACTGCGTGCCGCCGTTGAGATACAGCCGGACAGTGCGCTCGCCTGGCACACCCTTTCGCACGCGCTGATGGCTAGCGGAGAATACAAGGAAGCGGTCGTTGCCAGTCAACGGGTGCTCCATTTTGCCCCGGAAAGCGCTGAGGCCTTTAACCTAATGGGACTAGCATTTGCGGCGCTCGGCAATCATGGCGACGCGCTGGCCGCCTTCGAAAATGCGCTTCGTCGCGCGCCGGAAAATGCAGACTGGCATTTCAACCGAGGCAATGCGCTTCGTGCATGTGGGCGGACCACCGAGGCGATGCATGCCTATGAGGAAGCTCTCCAGCGCCAGCCGCTGCATGTCCAGGCGCGGACGCACCTGGGCAACCTGCTGCACGAAGCCGGGCGCCACGACGAAGCGATTCTCGCCTTTCGGGAAGCGCTCCGCCACAAGCCGGACTACGCTCTTGCCTGGAACAATTTGGGAAACGCTCTTCAAGCCCAGCGACAGTACGTAGAGGCGCAAGCCGCGTACCGGGAAGCCATTCGCCTGGATGCCAGTTACGCGGAAGCCTATAGCAATCTGGGAAACGCCTTGCAAGCCGTGGGCCAGCGTGCTGAGGCCATGGCGATGTACCAGAAAGCACTGACGTGCAATCCGCAAAACGCATCGGCGTATAACAATCTCGGCCTCGCTTTGCTGGAAGCGGGCCGCACCAGTGAAGCCCTCGAAGCTTGCCGCCAGGCGCTTCGTCTCGATGGAAATCTCGCGGAGGCCTATAACAATATCGCCGGATGCTATCGTGACGAAGGCAAGCTGGATTTGTGCATTGCTCATTACCGCAAAGCATGTGAATTGAAGCCCGGCGCTGCGGACTTTCACAGCAACCTGGTTTATACCCTTCATTTCCATTCGGCACCGACACTCTCTGAAATCCTCGAAGAGGCCGTTCGATGGGATCGACGGCATGGTGCAAAGATGAAGCGGTTCTTTCGCTCCCACTCCAACTCGCGCGACGCCGGGCGCCGTCTCCGCGTCGGCTACGTTTCACCGTATTTTCGAAGTCACCCGGTCGGGCACAATTTGCTTCCCTTGCTCCAGCACCACGATCACACGCGATTTGAGATCTATTGTTATTCAGACGTCGTCGTGCCGGATTTTATCACGGAAGCTTGCATGGCTTCGGCAGATCATTGGCGCAAGATCATTAGTTTGCGCGACGAAGAGGTTGCGGAGGCGATTCGAACGGATGGCATCGACTTGCTCATCGATCTCACCTTGCACATGGCGCACAATCGCCTGCGCACTTTTGCTTGCAAACCCGCTCCGGTGCAGGCGACGTATCTCGCTTACGCCGGGACCAGTGGATTGGAAACCATGGACTATCGGTTAAGCGATATTTATCTCGATCCGGAGGGATCGGAAAAAATCGGCTATAGCGAAAAAACCATGCGGCTGCCGCGCAGCTATTGGTGTTATCAGCCAGCCGGTGCTGCGCCGGAAACGCGGCCTCGCGCAGACGCTTGCACTGGGCCACTCACGTTTGGCTGCCTCAATAATTTCAGCAAGGTTTCAAGCGAAGCGTTGGACTTATGGGCGGCAATTCTCGCAGACATCCCGGATTCCACGCTGGTGCTCCACGCTCCGCCGTCAGCGACTTGTCGCGGTGAGGTGACGGAACGCTTTGCCGGGAAAGGAGTTGCCTCCCATCGGATTCGCTATGTGCCACGGCAGAATTGGAGCGATTACCTTCGCACGATGGAAGAGATTGATATTGCGCTGGATACTTTTCCCTATGCCGGGGGGATTACCACCTGCGACGCCTTGTGGATGGGGACACCTGTCGTGACGCTCTCGGGGCATACGGCGGTGGGGCGCGGCGGGAGGAGTATCTTATCGAATGTTAGCTTTCCGGAATGGATCGCTTCCACGCCTGAGCAATACAAAGCAATTGCCACAGCGCTTGCCGAAAACGTTTCGTGGCGGGCGGAATTGCGAAGCAGTTTGCGGGCGCAAATGGAGCGATCACCGTTGCGTGATCCAGTGGAGCGCACGCGTGATCTGGAGGTGGCGTATCGAGAGATGTGGCAGGCGTGGTGTGGGCAAAAGCAGGAGTGAAGTGCCGCTGGCTTTCCTTGTTTCCGCACGAGGAGAGATGGGGCGCGGCTGCCTTGGGTTTCAAGCACTTGATTCTTTTTCATGTTGCGCTGTTGTGGCGCGGGTCTGTGACCCGCGAGGTGCGGGGCGGCTGGCCTTTGCTTGCAGGGGCAGAGCCTGTCTGCAATTGGGATATTGCGCCACCCGGGTCGCAGACCCGGGCCTACAGCGCCGTCCTTCATTTGATAATTTGGTCTTCTCTCTCTTGGCGCCTGATGATCCGGATGATTACTGGATTTTGTATAATATTTTAAATAGCATCACGTGAGTCGCTATAATGAGCGGAACGAGAAACATGGGGAGCAGGCACAGCGGCAATTCCAGAAGCGCCTGCATAGAAGCTGGGTCGCGCAGTCCCAGCCGTGCGGCGCTCAATACCACAAAGGCAATGTCGATGAAGCCGAAGATATTCCAGGCAAGATAGGCACGGCGTGACTTCGGGCCATCAGGGGAAACTTGGGACAGGAGGATCACGGCGAGTGTCGCTACGAAGATGTCGCCGATGCCCGCCGGCACCGCGAAGCCGGGAGCCAGTTCATGGCGGTGCGCGAGCCATAAAAAGTAAAAGCCGACGAACCGTGTGACATGCAGCGCGACAAACCAGCGGATATCGATCGAGGCGCACCAGGCGCGTGCGGCGCGGGAAATGTTGGCTGATAGTAAAGTAACAGCCGTGAGGGCCAGCACCACGAGTTGCGGTTGCGGCGGATGCAGCGAGCGCAGTTTTCCTGAAGCACCGGCGGCCAGCGCCGCGAGGAACCACGCCAGCAAAATGGCGGCGATCGCAAAGCTCGTTTTGCGAGCGAGCGGTTCACCACGAACCGGAAGGTTTTTCATTGTCAGCCCATCTCTGCCAGAAATCATTTTCCGCGTCGCTCCCATTTCATTTTCGAAATGAAAAGCGCGCGGCGAGCGAGGAAGGCGGAAACGTGCCAGAAGGGGAAGGGGGGATTCCCCTTGGAAGGGGGCAAAGGCACAAAATGTGCTCTCAATACTGACATTCCTTCGCTTGCCTCTTATTCCAAGGGCGCATACAACCCCCGCGCGCTATGAAAGCTGCCTCTCTCCTTTTCATCGCTCTCTCACTTCTCTTCCTCGCCGGTTGTGCGACGACTCCTTCTACTCATGCGACGGCCTCGCGTGCCACGCACAAGGGTCAGCACATGACCGTGCGCACGACCGCCTACACGCCCAATGAAAAGGGCGGAGGCGGCCACTGCAATGCGTGCGGTCAGCGCCTCCATTTCGGCGGTGATCCCTATAGTGCGGCGGCCGATTGGTCGTGGCTGCCGCTCGGCACGCAATTTTATATGGCGACGACCGGGCACACCTACGTGATCGAAGACTATGGTTCAGCGCTCGTCGGCAAAAAAACCATCGATCTTTATATGCCCACGCGGGCGGCGATGAGGGAGTGGGGCGCGCGCAATGTGGATATCGAAATCCTGCAATGGGGTTCGCCCGTGATGAGTCTAAAACTGCTCGAGCCGCGTCAAAAGGCGGATTACGTGCGCACGATGGTTACGTGCCTGAGGCATAACAAAGGGCCGATGTTAGCATCGACGAAGGCGGGATCCGGCACGGCGCTTCCGTGAGTGAGCTGGCTAACCAGCCGTGATGGCGGGCCGCGTGACAAGTGAACTTCGTTCGTTCCGCAGAGTCATGCCTGCAACTTCTGCAAATAAACGGAGAGCGGCGGAGGCTCCATGCTGTTAATTAAAAGCAGGACGAGTCTTTTGGCCGTTTTGGCTCTCAGCGCCGCGAATCTCGGGATCTCGTTTCTCTTTTACGCGACATTGACGCAATTTGCTCTTGGTCATTACCTCGAAACTAATCTTATTTCGTGGGCAAAGATGGCACTTTGGATCGGACTTGCCCTTTTCGTGGCCTCTCTGGTGTGGGTGTTGATGACCAAATCTGAATCGCAGGAGCTGCCTCTTTGGTTCATTCTCGCGATTTGTGTTACTCTCTGGAATATAACCTGTCTGGTCGCTTTTTTGGTTGCGGCGATTCCTGCTCCGCCGTGAATCGCGGAAATAACTAATATTGGTGAAGCCGGTCCCGAGTTTAAGACCCGGAGGGACGTTCGGAAATTAGCCGGCTGCGCCAGCTGCCGGATCGCGCAGCACACGCAGGACGCCCCGAACGGGGCAGAGGAAAAGCGTTATCGCTCAGCATGCCTGGAATGGCTTAGCTGCGCGTGAGACAAGCTTTAACCAATAAAAAACCTAGATTCGGAAACGGAGGTTCACCCCCGGCGGGGTGAATGGAAACCCGATTCACCCGAATAGTGAGAAACACATCCCATGGATGTGTCTCATTCCGTGTTTTAGAGCGGTTCAAGTTTTTATGTATCCGCTCACTATGATCTCATTCAAGGGAGATCATGGAAGCCGTGACCTTGCCCCAAAGGGGCTACGAAACGAAGCCTAAGGTTGCCGCGCGCGTGGAGAGATGGGGCGCGCGGCTACCTTGGGTACTACATCACGACGCGCCCTACCCCAAAGGGGTTGCGATGCAGGCTCTGTTTGGCGAGACGCGGATCGCAACCCCTTTGGGGTAGGGCGCGTTACTTGATATCCCGGGCAACCCCGGGCTTTGTTACGCAGCCCCGTTGGGGCAGGTTTGGTGCTACGGTTTTCGTTAAACTGCTCTAGCATATTTCGGCCCGCCCATTTCCCACTTCCCCTTGTTCCCTCCGCACCTCCGTGGACACGCTATTTCCGAAACAAAGCTTTGCTTCCACTGCCCCTCCGGGGCGTCCCGCGAGTGTTGCGTGATCCGGCAGCTAGCGCAGCCGGCTAATTTCCAGATGACCCTCCGGGTCTCATCGAGTCTCAGATAAGAACCTTACCCTGCGTTACCACTTCGCGCCATCTCTCCGAGGCCTTCGCCCGTTTCATGCGGCGGCTCTTCTGGGCGGCCCGAGTGCGGTTCGCCCTCGGATTCACTTTTGTCCCCATGATGCGGATTCAGACGAATCCCTTTGCGTTGCCGCTCTTCCGGTTTGTGCCAGCCGCAATGTTTGCAGCGCCACGGACGAAAGAAATGACCAATGAGAATGGCCAGCCAACTCACGAGCCAAAGCCCCAGCGTGACGATCGTCAGGAACAGATGGAGCCAATTATTAAGCTCGTTGCGCACGAACACCTGGTCGTGTTTGCAGCGTCTGCAGTAGGCACGGATTCGGTGCGTAGTCATCCTCTTCGCGGAAACTGGCATGAATTGCCATGATTGCCACACAAAAATGTGTGAAAAGTGATTAACAAGCGGCTCAGCATGCCGGCTCTGGAGGAGGGGTGGCGAAGCGTTTACAAGGGGGAGAAACGCCGCGGTCAGCGGGCCGTTTTAACATTCTGATACCATTCGTAGGTGCGGCGGATTCCGTCTCGCAATCCTATGCGAGGCGCCCAGCCGAGGTTGCGCAGCTTGGATACATCCAAAAGTTTCCGCGGGGTTCCATCGGGCTTTGACGTGTCAAAAGCGAGCGCGCCCGGGAAGCCGACGACTTCGCAGATGATCTCCGCGAGTTCGCGAATGGAAACGTCTTCGCCACAGCCGACATTGATGATTTCCGGCGAGTCATACCGCTCGATCAGAAAACGGCAGGCCGCCGCAAAATCATCCACGTGGAGAAATTCCCGCCGCGGCGAACCCGTGCCCCACACGGTCACCGACGTCGCTCCCTGTTCCTTGGCCTCGTGGACCTTGCGCAGGAGCGCCGGGAGCACGTGCGAAGTCTGGAGATCGAAATTATCCCCCGGGCCGTAAAGATTCGTCGGCATCGCGGAGATGAAATCAGCACCGTATTGCCGCGCATAGGATTGGCAGAGCTTGATGCCTGCGATCTTGGCCACGGCATACGCGTCATTCGTCGGCTCCAGCGGACCCGTGAGGAGGGCCGATTCCGGGATCGGCTGAGGCGCGAATTTCGGATAGATGCAGGAGCTGCCGAGAAAGAGCAGCTTGCGCACTCCGAAGTCGTACGAGACCTCCATGAGATTGTTTTGGATTTCCAGATTCTCCAGGAGGAATTGCACTGGGAAATCGTTGTTTGCCTTGATGCCTCCCACGCGCGCCGCGGCCACGACGACGATCTTTGGCCGGGTCTCTTCAAAAAAGCGCCGAACCGCCGCGCGATCACGCAACTCCAGTTCCGAATGGACGCGGGTTAAAACGTTGCTGTACTGGTGCGCCTGCAATTCCCGCAGGATGGCGCTGCCGGCGAGGCCGCGGTGGCCGGCGATGAATACGGGTTCGGATCGAGTCACTCCCAAGCCTAGCACGGCGTTACCCTCTGGGGAAAAGCCAGAAAATGCACGGATTGCGGATCCCTCATTCCGTTTCGCGAATGCGGATGCGGATCGGGGCTTTCCGGGGTCGCAGGGCGCTCCGCCCTCCGGCGCGGCGCCGCATCTCGTCGAATGCGCAATCGGCTCCATCGACCTTCATCTGGTACACCATGCGCAGCAATTCACCGAGCCTGCTCTTCGGCCAGCCTTTTTGGGCAAACCACGCCAGATATTCGGCAGGCAGATCGAAGATTGGGATGCCTTTCGGCGGAAAGACATCAGGTCCAAATTTTCCGAAGGGCATGCAGGTCCGCTCGATCTCCGCGAGATCGTCTGCCATGTGGGAACGCAGAGCGTCGTCCATCAGTCAGAAGCGCGAGCTTAATCCCGATCGCCCGATTCCCCAAGTAACAGGGGCGCCGCCTTAGCTGGCGAGCGGCACGCGGATTTTGATATTCTTGAACACCACGGGGTCGCCATGATCCTGCAGCAAAATCGGCGATTTCGTTTTCACGCCCCAGGTGGACATGCCTTTGAATTTGCTTCCTGCGACGGCCTCTTTGAAGGCATCGCTGCCGAAATCAAACTCCACCGTCTTCGTGCCATTGAGCCAGTGCTCGACATGGTTGCCTTTCACGAGGATGCGGGTGGTGTTCCATTGGCCCGGCGGGTTGAGTTTCTTGTTGGCGGCAGGAGCGATCACGTCGTACAAGCCGGCCGTCGTCCGCGTGCCGTCGTGCAATTTGCCGTCCGGATGATTCACGTCGTCGAGAATCTGGTATTCGCAGCCGATGTTTTTGGTGGCGTCAGGGAGATTGTATTTGATGCCGCTGTTCGTCCCTTCCTCGATCTTCCAGTCGCAGAGCAATTCGAAATCACCAAACAGCTCCTCGGTCACGATATCACCCGCGCCCGCTTTCTTGGGCAGCCGGATTTCGCCACCCTCCACGGTCCAGCCCTTTTTGGGGAATTCCGGCTTTCCAATGGCGTGCCACCCTTTCGTGGTGGTCCCATCAAAGAGGAGTTTCCAGCCCGCGGTTTTTTCCGCGGCGGTGAGTTGGTTATCTTCCGCGACAGCAAAAGTTGAGGCGGAGAGGAGGACGGTGATAGCGAGAGACAGGAATCGGGACAACATGGCAGGAAGTGAAAGGGTTAAACCCCGGGGACAGTGCTTTGTAAGAAGGAATCGGTGAGGAAATGGAAGCTAAAATTGGGCGCTCAGCCTCCGCCTTCAGTTTGGCTCGCCGGGAATGGGGATGCGTGACTTGAAAGGTGTGGGCCCGGGACGCACCGGCACACCCGGTGGCGGAGTCGCTGCGGCCGGTGGGGCCACGGGAGCGAGCGAGCGGATGCGCAGGTTGCGGAAAGCGATTTCTTCCCCTTTATCGAGCAGAACGATGGGGCCCGCCATTTTCTGCCCAAAGCCTGGCGCGGTGCGGGTGCCACTGGCGCGGATGGCCTGCAGCAGCGCCGGGCTGCCGAAGTCGTACTCCAGCACTTTTTCGCCGTTCACCCAGTGCTCGACGTGATTTCCTTTCACGACAATGGCGCCGGCATTCCAACCGGCCTCGTTGATTTTCTTGTTTTCGCCCGGCGGCAGCAGGCTGTAGAGCGCGCCCGTCCGGCGAATGGGCCCGCCCTTCAGGCCGTCCGGATTGTGCACATCATCGATGATCTGAAATTCGTATCCCGTCGGCTTCATCCCAAGGCCGCTGCGCGCTCCGTACAGAATGCCGCTCGCGCCGGAAACAGTGAGCCGATACTCAAACGAAAACTCGAAATCGGAATATTGCGCGACGGTGACGAGATCGCCGCCTGTTACTTTTCCCGATTGATCGATCGTTTTTGGCAGAACGAGCGTGCCGTCTTCGATTTTCCATCCGGCGCCGAGAAAATCCGGTTTCTGCACGCCACGCAGCCCGAGCACGTTCTTGCCATCGAAAAGCAGTTTCCAACCCGCGGCCTGTTCTTCGGGTGTCAGGTAATTGGCGGCAGCGCGCGCGGAGGGGTGAAACGCAAACGCCACGGCCGCAGCGGCGGCGAGAGCGAGGAGGCAACCTGAACGAAACATGGCGCGAAAGCTACCGAGCGCTGGAATGGTGGCAACGTGAAATGCACGGTGTGACATGGACGGCGCGGACCGAACGTCCACGACTTGGATGCTTGCCAGATGGGTTTGGAAATCATCCATTGATGGCTTCCCGCCAATGCAATCTCCATCCATCACCGTCTATCGGGTCGCCCAGGGTCTCGCGCTCCAGCGAGGCGAAGATTTTTTTCATCTTCCCGAAGCCAATCTTGACACGCTTTTCCAGCACGAGGAGCCGGCGCGTTGGTTGAGCGAACAGCTCGCTCAGGCCAAGCCGATTGCGGCGCCCGACCGCTTTCTCGCGCCGATTCAGACGCAGGAAGTGTGGGCGGCAGGCGTGACCTATCTGCGGTCGCGCGACGCGCGCATGGATGAATCCAAAGACGCGGGTGGCGGCAGCTTTTACGATCGCGTGTACGATGCGGTGCGCCCGGAGATTTTCTTCAAATCCACGCCGCATCGCGTGGTCGGTACGGGTGGAAAGGTGAAGCTGCGCAGCGATTCAAAATGGAACGTGCCCGAGCCGGAACTGACGCTGGCGATCAATTCCCGGGGACGTATCTTTGGATATAGCATCGGCAACGATATGAGTTCGCGCGACATCGAAGGAGAGAACCCGCTCTACCTGCCGCAGGCCAAGGTGTACAGCGCTTGTTGCGGTCTCGGGCCCGGGATTGTGGTGCGCGAGGAGTTGCCGCGCGAGACGGCGATCAAAATCCAAATCCTGCGCGGCGGAAGTGTTACTTTTGAAGGAGCCACTTCGTTAAATCAAATGAAGCGCACACTCCCGGAACTCGCCGAGTTTCTCTATCGCGACAATGATTTTCCCGCAGGTTGCTTTCTGCTGACCGGCACAGGCACCGTTCCTCCCAATGATTTTACGCTACACAGCGGAGACGAAATCCGGATCGCGATCAGCGGAGTGGGGGAGTTGGTGAATTTAGTGGCGTGATGGGATAAGCTCGCGCTTGCGAGTTTATACTCTTCGAGGTTAATTTCCGGGCTCTTGAAAATTGGTGCACCTAGGTTGTACTTCCGATTATTTCTCACCCAGCGCTGCTGTAGCGCAGCTCTGTGAGCTGTGAGCTGCGAGGGGCGGGAGGTTCACTGAACTGAGAGCAAGCCCGATGTGTGATCGACGTCTTGCGCCGCCCGGGTCACAGACCCGGGCCTACAGCACCATCCTTCATCGAAGCAGTGCCGCGCGTTCACCGCATTTGGCAACTTGGTCTTCTGCCTCCGCTGGTGATCCGGATCATTCCTGGAATTGGGCTCTATTTCGGAGCAGCCGGGTCCGTCGCATCCAATAACTTTGAAGGCAGAGTTCGCTTGTTCAATTTCACGCTCTTGGCGAGCTCTTTCTTCAAGAGTTCAGGAGTATAAAAGAGAACGGATTTTCCGCTCGCTGGATCTGTTACTTGAAAATCACCCTGCGGTTTGGCCCAGTCAGCTCTCTTGATCTCAATCAAATGCGTTCCTTTCTTTATCGGTTGCGAGAATTTTCCGGCGCCAAAGTCCTTTCCATCCACGGAAATGCTATTGTTATCCAGATCAAAAGCGATTGTCGAATCGGCGTCCAAAACAATATAGCCATGTCCTTCGAACTGGAGCCACGTGACATCCAGGCTGCCGCGCAACTGCTGCGCAATCTTCTCTTTGAATTGCTCGTTCCACTCTTTGCCGGATTTGGCTATGACCAGAAAATTCGTCGGAAACCAGGGATGCCCCGTTCCGCCAATGATGCCACGCATGACGAGCCCTGATTGCTTATCCTGTTTGGGCGCGATTGTTTGAAAGTTGGAAAATGGCGACGGCGAACCGGGATTGGCCGGGGTCTGCGAATGTAACATGAGCGCCTGGGCCAGCAGCGCTCCCATGAATGGGAAGAACGAGCGTGTGAAATTCATATGTGTGTCGATAGCCACTGGGGCGCGCCATCTGCAAATACAATTGTAACGCGAAGCGAGTGATCTCGGTTCGAACAAAGCCGGCACGGATCGGATTTTGCCGAATTAAAATCCGCACTTTCCTCTCATGCCGCGCTCTGCAAACGTGAAGCATGACCCCTTCTCTGCACGGAAAAAGCATCATCGCCGGCGCGATCGTTCAAGATTATGCGCGCACGTTTCAGGCCATCAGTCCGCTGGATAGCCAGCCGCTCGAGCCCGCGTTTCATGAATGCATGGGAAGTGCGGTGGATCGCGCTTTGGAGACGGCGGAAGATGCGTTTGTGATCTATCGGCGCACTTCGGCGGAAGCGCGCGCCGCGTTTCTGGAAAAGATTGGCGAGGAGATCGCGGCGATCGGCGATCCTTTGCTGGAGCGAGCCCATCGCGAGACGGGGTTGCCGTTGGATCGCCTCACGGGCGAGCGCGGACGCACGATCAATCAATTGCGGCTTTTCGCGGAAGTGATCCGCGAGGGTTCGTGGTGCGATGCACGCATCGATCACGCTTTGCCCGATCGCAAGCCACTGGCCAAGCCGGATCTGCGCCGCATGCTCGCGCCGATCGGGCCGGTGATCGTCTTTGGATCTAGCAATTTTCCGCTGGCCTTTTCGGTCGCCGGTGGGGACACGGCATCGGCGCTGGCCGCGGGATGCACGGTAGTCGTGAAGGCGCACCGCGCGCATCCCGGAACGTCGGAGCTGGTGGCAGGATCGATCAATCGCGCCCTCGAAGCGTGCAATCTCCCTCGCGGTGTTTTCTCCATGGTCCACGGCAGCGGTGAGGAAATCGGCACCGCGCTGGTGCGGCATCCTTTTGCGCAAGGCGTGGGTTTTACGGGTTCGCGTGCCGCGGGGCGCGCGCTCTTTAACGCGGCTGCGGCGCGCCCGGAGCCCATCCCGGTTTTTGCGGAGATGAGCAGCCTCAATCCCGTCTTCATCCTGCCGGGCGCTTTGCGCGAACGCGGCGCGCAGATCGTGGAAGGCTTGAAAGCGTCGGTGACCACCGGCGTCGGCCAATTTTGCACCAAACCTGGACTCGTCTTTGGAATCGGCGGCGCGGATTTGCAAAACTTTGCACAGGGATTTGCCGCAGCGATCCGCTCCACGCCGCCCGCCACCATGCTGCATCCCGGCATTTGCCGCGCTTTTCACGACGGTGTGAGTGGAATGGCCAAGGTTCCCGGCATGGTCCCGCTGGCGGTTTCCGATACTGCGCCCGAAAGCGCAAAAACGCACGGAGAGCCTTCGGTCTTCGCCACGGATGCCGAAGATTTTCTCCGGCGTCCCGAACTTCACGAAGAAGTCTTTGGGCCGTACACGTTACTTGTCACGGCGGCGGATATGTCGGCGCTGATCAAAGTGGCCCGCCGGCTGGAAGGCCAGCTCACCGCCACGCTTCACGCCACGGCCGAGGACATGGCCAACGCCGGTGAACTTATTGCTATCCTCGAGCGAAAAGCGGGCCGCCTTCTCGTGAATGGATTTCCCACGGGAGTGGAAGTGTGCCCGTCCATGAATCACGGCGGACCGTATCCGGCGACGACCGATGTGCGCTTTACCTCCGTCGGGACGGCGGCCATCCACCGATGGGTGCGTCCGGTTTGCTATCAGAATTTCCCGGCCTCCGCCTTGCCTATGGAACTCCAGGAGGAAAACCCGCGCGGCCTCATGCGGCTGGTGGATGGCAAATTGACGCGATAGGATCACCCTTCGCGACAACTAGCTTTCATTGTCGGGGCCTTTTGATGCAAAGTCAGTGGGGTACCCCCGATAGACGGGATGCGCCTGAGGTGTCACGGTCATTTTCCCATCACAATATTCCAACGATATGCCAACCTTACAGCCCGGTCATTCCTTTAAAAACGGCGGTGTTCTCACTCAGATTTCCAACACCTACATCAAAATCGAACAGTCCCAGGTGGACATCGATGCCGATGGTGCGAACGGCCAATTTGGCCAGCCTCCCGCGTACGCCCCCAAAACTTACCCTAAGGCGACGCTCGACAACCTGGGTGACGCGGGGCGCCCGGGAAACTGGTGGGCATTGGCCACGGATAATGGCCACTCTGATGGTGATCCCATTGTGCAAACTGCAGGACAGCCGGCTCCCGGCGCCTACATTTCCGAAACTTCATTGCGTCTGCTCAATGCGGCTGGAACGTTCGATCGGAAAGACCCCATGTGCTACGTCGATGCCGCGACCGTGCCTTACCTAGTCATCTGTCCTGAGCTTCTCCGTGCAGTTTCACCGATCGTCATGGGCTGTCGCGCTGTCCTCACCAACACGGAGAATGGAAAGCAAGTGGACGCCGTCGTGGCAGATGGCGGCAATTCCAACGAAATGGGGGAAATCAGCCTGGCCGCGTCTCAAGCACTCGGAATTCGGGGGAACGCACGAGGCGTGGAAGACACTGGAAGGCTCCTGACTATCGAGATTTATCCCGGAGTTGCCGCGGTCGTGAATGGGGTGACTTACCCGCTCCAACATAGCTAGGCGCTGGCGTTTTAGCGTAGAGAGATTTTAAGTTTTTCTGTAACCGCTCACAGTGAACGGCCACAGAGGATTGTTTGTTAAATAAGAAACGCCAACGGCGTTTAATCATTCAGCCCGGGGTTGCGAGGCACGAGCTACCCCGGGTTCACCCACCAAAATGCGTTCAACCCTGAAAGGGGTTGAATCCGTGTCAGTCGCACCGTGCCCTGCTATGCAACCCTTTCAGGGTTGCCACGTTTCCATGGCGCCAAACCCAGGGTAGCTCGTTCCTCGCAACCCTGGGCTGAATGATGGAACGCCGTTGGCGTTCAAGCTTCATGGCCACGCAAAATCTTGAAGTTTCCGACCGGCTTTCTGACAAGGACCGCACTCAAAATTATGTAAGTAATCTCCGTGACACCGCTCTAGAAATATTGCAGACAAACAAGTAACTTTGGATAACCGCCCGTTGCCTGAACAGGCCATGTCCGACGTCGTTTGCTAATTTCCCGCCGGCTTCGTGATCATGTCAAAATCATCCGACCGGAATGGTGTCACGGGCAATCCTTCCTTGCTATACAGATTGCACGCGGGGTTGTCGCCCCACGCGTAGCGCACGGCGACCGGCTTCTCCACCTTGTCGCTGGAAACTTCCACTTTATTTCCACTCTGGATGGTCCCTTTGGCCCAGTGCCAAACCTTGTCTTCGCCGCAAACGGCGAAGCCGATTGCCTCTTTCACATCGAAGGGTCGCAGCGCACTGCCAAAGCAATCAAGGGTCACGACGGCTTTGTTACCCTGCACTTCCATGCTTTTGAATTCCGGGCTGCGATAAGGGAAATTCATCCCGTAATCTTTTACCAGTGGCCAGCGCACAAGACGCGCGGCGACGTCGTGCTTATTCTTCGGATGAATATCATAACCTTCGCCGAGATCGATGATCACGGCCTGGCCGGTGTTCGGCACCTTCATCGATTTTGTTTGCGATTCCCGCAGCTCGGCCCACGCGCTTTGTTGCGGCTCGGCGGTGCGGGGCTGGAAATTGGCTAGTTGCACCCAATAAAAAGGGAAATCACCCTGGTTCCATTCCTTGCGCCATTGCTGAATGAGGAAAGGAAACAACTCGGCATATTCATAGGCGCGGCTGGCATTCGTCTCGCCCTGATACCAGATCACGCCCTTGATTCCGTAGCCGATGGTCGGATTGAGCACGCCATTGAAGATGTTTCCTGGCCGCGCATTGCCGCTCATCCACAACTGTGGTGACAGCGGCTGGCGCGGCGCCGGCTTTCCTTCGGCTTTGGCGGCATCCACTGCTTCCTTCCACTTCGCCATGGCAGCGTCGTAATCGCTCTTGGCCTTGTCGGACTCCAATTCCGCCTCGCGTTTCACGGTGTTGTCCATGAGCAGCTTAAAGCGCGGGTCTTTCTCCAGAGCCTCCCGGCGAATCCACGCTTCCGCCGCCGAGCCGCCCCACGCGTCGTCGATCAATCCCACCGGCACTCCAAGGATTTCATGCAAATAGCGTCCGTAAAGAAAACCGACCGCACTGAAATTGAGCGCCGAGTCGGTGGCTGAGGCCTTCCATTGGCCCTTGAAATCATTCTGAATCTGCTGCGTGCCCACCTGCGGCACCTTGATCAGGCGCAGATTGGGAAGCTTGGAGGCGGCAGACTCGATGTCGCCGTTATATTCCTCGCGCAGGGTGAATCCCATGTTGGATTGCCCGGAGCAAATCCACACTTCGCCGACGAGCACATCCTGCACTTCTTTGGTTTCCGAGCCGGTCACCTTCAGCACCTGCGGCTTGTCATTCGCCGGCATGGGCGAAAGTTTCACCGTCCACTTCCCATCGGCGCCGGCTTCCGCCGTCTGGGTCTGGTCGGCAAAGGTCACGGTTACTTTAGTGCCTGGCGTGTCCCAGCCCCAGATGGGGTCGGATTGCTTTTGCTGGAGCACCATGTGATCGCTGATGATCGCCGGCAGCTTCAATTCCGCATGGAGGAGGGGAGAAGCGCAGATGCTGGTGACGACGAAGAGAACCGGGAGTTTTTTCATTGGCGGGAGCTGATGGGTAGATGGGTAGCGGGCATGGTGCAAGAGCCGGGCGGAGGGGGAAATCTTGGGGGATTTTTCTGGACGCCCCCCAATCGTCAATCTTCTTCCTCGCGAATTTCGAGCGCTTGATTCGCCGGCACCCCGCGCCGATTGACGGTTTTCTTCGACGGATAAAACTCGATCTCCACATCCACCTGCACGAAAGCGCCGAGTCCGAAGTGGCGTTCCGTCTCGCCAAGCGTGTAGTAACTATGCGCCGTTTGCCGCGAGGCGATCACGACTTGTTCATAGGCAATGAGCCGCGAGCCACCGCTTTCCGTGAGCCGAATCTTCGCACCGGCGGCGGCGAAATTCCCGCCGGTGCCCGCGAGCCGCACGTTAAGCCAATGCTTCTTGGGCAGATCGTTATGATAAACGGCGACGCGCTTGTTCTTATCCGCTCCGCTGCATGCGATGATGTCCAGCGCACCATCACCGTCAATATCTCCAAAGCACAATCCTTCGTCCACCGTGGCCCAGGAAAAATCGCGAATGCCCCAGCGCTCGTTCATATATTCGAAATGTCCGCCGCCGAGCCCGTGCAGGATGTAAAGAAAATTTCGGCCATTCATCAATATGTCCGGAATGCCGTCGTTATCGAAATCCGCCACGACGGCCAATCCCCAGTTAGCATAGGTGGGTCGTGAAGCCTTCTCCATGCCGCTCACGGCGTGATCGAGTTTGTGAAAATGGGCCGCGCCGTCGTTCAAGTAAATCTCCACGCTCTTGCCGTTTTCCAGGCAGATTAAATCG
>FTBB01000040.1_pt1 | contig 16828 bp, 16 predicted proteins | sample 1639251 | NCBI WGS metagenome assembly FTBB01 (sample SAMEA3914864, study PRJEB12502) | metagenome | biome: forest; material: soil | place: USA | collected 2012-03-12 | depth 0.3 m | reverse complement strand
GCGTGATAGAGCTTGTTGATGGCGCGCGTTGTCATGCGAGGTTATTCGCAAGCTCGGTGAGAATCCGGAAATGCTCATCGGATTTGCCGGCGTTGGGTTTCGCGTGCTTGTCGAGGACGGCCACGAACTCGATGGTGTGCGGGCGGACGCGGAACCGACTCATCTTATCGGAACTCCGAAACGCGAGAAGCGCTAACCGCAAAATGCACTACTCTACGATTTCGCGATGACGGACAACAGCGAATGCCTGGAGGCTAACGATCGACGATCCACCTTCGCTCGCGTCTTTGCGCAACCGGTTTTTCCGCTGATCGCCAAAAAACCTACTTTGTAAGGGTGCACGGATACGCCCGTGTGACTCGAAAGCTGATTAGTAGAAGCCAAACCGCTTTTCCACCCTTGCAAATTTTGTAGGGGGTTTTGAGCAAAAATTAAGGGATTCGATTTGTTGGTAATTTTTAAACCTCATCTTTTATGATGGTCCAACTTCGATAGAAGCTGTGCGCCGAAAACACGCTCGCGCGGTAATCGCTCGACAACCCACAAAAAATCTTTAAACCTTAACACTCCCTCCCCGTCTGACCGGCCAACGGTGCGGCGGGTTGAAAGCGATTGTCGAGCAGTTTCTGGCATCCGAATCAGGCGCGAACCCACTGTCATGAATACTTCCATTTACCAGTTATCGGGGAATGATTTTGAAAGCCTCTCGTTTCAAGATCTTCTTGAGGCTCGTGATCTTTATCACGTGCATCTCATGAACCACCCGCACGTAGTGGCAACGGCGCTTGGCCGTTACCGCATCCGCTCTGCAGATTCGTGGCCAGACGCGGGCGGGGCCGTGAAGAGCAAGGGCGCGGGCCCTCGCACTTTGGCCAATTCCGAAGTGCGCCCCTACTCCTGGCCGTCGATTCTGGTATTTGTGGATGAGTGGCTGGACGTCGAAGACTTTGGCAAGGACAAGCGCCATGACCCCAGCGAGATGGTCCCGCGAACGCTTTTCCTTCCAAACGGACGCAAAGTCCCGGTGTGTGTCATCGTGGTCGAGAAAGTGGCCGAGACGCCGCCCACTCCACACATCTCCTTCCCGCTCAACAATATTGGCGGCGGCAACCCGGTGATCGCTAACGTGCAAGGTCGCAAGCATGTGGCCACCATCGCCTGCCTTGTGACGGACGGGCACCGGACCTACGCGCTCACGAACCGGCATGTGGCCGGAGACGCCGGAGAGATCCTGTATTCACGCCTCAGTGGCAGTGAAGAGCCAATTGGCCGCTCCAGCGGCAGCCAACTCTCGCGTCTCCCGTTTGGCAGCGTGTATAGCGGCCTTCCTGGAAAGGATGTTTACCTTAACCTGGATGCAGGCCTCATCGACATTACCAACCTCGAGGGATGGTCGGCAAAGGTCCATGGCCTTGGCGTCCTAGGCCCGCTAGCGGATCTGCCGCCCGAGCAAATGAAGCTCTCACTCGTTGGCTGCCGCGTGCTGGGCTCTGGCGCCGCAAGCGGGAGGATGGAGGGCGAAATCACCGCGCTGCTCTACCGCTATAAGTCTGTTGGCGGGTTCGAGTACGTGGCGGATTTCCTTATCGGTCCCCGCACTGGAGCAGAACCGGCTGCGAATACCAAGCGTGGACGCGTCCCGGCTCCGCACTTGCTCACCCGTCCAGGGGATTCCGGTACGCTTTGGGTCTTCGATCCCATCCATCATGGAGGCAAGCCGGCTGAGAATGGAGCCGCCCAACCGCCGGCGTATCGGCCGTTCGCCATGCAATGGGGAGCCCAGGTGTTTGCCGGCGGCGGAGAAACCAGCTTTGCACTGGCCACCTCTCTGAGCACCGTCTGCAACCAGCTGAACCTCGACGTAGTGCGGGACTGGAACTTGGACCAGACCGACACCTGGGGGGCCATCGGCCACTTCTCCATCGCGCTCAACGTCGCCGCCTGCCTTACCGACCCCAATCTCAAAGTTTTAATGACGAAGAACCAGGAAATCATCAGCCCCAGCGGCGATGAAATCCGCAGCAGCGAATTCAAGGGCCTCGGCACGGCGGACTTCGTGCCCCTGGCGGATGTGCCAGACATGTTCTGGAAGCCTCGCATCGCTCAGCAGGGCTTCTCCCGCGGCATGGAAGGACCCAATCATTTCGCCGACATGGACCAGGAAGGGCCAGACGGCAAGACTCTCCTAGACCTCACAAAGGATGACGAATTTATCGACCCGGACAAGTGGAACGATTTCTACTCCTCCGTGACCGACATATTGAGCGGCGACGCCATCACTCCTCAGCACCGCGGTCTCCTGCCGTTCCGCGCGGCGCAGATCTTCAATGACATGGTTCGCTTCGTAAAGGCGGGCAAAGTGGAGCAGTTCGTCTGCGCCGCCGGGGTTCTAACTCACTATTTGGGTGACGCCTGCCAGCCGCTGCACATCTCCTTCCTGCACGACGGCGATCCGCGCCAACCGCAAACCAAAACCATCCATCACAGGAATGGCGAGGATGAAAACCAGACCGTGGCGCTCGGCGCCGGGGTCCACTCGGCCTATGAGGACGGTATGGTGAACGCCCACCGGCCAGACATTCTCAAGAGCCTGGCCCGCACGCCCGAGGTGAAGGAATCCGAATTAATCGAGACCGGCTTTGAAGCTTCTAAAGCCACGATCACCATGATGCGCAACGTGTTCAAACGCGTGCCGCCGGAAAAGATCGTGCAATTTTACATCGACAGCGATGCCAAACCCCAGCAGCTCGCGGAGGACATGTGGAATGAGTTCGGCGCGGGCACACTCAAGTGTATGCAGGACGGTGTGCATCTGCTCGCGGTTCTGTGGCAGAGTGCGTGGACCGTAGGCAAGGGGGATGAAACCATCCCAGCGTCAAAGCTGAAGGCCCTTACTGAGGAGAAGGCCATGGAAATTTGCCAGGATCGCACTTTCCTGCCTTCCACTTCGGTGGACAAAATCGGCAAAATCCTGCGCCAACCCGTGTGATTTTATCGCACGTCTGCAATTCTACGGTTCCAGAGCCGGATTGCCCATTTTCAATCTCTCCGCCATCCAACTCCGTGCCTTCGGCGTTTGCGGCCGAATCTCCCGCGCGATCGCCCCTTTGACCGAGTCGCCTTCCGGCGTTTTCGAAAGCTGCGCTTCGTCCATACGGCGCTCCGCAGCCCTTGCCTCAAGAACGCCTCACGATCCTCGTCGTCGTTGAAGATCCTTTCCTTTCGGTCTCCCCGACTCATGACGTGATAGTTCGCTCCTTCCTAATCGATTCGCAGGGGCGCGGCATGACGCCTGACCTCGTTCCCCGTTCCCCGTTCCCCAGTATTTACGGCTTTGCCGCATCCACTGCGAGCACACGATCTGCTTCGGCGGAGAGAATGCCATCCCAAAAGGTTTTCACCTTCATTCGATCCGAGCTATGGCGGCGTCGATTCAAAGTTGCAGCTCTGGCCGCATGCCCCGCCGTTTTCCTTGCCCAGGCGAAGGCTTTGGAGGTACAGGAGCTCGTTCGTCCTATCGAAATCAGGCCAGGAGCTGCAATTTGGACGGATGTTCAAAAGACCAACCGTCAATGGTGCGAACGCGCGCTCATCGCTCCCTATCTGCTTCGTGTCAAAGGCAAGCTTTGGGCGAATGACGGCGCGGACTTCGCTCGAAAAGCTGCCGAAACCCTCGTTGCACGGACCGTTCGCGGTCCTTCGCGGGAATTGTGCGATCGGGGCAATGCTTTGCTCAAACAAGGCTGCGACGATCCTCTCATCGTCTACTTCGCCGCCCGTATCTTCTCGAAGTCCTGGTATGCGGCGGACTGGTTCACGCTGTTCAAAACCGCATCGGAAAAAAGCCAGTCATTGCCCGGTCAAAAAGCGCTGAATTGGCTGATTGCCCGCGATCTCGCGGGAACGAATTCCAAGCACTCGCAATTCGATGTGGCGCTCCAGCTGGCCATGACGGTCGCAACCGACCAAAGTTATGGCGCAGAGGATTGGCCGCTTTTCCTTCGCCACTTCCTTGCTGAATTCAACAGATCGACCGCTATCGAGATAGAGGAGCCACGCTACTCTCTTCTGACCGACGATGGGCCGCTCCCGGAATACGTCTGGCAAACCATTCGCGGAATTCGCGAACTGTACCTCGCGGTGGATGGTCGCTCCCGTGCAGAATTGCCGGGCGCTGCATCCCGGGAGTCGCCCACGCTCGACGAGGAAACGGAGCAACACCGCCAGGCCGCGAAGCGCGCGTTAATTCGCGCCAGTGAATTGCGCCCTGACCTTCCGTTTGCTTCGTGCCAAATGATCTCAATCACCGGCGACGAAGGCGACGTGGAGGGCGCCCGGCGATGGTTCGACAAAACCATCGCGGCGCAATTCGACTACGAACCCGCATACGAGTCCATGGTTCGCGTCTACGAGCTGATCTCTGATCCCAGACTCGCGCACATCCACGCATTTGGCGAAGCTTGTCTGAATACCGGGCGTATCGATACCATCGTGCCGCAATATTTTAATTACGCTTTGTCCCGCGAAGTGGAACTGGTCGGCGATTGGAAGAAAGTCTATCGAAACCGTCCGGACGTTGGAGCCCACGTGGAGAACCTCAGCAAAGCAGTCCTCCACGAGCCGAGCCGGAAAGAAGATTATTCGAGCAATCTTGGCTTTCTCTCTGTGAATGCGTACCTGGCGGGAGATTTGCAAACGGCAAAGGCAGCCTTCGACGAGTTGAACCCTCGCTTCGAGATGCCGAGCGGCGTCCAGGAAAAGCTCTTCAAATTGGGTATTCGCGATTACGTGAACCGCATGCGAGCGCTATCGAAAAAAGGAGCGATCGAGCTCGAGGAGGCGGATGCGCTCGAAACGAATGGCGACTTCGAAAAGGCTTTCGCCATCGTCTCTTCAGCCTCGAGTGGAATTCCTGCCGACGACGAGAATTACGGCGCTGCCAAAAACCGGTTGGCGCGGCTGGACTTTTTGCGCAGGTACCAGACTGGCGATTGGGTCGAGCTTTCCGGCGATCCGGCGGATTTCGCATGGGATCCATTTGCATTGTGGCGCATAGAACACTCGCCAAATTCCTCTCGTCCTGCGCCGCCTCGGAAGACCGAAGAAGCAATTGATCCTTTCATTCAGTTTCCAGTCGGCGAGAATTTCGAAATTCGAGGGCAATTCTCGAGCGAAATAAAAGGGCCGCTTCTACTGAAATTCTATCTGGGTTTTCGTTACCAGAATAGGGTTCGGGAAGACCGAGGATTACTCATTGCCAAGGCAGCGGATGGAAGCTTCGCGGCCGCTCTTTGGGATGTCTCCATGAAAACGGAGATCGCAAAACCCAAGCCGGTTGCCTTAAATGCAACTAATTCATTCACGATCCGGGCCGTGAACGGGCTTGCGACGTTTCTGGTAAACGATAAGATGCTCTGGGAAAAGATTCCCGAGTCGCCCTATCGCGATACCGGAGAGAATGGCTTTGGCTACACGCCGGGCTCGGACGGTCATAATCCGAGTCATGTGGAGATAAGAAAATTGCGCCCCATAAACGCTGGCCGCGTCGATTGACCCCGACTCCCGACTGTTCAAACACAGAACTGCAAGGGTCTGTTCTGAGTCGGTTCTATTATCGACACTCCCCCGGCGAGCCGATGAGCCGACACCCATCCACCCGCGTTACGGGCTTTATCGTGACTGCAAAATGAGCGCCACGTCCTCAACCTCGCGACCCTCGACTCAGGCTCGTCAAATGACAGCCGCCGCCTCCGGATTTAATGCCCACCACCTTGACGCGGATTTTTTCAGTCAACTAAGTCGGAGTCATGGAAATCTCTACCGACCAGATCGGCGCGCGATTGCGAGTGATCCGCCGCGCGTAGTTCGAAACTAGAGCCAATCGATCGAGCGCACGTTCTCGGCAGAGACTTACGGGCTGCCGCTGCGCGGCCGTCCCGTGAAAGCTCATTCCTTGGGGGCTTCCAGGATCTGAGTGTGCGGGCCGACGCGGAAACACCGGTAGCCGTGAGCTCCAGGGGAATCCGATGTGCCCTTTCCCTCCCCGCGGCATTCCTCGTTCACGAGGAGATTCAGCAAGGTCTCGCCGCCTTTAACGCCGACGCGGATTCGCGCGACCTGGGGTTTGTCGGAGAAGTTATGCAAAGTCAACATCGATCGGCCACGCCAATCGTAGCGGAGTCCGATCACGGAGGACGAACCCGTTTTAATTGTCTCCAGTCACCCCACCCGATCTCCGGGCATTCCTTGCGCATGCGGATCATCCGCGCGGTCCAGTTGAACAGGGAGTTATCATCGCGCCGCTGCATTTCGACGTTCACTTCCTGATAAGCGTACGGCCCTTTGGTAATCACGGGCTGCACGGTGTGCGCGTGCAGGGAAAATCCCGCCTACGAATTATCCGACCACTGCATGGGCGTACGCACCGCGTTGCGCTCCGGAATACTGAGATCGTCACCCATGCCGATCTCGTCGCCACACCTGAGCACCGGCGTCCCTGGGAGGGCAAATAACATGCTATACACGAGTTCCAGCCGCGCCTTGGAGCCCAGCGTCGGCGCGAGTCTCCGGCGAATCCCGCGCTCGTACAATTACGCATTCTTATCATTCCCAAACTGCTCGAACACGACTGCCCGCTGCTCGTCCGTAAGCCGGCCGAGATCGAGTTCGTCGTGATTCCGCAGGAAATTCGCCCACTGCGCGCTGGGCGGCAGCTTCTGCGTCTTCAGCAACGCCTTCTCCAGCGGCACGACGTCCGCGGAGGCCAGGGCATAAAACAGATGCTGATTCACATAGAAATTGAACATCATGTGAATGCCCTCGTTTTCCTCGCCGAAAAACTTCAAATGATCGGCGGCAGAACATTGGCCTCCTCTAACAAAATTGCGTCGCCGGACCGCCATTGGAGAAAGCGGCGGAATTCATTCAGATACTCGAAATGCATCTTGGGCTTTTTACCGGGCTGCATCGACTCGATGACGAAGCCCGGCCCTTGGACCACACATAATAGTCGTGCTACTTGGTTTCCTTTTCGCTTCGCCCAGTCTGGAACCACCGATGCCGATCGGAAGTGTGGTTCACGACCAGATCGATGATCACCGCGATCCCTCGTTTGTTTGCCTGGGGCATGAACTCGACGAAATCTCCTCCGGATCCATACCTGGAATCGACATTGAAAATGTCGCTGATGTCGTACCCATCATCCTTGTTCGGAGCGCACTGGAAGGGCGAGAGCCAGAGCGTATCGACACCGAGGGCATGGAGATAGTCGAGCCATCGCATGAACCCCTCGAAGTCTCCGATTCCATCGCCATTGGCATCCATGAAAGTCTCGACATTGAGGGCGTAGACGATGGTGTTTTTGTACTAGAGATCTTCAATCATGGAATGCTGGGTTCCCTTCTCTATTCGCGCGGGAACTGGCGCCTACGGGCCTCTGGCTCAGCGGAAATCCGCAGGGCCGGTACGGCTGGAGGGATTTAATTGGACATGGATATGGCAGATCGGATGACGCCGGAGCCCGTTCGGAAATTCCGCGGGCCCCCTGGCGAAGAAGATCAAGCAAATCCTTGCCTCGCTTTTGCATTCTCTTGGCTAAGGGCGTGTTTCACGCGCATCCTTTGCCATCGCGCCCGAAGCCCTGCTTTGCATCGCGGGAGCGGAAAGCCTGCATTCACGGCTTGCCGCCGTACACGGTGCGTTATGTCCGTGTGCGGCAGCCGTTGTAAAAGCGGCTTCCCAGCCGCTTTCAAGAGCGAACTGCGTTAAGCAGCAGCTCGTTCACGAACGGACCGTCACTAGCTAAATCCCTCCGCGCCCATGCGGGCGGTCGAGATGCAATTCGGGACCGATCGGGACGATCTGCGTCGGGTTGATGTCGGCGTGGGTGATGTAGTAGTGCCGCTTGATGTGGCTGAAATTTACCGTCTCGGCGATGCCCGGCTGCTGATAGAGGTCTCGCAGGTAGCCGTCGAGATTTGGGTAGTCGACGATGCGCCGGATATTGCACTTGAGGTGTCCATGATAGACGGCGTCGAAACGGATCAAGGTGCAGAAGAGTCGCCAGTCGGCTTCGACGATGCGCTGACCGAAAAGGCGTCTCCGCGCGGAAAGGCGCTCTTCCAATTCATCGAGCGCGGCGAAAAGAATGCGGCAGTTCTTTTCGTAAGCCACCTGGCTCGTGGCGAAACCTGCGCGATAGACGCCATTGTTCACGTTTTCATAAATGAAACCCGAGATCTCTTCATGCTCCTCGGCGATTTCGTTGGGAAAGAGATTTTCCGCTGCATTTCCAAAGGTTGCGAAGGCATCATTGAACTTCCTGCAGATATCGTCCTCGGAGTTGTTGACGATGCGCCGAGTCTGCTTGTCCCAGAGGACCGGCACCGTGACGCGTCCATCGAAGCCAGGGTCGGTGGCGGCATAGGCTTCGCTCAGGAACTTGAAGCCATTGACGGGGTCGTGGCTGTAGCCGGGCCCGTCACGGAAAGCCCAGCCTCGCTCGTCCCGCACCGGGTCCACGACCGTGAGGCCGACTACCTCCTGAAGCCCCTTCAAATTCCGGACGATCAAGGTGCGACTCGCCCACGGGCAGGCAAGCGAGATGTACAGGTGGTAGCGCCCGGCGGCCGCGGGATACGCCGTCGAGCCATCGGACGAAACCCAATCCCGAAAGGCGTCCTCCTGGCGTTGAAATTCGCCATTCTCAGATTGCTCCTTCGGGAACTGCGCTTTGGAGGACATAAGATGATTATTGCTGACGCAGAAGAAAAAAGTCCATCATCGGAATCGGCGGCGCTGCGGATTTCAGCGGCGTTATCGAGCGTCCGCGAAAGCGCCGAAACCCTATCCAATTTGTCGGCTCTCGGCGGCTGATTTCCCCACAAAATTCAAGTTGAGACTGCCAATGCCTCCATCGCCGACCGCCAGATTGAGCAATTTGAAAAAGCCCCCGTCAACAGGACAAGGCTTCACCCTCTCGTGAACGGGATCAGTCATTGGCCACTCGTCGCTTCCATTTTCATGCTCGCGCGGCTTGGCCTCGCGCAGGATGCGTTGAACGGCTTCACCGCTCGGTTTTCACTCGTGTGCTTCCGGGAGTTTGGCGTTCTGCCACTCTTGCCAACCGCCGGGAAAGACGTAAACGCGCTTCAAGCCTGTACCGAGGAGCTTTCCGGCAACAAAGGCCGCATCCTCACATTGCGCAGACGAGCAATAGACGACGACTTGTTTGTCGCCCGCCGCCTTCAGCTCGCTTTCGTGCCGGCTGAAATCCCGGATATAGTATTCCTTCTCAAGATTGATCGCTCCCGGGATATGACCGCGCTTGAAAAATAGATATGGCCGCGCATCGATCAGGACCAGGCTGCCGTCCCGGGCGGCGCGCAGGTCTTCAAGGGTGGTGACGCCCGGCTCGGTCATGCCTGCCGGCTCCGATTTCTCCGTCGTTGATTTCGGATGGCGCCAGTCCAGGGACCGGGGGCCGACCACGCTGAGCCCGAAGCCCAAGGCGGCTCCAATGAGCAAGAGGCCGGCGGCCTGGATAAATTTTCGCTTTCGACCACTTTCACTCATGGCGACGGTAGCACAACGATGCGGGTTTCATTCGGCAAGAAAATGTTCTACTGCGCAAAGCGCCGGCGGATCTCTGCCGAGGCGCGAGAACCGTTGACGACAGCCTCATTGGGCGCCGGCAACCGTGACTCGCAACCTCAGAAAACGCTTCGGCTGGCTCGAGTCGATCGGCGTGCTGTCTCGGTAGGTGAATCTATGGAAACCCGCGGGGACATTGCTTTGGTCGGCGGGCGCCGTATCCGTGATCACCTGCCAGCTGGCCTCAGTTGCATTCGACGCGTTCGCCGCCACCACGGCCAGGCTCAGATTGCTGTCGTCCGTTCGGCCGACGTAGGTGAGCGCGAGATACGATTGGCCGCTGTTCTGTACGGTAGAAATATCCGGCCCGGCATTTTCGTTGGGCGCTGTTGGATCCAGTCCCAACGCGTACTTCACGAGGTTCGTCAAGCCATCATGCGCGGGGTTTGCATTGTCACCGACGATGCTTTGGTCGGTGACACCCGGCCAGTAACGATCTTTCCAGGCCTGAAGCAGATTGCCCGAGGAGACAGTGATGATCACCGTCTTACTGGCGGACATTTGCCCATCAGAAGCAGTGAATTGGATGGGAAAGTTTCCGGTTTGCGCGGACCCTGGAGTCCAGTTGAAACTACCCACTCCGCCGCCATTGTCGACAAAAGTCGCCCCCGTCGGAAGAGCGCCAGAGATCATGGCCAGCGGGTAATTTTGCGGATCCGTCGCTTGCACGATGAATCCGACAAAAGTCCCCACCGGCACGACTCGATCGAACGGCTGACGCATCACGGGCGGTCGATTCCCGACCGCCGGATCCGCATATACCACAAGATATGGTGATCCTGAGGCGTTATTGGCATCGAAGATGTTGATGAAATAGCTCCATTGGTGTGTCGCCTTGGATTGCGTCGCCGATAGCCAGGCATTATTGAGATTGATCGGCTTCCCGTCTCCCCGGGTTACGGAAGAAATGATCTTGGCGCCGGCCAGAGGATCGGCGAGTTGACCGTAAAGGTACCCGGCGTTGATTGGCGGAACACTGAGCGTATAGCTCATTCCCCCTCCGCTGATCGCCGCGCTCGAACTTACATCGAAGACTGTCGCGTCGTTATTCTGCGATTCGTAGACCCGGAGCGTGTCGGAATCTTTCGCGAGAAAGTCTCGGACCTGGTCGCGGCCGGGAAGATCCACAAGTACGTCGTGGATCAGGAAGTGCGTCTTGACGTCAGAGATCAGCGAGGTGAGCCGGCCTCCCAATTCGTCAGAATGGGTGAAGGTCGCGGAAAAACTCACGAATTGCCCCGATAGCGAGCAGGTCATGATCCAGCGTCCGACGCCCGACGTGCCAGGCTGAATATCTCCGAAATCCGCCAGGAGACTGGAGGTGGCAGGCAGGCCGTTTACCTCGCTGCCCTGGATCTGGAAATTGACGAGCAAGCCTTGCTTGTTGTCGATGATCTTTGGCTGGCTGGATTCGATCTTGACTTGTTGGGCCGGCCCCAAACCGGAGTTCCGGACGCGGACACCGAGGGAAAACGGGATGGGCGGCTCGATTTGCAGAGTAAACGGATCGTCTCCGTAGACGTCGGAAGGCAGGAAATAATCGAGCGAGAGCTGGGGAAGCGGGAGCACCCTAATGGAATCCGGCGCCACAGCAACCGACGAAGGCGTGGCGCCGGTCTGGTATGTCACGGTGGCGCCGACGAAATAGAGGGTTCCGTTGGGGTCCGGTCCGCCCGCAGCGATCGCGGGGATGATCAGCCACTGAAGCTTCGCCGCCGTGCCGGCGGCGATCGTATCCGGCAGAGTCGCGCTGCTCGTCAGCTTGATGAAAAACTTAGCCGTGGTGTCGTTTGGATTGGAAGTCGCGACCACCGGATTTCCATCCTGGTCCGCAAAGTTCACGACGACGTTGAACTGCGTAAGATCGATGGGCCCGCCGTTTTTGAGATTCATCGTCGCCTGGAACGCCTGGCGTTCCATGGTCAAATGCTGGTCAATCTCGATTTTAACGCTGACGCAGACGGAGTCTTGGGCCGACGCGCAATACGGGATTAAGAAAAAGACAGAGAAACAGGCAAAGGGCCATCGCAACCGCCGCCAAAGTATATACAAGTTATGCATATTCACCGTTCGAGCCCTCTGATCTCTTGACTCAGTGTGAAGGAACGGCTCCTTAGATCTTCACACAACAGAGGCTGGGCGGAAATGAGTTTCTCCAGATTCCAACGAAGCGCCATGAGTATCTCCGTTCCGGTAGCTCCCCCTTCCAACGCATCACCTATGGCCATCGCTTCCTCTTCATTTCCTGCGGCAGCCAAATCGTCTGCGAGACTGCGAACCGAGGTGTAAATATCAGCGTTTTGGTTCATTGCGATAGATTAGAACGTGTGAAAGCCATTTAGATTAACGCCGCCAGAGGGAACAACAACTTCGATCCCTCCACCGGGATTCGCTCCAACGGAAGGAGCTGGGCGCGTCCCGAACGGAGTCCTTGGCTTGATGGTTGCCGATTCAATAAAATTTGCGTTCGCTATATTCTCGGCTGGGATGCCATAGCGCTCAGCGAAACCTGCCGCAAGTGGGTGCTCCAGAGACCTGAACTGCCCCCCAGCAGCCGCGCTCTCCCCCATCGTACCCATTCGATACAGAGACGCTCCCTCCTCAACGCTAGTTCGAGCAGCGAGCTCTTCTGCGGCTGCGGATCGCGCTGCAACGCCATATGGCGTCTTAATTCCTTCTCTTTCCACGGCCTCTAAAGCCCGCCTATCTGCTGCCTCTATCGCGAATGAGGAGTAGCAAAAATTGTTGTTTTTCCCCATTGCCAGCCTGTTCAGTGAAAAAAGCAGCACCAGCAGGTAAAAGAGTCGCGTCATAGGGTCAGTTCATTCTGAATCGAATCATAGTTGGAGTTCATCACGCCCAGGATTTGGTCGTTGATGCGGTCATCAGTCACTGCATAGGCCGCATTTCACCAAAATTGGCCTTATGTTTTCGTCGGTCAGTTCAACTTCCTTCAGAATGCGGACAGCCGCATCCGTGTTTTTTTCGCTCACGGCTCGTTCGAACTCATCGAGCAGGCCACTCACGTAAAGACGCTCATTCACCGTCATTCCTGCGTATTTGTTGTCCATATTCTAAAACTACGGGTTGAGGACGGAGAAGTCATTTAGTCTCACATTTTTCGGATCAATGATGAGTTCTGGTAGACCTCCTGCGTTTCCGTCTAATGGCAAAGCTGACCTCGATTTGATAATGTCCGCAGGGTTTACTTTTCCTTGTATGAGAAAATCGGCCGTATTCGTGGCTCCGCTCGCTCCGCCCGATGGCAAACCTAAACCATTCCTGAAATCACTCACAGTTCGGGGATCTACGGTAGTCCATGAGTAACCTCGTGCTCGCGCGTCCCCGCCAAAGATTCGATAAACAGTCACTTCACTCTCTGCGGCTTGTCTCGCCGCCGCTTCCAGCGCCGCTTTCTCCGCCGCTTCCAAAGCTACCCGTTCCGCATAACCGGCGCCGAAATCGACCACGCTGCTTAGATCCAAAGCCAGGAAAAGCAGGTTTGAGAGGAATTCCGCCTTATTCCGCGCCTCGATCATCCCAACCAGCGGCCCGACAACCGGAATGAAGCCAACTGCCGCTCGCAATCCAAGTGGATCAGTGAAGGCCAACGGATTGTTCCCCGCGTACGCATAGTAGTTCACTCCATCGCGAGCCGGATCCCGGCCCAGGTACCGCCCATTTTCGGGGTCGTAGTAGCGGTTCCAGTTGTAGTGGAGCCCAGTCTCTGCGTCGTAATACTGGCCCGGCAAGCGCAGGTTGTTCTCGACCGTGCTGCTTAGGACGGAGGCCTTCCCGAAATCGTCGTACGTCGCAGCCCAAACGACATTCCCCGCTTGGTCCGCCAGCAAAATCGGGGCGCCGATCTGATCAGCATGATAGAAGTAGGTCCCGCTGGCGGTCTTGACGTATAGGGGGGCTGCCCCGTAGCTGGCGGAGGGCGAATAGCCGTACTCCCGCAGACGATTCCCGGCGCCGTCGTACTCGGCACAGAGTCCAAAGGCGCAATAGGCGAAGTACGTGACCACTCCGTTGACATTCTTCGACAGGCGGCGGCCACTCGGATCGTAATAATACTGGATGACATCGGACCCGCTCGTTGCCCCCACGATTCGGCCTTCCAGATCGTAGCTGAAAGTCCACGTCCGGCTCGGGGTGGCCTTCTGAGTCACCGCGCCATTGTCGTCGTAGGAGTACGTATTGCGCCCGTCGCTGAGCAACGTGTCGTCATCGCCGTACGTCCACACGGCGCTGCCTGTGGACTGGTCCGTCAGGCGATTTCCGTTCGCATCGTAAGTATAGCTGGAGGAAACACCGTTAAGAAGACGCCGCGCCTTGTCGTAGCGAAGCGCCGCAGATCCCTTTTGAATCACGTTGCCTAGCGGGCTGTAGCCAAGCTGCAGATCGAAAAACGACTGTCCCAAGGCGGTGGTCGATTTGATCTCGGTGGGGCGCAGGTGCGAATCCCGCGTGTACGTCTTAGAGCCGCCTCCGGGCAGCGTCATCTGGGCGACTTCACTGACCTTGTAACTATTGACGGAGAAGTCTCCCACCCCGGCGACGCTGACGTCGGTCAGCCGATTTGCGGAATCATAGGAATACGTAGAGACCAACCCGAAGGGCGAAGTATAGCTCGCGAGCAAGCCATTGGCGTAATACGTGTAAACAGTGGTCGCGGAGAAAGAACCATAGTTGATCGTCTCCGAAGCGAGACGCCCCACATTGTCGTAAGCATAAGCGCCGCTGGTCGCGCCATCGTCGTATCCGGTCATACGCCCATCCAAGTCGCGCGTGTAAGTCACGCTTTTCGCAGGGACGGCGGCATCGGTGCTCGCGAACTCGCGGACCGACAAAACTCGTCCCTCCGGGTCGAAGGTTCGTTGGATGGCCGAGCCGTCCGGCTTCTGGATCGCCGCGAGATTTCCAGCAGGGTCGTAGGCAAATACAGTCGCCTTGCCCAAGGGAGTCAGCTCCTTTGTCAGGCGCCCGGCTGCGTCGTAGGTGTATTGCCAGGTCTTCCCGTTCGCGTTTGTAAACGAGGTCGCATGCCCCCAGGCGTCGTAGCCGAAATAGCGCATGCCCGCATCGTCCTGTGCGATCGCGGTCGGGCGACTCAGCTCATCGCGGCTAAACGTCGTCTGATGCCCCTCCCCGTCTACCACCGAAGCCAGCGCCCCGGTTGCGGAATAGGTATAGGCCGTCGTCTGCGAGGTCCCGTCCGCGAAATTGTCCACGGCGGTCGTCACTTGCCGACGGAAGTTGTAGGTCAGGTCGCGCGTGAAAGTTGGATAAGCAATCTCACTGACATCCACGCTCGCGCTCTGCGGCTTGTATGAATAAAGGATTTGATTTCCCTGATCGTCGAATTTTTTGGTCAACCGGCCGAAGTTGTCGTATTCGAAAGAGGCCGAACTGCCTTGCCGATCGGTTGCTTTCGACAGTCGCCCGTCCGAATCGTACGTATTCGCCCGGGAGTTGCCGTCGGGATCGATAGCAGAGACCTCGCTATTGTTGATGTCGTAGCCGTAGCTGAATTGGCGCGACGACGGCAGAGTCAACGCCGTGAGATTGTTATACGTGTCGAATGCAAACTGCGTGGTCTGGCTCAGATCGTCGGTCACCGACTTCAGGCGATTGAGGGGATCGTACGCGTAGTTCCACGTGTGACTATTGGCATCCCGCTCTTGCAACACATGGCCGACGCCGTCGCGTGAGAGGATGTCCTTGAATTTGCCCAAGGGATCCGTAATGCGCTGGACCTGTCCATTCGCATCATAGATCATGTTCAGAGTCGCAGTCGCGGTCTTCGCGTCGCCGACCCAGGTGACCGTCAGCGGCCGATCTGCTCCATCGTAGGCCAACTGAATGGTCCGCTGCGCTGACGTTCCCAGCGCATCGACCACTTGCGCGAGATTGCGGCGAGCGTCGTAACTGTAGGTGCGCACGATTCCATTTTCATCCACCTCCCGCGCAGGCAGGTGGGTGGAGGAATCAAATTGCCAAGAACGACTGCTCCCATCCGGATTCGTCCTACTGACGAGGAAACCCCACTCGTCGTATTGCTCGCGCCAGACCTGATTGTTTTCGTCGGTAATCGTCCGGGATCGACCATTGATCACGGTGCTCTGTTTCAGCAGACCGTTAATGAGCCATCGCGTCAAATCCCCACTCTGACTATAGATCTTTTCATTGACCATCCCACCGGTGGAAGTCACCGTCATGAAGTATTCGCCGGTTCCGCTATTCGAACCAAATTCGAAGAACTTGCCCCGGCCACTTTCGTCGAGCACCGATCGGAGGATATTGTTGCTATAGCCGATCAAATGGGCTTTGCCGGTCCCATCGGTTGACTTGATCAATCTTCCACTAGCATCGTAATCGTAGCGCGAGGTCGTTCCATCCGCGGCCGTGACGGCGGCCAGTTGCGTGCCGAGATAGGTGTACTGTACGCGGCGGCCCAGGAGATCCTGCACGGCCCCGAGGAGCGAAGGCTGAGCGCTGTCGCCGGGAACACCAGACCACTCGTAGGTTAGCAGAACGTTCTGCCCGTCACTGACTTGGATTGGACGATGGTAACTATCGAAAACAGTCGTGGTGTAAGTGAGATCGTTCCGACCGGTCGCGGAGACATTGGAATACGAGTCGAATTTGGTCCAGGAGCCATCCGCCTCTGTCAGCTTGTAGCCTTGTGCACCCGGCAGTGTGGAAAAGACCCGACCGTAATGGCCGTCATCGATCCGCGCGCCCTGCCAGAAATACTCGGGGGAAGCTTGAGCAATAAAACCTTCCACAGCCTGAACGCAAGACAGTCCAGCGGCCCCTTTGACCCATTTCAACTTGATGTTGAGATCCCCGACTGCGCACGTCGCCGCGCCATCGGAGCCCAAGGGCAGCATCGCCGGAAGTGCAGACGCCTGGAGCTGTACGGGCGGAGCTCGCAGACCTCCTCCGGAGATCGACATCAACTGGTCCACCATGGTCCATCGACTGCCCCGGATGCGACGCATCACAGCTACGGAGGAGCCCTGGCGCCCACGGAGGGGGACATCGAGATCCGAGATGTCGTCTTGATATTGACGCGTCATCGCGTCAACGGAACAACCGACCTTCTCAAGCGTGAGATTTTTGAAGAAGCTTTCGACGACCTGCCATCCCCAACAGCCGTCGCCATCGGAGG
>FTBB01000013.1_pt1 | contig 18594 bp, 15 predicted proteins | sample 1639251 | NCBI WGS metagenome assembly FTBB01 (sample SAMEA3914864, study PRJEB12502) | metagenome | biome: forest; material: soil | place: USA | collected 2012-03-12 | depth 0.3 m | reverse complement strand
GCTTTGCAACATTTATTCACGTGAGGGCTTGGCCCTCACGGCCGCCTATGAGGGGACGCCAAAACAGCCAGTGGAACCGCATGACGATCTCCAGCATAAACTCAAAGAAGCATTTTTGGGTGCGTTTGCATTGCGACAGGAGTTTGGAGAAGAAGCGGTAAAGATCCGGATCGCTCGCAGCGGTTTGGGTTGCACGATTCTGAGAACGCCCAAGCAAGTTTTTCTCGAACCGTACTTCAAAACCGATCGAACGCGACGCCAGTCGCTATTATTCGATACGTTCGAGTTTCAATTTGGCAATGCCAAAACTCATGGCTCGGAACTCGCGACGAGCCATTTCGATTTTCATTGGCGATATTCCGATGAACTTCCTTTGGATCGCCACGCCAACCTGGTGTCGCTATTGCGCTGGCTAAAAGCCCACTCCTCTTAGAGACTATGACTTCGACCGATTCTGACTTTCCGTTGCTCGTTTCTGAGCACGACACGTGGATCAGTGTCGAGCCGCTCATCGGGTGCCCAGCAAAATGCGGTTATTGTTACCTCAATCAGATCGGAATAACTGCGCAAAGGCCAATCATCCGTGCGACAGTAAATAATACACTGGATGCGCTAACCAGCTATCTAAAGACTTCTACCGGCGGCACGCGATCCGATTTGACGCCTGTCAGCATCGGCAACTACACTGACATGTGCATGACAGAGACGGGCCGGGTATATTTGGAAGAGTTCTTAAGAGAGTACGCTTGCCGAAGGATTAATCGTGTGGTGTGCCTGGTAACAAAAGCGAAATTGGCGCCAACGTTTCTGAGAACAATCGCTGCCTGCGAAGTTCCGATTGTTTTCTTTTTGTCGCAATCGTTTGGTTTTGAGTCCGGGACGCGCCTCGAACTAGGCGCAGTATCCAGTCCTGAGCAAACGCTGCAAAACGCCCAATTGGTGAGCGAACAACCGAATTTAAGCGTCGTCCATTTCTGGCGTCCATTTCTCGCGGCGCTCAACCCCCTTGACAAGTTGGTCAGACGCGTCGAAGAATTACGCTCGGCAGGATGCCAGTGCTCCGTGGTGATCGGTCTCAAAGGGGAAGTGACAAACGCGAACCTGCACGGACTGATTGGGGCGACAGATCGCCGAACGTTGAGCGGAGACGAGCTTTTCGCAAACGATATGTGGAACGATCTGTCACAGATTGCCCGAGACACGGGATACCCCCTCTTCCGACACACCTCCTGCGCGATCGCATTGGCCCGTCACGAGGCAGAAGCGCTGGGAACTTGGAGCGCCTCCAAAGCGGCCGACAAATGCATACCTTGTTCATGTCCTGCTCAACAACGCTCTCGCTGCGCAATGCGCCGAGGGGAGGCCAAATCTTCCATAGCGTTGAACGCACTGGTGGCACCTGAATTAGGAAGCGCCAGTTGGGAGTTGATCGACTCAATCGATGGACCTGCAATTAAGATCGAGGGAAGTTTGAATGAATTTGCGTACAATCGCCTGCATCATATCGTCGGAGTTCCGGTGATAACCGATGGCATCACGCGACAGAAGGCTTGGCTTGGCGCATTTAGTAGTGGAAGCCCCCTTCAAACGGACTCTTTCAATGACTAATTTCGAATCCATGTTCAAGGATAGTCCCAAACTACAGCTCGCGATCGATCGGATGCGTGGGATTACCGGCTTTGTCACGACGCTGGGTTCCAACGAAGACCGGAGACCACTGGCATTCGGCCGCTTTTTTCACGTCCGCCGTGTCGCGTGGCTTGCCTCGAATCTTTGTGAGCGAACGGGCATCCGATCAGGTCCAATCCTGAGGCTGGTCTGGTTGCACGATCTGAATCGTTGGCCGTTCGCTCACAACAGCGAAAAAGGCCTATTTTCCCAAGTAGACAACACTCCTAAGTTTTTTGAAAGGTTTCACGGCGCGGTTTCCCAGGGCGAGATAAACGATCTCGTAGAATTCCATCGGAAGAATGTGGCACAGCTCTCTTCTGCGGGCCAAGTGGCCTTGGTGGCAGATCTTGTGAGTGGGATGATTGAGGATCCGCTGATGGCGATACTCGGGTTGAATGTCACGCCCAGACTCGTCCCGGCGAGCGTTGCGCGGGAATTGTGCCTACCTATCGAGTCAGAACCGTTTCTGGCCCGCCTTAGGCAAATTGCGGAGGAATTTAAGGTTGGATGCGACCCAACGATTTTCACAGACCGTTTCGATAGATTGTTTCGAGATCAAGCGGGCGTTTTCTTGCAGGCAAGGGCGGGCGATCTGGATCCTTCGCGAGCCTTCGCGCCGCTGTTTGCATTGGCCGAGCAGCTTAAGACAAGCTTTCTGCGTCCGATCGTCTTCCCCATCAATAATGAGCTAGTGTGCCATGGCCACTGGCTCAAGGAAAGCGTCTTCGGACCACTGCGTGCGCATGGGGGCGAGGAGTGGAATCGATGCTTGCTCGAACTGGATGAGGAAGAATTTGTTGCAAAGGCGGTGGCTAGCACTGTCATTCCAAAACTGAATCGGGCGGACTTCCTTCCAGATCTGGATATTGTAAGCAAAGAGCATCCCGCGGAAGCGTTTGTTTGATATCGCGTGCGAGATGAGAACTCTCTTGACGGGGTCAACTCTTGAAACTTGGCCCTTGAAGCGGGCGTCAACACGGGTGAAAGGCGAAAGGTGAAAGTCCCGTCGGTGCGATTAGGCGGTTGAGCATCGCAGACCGTGCCAACTGCGTCGCAACTTGGGCTCGTCTCCGGGCGGAGCGAGTCGAGATCTGCTGATTTCAGGCCAAACATCTTCACCCCTGCCACAAGGAGTCGCCTGGCCTCTGCTTCTGCGTGGTCGCGCCGGGTCGCCGCAGCTCTTCGAACGAGTCAGTCCTTTAGGTTGACACAAACGGGACCCGCGAATGCAATTAGGCGACGGATTTCCCGAACAATCGCTGCGCTGAGTGGGGCGCATTTCGCCTTCCCGGTTGCCCAAGAGCGCGTTGTTGGCGCATCCGCTTCAAGCGCCGGTGGCGGCAGCGGCGGAGGCGAAGGCGCGGCAGGCTCGTCGGAATGCAGTTTTTTGCAGCCAAACCACCCGACTTTCGCGGCTTCCTTGACCGTCGAGATGACGATTCCGCAGGCCAGCAGCAGCACCGCGAGAAGATAGGCGATGAGATCGCACCAGAATTGAATATTGGCGTGGCCGGTCGTGTCGGTCGGGAGGGTGGCGGCCAACGTTGTCAATCGCAGGACGGCAGACGAAGCTACGAGAACGCGGCGAGTCCCCAGCGCAGGAAGGCGGGCAGGTTGAAATGAATGAGCTTCCCGAGCAGGTAAGCCAGGGCGGCGACCGCTGCTCCCGCTCCGAAGGCCAGCAGGCCCTTGCACAGGGCGAAGATGATCAGAAGAAGGTAGAGCACAGGGCGATGGTTTCGTTCGGTCGACGAGCTTTAGCTCATCATCAGCCCCCGCGTCACGCCACTTCGACACATGATCTCCAAAGGCTCGGATCCGGCAGGCCATGAGCGCTTAACTCGTCCTAAAACACTGTTGCCCCTTCTTTCCCTTCGGGTTACTGGGAGGTTGAACGACGATCGGGCGCTCCTTCGAGACACCGCTCTCACGTCGCTTCGGAAGACGTCGAATTTTCTCTATGTCACGACGGGCGGTTTTGTTATCGCTGCCTCCGACGGCGACGCGGGTCTGACAGGCGAGTAATCGTCGCCAGAGACCTTGACGACGGCCTGCCACGCGGCTTCCTGGCTGGCGCGATCGTCGAGGTGTGGCTGGCGCTGCACCTCAATCGGGCCGGAGAACTTCCCTTGAGCCGAAGCGAAGAATTGCCCGGAGACGTCGGTTCCGAACTCCGACGCCTGGAGGTACCGACGGGCCGCGGTCTCCGGCGTCTGATTCATGCCGGGGATGAGGTTCACGATCGGGATAAACAGATACTTCAACGCCGGGCCAGCGTTTCGCACCACCTTGGTGGCGGTCGCCCCACCGGGCGAGACAGCGTATACGGCCATGCCGGAGGGTAGCCGGCGCGCCAGCGCCGCGACCCACCAGGCGATAATGAGCTTCGCGTCGGCATACGTATTGTTGGGCACGTACTTCACGTTTGGCCCGTTGCGAATCAGGGCTTCGATCGCGGCGAGCCGGTCTCCCCGGAAGTATTTGGCCGCGAAGGCTGGCACATCGGTGTAGCTGAACATGGGCACGCCCCCACGGGCAGGTTCCGCGCCGGCGATGACAATCCGCGCGGTTGGGCTCAACAGGTCGGCGCGGAGCAACCCGATCGTCAGTTGATGATGTCCGATGAGCGGGGCCTGAGCTTCCTCGATGCCCGCCGCTGTGAGCACGCGCTTCTTACCTGGGACCATCCCGGCATTGAGCAGCAGGAAATCGATCGGCCGTCCTAGTTTAATCAGCCCGGCGAGGGCGGATTGAACGCTAGAGGGCGTGTCCAGATCCAGTTCCAAAGGCGTGAAGGCCTGTTTTTTGGTCTCAGCCGCGAGCTGCGCGGCCGTTTCCTGGGCTCGAGCCAGGCTGCGTCCGGTGACGATGATCTCGCGCCAGCCCTCGGCGGCAAGGATGCGGGCTGCAGCATTTCCAAGGCCAGAGGTGGCGCCGGTAACGAGCGCGATTGAATGTTCCATGAGTGTTTCCGTGGTAAAGGGCAAAGTTTGAGTCGTGAGGCCCCGCGATGGCAGAGCCAGCTTGCTAATTTAGAACTATTCGGTTATATATTAGCGCCATGATCACCGTCAATGAGTTTTGAACCAAATGATTCAAAATACCACCAGGCGGCCGGGACGGCCGCGCAGCTTCGACGAAACGGGGGCGCTGGAAAAGGCGACCCAGGTATTCTGGTGGAAGGGCTACGACGGCGTGACGATCGACGATCTCGTCGCCGGGATGGGTGTGGGACGACCAAGCCTCTATGCCGTCTTTGGGGACAAGCGGGCGATATTCCTGCGCGTCCTGAAGATGTATGCGGAAAAGAAAGGCGCTCTCGCCTCAAAGGCCCTGCTTTCGCCACAGACGCTTCGCGACTCGCTCGCCCGCTTCCTGAGATTTGCCGTCGAAAGTGCGACCGAGAAAGGATCGGCCCCGGGGTGCCTTCTCGTGTGTGTCGCGCCACTGGTGGATGACGCTGAGGTCCGGAAATTTTTGCAGACCGCCGCGGCGGGCGGCGCGGCGCTGGTGGAAGGTCGTTTCCGGGACGGGATCACCGTCGGAGAAATCCCGCCCGACTTTCCGGTGGTCGTCCGCGCGATCCAAGTCACGGATTTTGCTCGTGGCCTGACCATGCGTGCGCAGATAGGCACGCCGCGCAAGACGCTACTCAGAGATGCCGAGGAAGCGGTCAACTTGCTGCTCCTATCGCGGCGTGGTATTTCCTAGGGAAATTCTGCCAACCGGGGCGGACCAGCGCCGGCCGCCTGCTGACATTGAATACCGAGCATGAAGAGGATTAATGCTCCGAAGTCGATCTGGAGCGAATGGGCGACCCCGTTCAGCGCCCTCTTTCTCTTGCTCAACGGCCGCCACATGGCCGCACACGCGGGCCAGCCGGCGCGACAGGCGGGTTCAGCGCCCTCTTTCTCTTGCTCAACGGCCATCACGGCGCGCATCTTGCTTTCGCCGGCGCATGCCGAATTTTATTGCCATGCGAAAAATCGTGATCTTGTCAGCCTTGGCGTTTGGCGCCCTCTTTGGATTCGGGTCGTCGAAGGCGTTTGGCATCGAGAGTCAGAACCCGGGCGACGGGGCGACGGACGCCGAGCACATCGCACTGGCAGCGCAGCCGGAATTTCAGGCCGGCGGGTGGTTCAGTTTCACGAACTCCGGAACCGGCGAGACGACCTGGAGCTCGGCAACGCTCGTGGGTTCAAACTGGGTCGTCACGGCCGCACACAACCTTTTCGCGCCAGATGGGACTACTCTGCTTCCGCTCTCCGGCATAAAGATTGGTTTCGGGGCGGACGCACTCACGGACTCGACCAAGTACGCGGTGACGCAGGTCATACGCCCTCCCGGCTATTCGTTTTCCACCGCCGCGAGCGATCTCGCGTTCTTGAGATTGGCCACCCCCGTCACCGGGATCACGCCCATGGGCCTCTACACGGGCACGCTGTCGATTGGGCAGGAGGTCACGGCGATTGGTCATGGACAACCGGGTTCTCCGGCGACCGGTTTTCTCCCCTTCGACGGGATCGAACGCGGAATGGTGAACCAGCTCGGCAGCCGGGCGGAACTTCTCAATTACTTCCCCGAGGCAGCGCCGGGCCTAGTCATGACGCAATTCGTGGCGGACAACCTATTTGGCAACTACGAATACCTCGGCGGCAATCTTTCGCTCGGCGACGGTGGCGGCGGGTTGATGGTGCTCGACAACGGCGTGTGGAAATTGGCCGGTGTCACCTCGTTCGGTTTCGACTCGCCGGATTACGACAACTATTCCTTATACACGGAGCTCTCCGCCTACTCCACTTGGATCAGTTCCCAACCGGCCCTCGCCTCCATCGTTCCCGAGCCGGGCGCGTTTTCGTTAGTGGCGGCCAGCGCTTTCGCGTTGTTGACGCGTCGGACGCGGGCGAAAAAGTCGCTCGCCGAATCTTGTAAAAGTTAACGAAGTTCGTCGAAGGAGTCAGTCCTTTAGGTTGACACAAGCGGGAACCGCGAGCGCAGTCAGGCGACGGATTTCCCGCGCAATGGCGTAGAGAAGGTTGGGAGGGGTCTGTTAATTTTTGACCCTCAACTTCTCGTTGTATCGATAGTAAGAATCGACCCCTGTGGACCGTTCCCGGATGAGTTCCGATCGCCTACTGGGCAGCCATGGCCCGCCGGCGCGCCAGCCCGAGACCCACGCCACCGATCGCGAGCAATCCCCACGTCCCGGGCTCGGGCACGGCGAAGCCGGTGTCGAGGAATTCGTGGGCGCCGCTGGAATCGAAGACATAGACGTCGCCTACGCTATCGGTGCTCAGGTAGGGGTGAAAGCCGAGGTCGGGGGTTGGGGTGGAGACGCCGGTGGCGAAGGCGCCCTCGAACGTACCATCCGCGGCGTAGGCCTGGCCGCCGCCGAGCCCATCTCCAAAATAGAAGTCCCCGGTCGGGCCGATGGCGAAGGCCATATTGGCTACGCCGGTATGCAACGAGAACTCGCTCACCGGAGCGAAAGCATTGGCCGGGTCGAGGGACTCTACACGCTGGTTGCCGTAGTCCAGCACATAGAGCAGCCCATTCGGCCCGTAGGATTGGAATGTGGCATTCCCAATCTGCCCCGGGGCTGTCCCGCCGCTGGTGGCGTTGAAGATCTGCGTGCCCACTCCCGTATCCGCGTCGACCTGATAACCGAGCCCGTCGCCGATCATGGTCACCACGCCGGTCCGGGAGACGGCCATGGAGTCCACCCCGTTGTTAATGAAATCAATAAAGGGTATTGTAGTGAGGAGCTGGTTCGTAGTCAGATCGTAACGATATAATTGGAAAGTCTGCGCACTAAAGAGATAAGCCATGGTGTCACTGGTAGTCCCCAAACCATTGATCGCCGCCAAGCTGCTGGAATTCAATTTTATGACCGGCGGAAACTGCGAGGGCAGCGAGATGCTGCTCGTCGTGTACTTGTAGTAAAACTGGTCGGAGATTAACCACTGCTGTGGATTCTGATCAGGAATATACAGCGAATCGCTCGGGCTGACCGGACCAACCACCGTGGTCAGAACGGGCGGCAGGCCTACGGGATTCCCCACCTCCCGGATGTAGTCCACCTGCGCCTGCGCCGGGATCAGGGCCGCCAGCGACGCCCCTGCCAGCAAGGCGCACCTTCCCCTCACCGAGCCGACGGAGACAAAACCGCAAGGGACCAGCAAACCAGAAAGTTTCATTGGGTGGCGCTAGCAGCAAGCAACTCCTGTGCGAGTAATCTTAAGAATTCGAGGGGGCGCCGGAACGGACAAAGAGGTCAGTCCTTTAGGTTGACACAAGCGGGAACCGCGAGCGCAGTCAGGCGACGGATTTTCCGAACAATAGCCACGCTGAGTGGGTCGCCTTTCGCCTTCCCGGCTGCCTGAGAGCGAAGTCAGCGCATCCGCTTTAAGCACCCAATGGCGGCAGGCTCCGCGGCGGCCAAGTCTGCGCGAAAGCCCGGCTCCACGCGGAAGCTCTCCGTCGTTCCATCATGACAGGGTCATGGCAGTCGCCCGACATTTCGCGCCATCTTCCGCTCTCGAGATTCCGGCGCGTCCCAGGAATTCGCGAAGATTGCATACAAACGGATGCGCGCTAATGTGGAGCGATGACGGAGTTCGCCTATACACCTGCGCCCTTGACTGCGCACGACTACCGGGAATTGCCCGAGGCTGGCCCGCGCTATCAACTCGTAGACGGTGATCTGCATATGGCTCCCGCCCCAAATCGCTCGCATCAGCGAAGCAGCTACAATATCGTGCAAATCATCGGGGCATATCTTTCGCAGCATCCGCTCGGGGAAGCTTACCACGCCCCGTTCGACGTCTATTTGACTGAGACCAACGTCTATCAACCGGATATCCTGTTTGTGTCCCAGAAAAATCTGCACATCATGCAGGAAGACGGCGTTCACGGCGCTCCAGATTTGGTCATCGAAATCCTGTCGCCATCCACCTCCCACCTCGATCTCGGATCCAAGAAGCGCGTCTATGCCCGCTGCGGCGTGCTGGAGTTCTGGGCGGTCCACCCGCAGGAGCGAAAAGTCGTAATCTACGACTTGCGCAAATCTGACACCGAACCCGTGAACACCTGGCTGGATGGCGACCGCTTTGAGTGCAAACTTTTGCCGGGTTTGGAGTTCGAGGTGGCGAAGTTCTTCGCCAGGTGACTCAAATTGCGGGCATGACGTCCGGCGCCGGATTTTCCGGGCAACGGCCAGGTTGAGTGGGTTGCCTTTCACCTTCCTGGCGGACCGAGACTTCCTCGAAAACGAGCGCTGATTGCCAATCCAGACCTCGTTTTTACAGCACTTTAACTCCTCCTAAAAACAGCGCGGCTTCGCATTGCCGGCAGCAAAATTCGGGCCAAGCTCTGGATTCCGCCGCATTGATGCCCCGTACGTTTGTTCTATGGCGGGCTCCAAGGAAACTCGGCAGCATACATCGTCTCCCCACACCGCGGACACGCCTCATTTACGCCGATCCCCTACTCGGCTGGGCCTCCGCACAACCCCCAGAACCCATGAAAAAAGCTGCCCCCCAGAACACGATCCACGCAAAAATACCCCGCAGGCTGCTGGCCGCCCTGGCCTTGTCGCTTTGCGCCCTGCCTTCCTTGGCGCGGGCGCAGGACATCAATCTCACCGGCTATACGGCTGCTTTTAACGACGATTTCAACTCGGTGGATTGGACGAACTCCAGTCCTAAAGGGGTTTCTACCTGGCGGTCTTCAAATCCGCCGGTTTCCAACAAATTCATTGGTTTGGAAATCCACGATCAGGCCTGCATGACCATCAATAACGGGGTGCTGGTCAACAAACTGCAGTTCGTGTCCAGCGCGGACGTGAGTGGCGCGCATTGCGCCGGGCCTTTGGGCATGAAGGACGCCTCGAGCACGCCGCTGATCAGCGTGGCGACGCTGGGGTCGCCGATCACCACCCGCAGCGGCCTGGCCTGGAGCAATGCCGGCTTTGTCGGGATGAAATTTACGACGCCGGCTGGCGGCCTGACCATCAGCCAACTGGGGCGCTACAACATCGCCGGCAGCGCGGGCAGCAACTATGATATCCGCGTCTTCGACTCGGCGACGATGGCCGACGTGGCCCAGGCGATTGTCACCCTGAACGGCCAACCCGCCGGCTGGGTCTATGCCAACATTGTCGGCGGTAACAAAACGCTGCAAGGCAGCCACGTTTATTACCTGATGTGTTTCATCAACGACGGGGTGCATGCCACGGATTCCTGGTATGATGGCACGACGACCGTCACCGCCAGCGGGGGTATCACCATCAGCGAGAGCGAGTGGGGCAACTGGCACTCCGGCAATTTGTTTTCGGTGGACTCCGCGTGGAACGGGTTCACCCAGCAGTATGGCTATTGGGAGGCGCGGGTGAAGATGCCGGCCGGCGGAACGGGCGTGTGGCCGTCGTTTTGCACCTATTCGACGAATCAGACCGGCAACAACGAGGAGATGGACATCTTCGAGTATTACGGCGGTGCGTATCCCAGCGGAAACGGCGGCGCGCTGATGCGCAATCACAACTGGCCGGCGAATACGAACAATGCGAACGTGAATCCGCTGGCGACTCAGGAATGGGCTAACTTCCATGTTTACGGTTACCAGGTGGATCCGCAGTATTGCACCTACTATGTGGATGGCGCGCCCGTCGCCCAATACGCGACGCCGACCACCTATATCACCGCGCCCTCGTACATGACCCTGGAGTATAACGTGGGCGGGTTTAACTATATGACCGGGGTGGTGGCCAACTCGGAGATGGACGTGGATTGGGTGCGCGTGTGGTCGACGCCGACGGTGGCGCCGGCGCTGACGAGCCCAACCTCGGCGGCGGCGACCGTGGGCACGGCTTTCAGCTACCAGATGACGGCAAACAATGGGGCGACCCATTACAACGCCACGAGCCTACCCGGCGGATTGAGCGTCAATGCGCTGACCGGCCTGATCAGCGGCACGCCAACGACCGCCGGCGTCTACAGCGTGAGCTTGAGCGCCAGCAACGCCAACGGCACAGGCACGGCGACACTGGCCATCACGATCGGCTCGGGCACGCTCTTCGAAGCGGAATCGCTCACCGTGGCCGCGCAGACTGCCGGCGTCACGTACCGGATTGTGGCTGACAGCCGCTTCAGCGGAGGACAAGGCGCCTACCTCGACGCGACGGCCGCCAGTCAGTTTATCACCTTTGATGTGCCGAATATAACGGCCAGGACCTACGATGTGCGCGTGGGGATGAAAAGCTGGAATAACAAGGGCATCTGGCAACTGGCGGTCTCGAGGCTGGATCAACAAGGATCGCCCACGAACGTGGGGTCGGCGGTGGACGAGTATACGTCCGGGGAGGTCTTTAACGAGGTAGACCTCGGCCATTGGACGCCGGGATCGACGAGCGACAAGGCGTTCAAATTTACCGTGACCGGCAAGAACGCCTCGAGCACGGGGTATGGCTTGGCCATCGACTACATCAAATTGATTCCGCAGTGACGAAAGGCCGCCGCCGGCCTAGGGCCGGCCCAGGCCGGAGCCATGCCCGTGAACTTAAATCAGGGCTTGTCTTGACATGGCGTTCAGATTGCCTCATCGGCCGGCTGCGTCAACCTGAAGGACTGCTCCCTCGACTGGTCTTGTGGTCGTTCGCGCCACAAAATAACGGTATGCGGAATCTAATTTATCTCGCCACAATTCAGCTTCTTCAAAGTTGCGCTCTTCGGAGTACTCTGGGATACGCCACTTCACCGTTTGATAAATTCCATCGATTACAGATCGAAGCTCAGCGTGCTCGTCCCATTTGAATGCCGGGTGTTTTAAAATGCAGGAAAGAAAGAGAGGGTGCCCATCATAGCGCACTTCGAAGCGGTGAATTGCTAAGAGCATTGCAATTTGGAGATCAGGCTGACAATCGTCGCGCCAACTTGCGATCATCCTCCAAAGCCTTGACGAATCAAGGTCGCAAAGCGGCGTATGTTCATCATCGAATTCATCTTTCCAATGCGCGCCGAGAGGGGGCTTTGCATGACAGCATTCAAGTGACTGCAGCTCACAGATTGAAAGTAAAGTATTAATTCTTTTAACAGAGTCAAGGCCGGTGTATTCGTTGGCAGCACTGAAGGTGGAGTTCAGTATTTGTGGGCTTGGCCTTTTTCGCTGAATTAGCCAATTGAAATACTGGGCAGCGACGAACAGCACTGAGATCACGAGGAGCCGCCATCCGCGCCCTGAGATGGCGCTGTGTATCGCATAACAAAAAAACAGCCAAGACGCGGCGTAGGTAAAATACGATCTTCTTTTCTTAGTCCACAGAGGACGGGAGCGCAAAATGATTTCTCTGCGGAATGAAGGGCTCGTGAGCCGGCGCGCAGTGCGCCAAGCCGCAACGCCCAAGATGACACTCCACACGACAAAACAACCCAGCACAAAGGTGATCTCAACGAGGTGGCCTCCAACATCGACTTCGCCGATTAACATACAGGAGAGGCAGACCATCGATGGCACATTTGAGAGAATGACAAGCCCGATTCCCCAGGCGGCAATACGGCGCAGGCCCCGCTCCTCGGACATATCAGCCAAATACGAAGAGATGGCAAACACTACTACGGCTACGCATTGGAACCAAGCCGGCACAAAAAGGAATGGCGTCAAAGATAGACCGCATCCTAGAAAGAAAACGTAGAACCATCTGCCAAGTACGCGGGGATCAGAATCGGTTTTCATGGAAATGTCAGTGTTTACGTGAAGGGAGCTGGAGGGGTCCGGTCTAGAGAATAATGCCGTCCATTTTGGTCATTTTCATTACATCATATGAAGCCAGCTTCAACTTGGCGCCGTAGGGGATGGCTGCAAGGCATTTTCTTGCATTGCGTGAATCGGCTCGGATTTCCAATACTCAGTGCCTCCGCTGGCTAGCCATTCGAGGTCGTCCGGTTTCGAATGGCTAGAGCCAACGCGACCTTGCGCTCGTTTCCGCGGGGGGGAGCGAGTCGAGGCCTGCTGATTTCAGACCAAACATCTTCAGGCCGGCCACGAGGAATCGCTTGGCCTCCGATTCTCCGTGGTGGCGCCGAGTCGCGAGTCTCTGGCCACCTTGCCCGCGCCATGCCTGGTCTTCTTCTCCAGGAGCTCCAGCGTTCGCTCACGGAAAGACTCTCCTCCCAGACATCAACTCCTTCGCAAATCCCGACAGAAAGTAGAGAGGGGTCTTGTCCGGGTCTTGTCCTTTTCACAGGGTTCACGCGAAGCCTGCTTCGAGTTGTCGCCGCAACAGATGGCCGCCGGCCATTTTCATGCTTTGTTAAATTTCCGCCGGCGCGATGCGGAGCTCGGAGGATTCGTATTTATTTCGCCATGTGAGGGCGGCACAGTAGCGAAAGAGACTCCCTCCCTTCTGTCCATGAAAACCGCCCCCTCCTTTGTCACGCGCCGCCATTTCCTCCAAACCGGCGCCGCCGCCGCAGCCGCCATGGCCTGGCCGGGGGTCCACATCAGCGCGGCGCCCGTGAAACACCGGGTCGATGTCTGCATCTACGGAGGCACCTCGGGTGGCGTAATTGCCGCCGTGGCGCTGGCCAAACTCGGGCGCTCGGTCGCGCTGGTCGAGCCCCTCCGGCATCTCGGCGGAATGAGCAGCGGCGGCCTCGGCTGGGTCGATGTGAAGCTCGGCGGGATGAAGGCCGTCGGGGGCCTGACCAGTGAATATTATAGCCGGATCCGCTCGTACTATAAAGCGGCGGGCGTGGACGTGGGAAAGCTAGGCAACTTTGGAGCGGTCGCCGAACCGCACGTGGCGGAAAAATGTTTCGAAGAAATGCTCGCGGAACAGGCCGCGCACATCGTCATCCTGCGCGAGAGCCGACTGCATGGCGTGAGGAAAGAAGGCCGCCGCCTTCGCTCCATCGTCCTGGACAAAGCGCCGGTGGATCGCCGCGGGGCGCCTGCGCCCAAGCCGCTCGAAGGGGAATATGCCACGATTGAAGCCGAGATGTTTCTCGATTGTTCCTACGAGGGCGATTTGCTCGCGGCGGCCGGGGTGACGTGCCGCCTCGATCGCGAGGGCCGCGCGGAATTTGACGAATCCGCCGCCGGGGTGCATGTGGGCGAACCGAGCGCCGTCGATCCCTACCTGCGACCGGGCGATCCTTCGAGCGGGCTCGTGCCCTTCGTCTCCGGAGCTGCGCCCGGGGAGGAAGGCGCGGCTTCGCCCATCATCCAAGCCTTCAATTTTCGACTCTGCCTCGTGAAGAAGGATTCGCTGCCCATCGAGCCGCCGGCGGACTACCAGGCCGCGCGTTACGAACTCCTGGCCCGCTCCGTGGCCGCCCAGGAAGCCGCGGGAAAAGCCACGCTGCCGCTGAAGATCTCGATTCTCCCCTTCGGCAAGACGGACGTGAATAACTCCGGCCCCGTCTCCATGGACTTCATCGGCGGCGGCGCGGATCGCTATGCCCGAGGCTCCTGGGCGGAGCGCGCGGAGCTCTGGCATGCGCACGAAGATTACCAGCGCGGAGTGCTTCATTTCCTGCGCCAGGATCCACGCGTCCCCGAGTCCATCCGTACGGAGGTCGCGAAATGGGGGCTGCCCAAAGACGAGTTTCAGGACACCGGCGGCTGGCCTTTCCAGCTCTACATCCGGGAAGCGCGACGGATGGTCGGATCCTATGTCGTGCATCAGGGCGACTGCGAGCATCCGCAAGCGATCGCCGATTCCATCGGCCTGGGCGCTTACGCGCTGGATTCCCACATCTGCCAGCGGGTGGTGCAAGGCGGCCGGGTGGCGCCCGAGGGAACCTTCATGGTGCGGATCACAAAGACCTTTCCCATCCCCTACCGCGCCATCTGCCCCAAGGAATCCGAATGCGAGAATCTGCTCGCCACCTTTTGCGTCTCCAGCACGCACGCCTCCTTTGCCGCCATCCGCATGGAACCTCCCTTCATGGTGATGAGCGAGTCGGCCGCTTTCGCCCTGCACCAGGCATTGGAAGAGCGCAATGCAGTCCAAAGAATCGCCAGCGAGAAATTGATCGGCCGACTGCGGACGGCGGGCCAGGCCATAGATATTCTGTGACGGAGCTGTCGGCTGATCGATGAATAGAGGAATCGAATGCGGCCTTTCGCTGCGCGGAGTGCGTCGCATTTCGCCTTCCCGCCTGGCCGAGAGCGCGTTGGCGCATCCGCTTCAGGCGCCTGGTGGCGGCAGCGGCGGAGGCGAAGGCTCCGCAGGCTCGGCGGAATGCAGTTTCTTCCAGCCAAACCACCCGACTTTCGCGGCTCCCTTGACCGTCGAGATGACGATTCCGCAGGCCAGCAGCAGCAGCACCGCGAGGAGATAGGCGATGAGATCGCACCAGAATTGAATATTGGCGTAGCCCGTCGTGTCGGTCGGGAGGGTGTCGGCCAACTCATTTAATCGCAGGACGGCAAATAAGGCCACGAGCAACGCGGCGACTCCCCAGCGCAGGAAGGCCCACACATTGAAATGAATGAGCTTCCCGAGCAGGTAAGCCAGGCCTGCGACCGCCGCTCCCGCTCCAAAGGCGAGCAGTCCCTTGCACAGGGCGAAAATGAGCAGAAGAAGGTAGAGCACAGGTCAACGGTTTCGTACGATCGACGAGCTTTAGCGCATCATCGCCACTTGCGTCACGCTACTTCGTGTATCGAGTAAGCTCGCCGGAGGCTTACAAGTCCATGTGAGATGCCGCGAGGTTTTGTAGCGCGGTAGCCCTGTGGTCCTGCACCGCTTTCGGAGTGGGCGCGTTGAGCAGGTGCAAATCGACCGACCTCTATGGAGTGCGACGTGGTCCTCGCAGGATGGCTGGTCATCGACCGTGGAAGCTTCGAAAGCGCCTTCATACCAAGTTGGATTAATTAATTAACTACTCGTCGCTCACAGGAATAGCGAGGAGCACACCGGCAGAACGATGAGGCCAATGCTTGCTGAAGGAAATGCGGTTGAATCGCATCGATCTCAACTTGCCCACTCCGAAAGCGGTGCAGGACCACCGCACTCCAAAACCTCGCGGTCTTATACGCTGGTTTGTTAAACCGAAGGCGCTGGAGAATACCTCGTCGAAGTCCACTCACGAGACAGCATGCCGTAGACACTTTCATGAATCAACCGTTCCGCGGCAAAAGGAGGATTCACACGAGCGGATTGGAGGCGGGGGGGGGAATCGAACCCCCGATTCGATTCACCGTAGAGAATAGAACCATTTCCACGATGGAATTCAAACAACGTTGGAATGCATTGGACAGCCTTGGACGTTTGAACTATTGTTTGAACCTCCATGCCAAGCGTTTTCAAGATCCCCCGCTCTCCATTTTGGTTTGCCGCGTACACCGACTCGCAAGGGAAGCGCGTGCAGAAAACGACCAAGCAGAAGGTTAGAGCCAAAGCGCTGGAAACCTGCCTCGCTTGGGCGCGTCTCGAAGATGCGGGCCGAAAGGGCACCCTCACGGAAGCGCACGCGCGCCGGGTCGTGTCGGAAATCGTGGAGCGGGCGACGGGAGAGGCGGTCCAATTTCACACCAGCCGGGCTTGGCTGGCCGAATGGCTGGCCGGAAAGAAGGGCGCAACTGGAGAGAAAACCGCCGTAAAATACGCGCAGGTCATCAAAGATTTCCTCGGGCACCTCGGCGACCGGGCCGATTTGGCGCTCACGGCGATCTCCCCGAAAGACATCCGATCGTTTCGGGACACACTCGCCAAGGCTGGCCATTCGGCTTCAACCGTCAATCAAACGCTCCGGAAGGTCCTCTCCGCGCCGTTTGCCGCTGCTGTAAGGCTTGGCTATCTGTCGGTCAACCCATGCGCCGCAGTGGACGCGCTGAAGAGCGAGAACGTGGAAAAGGACGTGTTCACCGCAGAGCAGATGAAGGCAATTCTCAAGACGGCGGAGGGCGACTGGCGCGGCATGATTCTGGCCGGCTACTACACGGGGCTTCGACTCAAAGACTTGAGCGATTTGGAATGGAAGGCCGTCGATATCGAGGGCGCGGTGCTGAAGCTCCGAACGGGCAAGACCGGGGCGGTCGTCACTATCCCCCTTCATGACGACTTGCTTTCTTGGCTGAAAGAGATAACCCGAGGAATCGGCAAGGCTCCCGTCTTTCCCTCGCTTGCGGGGAAGGCGGGCGGCGGCAAGAGCGGCCTCTCCAGCCAGTTTAAGAAGATCATGGCAAAGGCCAAAGTTATCGGTCGCACGCTCCGGGAGGCGAAGGGCGTCGGGCGCACGGCATCCTCCCTAAGCTTCCATTCACTCCGCCACAGCTTCAATTCGGCAATGGCAAACGCGGGCGTGTCGCAGGAGATGCGGCAAAAACTCACCGGGCATGCGAGCAAGGAAATGAACGACCGCTACACTCATCATGATATTGAAGGACTCCGCACCGCTGTGAATAAGGTTGCCAGCATTGGAGCCGCGTGATGCAGGCCGGGACCAAGAGCCATACAGGGAAGAAAAAGGCCAGCGCAGAGCGCGCACGGGCCAAGAAAAGCATAGTTGAGAAGTGCTCCGCTTCAATCATTGGCGCTGCGAAACTAACTCCAGAATGAGAGGAAAGAAGCAAATTGGGCAGGTATTTCTCGCAAAAGGAACGCTACAAATGCCCGAGGTTGACAAGCGGACATTTGGAAATCTGCCTGAACCCATTCACGAGGAGGATGCGGACGCTCTTTCTCCTTTCGTACTGGTGGAACTACCGATTTTATGCCGTCTCGTTCCAATCGTGATACATTACGGCGTAGTGCCCTATTGGCTTCTTACGGTGCTAGACTTTGGACCCGAAGCAAAACGGCTCCCGGCGCGAATTTATTCGCCCGGCCCCCTCTGGATGCGAGTTCTCTTACGACTCGCACGCAACAACTATAAACCCCTCGTGGGACCAACGACCTTACCCGAGACAATTAACGTCTGGAAGGAATACCCAGGCGTCTACGGTCAATACATCGATAGGCGAAAACCCGATCAACTATTGAAGCAAAACGTTTTCATCGTTGTTCGGTGGCCACACTGGAAAAACAATCGATTGACGTACGCAGAAATCCTGGAAGACATGCGCGAGAGCGGCATGGCCGCAAATTTGACTCTCGAAGCCCTCAAGAAGCGAGTTCAGAGGCTTGGGCTTTAGAGTAATCGGGACACCTTTTTAAAGGTGGTCCCTATTTGTTGTGCCCGTGATTTTTGAGATACAGACTGTATCCATGCCTAACCAATTGAGTTCGCCAGATTCCAATACGAAAACGACAATCACCAATCCAAGAATAGACGAATCACCAGTTCCGAGGGAGTTCATTCGCCCTGCTGATGCGGTTCAAATGTTTGGCGTCGGAAAAAGCACTCTTGCTGAGTGGATTTCGAAAGGATTGATTCGCAGTCACCTATTGCGCAGGAAAGGAAACAAGTCTGGCATGCGCCTCATCTCTACCGAAAGCCTCCGCCAGTTCATCGAATCGCATTCGGAGGGCAAAGAATGAAATCGGAGAATCGGCGAACAAAACGCCAAAATGCCGCCCCCGGTGGAACGAAGAGCGGCAACTTTGGTAAGCAGATAGACATTGACGCCTGCCACAAGGGAACGCAAGCGGAAAGCAAGGGCGAGCGATTGACTATTGACTGGCTAATAAGCAGTCCATCCGAACGCTTCGCGTTTCTCGTGGGAGTCCGCAAGCAAAACCTGACTTTGTGGCGAGATGTGGAAAGAGCGGCGCTTGAAGAATGGCTATCATCAAAAGCAAAGATACGCCGACAATGAGTCTGGCACTCGTTCGCGGAGTCTTGACGACCAGTAAGGCAAAGGCCGCCACTCGGCTCGTTCTTGTAATTCTCGCGAGCTACGCTAACGAAAAGCGCCGGTCACGGCCATCAGTCGCGACAATTGCAGCCTTGGCCAACGTCTCAGGGCGTTGCGTCCAGC
>FTBB01000058.1_pt1 | contig 19203 bp, 15 predicted proteins | sample 1639251 | NCBI WGS metagenome assembly FTBB01 (sample SAMEA3914864, study PRJEB12502) | metagenome | biome: forest; material: soil | place: USA | collected 2012-03-12 | depth 0.3 m | reverse complement strand
CTAGCTGCCACGTGTCGGAGAAGTGGAAGAGCGGTCCGGTGGTCGCCCATAGGATCACAATGAGCACCGCTGCGGTAAAAGCTTGATAGGGACCGCATACCTTGGAGGCTGCCTTGGCCAGATTGTTAAATCGCTCGTGGATCGTGGGAGGGGGAGGAGAGTGGGGCGAATCTTGATTCTTAGTCATGCCAATGGGATGCGAGTTTGGTGAGGGAACGAAAAATTCCGCGCCGAAGCCGGAGAAGCCCGGCCTCCGCGCGGAATTCGATTGAGAGAATACAGGGCCTACAGCTCTTCCAACTCGGTGCGCAGTTCTTCCTTCGTACGTCCCAGGCGCTTCTGCAGGCGGCCGAGCATTTCGTCTTCCTTGCCCTCGGCGAATGTGAGGTCATCATCGGTCAATTGACCGTATTTTTGTTTTAGTTTGCCTTTGATTTCGTTCCAATTGCCTTTGAGGTTTAGGTTTGTCATAGCATAAGTGTTTCGAGCCGATGGGCTTGTGTGGTCGCCATCTCTAACCTCCGAATTTCCTGCTTATTTCGCCCCTCATAACATCCTGAGGGGCCAGTAGTTACGATTTCGTCACATGAGTTATCGCGTTCTGGCCACCGATTATGATGGAACGATCGCCACCCACAGCCACGTTCCCGATTCGACGCTGGCGGCTTTAGATCGACTGCGCCGCGCGGGCCACTATGTCATGCTGGTCACAGGGCGCGAAATAGACGACTTGAAAACGGTTTTCTCCCACTTTGAGGCGTTCGATTTAATCGTGGGCGAAAATGGAGGGTTGCTCTACTGGCCTGCGAATGGCCGGGAAAAGCTGCTGGCCAAACCGCCGGCGCCCATCTTTGTCGATGCCTTGCGGCGCAAAAACGTGACGCCGCTCTCGGTGGGCCGGGTGATTGTCGCCACCTTTGAACCCCACGAAACGACCGTATTGGAAACGATCAAAGAACTGGGCCTGGAACTCCAGGTCATCTTTAACAAAGGTGCAGTGATGGTGCTGCCCGCGAGCGTGAATAAAGCAACGGGCCTGGCCGCGGCGTTAAAGGAATTGCGCTTGCCGACGACTTCCGTGGTGGGAGTCGGCGATGCGGAAAACGATCACGCTTTCCTGCAATGCTGCGGCTTTTCCGTGGCGGTCGCCAATGCGCTGCCGGCTCTCAAGCTGCGCGTCGATTGGGTGACGCCATCAGGTCACGGCGAGGGAGTGGTCGAGTTGATCGACCGCTGGCTCACGACCGGTTTGCAAAAGGCGGGTGAGGCAAGCATCTCTCCGGTTCACCAGACCCAGGAAACGCCGCCATAAAAGGCGCGGCCAACTCCGGGATGGAAGGAGGCGACGTCATCACTAATCCGCGCGTCGGCGATTGGTTCGACAACTGCAGCGTAAGTTTTATCGGTCAGATTTCGGGCTTCGAAATAGAGTTGCAACCCTTTCTTCGTTTTGTATCCCGCGCGGATCCCAAGTAACGCATAAGGGTCGGCGAAAAGGGTGTTCGCTTCGTCCACGGGATATTTAGTGATATTCCATTCCACATTGACGCCCAAATAAAAGCCGGTCGGATGCTCATAGCGAAGCTCTGCTTTGTAAAAATGCTCCGGATTTCCCGCGATGCGGTTATTGGCATAGACGGTATCGTTGGCGAAACGGAAGTCGCTCAAGTTATAGGTTTGCTCCAGCACCAGCTTGTCCGTCTTTTTCTCCTCTTTAATGGATTTGCCGTCGCTGAGGGCGGAGTTTGCGATGTCCTTGACGAAGATCGAATGAGCGAGTTCCGCTTCGAGCCCCACTTCAAGTCCTTGATGAATCGATTTTTCGACATTCACAGTTCCCAAAGGTTGTCCCTGTGCGTTGTTCAGCTCGAGCAATTCATCGCGCACCCAGGAGCGGTAGAGCGCCAAATCCCAGCTTATGGGTCCTGATTCACCGCGAGTGCCTAACTCAATGGTCCAGGCTTTCTGCGCATGCAGGGGATTGAATACCTGGCCGCCGTCTTCCCCTTCCTCGATGCCGATGGATTGCTCGATGGATGGCGGTTGAAAGCTGCGGCTGAAATTGAGAAAGGCCAGGCATTTATCGTTCCATTCGTAAGCCAGACCCACTTTCGGATTAAACCCTAGATAGTGGGTGTCGTGGGATTGATCGCCCAGCGTCGGACTCTTGAAGCGATCTTTATAAATCCGATTGACGTAGGCGACCTGGAATCCGGTGAGCAGTGAAATCTGCTTCGTAAAGTAATGCTGGTTTTCCGCGTAGAACGGCAGGTTTAGCGAATAGGTGCGGTCGCCGTAGAGCAGGGGTCCAATTTCACCTTTAGGATTCGCGTAAAAGCTATCGGACTCCGGCTCGAACATGGGAACGACGCCGATGCTGAAACGATTCTTTTGCCCGAAAAGATCAGCCTTCGATTCAAAGGCCAGATCGGCGTCGTAGTCATCAGAATAAAAGCGCTCCGCTCCCAGCCGGAAATCCTCCTCAAACTCCTGCCGCTGAGTCTGCGAGCGATGATTCCAGGAAAGCGCAAGGCTGAGCTGCCAATCGTCCCCTTTGAGGACAAAGCGATCCATCACGCGGTAGAAACTCCACTTCACGCCCCATCTTTCCTGGATCGCTTCCGGATCAGTCTGCCGAGGATTGCTATATAGCTCGTCCTTGGTGAGGCCGGAGGGAGTGTGTTGATCGAGACGGCCCCAGAAAAAATACAGCCGGTTTTCCGCGTTATCGTTAAATTTATAGCCAAGGCTGAAGGTAACCTTTTGGAAGTTCTCCTGGCTCCATGCCTGGAATCCATCCAGCGTATGATTGAGCACGGAGACGTAAGCGTCCCACTGGCCATGCGTCCACCCGGAGGATGCTTGTTGCTCGGCAAGGCCATAACTTCCGAAGGTCGATCTTAACGTCAGCGGACTGGTGTCATGTCCAGTCATGCTCACGAGATTGATAGCGCCGCCGAGGGTGATGGATCCATAGCGCAGAGCATCCGCGCCACGATAGACTTCGGTATATTTGATCGATTGAAGATCCAGGTCTTGCAGGAAGGCCTGGCCGTCGGCCTGATTGACAGGAATGCCATCGAGAAGGATGGCCATCCCCAGGATGTCATCGTCTTCCTGAATGCCTGAGCCGCGCGACGAAACCTTGGTGTCTTCGGAGCCCTGACTGGATTGAATGAGGAGCCCAGGTTGGTAGCGCACAAAATCTTCGAGATAAGAGCCGCGGCCCTGATCGAAACTTGCGCGAGTGACGACACTTGCCGTGCCGGGATTGCTTTTGAGCTGCTCTTGCGCCGTCGCCGCGCTCGGCGCAGCGATGCTTGCATCGGGTGGTGGCGTGGCTGGTGTCACCGGCGCTTCGGTCGCCGTCACGACTACTTCAGGGAGCGTATTGTTCGACGGTTCTGCGCTCTCCGATAGCGAGGGAAAAGTAACTACATTGAGAAGAGCGAGGCATGACAGCGTCAGGGGGACTTTCGGGCGATGCATGGGATTGGGTTGGATAGGGGAGAGATGAACAAGACGGGGCCCGCTGTCTCAACAGAGGGCCGTGCAGTGGGGCCGGATTTTGGGGTTGGTTTCGGGGGGGAGAGGAGCGCACTGGCTACAATCGGGCTTGGGCGTGAGGGGGATTAACCGGAGGAAAATACGGAAAGCCGCCGAAAGCTTCGGCTCCGTATTCGCTTAGGAGTTTTTGAATTTCTTTGGAAAGAAGAAAATCCGCGAAAGCGTGAGCACCGGCGCCATTGGCTGTGGGAAAACGTTTGGAATTTGCTTCCATCACGATGAGCGGCCTGCGCATGGCGGGATCGCCCTGTACGAGCACCTCCATGTTGCCTTTCGGAATTTTGCGGGCGTGCGCCGGAAGACGACCCACGATCACATAGGCGCCGCGATCCTCGGCAAATCGCATGGAGGCCCACTTATCGTGGCCTTCATCTTTTAGAACCCAATCGCCTTCGGGCTCCTCCAGACCGGCGGCTTTCCAAAGATTGCGCGCGACTTCGCGACTGCCGGAACCTTTGAAATCGAAATAGGGTGATTGCGTTTCAGCGATCCGTTTCATGGCCTCGGCTCCGCTTTCCATGCCACGAATGCCCGCGGGATCCTCGATGGGCCCAGCGATCATCATATCGTTATACGCCCAGGCGCGATTGTTCATTCCAAATCCATCGGAGATCAGTTTTGCAGTGTCGTCATTAGCGTGACCAATGAGCACGTCCGCGCGGCCTTTGCGAAACGCGTCTTCGCATAGCTCACGATCGCCCGTATAGGCGACAAAGAGCTGGCGGCCAGTGCTCTTTTCAAACTGGGTGCAGATTTTCTCCCAAATGTCTGTGCCGGTGATCGCTCCAATGACTGCAGCGCGCACCGGAAGCGGTGGCTGGGGAAGCTGGGTGATGCGCGGCTTTTCTTTCGCGCTGTAAGCCCACGCCGCCCACACTCCTACCAGCGCGAGCAAAATGCTCGCAGCGAGGACACCCACGGAATTCCATAGCGCCCGAGAGAAGCGGCTCTCGTACGCCTCGCGAGCATCAGGCGGTTGCAAGATGCGCAAGGTCTCAGGATTGATCGCGGCGATCTCGGTGAGCTTGGAGTCAATCGTGGCCAGATCGCGCAGCAACCGGCGAAGTTCCGCGCTCTGCCGCAGATTTTCCTGAAGCCGGGCGAAATCTTCATCGGAAATCGTCCCGTCGAGATATTGGTTTACTTGATCGATTTCTTGCCGAGTCATGCTCCAGGCGCCTCCTGCGCGAGGGTATGCTCCACGCACTGGGCCAGTTCCTGGCGAATGCGCGCGAGCAATTGATAGACCGAGCCTTCGCTGCGCCCCATGTCGCTGGCGAGTTTTTTCATGGAAGCCTGTGGTGCGTAAGCGGCGGTGACGAGATCGCGGCGGCTCTGTGGAAGCTTGGCCACGCAACCATCGAGAGCAGCGAGCTGGCGGTGGCGCAGGGGGATTTCCGGAATCCCTTCTTCGCTGATTTTCTCCATGATGTCCTCATCGAGAACGAGACGATCCCGGGCTTTGGTTCGCCGATATTTGAGAATCTCATAGCGGGCGATGAGGCAGGCCCAGCGCGCGAACTGTTCCGGCTCCCGAAGCAGCGAAAATTTCCTCCAGGCAATGAGGCTCACGTTTTGGATCACTTCATCGACATCCTCCCGCCGAGGCAGGCAGGCTCGCACAAAGGCTCTCAGCTCCGGTTCATGGCGAGTGAACAGGATGAGGTAATCCTCATGGCTATCACGTGGTGCTGAAGACGGGTCGAGTGGCGCCATCTGGCAAAGACGATGTCACTGCTACACTCCCGTTCAATTGTGGATTTGACGAATAATTTTCAGATCTTCGGGGGTGCCATAAAGTTGTGTGAAAATTCGTTGAATTGAAAATCGATCGGGAGTTAACGGTTGCAGTGCTTGTATCCCGGCGCCTCCCGCCCTCCCTCACTCCTTGGTTACAGATGAGGATTCGCCCCGCTTTTTGCAAAGCGGGGCGAATCTTGCCTGTGCTGCTATCGTATTTGGAGCACTGGGGCGGAGAATTTCCGAGACACTGCCCTCCGCTATCTCCATAAAGTACTTCTCTCCTAAAAGGACCTGACATTTGCCTCCATGAAAAATTCTGTTCTTCTTGCTGCCTCCCTACTCCTCTGCCACGGACTCGCCGCGGTGCCCGTCGCTTTTGCCGCGCCGGATTACGAAGTTTTCGTCACGAACGAAAAGGCCGGGACGGTCACAGTTATCGACGGACCGGAATTCGAAGTGGCCGCTACGATTAAAGTGGGCAAGCGTCCGCGCGGCATCCACGCCAGTCCCGATGGCAAGACGATCTATGTGGCCGTGAGCGGCACGCCCATCGCTCCGCCGCCAAAACTCGATGCCAACGGCAATCCCATCCTCAAGAAGAACCTAAAAAAGGACGATGACGATGATGACGACAACGTCAAAGCCGACAAAAGCGCGGATGGCATTGTCGTCCTCGATGTGGTCGAGAAAAAGCCTCTCCGCAAAATTTCCGCTGGATCGGACCCGGAGCAGTTCGATGTCAGCCGGGACGGCAAGCTGCTTTACATCGCCAACGAAGACGTCGGCGCGGCCACGGTGCTGGATATAGCAAACGAAAAGATCGTGACGTTCGTCCCGCTTTCACGCGAACCGGAAGGCGTCGGCCTGCGGCCGGATGGCAAGATGCTATATGTCTCGTGCGAGACGGCAGGGGACGTGTTCGCAGTGGATGTGGAGACGTTGAAAGTTGCGGGCAAATTCAAGGTCAATCCGCGCCCGCGCAGCATTGATTTTCTGCCGGACGGCACGCGCGGATTCGTCACGTCGGAATCCACCGGCGAAATGAATGTGTTTGACGCCGTTAATACCCAGCTGCTGCAGGTGATCAAGCTGCCGGAGGGTTCGCGCCCGCAGACCGTGAGAGTGTCGCCCGATGGGAAAAAGGTCTATGCCAGCACGGGACGCGGAGGGGCAGTGATTGTGATGGACGCACAGGATTACAAAGTGTTGAACACGATCAAAGTTGGCCAGCGGCCTTGGGGCATCGCGTTCTCGCCGGACGGCAAGTATCTCTTTGCGGCGAACGGGCCGTCGGATGATGTCTCGGTCATTGACGTTGCTGCTGAAAAGGAGATCAAGAAGATCAAATCGGACGGAAGCCCATGGGGAATAGTTGCCGTGCCCGTTTCGAAATGAATGGCTTACGTCTCGCTTAATGTTCCATAGCAGTCATTTTTTCCTGAAAAAGTAAAAATAGATCATAGCCAAGAGGCCAGCCAAGGCGAGGGATACGACGAGCAGGCCAACCCAATTAGGTATGTGGGTCTCCAATGTGAACGCTCTTACGTTCATTTGCGGTTTTGGGAAACAACCAGAAAGTTAGTTTACTATATAAATCTGCTGCGCAGTGATGCTTGATGTGCAGCCTTTTTTGTACGCCTTGGCGCGGAGAATGGTTGGGCCTGTGATGGTCACCGGTTCTTCGTAGAGCAAATCTTTCCGTGTCGGCACAGTTCCGTCCAGTGTGTAACGGATGGTTGCGTCGGGTTCAGATTTTAAGGTGATGGTGATCGATTTCGTGTAGTTACCGCCCGCCGGAGAAATGTCTGGCGGAGGCACCACGTGGGGACCGGGCATGCTTTCAATCCATTCACGGAGCAAGGCGATGTCTTTCACGTCGGGTTCATTGTGCGCCAGCGGCGGCATGCGGAAGTCCGCCATCGAACTGGCGCGCATGTAGAGGATGGAGCGCCAGATGTCATTGGGCGCGATGACGCGCGGGTTGTCGATGCGCTGATCGATCAGCACGTTGCCGTCGATGAGGTTTTGCGCGTCGAGCGGCGTGTCGTAGCGCGCATCGAAATTAGCGACCGTGCCCTTGGGCCGATGGCAATGCGCGCAGTTGGCGTCGAGATACGAACGCGCGCGGTCTTCAATGGAGTGCGACAAATCATCGGCTTTGGCGAGCTTGGGCAGCGTGGAGAAATCCGCGGCCGCGAGGCTGGTGCTGAACAACCCGAGGCGGTCCCATTCTCGGAGCTCGTTGTTCGTGATGCCGGAAGGATAGGTGAACTCGCGGTTCAACTGGCGCGTCTTGACGCCAAGGATCAGCCCCGCATTGGCGCTGTGGCAGGTCAGGCAATCTTCGCGGCTGGGATAATACCAGTTCTGGGTGCGCGGGCCTTTGGCTGTGGTGATCGTGATCGGCTCGGTCAGCTTCGTGTCCAGCAGGTCGGCGTCGCTGTTGTCCGGACGCCATTTATAGGTGACGCCATAAACACCGCCCGCGGAAGTGCGGACGATGAGGCGCGTTTCGAGACGGCGGCGCAAAGCCGGCTGCGATTCGTCCGTCCCCAGCTCAAAATGTTTCACGAAGATTGTGCCGGCGGGAAACGTCCATTCGCCTGTGACCGCAAAATCAATTTTTTCCGGCAATGTTCCATCGCGATAAGGCAGCGCGATCCAGCGCGCTTTTTCCGCGCCGTCGGACCAGAACGAAATGTTCAAATCGTAGGGAATCAGTCGCGCGTTTGGTGTGAGGTTGTGCACGTCCTCGAAAGCGCCCGTCTGGGAAAGCAGCTTGGGGATGGCGCCGTGCGGATCGTCGGGCATGTTCAGGGCCACGCCGCTCGAAGGTTGCCAATTAATCGCCGCGACATTTTCTGCGTGTGCCGGCGCCAATGTGAGAAGGACGATCAGCGCCACGCCGCACCATGGACCGCCGGAACGCGAACGGCGGCGCGGAGTGAGGGGGGGCGGAGGAAGCATGGAGCGTAAAAAGGATGAAATTTGCAGGACGAATGATGTGCGGGACTGCTGGCGTCGCGCCGGTGGCGGCTTTTCTGAAGATGAGCTCATGATTGAGGAGCGATTCGTGGGCTCCATGGTCGCTTTAGAACATGAGCATCCCGCTCCGCTTGCCAAGCGGCTTTTGCTGCTACCTCCTAAGAAAAAAGAAGTGGCATCGGGGGTAAGCGAAAGCCGAAGTTCGCGGCGCGACGTTGGAGTTGAGCGATGACGCGGTCTTGGTAGCAACGGTCATAGTGATCGGCTCCGAAGAACCGGAAGGAGTGAATCTCGCTCCGAATGGAATGCAGGCATTCGTTACTTGTGAGGAAAATGGCAACCTTTTCGTGATCGATGTTGCCCAGCGGAAGTTACTGGCTTCGATCGTCGTGGGGATAAGGCCGTGGGGGATCGCCTTGAGCCCCGACGGCCAGCGCCTTTATACCGCGAACGGTCCGTCAAACGATGTGTCCGCCGTGGACCTCGAAACGCAAAAGGAAATAAAAAAGATCAAAACAGCCGGTGGTCCGTGGGGTTTAGCTGTCGGTCCCATTTTGGAAGCGTAGCCGGCCCGCGGCGGATTCCAAAGAGGCGGAGTGAGATTTTTTAACCGCAGATAAAGTAACATGAATACAGACCAGACCCCTACGCAGCAGTGGATTCAACCTCAAGCCGAGGTCGTTTCCGTGAGCATGGAATGCACGTCGTACGCCGAGGTGTTGAGCCCGTCGGTTTCGTAGTAGATTCCGGCAAACCGCAACGCGGCGCAAGAACAGGGGAAACCTCGCCTTGCGCCGCGTTTATTTTGTGTGGAAAAGTGAAGCGCCGGTGGCCTTTTTATAAAGTAACGCCGCTGGATTGAATGCGGCGGCGGCGCGCCAAACGGCAAGTTTATGCCTGAGGAGGCATTTTGCGTCGGTGTCAAAATCGTAATTTAAAAGTCACTACCGCATTCAAGTCGATGGATTGAAATGAATGATACATGACTCACGCCATTGCAGTTTCGCAATCTTCGCCGCTCGTCCCGGAAACACGTTCCATCCCGGACCACGAGGCGCCGGGTCGCGTTCGCTGGTTTGATTGTGTGGCCGCGGGCGCAATTTGCGCGGCGATCATTGTTCTGCGCATTCTATGCATTCACGGGCTGCGCTGGCACTCGGATGAGCCGCAGCATCTGCATGTCGTGTGGGGCTGGGCCACCGGACGGCTCCCCTATCGCGACGTCTTTGATAATCACAGCCCGCTGTTCGCTTTTCTGTTTTCGCCGCTCTTTCGTCTCGTCGGCGAGCGCAACGATATCGTCGATGTAATGCGGTGGTTTATGCTGCCGTTTCTTGCCGCAAGCCTGTGGTTTGTTTATAAATTAGGGGAGCAACTATTCTCCGCGCGCGTGGGACTGTGGGCCGCGGTCATCGCCAGTCTTTTCCCCGACTGGTTCCTGATGATGGCCCAGTTTCGCACCGATGTTTTATGGACGACTTTGTGGCTGGGCAGCCTGGTGATCCTTGCGACAGGCCGATTTTCCGCGAGGCGTTTCTTTTATGCGGGTCTGGTGCTAGGCGCCGCCTTCAGTGTGACGATGAAAACGACGCTCATGCTCATGACGCTGTGTGTCGCCGGGCTTGTTACACTCGTTTATTGCTACTTTGCGGATCGGTCACGTAAGACGAACACTCGGTGGGCTGAATTACTTGTTGCACTTGGCGCCGGATTGCTGGGGTTAGTCATTATCCCGGCGGCTTTTATTCTCTTCTTTGCGGTGGAGGGGATTTTGCCAAAGATGTACTACTGCGTCATCCAGCATAACATCATCGGCTCTCATGGCATCCAGCGAATGCTGCGGCGCTCCAGAGGCTGGCAGACCCTGCTCATCCCTGCCGTTTTGGTAGTTTCGCTTTCGCTCCGGTCAACCTTTCGAAACGATCCTTCTCGCGCGGCACGGCGGCTCTTTCTCCTCTTCGTGATCGGTTTTTTTGTGCCCATACTCGAAGCGGTTTGGACGAGCGTGACGCCGCAGGATTACATGCCGATTTGGCCGCTGGTCGGCGGCGCCGTTGGCGTGATTTTGTTGCTCGTTTTCGAAAGCTTCTCCGGCGCGCATCCGCTCGTGCGCCATGCAGAGCGCGCGTTCTTGCTAGTGGTCACCGGTTTCGAGATTTGGATGATCCTTCACGGTGGATTTCAACATTCCGGCGATCCCGCGGATTCGGCCGAGATTTCCAGTTCCTTTATCGAACGTGCCAACGCGGGAGGAATCGAAGCGATCCGTGAAGCGCGTGCGCTCACGAATCCCGGCGACTATCTCATGGATTCCAAAGGGGAAACGATCTACCGCCAGCGGCCCTACTGGTATGTGCTGGAATCTTTTACCCGCAAACGACTCATCGCCGGCAATCTGCCCGACGAATTGCCGGACAGCCTGATAGCGACACGCACCGCAGTCACTACCATTTCAAATCGGATGATGCCTTCTTCGCAGAAATTCATTAACGAAAACTACGTCGCCGTGGGATTGTTGCACGTGCTGGGCCAAATTATGCCGGGATCTGAGGGGCAAAACTTCACTTTTGAGATCAAAATTCCCGAGCACTATACGTTGATGACTCGGAACGGTCAGAGGCCCGCGGGTCTCCTCGATGGACAGCCCTTCACTGCGCCGCGTGTGCTCGAAGCCGGCACGCACACCTTTCAGCGCACTCGCGGTACGGGACCTGTGGCTTTTCTCTGGGCGCGCGCGGCGGAGAAGGGTTTCTCCCCCTTCTACGTGCCCGCGGTGAAGGCAAACTAATATTCGCACCGTCGGCATCGAGACGCGTTTGCTACTTTGGCGGCATTTCAGATTTTTCTGAAGCCGCGCTCGATAATATCAGTGCCTGACGGGAGTCTGAATCTCTGGCCTGCCGGATCACAGCGCCGGCCTACAGCAGCACGGCGTTAGGTCAGATGGTTCAAAACAAAACTACGCTACCTCGCATTTTTACCCAGCGTTGCGGTCCGCAAGCTAAACGCCTTTTGTAAGGACCGGCAGCTGTAGCCCGGGTCTGTGACCCGGGTGGCGAGAGAACTCACGCACGTCTCTGACACGTGTAAACTTTGAACGGTGACGGCAATAGAATAAATTTACCTACTTTGGCGCCGCTGTTACTTTAGCAGCAATCGCTTCTTCATCATAGACACATCCGCCCCACGTGCCGCCGCAGATATTCTGCAACAGCGCCCACAGGCGTGTGTCGCTGGGCAGGGCAGGGTGGGGAGCCAAATCGCGGCGTGAAGGCCGCGAAGCGAGGAGGGCGGCCCCTTCCTCTGCGGAAAAGCGACGATCCCTTTCGCCCACGAGATCAATCTGCGCAGCCATTTCCGCACGATCAATCACTACCCGTATCCGATCTCCTTCAAGCACTTTGCCGATTGGTCCGCCGGCCAGCCCTTCGGGCCCGATATGCCCGATGCAGGCTCCTGTGGATACGCCCGAAAACCGTGCATCGGTGAGGAGCACGACGCGCTTTCCGAAGGGCAATGCCTTGAGGGCGGAAGTTACTTGATACGTTTCCTCCATTCCCGTCCCCATGGGGCCCACTCCGCAAAGCACCATGACGTCGCCCGCCACAATTCGTCCTTCACGGATCGCTGCAATCGCCGCGCTCTCGCTCGTGAAAACGCGAGCCGGGCCTTCCAGGCGAAAAATGCCGTCAGCATCCACGGCATCGGCGGCGATGGCCGTGGCTTTTACGACAGAGCCTTCAGGCGCCAGATTGCCCACGGGGAAAACGAGCGTTCCTGTGAGGCCGCGCTCCCGCGCTTGCGCCGGCGACATGATCACTTCGTCCGGATCAATGCCGTCCAACTCATTCAGCAAGGCTCGGAACCGCGCGCGACGCTCGCATTGTTCCCACGCCTCGAGATTTTCGCCCAGCGTCAATCCGCTGCTTGTCCGCACGGAAAGATCGAGCAAAGGGCGCAGATGCAGCATTACTTCCGGGACGCCGCCTGCCAGGAAAACGCGCACCGTCGGATGCCCTTTTGGGCCGTTGGGTAAGACATCCACGAGTCGCGGGGTGGCGCGATTGACGTCGATCCATTCCTTCACCGTGGGGCGCGGCAGGCCGGCCGCATGCGCAATCGCTGGAATGTGCAGCAAAAGGTTAGTTGAGCCACCAAAGGCCGCGTGCACGATCATGGCATTGCGGATGCTCGCGGGTGTGAGGATGTCTCCCATCACCATTCGCTTTTGTTCCAGTGCGGTTACTGCTCGAGCGGCGCGGATCGCCAGATCACGCCAAACCGGCTGTCCCGATGGCGCAAGTGCCGAATGAGGCAAGGCCATGCCTAGTGCCTCAGCCACAACTTGCGAAGTGGCAGCCGTTCCAAGAAACTGGCATCCACCGCCGGGAGATGCACACGCGCGGCAGCCCAGTTCGGCTGCTTCCTGCAACGAAAGTAATCCGCGCGAAAAACGGGCGCCTATGGTTTGCACGGCGCCGGCGTCTTCGCCGTTACTTGGAGGCAGCGTCACTCCCCCGGGCACGAGCACGCTTGGCAGATCGCGCATCCCTGCCAGGGCCATCATCATCGCCGGAAGTCCCTTGTCGCAAGTGGCAATGCCGATCACCCCGGCTCGGCGGGGCAGCGAACGGATGAGTCGGCGAAAAAGGATCGCGGCATCATTGCGATACGGCAGACTATCAAACATCCCGGTGGTGCCCTGAGTGCGTCCATCGCAGGGGTCGGAGCAATAGCCCGCAAACGGCACCACTCCTTGCGTGCGCAATTCCCGCGCGGCCGCCTCTACAAGTAACCCGATCTCCCAATGCCCCGTGTGATATCCGAGCGCCACCGGCGTCCCATCCGGCGCCCGCAATCCGCCCTGCGTGGAGACAATGAGAAATTGCTTTCCCGCGGCGCCCGCGGCCTCCCATCCCATTCCGACATTCTGGGAAAGTCCGAAGAGGTCACCGCTCGGGCTTTCCCGCAGCATGGCTTCCGTAAGCGGCAATGCTCCGGCTGGCCCGGCGGCGCGCGTCTGAATGTTAAATAGGTCAGGATCTGCGGGATAGAGAGGGGGAGTCATGGAAGAAAATCCGAAATCTGAATGACGATTGACGAAGGAAGTCCGAAGCTCGAATGACGGAGGCAGTGGATTTCGCGAACTCTTGTTTTTCGGACTTCGGGATTCGGATTTATTTCGTCATTCGTCATTCGTGCTTCGGATTTGTTCTCACATTGGCCCATCCGATTCCGCGTCACCTTTGGATGTTGGCAGCCGAGAGCTAAGAGTTGAGAGTTTCTGAAAAGACTAGTTTGCCAGTGCGATTCACAGAATCGCAAAACGGTGTTTCACCCTCCAATCTTCCCCAATTCCCCCAAAAGCCCTTGCGGCGTCAGCGCATCCATCACTACGGGCTTCTCCTCTCCAGGTCGGTAGAGCACATATAACGGCACACCCACGCGCCCAAACTTCTGCAACCAGCGCGTAATGGTCTCGTCTCCATTCGTCCAATCCGCTCGAAAAGTAACCACCTTTTTCTTCTGCAGGGCGTCCTTCACCGCAGACGTATCGAGAACCGCGCCTTCATAGACTTTGCAGTTGATGCACCAATCGGCCGTGAAGTCGATGAGGACCGGCTGACCCGCTTTGATCGCACCGCTGATTTTCTCCTCGGAAAAGGGAGCCCACAAGCCGCCCTCGGCCGGGCTGGTGGAGGCTATATTGGCTGCCGGCACGGCTTTCAAGGGATCTTGCAAAAAGATAAGGTAACCGGCGGCGGCGATCAGCAGAGCCAGCCCGCCTGCAATGGCGCGCTTCTGGATGGTGCCAAAAACCCAGCAGGCCACGGCCAGTACCAGCAAGTAATGGATCAATCCCGCGGCGGAGTGCGGACGGCTCACCGCGAAAATCCCCAGCAACCACACCACCACCGCCAGCATGACGAATCCCATGAGTTGTTTGGCGCGTTCCATCCACATCCCCGGCTTTGGCAAAAAGCGCATCCATGCAGGCTTGGCGGTGAGTAGCAGGTAGGGCAGGCTCATTCCCGCGGCGATCACCAGGAAAATTGCGAAAATCACCGGGGCGGATTGCGTGGTCGCATATCCGAGGCTTCCGCCCAAAAACGGCGCGGTGCAGGAAGTGCCAAGTAACGTGGTGAACATTCCGTGCAGATAAGCTCCGCTGTATCCTTCCTTGCTGGAGAGTTCGCTCAACTTCGAAGTTGCGTCGCTGGAGAGCGTTACTTCAAAGACGCCCAGCATATTTAGCCCGAAGATGAAAACCAGCGCGATCAACCCGGCAAAGACATACGGATTCTGAAACTGAAATCCCCAGTTGAATCCGCGCCCCGCGGCCTTCAGTGCGATCACCGCTATGGCCAACCCTAGGAAAAAGGTAAATACGCCGGCCACAAACGCCAGTCCCATGCGAAAAACCCGCTCCGGAGCATCGCCCGCCTGCTTCACGAAGCCGAAAATTTTCAACGCAATCACTGGCAGCACACACGGCATTACGTTGAGGATCAACCCGCCGAGAAAGGCGAAAAAGAGCGTGCCGATCAAGCTTTGCGATCCAGTCTCACTAACGACGTTCACGGCGACGCCTTCCCTAGTTTTCCCGGGCATTGGTGAAGCTGCCGCCGGCTCACTTGAACGTTGAGCGTTGGGCGTCGAATGTTGAACGTTTTCTCCCGGATTGCTTGATTTGGTCGCCGCGTTTTGCTCACCCGCCGCGCTCGTGCCTGTCCCCGTTGCCGCACTCTGAGCCGATCCCCCATCCGCGGACACCGCCCATCCTTCCCGGCTCCCATCCGCCCTCTCGGCGACGATCACACCGCGCCACGCCTGGTTCGGCGCACCCCCACTGACAATCGGGACCGCGATCACACGTGCGCCCTCCGCACCCGCTTCGCCCACTTTGATGTGTCCCGGCTTCGCTCCTTCCGGCGGCAGGGGATAAAAGTCGATCTTCGCATTCGCCGGCGCTCCTTCCAGCCGGAGCGAAAACTCCTCTGCCTTGCTGCGATCCCATGTTACTTTAAATGGCGTGCCCGCCTTGGGCAGCTTCGCCCGCCAGGTCGCGAAAAGCTCCGCGTTCGCCGGCTCGGCAGTGCCGCCGGCGGGCAGTTTCAACTCGGCTCGGCCATTGGCCGGAATGCAGGTCTTCTCACAAACCAGCGCACCCACTTTCGCGCTGATGTTCACTTCGCCCGGCGCGAGCTGCGCGGGTGGCGTGATTTGCGCCATCAGCATCACTTCATCAGAATAGACGTAGCTCTGAAAATCCGGCTCATCGACATGCGACTCCGGCAGTGGCCACTGCAGCGGTCCCGCGGAAAAGCCCTCCGGCAGCGTCCAATCCACCTTGGGCGGATACGCCAGATCGCCGCCGTATTCCCAATAGGTGTGCCAGCCTTGCTTGATTTTGATCAAGACCCCCACGTTGAACGGCTTCCCCGGGGCGATTGCCGTCGTGTCGGCCACCATGCTGGGCACAATGAGGTCTTTTGGCGGAAATTCCGCCCGAAGCATGGGAACCCCCATCGCCAGGGAGCAAAAGAGGGCAATAAGCCAGCGTCCAAATTTCATAGGGAGGTCTAACATACAAAACAGAACGGGTTTTCGTAGCGAGAATTTAGCGCGTTTCCCGGAGCGAGGTTGTGACTCTTGCATCTGCCACGGGGCCGTTTCGCGCTCTGCGCGACGATTAAGAGTAGGATTACGATTACGATTAAGAGGCCCGCAGCTGTGCCGCTGGCAACCGCACTCCCCCCGCTCCGTACCGGCCCTGCATCCCGCGATTGACGCGCCTGCGCTCCCTGGCCACTCTCCCCAGCCTTCTCCATGTCCCAATCCACACTTCGCATCGCCATCGTTGGTTGTGGCGGTATTACTCTGCAAAACCATCTGCCCGGCATCGCTCTTTGTGCTGATTCCAAGGTCACGGCTCTGTGCGATACGAATCCGGCCACCCTGGAAAAAGCGGTTCGCGACACGGGCATCTCCATTTCATCGACGAACTACGAGGAAATCGTGAAACGGGATGACGTGGATGCGGTCATCATCGCCACGCCCAATGTCTCTCATGCGCCGATCTCGCTGGCGGCGATTGCCCATGGAAAACATGTCCTGTGCGAAAAACCGTTGGCCATGAATTATGCCGATGCCAAGGTAATGGCCGACGCTGCGGATGCTGCCGATGTGCGGCACATGACCGCATTTACCTATCGGTTTGTGCCGGCCATGCGTTACTTGACGCATCTCGTGGATCGCGGCGATCTCGGCGAGCGTTATCATTTTCGCTCCTGCCGGTTGCAGGATTGGGGTTCGCGTAATCTCGGGTGGCGGCAGGTCAAGAAGCTCGCCGGCGTCGGGGAACTCGGCGACATGCTTTCACACCGGATCGATTTTTCGCAGCGCCTTGTCGGCCCGATGTCGCGCCTCGTGGCGCAGACGAAAATCCTCGTCCACGACCGGCAGGGCGCGCCGAGCGATCTGGAGGATTGGGTGGCGCTGATCGCCGAATTCGAAAGCGGCGCCACGGGCGTGCTGGAAAGCTCGAAACTCGCCATGGGTCGCAACGAAAGCTGGCGCAGCCTCGACTACGTGGAGCTAAACGGCAGCGAAGCCACCTTTGAATTTACTACCGGAAAATGGAACGAGTTACTTTACGGGAAAGCCGGAGGCCCCGGCCTCGAACCGCTGGCGGTGCCGCGGGAATTCTGGGTGATCCCCGGCAGCCCGCGTGATCCTTCGCAGGGTGATCCGCTGGTGACTTTCCGCTACGACCAGGCCTATGAATTTATTGACGCGATTCGCAATCAGCGGCCCTGCTCGCCGAGCTTCCATGATGGCGCACGCACGCAGGCGGTGATCGACGCTGCGATTCAATCCGCGGAGGCTCGCTCCTGGGTGGATGTTCCTCGTTCCTGATATTTAACTACTGTACTGATTTTTATGGAAAAAACTGCAGTCATCACCGGCGCGGGCAGTGGAGTAGGGGAAGCCACCGCGATCTCTCTTGCGCAACAAGGCTGGCGCGTGGCGCTCATTGGCCGCCGCGCGGAAACTCTCAACGCGGTTGCGGCACGCATCCCCGGCGCGCTGGTCGTCCCGTGCGACATCGGTGATTCCGGCGCCGTGGCCGCGATGGGCAGGAAAGTGCTCGCCGAGTTTGGCAACGTGGAAGTGCTGGTAAACGCCGCGGGCACAAACGCACCCAAGCGCGCTCTCGAAGTACTCTCGCTCGAAGATTATCACGGGATGATCGATACCAATCTCAATGGCGCTTACTACTGTGTGCAGGCTTTTCTGCCTCATATGCGCCAGCGCCAGTCTGGCACGATTGTAAACGTTGTTTCCGATGCCGGCAAAGCAGCATCGCCGAAAGCCGGGCCCGCCTATGTAATGTCAAAGTTCGGCCTCGCAGGCCTCACGCAATCCATCAATGCCGAAGAGCGGGATCGCGGAGTGCGCGCTTGCGCCATTTTCCCTGGTGATATCAACACGCCGCTGCTCGACAAGCGCCCGAATCCGCCCGATCAATCGGCGCGCGCCCGCATGATGCAAGCGGAAGACATCGCCGAGTGCGTCCTGTTTGTCATCAACCTCCCGCCGCGTGTGATCGTGGAAGACATGATCGTTCGCCCGCGGTGAGATTGATTACAAGTAACTTAACTATGTGGTGGTAAACCCAGAAAGAGCCATCTGGGTTTAATTTCCAGCCTGCACATTCTCCGGCTTCACGCCTTTCTTCCCACCATTGAAGCCAAACTCGCTCGGATGATAATCTCCGACCAGGGCGACATCCGCCGAAGCGGGAATCTCGAGCCCGCATTCCCAGTAAATGCCGTTCACGATGAGGCGGCGCAGGCTTTCATTCGTTAAATCGGTCGCCGCAGCCATGGTGGTGCAGAGCACTTTATTAGTTTTCCCCGCTTCGTTCTTTGGTTCGCGCGTCCAGGCGATCGGCATCATCGGGTCATTGAGATCCTGCTCCACTTTATCGGCCCGCTTCTTTTTGCCAGTGGCGGGGCCATCGGTCGGTTCCATGCCCGCGAGCTCCTGCCCGCGCAGGAGGATTTTTGCGTCAGCCGGCGGAGCGGCTTCATAGACATCGGTCGTGCCAAAGACATCCGTGACCCCGTGGAGCAGCGGGTCATTTTTAGCCGAAGGTTCAATGACTCCGCGGGTGGCTTGATGCTTGTGATTTCCCCAATGGCTCACCCAGGTCTCGCCAAAAACCTGCCGGCCAAATCCGCCGGACCAATCCTTGTTATTCCAGGTATATTTCGCGTAGGGGCTCTGCGAAGGAAAATTGAAAGAGTGCGTCGCCGTGCGCAGCGCAATGAACGGCTTTCCCGCCAGATAGTAATCTGCAAAATGCTTCATCTGTTCGTCCGGCCAGGCGCGGAAACGCAGCAGCATTACGCAGGCATCCGCTGAATCGAGAGCTTCGATGCCCGGCTCATTGTTCGGCGTATTCGGATCGATCTCTCCATTTTTATTGATGGAAAAGCAGACCGTGCATTTGAACCCATGCCGCTCGGCAAGGATTTTCGCCAGTTGCGGCAAGGCTTCCTCGCTGCGGTATTCTTCGTCGCCCGCCAGAAGGACGACCTTTTTTCCGAGTCCCGGCCCGCTTTTTCCCTCATAAGCTACCCATTCTTTGTCGGCTGCATGCAGCGGTACCACGGAAAAGAGACCAAAAGTGAGCCACAGGCGGGGAGACAGGAGGAGTTTCATGCTAGCAAGGAATCGCGGTGAAGGGATTTCCAAAGGCACGAAGTTTCACCAAACAAAATTCAACGTTCAATCCGAAATCGAGCGAAGGCGTTTGCCGGTCCTGGCTGTGGATTCTCGGGAAATCGGCATTCCGAATCCCTCCCGTGTGATGAGCCTGCACGGGTATACCTCGATTTT
>FTBB01000067.1_pt1 | contig 19535 bp, 11 predicted proteins | sample 1639251 | NCBI WGS metagenome assembly FTBB01 (sample SAMEA3914864, study PRJEB12502) | metagenome | biome: forest; material: soil | place: USA | collected 2012-03-12 | depth 0.3 m | reverse complement strand
TTGCTGGATTGGGTCAAGCGTCCGGATCGTGAGGATGCGATGCGCGTGGTGAGCGGCGGTCCCGGCAGCGGTAAGTCTTCCGTGGCGCGGATGTTTACCCGGGAGGTGCTTGCGGAAACATCGTGGCGCGCGTTATATATCCCCCTGCATCGCATTCACTATAAGGGTGACCTGGTCCCGGCGATTGAGGATTACTTGCAGCGCACCAAACTTCTTCCCGGTAATCCCAAGCCTTTGGATGCTGATGTCGGCGAACCGCAACTCCTTCTTGTCTTCGACGGGTTGGATGAACTTGCCATGCTGGGAAAAGTGGCGCAGGAAACGGCCAGCCAATTTATTCGTGCGGTGAAGGATTTGGTGCGTGATCACAACACAATGAAGCTGCGGACCAAAGCGCTGCTCACGGGGCGCACAGTGATCATGCAGAGTCTTGACTCTGAATTCCGAAAAGAGGGCGTAGTATTTCACCTTTGTCCTTACTATGTGGATGATAAGGAAGAGGAACTATATGCAGGAGGCTGGAGTTTGCTGAGCGGTGGCGATCAGCGTCAAAGATGGTGGCACACCTACGGTTACTTGACCGGCGGCAACTATGAAGGCTTGCCGAAGCACTTTGACCGGCCAGACCTCGTGGAAGTGAACTCTGAACCGCTTCTGAATTACCTGCTCGCTCTGGCGGATCAGACAAAGACGCTCGATTTCAGAGGAGAAGTTACGCAAAACCAGATTTATGCCTCTCTTGTCCATGAACTGTACGAGCGGAGGTGGGCGGATGGTGAGAATTTTGCGGTGAAGGGTATGACCGAAGATCACTTTCACCGTGTCCTCGAGGAAATTGCGGTAGCCGCGTGGCACGGCGATGGGCGCAAGACTACGGTGGGTGAGATCAAGCAACACTGTCAGGACGCGGGTATAACGAGGATGCTGGAGATTTTCCAGGAAGGTGCGGAAGGCGGAGTGCTGCGTCTGCTGACCGCCTTTTTCTTTCGCCAGGCGGGCGCGCGCGATGATGAGAATGCCTTTGAATTCACGCACAAGAGTTTCGGTGAATATCTCGTGGCACGAAGGCTCGTCCGCATGGTGGGTATTATGGAAAAGAAAGCGGAAGAGCAGCGGCTGGAATTCACAGGATGGGATGAACGGAAATGTCTCGAGGAATGGGCGCGGCTTTGCGGGCCATCCGCGCTCACGGAGCGGCAGTGGGAATTTCTCCAAAACGAAATTTGGTCCGCTTCTGCGGATCAAAAGAAATGGCAGCTATTGCTTGTTGGACTCATTAACACACTGCTCCGGCAAGGAATGCCCATGGAAAAATTGGCGCTTCCCGATTTTAAAACGATGCGCAATCAATCAAGAAACGCGGAGGAAGCACTTTTGGTAGTTCTAAATGCGTGCGCCAGCGTCACCGAGATCATCAGTAGGATCGACTGGCCGGAGGAAACCAGCGCTGGGGAGTGGATCAAACAACTACAGGGGCAGAGGCAAGGGGGGGGGAATGTTTTGGCCCTGCGCGCGCTGTCGTGGTTTGCGTTGGATAATCAAACTATTCACCTGTGCGACTTGTTAGGCGCTAAACTAGACGGTAGCTCGCTGATACAATTAGGTGCAATGTATGCGCGCCTTTTAGATGTTGAGCTTCCAGGCGCCAACCTCCAAAAAGCCAATCTCCACGAAACTGACCTTCGAGGAGCCAACCTCGTCCAAGCCAACCTGCAAGAAGTCAACCTCCACGAAGCAAACCTTAAAGGAGCCAAGCTTCGAGGAGCTAACCTCGTCCGGGCCAACCTTCAAGAAGCCAATCTCCACGGAGCCGATCTGCAAGGAGCCAATCTCCAGGGAGCCAGCCTCGAGAGAACCAGCCTCCAAAAAGCAGACTTCCGAGGAGCCAATCTGCAAGGAGCCAATCTGCAAGGAGCCAATCTGCAAGGAGCCGATCTGCAAGGGGCCGACCTCGAGGGCGCCAATCTGCACAAAGCCAACCTGCGGAGAGTCAACCTCGAGGGAGCCAATCTGCAAGGAGCTATTCTCGAAAAAGCCATTCTCGAAGAGGCCGACGTCCGAGGGGCCAATCTGCAAGGAGCCAATCTCTGGGAAGTCAAACTCGATGGAGCCAAGCTCGATGGAGCCAAACTTACGGGAGCCTTCGGGCTTCCACCAGGGAAATACCATTCGTGTGATAATATTTGACAAAAACAATGTATTTGGTTTTATGAGCGACATTTCCGTGCCGGATGATCAAAATCGTTAGCAGATAATCTCAAAGGATCTACCATCACAAGTCACACATCACAGGGTAACTAGTGATGCACAGCAAATGAGACGCGCAAGTGCAGGAGCCTACCCGAGAGTGTTCGTGATTCGCGGGCTTCGTTGCACCCCGTGACTTCCGAGTTGACAAAGCGGGGGCAAGCTCCTGCGCTCCAAGGCCATGCCATCTGCCGCGCCGCAAGTTCGCACGCACTTTTTCCAGCGCTGCTTCGAGAAACGTTGCGATGGCATTTTCGATGAACACTTCCTCCACCTTCCAAACGTTGCTCCGTGGGCGTCTCGGGACTGGATGCCGTAGGTTAGTTCGATGCAAAAACCCTCCGTTTGGAGGGGTAGCCAGTTTTGCTTGGAAGGGAGCATACTTCTGCGGATCGGTATTCCCCCTAAATCCTGAACCCTCCGGCCCGGATAGGTTCATTTTCTCACGTGCAAGTGCGGTTTAACTCAGAAACTCCCCAGAAATCAATGACCCCCAAAATAAAGTCGAACCATTGCTCGACGCATCGTCGGACGGAACACTCGGCCTGGCGCATGCTCTGCGCTGCCGCCATCGGATTGTCTATATCCTCATTGGCCTGCACGCCCAGCAGCGCACAGACGAGTGACATCGCAGACGCCGCCTTCAACGGCTACAACCAGGCCTTTCGACTCACGACCGGCGGAAACACTTTCTATAAGAAAGGGTCCGGAACAGCCTCGGCCGATAATCAGCCTCAGGGAAGCTGGGGCGAAGCCGTGGACCTGGGCGTAATGATCGACCGCTATGACCGCACCAAGAGCGCTGCCGACAAAACAATGGTAGATACCATGGTGTCGAGCTTTCTCGCGCAAAATGCCTGGGATTGGTCGGGCGATACTTATAACGATGATCTCGGCTGGATGGCTCTTTGCTGCGTACGCGGCTATCAAATCACCGGGAACTCCGCCTATCTCACCAAAGCGGAGAGCGCCTTTAACATCGCCTATAACCGCGGATGGGACAGCACCTTCGGCGGCGGCGTCTGGGAAAATATGGCAACCCTGGCGTCCAAGACGGCACTGGCCAATGATTCCCTGGCCATCGCGGGTTGTTATATCTACCAGTCGGGCGGTGATTCCACTTATCTCACGAAAAGCCAGAACATGTACAACTGGGTGCGCAGCCATATCTTTGACACGACGACCGGACAGGTGAATGAAGCCTGGAAGCCGACCGGCCTTTCCGTTTCGAACAATGTCTATAATAGCGGCTCGTTCGTCACCATGGCCAACCTGCTGCATAATATCACCGGCACGTCCGGATATTATAACGACGCCGTCCTCGCCGCGAATCACGTGGTAAACAATACGACGGTTATGACCAATTCCCAACGCGGATCGACCTGCTGGCAGCAGGATTTCGTGCGCGGGCTCGGCTATTTGTGCCGGGACAATAATCTGTGGGATACCTATTACGATTGGCTGCAGTCCAATGCCGCCGCCGCGTGGAACCTTCGTCGCACCGACTTCAATGTGACATGGAACTCGTGGACCGCCCAAACTCCCAGCGATGACTGCTCATCGATGGAATGTCTGAGCGGCGCGGTCGTTCAGCAAATCATGCCCCCCAGATTCGAAGTCGAATCGCTCAGCATCCCGGGCAGCTCGCCGGCGGGGGCGACCCGAGTGCTCAGCGATAGCAATATGGCCGGCGGCGCCGGTGTCATTCTGGACGCCACCGCAGTCGGAGATTATATTAGTTTCCTCGTTCCCGCGGTGGGAGCGAAGAAATACGACATTCGCGTCGGCGTGAAGAAGTTCAACAGCCGCGGAATCTGCCAGTTGGCCATCGGCCAGGCCGGAAACCCGTCGCCGGTCAATGTTGGCACGCCAAAGGATCTCTATTCCTCTTCGGGCCAATACACCGAAATCGATTTTGGCACATGGACCCCCGCCACGACCGGCGACAAATGGTTTTGGTTTACGATCACCGGCAAGAATGCCAGCAGCAGCGGATATAGCGAATGCTTCGATTATATCGTTCTCCGTCCCATAAAGTAACGATTTGCCCGCGAGCACAGGAAAAAAGCAGCATATGTCGCTAAGCCTAAAACCGGAGGGCTGCGGCGCGAATGACACTTAATCGGAGTGAGGACTGCTTGATTCCGGCTTCGTAAGAAACGCAGAGGCGCGGAGGCAGAGAGCAGAGTGTCGCAGAGGGAGGAAGGGAAGCCGCCTTTCCTCTGCGTCACTCCTCTCAATTCTCTGCGCTCTGCGTTTTTTTTAGCGGTCTCTTTAACATCATGCCTTTCCGCTCCGTCGAGCGCAGGGGCGGCGTGAGTTGACAAACAATTTACAATTCTCAGATACGTTTCTGACAAAACGTAACGCGCATTTATCATCATCGAGCAATGAAACCGTTTTGCCACGCCGCCCCCGCGGCTTTCACCCGCCGGGGTCCGATCTTCGGACGGCGCTTTTCTGCTCACGTACGGTTCATTGCGGCTGCGGCGCTCGCTCTCCGCTTTGCCGCCTCGCCGGCGGGGGCAAAGGACGTGAGACCGCCGGAGGTAGATTTGCCTGCCAAAGTAAAGCCCGGAACGATAGGTCTGCTCAAGGCCGCGGGAAAGGGCATGCGTTATTTCCTGCGGGTGCCGAGGAATTACGATGTGCGGAATGGCGCCCGGCTCATCGTTTTTCTCCACGGCTCGAATATGAATGGTTTGGAATACCTGCGCAGTTTCGAAGCGAAAAAATGGTGCGAGGACGACATCCTGGTTTGTCCAAATGGCGAGAACGGAACCGATCCATTCGGATCGAGTAACTTCGGATTCGAGAGCGCTCCGTTGGTTGCGGACGTGACCGAAGAGGTGCAAAAGGCGTTCAAGACAACGATCACTTATGTAGGAGGGCACTCCCAGGGCGCTTTCCTCACTTATAGCGTGATTTTAAATTTTCCGGATCTCTACCGCGGCGCCTTCCCGATGGCTGGAGATTGTTGGAGTCAGAACGAACCAAATCTTTGGGAAGATCGGCCCGACGTGCTAAAGAAGCAAAAGGAGATCGCAATCGCCATCATTCACGGGAAAGCAGATCCGGTGGTCGCGTTTTCTCAAGGTGAACATGCCTATGATTGTTTTCGGGCGATGGGATGGACCAAACTTCGTTTCTTCGCACCGCCGAGCCTCAACCATATGTTTATGATAGCGCCGATCGATGAGGCGATCGAATGGCTGGATGCTATGAATGGCCGCAACGAGCAGAAAAGCCTTAGCCTCGTAGCTAAGTGGACGAGGGACGGGGAATGGGGCTGGGTGGCGAACGCCGCGAAAGGATCGAAATCCCCGGCGTTAGCACTTCAGCGGTCCGCAGTGGAGAGCGCCGCGGTAAAGGCTCTTCCGGCGATCACCGAGGCTATGAAGGGAAAGGCGGCGGATTGGATACCGAAATGGGCTGAGTTTTGGCGGATCTATGGGGCAGCGGATGCGGCGAAGCCGATCGTCGCAAACTACCTGGCGAAGCGGGAAGAGCAGCGCGGTGCGGCAGCGAGTCTCTTTAACGAGTCGCAGAATCTTTTTAGAGCGGAGAAGCGGGAAGATGCGTTCAAAGTGCTCGAAAAATTGCGCGACGAAGCCCCGTTTACTTATCAGGGGTATTTTGCTGGCAAATGGCTCTCGGAGAAAAAGTGAGGGACGCAGGCCACCGCGGCAGTGCAACTGTCCCCAACAAGTGCGTTCCGAAGTGCAACTTTGGAACGAGGGGAGCGGTGAAGGCGAGGGGTGATTGGCCAACGGGGCCTTTACGTTCCAAGGGAGTAGCTAGCTTATTTAGCCGGCTGGGATGGGGCGAGCTCTTCGGCGAGGCGGATGGGCCAGGAGGGATCGCGAAAATAGTCGGGACGTTGCTGCTGGTAAGCTTTGTAGCGGGCGTTAAAGGCGGTGTTGAGGGGTGATCCGGCGACTCCGAGTTGCGGGTAGCGTCGCACGGCTTCGCGCTGGGCGTCGGCTACGGTGGCAAATCTCTGGGGAGTAGCGGCCACGGGTGCGGGTGTGGCGGAGGAGAAATTGTGACTTCTCAATGACGGCCCGAGGTGAAAGTAACTCACAATGAACCCCGCAATCAGCAACCAAGTAAAGACCGCACCCATGGAGATAAGCCCCGTGAAGAGATAACGTAGGACAGGGTTACTTGTCGATTCGAAGACCTTCTTGTTGAGCCCCCAGGCCGCGCCTCCGCAAGCACCGCCAATGGCGCCTCCGACCGCCACGAGGGCGATGGGCAAGGCGATCCATACTTGCTGATACCAGGTGAGATTTGAATTCCGCATGGAGGTGGCAAGGTTAACGATTTCGGCCTATCGGGCAAGATCGGGATCGTATCCGCCATCCGGCCCAACGCTGCCCACTTCCACGGGAAGCCGCGGTGGATTTACTGATTCGCTTATTGTGTTTTAAAGAAAGGCACCCATACCTGGGCCACATGAAGCGCTCCTTCTCCCGTCCGGAACCGCTCGAGGCTCGCATTGCTCCCGCGGTTTTCTTTGTCAATGGAACCAATCTTACGGTCACGGATAGCACCGGGACGGTCGTGCCGGGGGATACCGCGGCGGCGGCCAGCGTGGGTTCCACGGTGGCCATCCTGCTGCACGCCGGGGATAGCCTGGTCTATGATCTCAATGGGCATCACAAAATCGACAGCCCGCAGGATATTACTTTCGTTAAAGTAACCGCCGGGATGGCGATGGCTTTTCTCACGGATCTGAATACGAGCACGGGACAGACGGCGCGATTTGATGCGAACGAATTCACCGGCCTCGCGGTGGGCGACGGGGTGAAGGCGGCGATCAATGGCGAGCTCCGCGGAAGCATCGATACGCTGCTCACCGATGCGGGTGCGCTGACCAGCGTGCGCCAGCCTTCCGCGATCGCTGGGTTAACAATCAACGGCACGGTGGATCAATTCATCCAGGCGGGCGGGAGCATCAGCAATGTTACTTTTAAGGTGCCAAAGACCGGTGCGGAATCCTTTGACGCCGATTCCATCTTAACCGGTGGTGCGGCGAATAATCACGTGAGCTTCAATGGAAAGACCGATTTTGCTATCAGCTTTACGCAGGCGGCCGGCACGGATGGTGGTAACATCACCAATATCAAGGCGCCCCGGGGTTTGCTGGGTTTCATCTACGGTGGTGATGGCGGGCAAAATACCACCGGCAATGGCGGCACGGGCGGTAGTGTGAGCAATGTGACCGTGACCGGCTTCGTGGGCGACGGGATTTTTGCCGGTCACGGCGGGGATGTGGCAACGAGCGGAACCGGAGGCACGGGCGGCGCTCTGAGCAAGATCACTGTTAACCTGACGCAGGATAGCAACAACAGCCTCGAGATGGGTTCAGGCAGGGGTGGAGACTCGAGCACGAGCGGTGAGGGCGGAGCGGCGGGTGCGGTTTCGGCAGTAGTCGTCAAGTCACGGCCCGTCATTGACCACGGTATTTATATATATTCCGGGGATGGCGGAGATGGTGGCGGAGCGGGTGCCGGCGGTGCAGGCGGCACGATCACGGGCGCGAGCATCACTAGTATGCAGCTCGTCGGGCATAAGAGCAGGATTGCGAGTGGAACGGGTGGCGAAGGTGGAAGCACCGGTGGGACCGGAGGCGCGGGCGGGGCGATCACGAAATGTTCCATTACAAGTAACGGTGGAAATGAGGATACGCTCGCCATTAATGCCGGGTCTGGTGGAGCAGGCGGCACGAATGGCACGGGCGGAGACGGGGGAGCGGTGGACACGGTCTCGATCAAGAGTCTCGGATATGCCACAAATGGCATTCAGATTTACAGCGGGCCCGGTGGTGCAGGATCTGGCGCCGGCCCTGGCGGAGCCTCCGGTGCGATCAATAAAGCGACGATTGCATCCTTCGAAAGCGGAGGCAAAATTCGCATTGCGGCGCTGAATGGCGGAGACGGAACCGCAGGCGGGGCCGATGGTGGTGCGGGGGGCGCAGTGACCGCCAGCTCGATTACCGTCAATGGCTTTACTAGCGCTCAAGTGGACATTTATGGTGGTGAAGGCGGAACTGGCGGGGCGGGACACAATGGCGGCATGGGTGGTGCGGTGTCCGCTGTTTCCATCAAGACTCTCGGCTCCGTGAACGGCAACGTGTCTATTTACGGCGGACCAGGCGGTGGTGTCGCATCCGGCACGGGCAATGGCGGCGTGGGTGGCGCTGTGAGCAAGGCGTCCGTCACGACCGTCGGCCAGTTGGCCGAGCACGTGAATATCTATGGAGGACACGGCGGGCAGGGAGGCGATGGGGGCGGAAACGGAGGACAGGGAGGAAATCTCAGCGCCTTGGTATTCGTCAATCTAGGCTATGTTTCCCACGGAGTGGAGATTGGCGCCGGGTATGGCGGAAAGTCGGAAGGAGCCAGCGGTAATGGGGGCGATTCCGGCAGCACCACCGGCGTCACCATTCTCAATAAGGGCGGCTTGGCCGGCCTGGGTATCTATACCGCAAATGGCGGCGATTCCCAGTCGACCACCGGCAACGGGGGAAATTCCGGCGCGCTCTCTAAAGTAACCGTGACAAACCTCGGCGACATCGGGGATCGTGCCGTCTTGATCGGAAGCTATTACGGCGGGGCGGCGACCGGGGCGGGCAACGGAGGAAAGGCCGGCGATGCCACAAGTATCACGGTGAATGACAAGGCCGGCACCAAGGGCTCCTGGTTTATTTATGCCGGCTCGGGTGGCGATGGCGCTGGAGCGGATGGCAAAGGCGGCAATGGCGGATTGCTAAGCAACGTGACTTTCAACGGCCCGCGTGACAACGTGGACTTTGGCTATCGTGACGGTAATTCAGGCGGTGGCGGGACGGGCGCCGGCTCCGTGGGCGGCGTAGGCGGCTCCATCGCGAACATCAAGGGCACGGCGGCGTTCGCGCGCTTTGTCGCGCAAGCGGGCGGCGGCGCGGATACCGGCACGGGCGGCGATGGCGGCGATGTGGCAAACATTAGTTTCACGGTCACGCAATTTGCGCGCATCGTCGCCGCTGGCGACGGCGGGGGTGTGCATACCGGCGGCACGGCGGGAGAAGGCGGCTCCGTGACAAGCGTCCACATCAAGGGAGTCATCGGCGATTTTCATTCGGCGTTCGACCTCCGTGCAGATCAAGACTCGGGCATGGGTGGGCTCATTGCCGGCCAGGGCGGAGCGGTCAATGGGGTCTTCGACGTGGCGCGCAATGGCAGCATCGACGACGTGAGCGCCAGTCAGATCGCCGCGATCCTCGCCGGAGCTAATACGCACATGGTGGTCAAATCCACCAATGCGGTGAAGAGCATCACGAAGCTGAAGACGAGCCTGATCGGTGTGGATGTAAACGGAAACCGCGTCTTTGACTGGAATGAAGGCAGCACCGTGGTCGCCGATTTCCAATTGCAGGACAGCGGCACCGACGGCGATGACAAGCCCATCGACGGCCTGGTGCTGGTGGAGACCGGCGGCTTCACGCCCGATCCGGCGACTGCGATCCTGAAGCTGATTGCCTTTACTTGATGGCGATTGTTCTCGCCCGGCGGCCGCTGTAGCGCAGGTCTGCGGCCTGCGTGCACTCACTTGGGTGGTTCGAGTTTTTTGAAACCGCTGATATAATAGACGTCCAGCGATTTATCCGCGTTTTGCACGAGGCAAATCTTCAGTTTCTCACCTTCTTTCGGGACGTTTCGATGCGGGCCTTCCATCGGAAGTCCTTCTTTGCCGATCCAACGCATGCTTCCGATATAACGGACACACACGATCTCGTCCGCCTTGAGCCCGTCGCCTTTCTCCACGCTTTCGATACGCACTTCGGCGAGGCAATGCGTGGTTTCATAGGATTCGTCGCGCGTGATTTTCGAATAGATGGCGGTCACCGTGCCTACCACGATATGCGTCGATTCACTTTCCGCTCGTCCGGGCCAGTCCACCTTCACCGCCCGCGCGGCCGTCATTGCGAGGAGTGAAAACAAAAGGATGCTCGCGAGGGATCTGAAATGCATGGCGAGACCTTTTGTAAGTGATGCCCGGAACGATCACTAGCAAAAAGAGGAGACGAGAATGGATATTTCTTCTGAGGAAATCGATTACGGATACGACAACGAAGATGCAGAGCAAAACTACGCAGGGCAGCACGATGGTTTCGCCGGTGGTGTAGCCGTAAAAATTTTGAAGAAGTGCGGTCAATTGCGGTGTTGTGAGGCGATCCAAATGAGGATCGCTACCCTCGGAAGACATCGCTATATTGCAAGCTATTTTGCATGCGATCTCGCACGCTATTTGGCACGGACGAAGCGCTTGAACGCCAACGGCGTTCCATCATTCAGCCCGGGGTTGCGAGGCACGAGCTACCCCGGGTTCACCCACCCAAAACGCGTTCAACCCTGAAGGGGTTGTAGAGAGAGACCGCAGCCCGCCGAGCGGCATGGATTCAAGCCCTTTCAGGGTTGGCGGATCGGGGAGCAAACCTGGGGTAGCCCAGCCCTTTGTGCCGAAGCGCTGGGCAACCCCAGGCTGAATGATTCAACGCCGTTGGCGTTTCCCCTTTCATGACGGATCTTCCGTGACGTGGGAGCAGTTGCACTGCCGTGGTGGTGCGCGTCGCGTGATGATCACGCGATCACTGCATATCGACGATATGTGCGCGACGCTCAGCTTCGGAACGAGGGGCGGTGAGTATCAAGTAACTTAATTTCTTGCCTCGGTGTTAAGCTCGCCCGCTGTGCTGGCCGGTTAGCGCCGAACGGATCTGCAGATATTCGCCGAGCGAGAGCCATTCGCGCATGCCCGCGCGCCAGAGCCAGGCGCTCGCATCCAGGTGATTGCGGCGGATTTTTGCCAGTGCCTGCCGCAGGCTGAAGGGCCCCATTTGCTCGCCGGAAATGGACAAGTAAACATCCGCGGCGCTGGAGTGATCGGCCTCCGGGGAAGGGGAACCGTGGTGTTCAGCCGATGGAGTGCCAGGGGAAATGGACGAGATGGTGTCATTCATAATTGGTGTGCGTTTCCTTTATTAAACGTCACCACTGTTAAGGAACCGTGAGGGATCGCCGGAAATTTCGTTAAGAACGGTTAAACCGGGGGGGCGGAAATGGAGGAAAGCGGAGCCGCGGAGAAAGCAGATGGGCCGGGCATGGGCGAGGGGCGAGGCGGAAAATGGGATCAAGTAATGATGGAAGGTTCGCGTCCCCGGGAACGCCAATCTCCCGATTGGCGAGATCGGTAACGCGGCAGCCTTTAGTCCTACACCTTCACTTGCACTTCCACTCGCAAGTCCGGCTTCGCTAAGTTACGCCGGGATAAGAGTGCGAATTGGAGTAGCGATGGCCCTCGTACGGTTGCCCGCCACTTTTCCGTTTCGGCTTCCAGAAAATTAAGTTAAAGATAAAGATTAGGTTCAAAGAAGCCCGCCGCTTCTCCATTTCGTGCTACTGCGCTGATTCCTTGAGCAGATAAGTCATCAAGTCACGCAGTTCCTCCCGCGTGAGCGCCTTGTCCAGGCCCGCAGGCATGAGCGAGACTTTCATCGGTTCGATCGTGGTGATATCAGCGCGCTTCAGCTTGGCGACGGCGCCGCCGGGCTGCGCGATTTGCAGTTCGCTATCGGTTTCGGCGAGGCGCGTGCCCACGACGGCGCTGCCGTCTTTCATCGTCACGGTGTAGCCGATGGCGTCGGGATTGATCATGGCATTGGGATCGGCGATGTCTTTGAGCACGCTGGCGTAGTCGCGGTGGATGAGATTGGAGAGCTCGGGGCCGACGCGATTTCCTTCGCCACGCAGCTTGTGGCAGAGCGCGCAGGAGGCTTTGCCGTTAAAGAGCGCGTGGCCGGCCTCCCAATTTCCCCCGGCGATTTCCGGGATGTCGCGGCGGAGATCATCGGGAGGCGCGGGCTTGGCAAAAGGCAGGAGAAAGCGGCGTAAAGGCAGCGCGTGCGGGCGCGGATCGCGGTCCGTGATATAGTAAACGTCGAGCGATCTCGCGGGCGTGGCGACGGTGAGGGTGAAGGCGGGCCACACGTTGGGTTGCGCGCCATTCGCGGTGAGCCGCGATTCGTGGGAATTCACCCGGTTGATCTTCGCGCCGACGCTATCTAGTGTTAGCTCAGCATCGCTTTTGAAGGCGACGGTGACGGTTTCCGGCTCGGGTGTGTAGTCGAGTTTCGAGAGGGGTTGCGTGGCAGGGATGAGCATTTGCCAAAGGTCGAGCTGGCCGCGCAGGGTGAGCATGCCTTGTTTTTCCACCTCTTTCCATAGCGCCTCGTGCAGCGCGCTGCGGCGGGTGAATTCACGCGCGGCGATGAAATCAGGGTGCGGCAGCCAGAAGCGCGAGTCGGCGCCGGATTTGTCCTGCCATTCGGCGGAGACGCCACAGAGATCGCTGGCCAGATCGATGGTGCGACCGCTGGTCACGCCGTCGAGGGTGAGCGCGCAATTCACGGCGGTGGTGCGCGGCTCGGTCTCGATAGCGAGGCTGCGCCGATCTGCGGAGAGGCGCGCACTTTTTACGGGTAAAGTAACACGCGGCTGCTTCAACTGCATGGCTACGACGGCGTAGCCGGGGCGGATGGTTTCGAGACGATCCGCCGCGGAAACATAGTGGCCTGCTTCCATGCGTACATTAGCGATCGCTATCTCCTGCGGGATGCTGGCCTCAAGCGGGCGATCAAAGGCCACGACGGTTTCCGTATCGCTCTGCGCCCAGGCGAGCAGCGGCTGCGGCGCCGTCTTATCGCTATAGCTGATTTTGAAAATGCGGCCATCGCCCTTGGGGCCATTGCCCCAATCGGGCTTGCCGGTGTGGCAGCATACGACGAGATCGCCCTGCGGCGAGATCGTGCAATCCACGGCGAGGAGGCCGAGCCGTGCGAAAAGCTGCGTCTGCGCGACGTAGCCCGCGGCGGTCTTTGCCAGCTTGGTGCGCCAGAGTTTGCCGCGCGATTCGCCGGTGACGATGGCGTCATCCGCCCACGCTTCGGGCCCGAAGCGCCCGCGGCCCGGTGCGGGGCCATTGAAGCGGAAGCCGCAGGTGCTTTCGTGCTGCGGCATATAGTCATAGACGCTGGGCTCGTCGATCACCTCCGGCAGCCAGCGTGGATGCCGCGGCGGGAAGCCGAAGTGCCGCGCGCTCTCGAGCGGGATCTGCAGCAGCTCGTCAAACGGATTTCCATTGGGCACCCAGGTGGCGCCTTCCTGATCGGTGGCGAAGAGGTCGCCGAGTTTGTTAAATTGCAGCGACATAATATAACGAAGCCCGGAGTGCAGCTGCGTGATCTGGCCATCGGGCGTGATGCGCAGCAGGCAGCCGCGGCGTTTGCTAGTTGCGTAATGCGCCGCGCCCTGCTTGTCGTGCCAGTAAGCATTGTCATAGCCGGCATTGCCCATGGTGGTGAGGAGCGAGCCGTCCGGAGCAAAGGCCAGCGCCATGGAGCTATCGACGCGGCGGTGATTGAGATATGGCGCGGTGACGAGTTCGGGATCATCGAAGCCTTTCACCACGGTCTCGCGCTTGTCGGGCACGCCGTCGCCATCGGTATCGCGCCAGCGGATGATTTCATCGGTGAGCACGACGTAAAGATCGCCGTCTTTCACCGCCATGCCGAGAGGGTAGTTAGCGGTGGTCTCGGGTGAAAAAGTTACCACCTGATCCTCGAGTCCATCGCCATCGCTATCGCGGAGCAGATGAAAGCGGCCATCATAGCCGCCGGCAAAAAGACGGCCATCGGGCGCGTACTCGATATTATTCAAGCTGGTGAGTTTCACCGGCAGCTCGCGCACGGTGAAGCCTGGCACGAGCATCTGCACGCCGGCAGCGGCCGATTTTTCAAAGGGCGGCTCCGGCTGTTTATCCGGCACCGGCGGGATGGGCTTTTCGGCGGCGGCGAGCGCGGAGACTGCTGCGAAAAATGCGGTGAAAAGGGAGAAAAATAGATTCCAGAAAGTGCGAGCAACTCCGGCGATGATTTTTTGGGGAGGCATGAATGGAAGGGGCATCAGCATGGGCAAAAGACAATGTCTTTATCAATGAATGCGGTAATGTTTTGGCGCGGGATGTCTTTTGATAAAGCGCATTTCCGTGCCCTCGCACCCGCAGGAGAGAGGATGGGGGGGGAACTGAGGTGAAGAATGCGCGAAGGGCTGAAGATTTGGACAGAGCCAGGCCCTGTCGTCCCTTCTTCAATCCCGAAGCAGCGTCCAACTTAGAAAAGAAGGAGCGCGGAAAGGGGCGGTGGCGGTGGGACAGGGATCAAGTAACGCATTCTGCCGTTGACACACTCTCCCTCCGAGTGTTGCTCCGACGGAGCCGCGCGGGGCTTCTTCCGGAGAGTGGGCCGGGAAGGTTGAGGTGCTTGACCGGGGGATGGTGTGCCGAAAGCGGCCTGGCGGCGGTGTGATTGAGACGATCAACCGTAAAGTAACGGGCGGCGAAGCGTTGCTATTTGGTGCGGCTGGCCTCACGCGCGGCGGCGCGGCCGATTCCTTGAGAGAGGACGTAGCCGCCAATTCCACCCAGGAGCGTACCGATGGTGTTTTCCTTGATGATCTGGGTTACGGCCAGGCACAGGATAATCAACAAAAGCGTGACGACGGTTAAGAGCTGAATCACCTGGCCCGAAGCGACCCATTCGGTCTGAAGATCCGCGGGATAGAATTTGATGAGAAGGATAATGGCGATGAACAGCACGCACAGGATACCGACCAGATAGGGCAGTTGTTCGATCAAACTAGTCACGTTGGTGCGTTGCGATTGCTTTTCCAAATCCGCAATGTTCTTTACTTGCTGATCTACCAATGCCTGACGTTGGCTGATCGCCGTCGTGATTGCCGCAACGATCCTTTCACCGCGCTTTTTAAAGACAGCGGCTCTTTCTTTGAATATCGCTTCAAACTTTCCTGGATACTCTTTTGCCTCGGCTTTCGCCTCCGAAAGCTTGTCTTGGATTTGTTCTCGGGTGACCGGTGGATCTTTGCTGACAAAGTATCCGTTCTTATAATCCCCTAACGCATCTAAAAGCATCGTCAACTTTGGCTTTTTCACGGACTCCACTTGCGGAAGTGGCAGGTCATCGAGTTGCGTGTTTTCTATAATATCGCGAGCGGGATCAGTGCGGACTAAGGGTAACGATGGAAAGGTGGGGATCAAAGTGAAGGCGCGGCAACAGTCCAGCAATGTGGTGATTTCCGGGTTCTGCGAATCCAATTTGGTGCCAGGGTCCAATTTCTTCACGGCCTCGAGGGCGTTGGCAATGTCGTCATACGCCTTCGGTTTCTCCGGTGTCACATCACATTTCTTTACGTAATCGTTATATTTGATCAAGAAATCCCTCAACGCCGCGATGTCTTTTTCGGCGGATTGTTTACCTTGAATCATGTCATTCATCCGAAGTTCCTGCAGGACGTGGCTTTCACCGATGCTAGTTTCGGTGGCCTTTGAATCCGTTGCCTGGCTTGATGTACCGGCGGTTGCATCCGCGGCTTCTTGCGCATGAGCGGGCGTCGTCCATGCGGTGAGGGCGATTACGCAGATCAATAGCGAAATGGCGCTGAGGTGAAGGCGGGTGGCATTCATCGAAAGAGAAGAACTTGGTGCGGGTGTTTCCGTGCGGTTGTGCGGATTAGATACGGGTGCCTTAATCCACGCGCGGGAGGATTTAGGAATGACGCTTCATGCTCGCTCCGTCTATCAGGGGGCGTCCCTGGTTTTTCACGAAAATTCCCCTGACAACAGATTTGCGTGCGCTTGGCGGACTCTTTGCCGCTTTGGATCGCCATTCCAGATGTCCCGCCAGTGCTTATCTATCTATCGGCCGGGAAACCCATAGCATTCGGCTTGCAAAACGCGAGCCTTTTCCGTTTGAATGCGCCCCGCATTGCCGGTTTGGAAGCTATTGCGCGGCAGAGATTGCGCGTGCGGGTTTCGACGGCTGTTTCCCCATCCCCAGCCACCTCATTATGCCGAAGGATCCTTTGCCCAAGCCGCGGAATTTCAAAGGCGTGATGATTTCGAGCACGTTTATGGATCTGGAGAAGCATCGGGCGGCGCTGATCCGGCTCATCGAAGGCGCCGAATTGGTGCCGATTGTCATGGAAAATGATTCAGCGAAACCGGACGGGGATGTGGTCGATTCGTCGCTGGAGATGGTTAAGGATGCGGCGGCGTATGTGGGGATCATCGCACAGCGGTATGGGCAGACGCCGAAGTGTGCCGCGCGCAATCCGCGCAAGGTATCGATTACCGAGCTGGAATTTGATGAAGCGGTGCGGTTGGGGCGGCCCATCCTGCTTTTCATCATGGGCGATGACCATCCTGTGAAGAAGTCGGAGATCGAATTGAAAGCGGCGAATCGCAAAAAGCTGGACGCATTTCGCAAGCGCGCGAAGAAGATGGATCCCGCCTCGGAGGTCAATCGCGTGTATGCAACGTTTGAGAGTTTGGAGGATTTCGAGAGGAAAGCGGCGAAGTCGATTTCCGATCTGCGGTTGTTGCTCGAAAAGGAGGAGGATGAGGAGGAGGGAGACGGTGGCGATTCTAAAAGCACACCTGATCCTGCCAAACCCGCTGTCGATCCGATCCCGAAACCGCCCGCGTTCTACGCCGAGCCGCCGTATATCGGTTCACACGATTTCGTCGGGCGAAAGGATCAGCTCGAGACGCTCAATGAATGGGCACTGCCGGCGGATTCGCATCCGGTGTTACTTTTCGAAGCGATCGGCGGCACGGGGAAAAGCATGCTCACGTGGGAATGGGTGCGGAATCATGCGCTGGGCGTGCGCCAGGATTGGGAAGGGCGTTTCTGGTATTCGTTTTACGAGCGCGGGGCGATCATGGCCGATTTCTGCCGGCACGCGCTGGCGTACATGACGGGTCAGCCGCTGGAGGAACTGAACAAAAAGAAAACGGTGGAGCTTGCACCGCAGCTTTTGCATCAGCTCCGGGCGAAGCCGTGGCTGCTCATCCTCGATGGGCTGGAGCGCGTGCTCGTGGCGTATCACCGCATCGATGCAGCACAACTTCGAGATGAAGAGGCAGGCAAGACGGACGAGATTGCACGACGCGATCCATGCGCGGCGATTCGACCGGAAGATGATGACCTTCTGCGGATGCTGGCGACGGCTGCGCCGTCGAAGATGTTGCTCACATCGCGGCTCATTCCACGGGTGCTCGTGAATGCCGCGGGCCAACCAATTCCTGGAGTTCTCCGGCAGCCCTTGCAAGGATTGCGACCTACAGACGCGGAGGCACTCTTCCGAGCCTGCGGGGTCAAGGGCGACTCCAAGGCTATTCAGAGTTATTTGAAGGAGCACTGCGATTGTCACGCGCTGACGATCGGCACGCTTGCCGGTTTGGTGACTCATTACCTTCCAGCGCGCGGCGATTTCGATAAATGGAGCGCTGATCCCAATGGCGGAGGGAAGCTCGATTTCGCCAATTTGGATTTGGTGCAAAAGCGCAACCACATCCTTAAGGCGTCGATCGCCGCGCTACCCGAGGGCAGTCGGCGGCTGCTCTCGATGATTGCACTGCTTTCGGAGGCAGTGAATTATGAGACACTAAAGGAGTTGAATCCAAATCTGCCTGTGGATATCAAGGAGATTCCAGTGCCGAAAGAGCCAGAAAAAAGCTCCATGTGGTTGTATTGGAACGATGAGAGGAAAGAGAAGGAAAAGGCAGCCTACGTAGCCCAATTGAAGCGGCGGAGGGAATATGAAGAGGCCGTGCAGATGCGACTCCAATCACCCGAATTTCTTGCTGCGCCGGATCTGCTGGGCGAGGAGATCGAAGACTTGGAAAAGCGCGGCTTGCTGCAATACGATGCGCGAGCCGGACACTACGATTTGCACCCGGTAGTGCGTGGCGTTGCCACCGGTGGCCTGGTGGCGGAGGAGAAAAATGCACTGGGCCAGCGGGTGGTGGATCACTTTTCCACACGTCCGCACAACCCGTACGCACATGCCGAAACGCTCGAAGACGTCCGCGATGGATTGCACGTGGCGCGCACCCTCCTGCAAATGGGCAGGTTTCAAGAGGCAGGTAATGCCTGCCGTGGCGATTTGGCTGACGCACTCCTATTTAATCTCGAAGCATATGCCGAAATGGTTTCTCTCCTGCGGCCCTTTTTTCGTGCAGGGTGGGGTATTCTACCTCAAGGGTTGAAGACGTGGGAGTCGGCTAATCTTGCAGTCAGTGCAGGCAATGGCTTGGGCGAGATTGGGCAGAAGACTGAGCAGATGGCTGCATACATTAGTGCACTCCCGGTTTATCTGGAGGGGAAAATGTGGTCACATCTCCGCGTATTACTCAACAATGTCGCGGGCGTCTGGTTAGATCGAAACAGACTTGGGAAAGAAGATTATTGCCTTTGCCTCCATTTGGATATTGCTGAGCTCATCAATGAATCTTCTGCTTTATTTCGCGCGCGCCAGGAACGATTCGAACAACTCGCGCGGGTTGGGCGATGGGAGCAAGCGGACGCATTATGGGAGATTCTCGATCCTATGGAACGAAATTTGCCGCGTTCAAGCTACCGGCCGGGCTCAGCAGAATGTTCGTTTGCGAGAGCTCGATTTTGGCAAGGAAGGCTTCGGGAAGGTGATCTTTTACGTGCCGAAAAGTTGGCTCAAGAAGGGCGAAACCGGCACGGGACGCGCAGCCTTTTTCGACTGCGTGGATCCTGGCGGCTGGAACAGGGTGAGTGGGCATTGGCTGCGGAAAGCCTGCACGAAGCAGTGACTATGGCTCAGGCCGTCGGGCAGGAGGATCGTGTAGCGGAAGCACAGCTTGCCCTCGCTAAGCTGCTCCTCGGTCAACTCCCAGAGCCTCGAGTGGTCGCAGAATCGCTGGCTCAAGGGCGAGATCCTGCACATCTCGATCTTGCTGCCCTTTGGCTGGCCATCGGAGACCAGGAGCAGGCGAAGAAACATGCGCTAGAAGCGTACGGATGGGCGTGGGCTGATGGAGAGCCGTTTGTTCGCCGTTATGAATTGAACAAGGCTCGCGTATTGCTCGGGCAACTTGGGGTGGAGATTCCCGATCTCCCGCCTTATGACCCGGCGAAGGAGGAGAAGCTGCCTTGGGAGGATGAGGTGAGGGCGGCGATTGAGGAGTTGCGGGCGGAAAAGGAGGCGAAAGCGGAAGAGGCGAAGAAGGCGGCGGCGAAGAAAGTTGCGGAGGGCGGGGAAGGTGGAAAGGAGCCGTCTGTATAGCATTCGCGGTGAGTGGGTGAAAGGCGTGTTAATTACTTGAATGAAGGCGCATTCATTCATCCGGGATTC
>FTBB01000009.1_pt1 | contig 21009 bp, 19 predicted proteins | sample 1639251 | NCBI WGS metagenome assembly FTBB01 (sample SAMEA3914864, study PRJEB12502) | metagenome | biome: forest; material: soil | place: USA | collected 2012-03-12 | depth 0.3 m | reverse complement strand
GCGGTATGGAGTGCTCACAGCGAGGAAAATTGCGGATTGCGCATCGCGAATTGTGGATTGAGAAGCTCGCGTACTTTGTTTTGCTGTTGAGCTATTAAAAAGGCTTTGCTTCGTCCGGGGCATGGAATAACCCAGCAGGCCTCGCCGTGAAAAAACTGATCATCCAGATGCCCTGCTACAACGAAGAGGGCACGCTCGCCATCGCGCTCGGGGCCTTGCCCCGTAAGGTGCCGGGCGTGGATGTCGTCGAGTGGTTGATTATTAACGACGGCTCGACGGATCGAACGATCGAGGTGGCGAAGGCCAATGGCGTCGATCACGTCGTCGATCTCGGTTATCATCAGGGGCTGGCTCGCGGTTTCATGGCCGGGCTCGACGCGGCTCTTCGCGCCGGCGCGGATATCATTGTAAATACGGATGCCGATAACCAGTACAATGCGGAGGACATTCCCAAATTGATCGAGCCGATCCTGCGCGGAGAAGCGGCGATTGTGGTAGGGGAGCGCCCGATAGCGGAGATCGAGCATTTTTCACCGCTCAAAAAATCGTTGCAAAAGCTGGGCTCGTGGGTGGTGCGCGTCGCAAGCGGCACCGATATCGCCGATGCGCCGAGCGGCTTTCGCGCGATGAGCCGGGATGCGGCGATGCAGCTAAACGTTTTCTCGCAGTACACCTATACGCTGGAAACGATCATTCAAGCGGGCCAAAAGGGGATTGAGATCGTTTCGGTTCCCATCCGCACCAATGGTTACTTGAGGCCGTCCCGATTGATGCGTTCCATGCGCGCCTATGTGCAGCGATCGATCCTCACGATTGCGCGTATCTTCGTGACGTATAAGCCGATGCGGGCTTTTTTAACCCTCGGCTCGATACCGTTTACCATCGGTTTTGCGCTGGGGGTCCGCTGGCTCATTCTTTTCACTCAGGAGCCGACAAGGGCGCGCGTTCCGAGTTTGATCCTGGCGGCGATTCTCATATTGATTGGAGTGCAACTGGGGATATTCGGAGTCATTGCCGATATCGTTGCTGTGAATCGCAAATTGCTGGAGGATATTCAGTTGAGGATCAAACGCATGGAGTACAAGCGGAAGGAGGGCGGCCCATCCTCATCCTCTTCATCATAATCAAACCGCCTAACGCCTTGCTTTCACACGAAAAGCTCATTGTTTATCAGAAATCGATCGTGTTCATGGCCTGGACTCAACCGTTAATCGAGTCTCTTCCGTCAAAGGTATCGGCAAAGGAGCAACTCGAGCGAGCATCGACAAGCATCTCGCTCAACATTGCCGAAGGAAACGCGAAGTTTTCCATTTCTGACCGCGCTCGCTTTCTGCAAATCGCCCAGGGTTCTGCCATGGAATGCGGTGCTTGTCTCGACGTGTTGGTTGCGCGGAAATGCGTGCCTCTTGAGCGCGTGACCGAGGGTAAGGCGCAGGTGGAAGTCATTGTGAATCTCCTGATGGGATTACTTGATCGATTTGGGTGCCGGGTAGCGGAAGACGAGGCTAGCTACAGAAGTACAGATGAGGATGAGTAAGAGGAAGAGGATGAGGATGAGTACCTCGCGCAAGATTTTCACTAAATGAACCGTCAATTTTTCGCCCGCGAAGCGCTCGCGCAAATTCCCAAAATCCTGACGCTTCAGGACCGCAATCCACACAGTCCCACCTACGGCTGCTTCGATCGCAATTTCTGGCACTATAAAATCATCGATTTCCCCAGCGGGATGGCTGCGGAATTTGTGTGGCCTCTCGCCCTGGCGTATTCGCTGGAAATCGAAGGCAATCCCTATTTTCAACAAGCAACCATTCGCGAATGGGCGGCCGCGGGGATTCGCTACGCGGCGCGCAGTGCCCATGAAGATGGTTCGTGCGATGATTATTTTCCGTATGAAAAGGCGGCGGGCGCGGCGGCATTTTCACTATTGGCTGCGCTGGAATCTTACGCACTTCTCGGGTTCGACGATGCCGAGATGCGCGATTTTTTTGTGAAGCGGGCCGACTGGCTGGCGGACCATCATGAAAGCGGGAGGCTGACTAACCATCAGGCGTTGATTGTGCTTTGCCTCGAACGGGCGGGTGGGATTCTCAAAACAAATCGCTGGGATACGCTGAAGCAGCGCCGGCTCGAACGAGTCTTTGAGTGGCAAAATAGCGAAGGCTGGTTTCAGGAGTACGAAGGCTGCGATCCCGGCTATCACACGCTGACGATCGGAATTCTCGCGGCGCTGCAGGAGTTAAGGCCGTCGGATCAATTGAAGGCAGCGATCGAAAAAGCGGTGCGTTTCGCCGCGCATTTCGTACATCCCGACGGTTCGTTTGGCGGCGAGTACACGAGCCGGAATACCTATAACTTTTTCCCGCATGGTTTCGAGATTGCCGGCCGGTGGATGCCTGAAGCATTGGAGATCAATGATCGTTTTCTGGCGGGATTGGAAAAGGGGCTGGGATCGTGTTATGCGGATGACCACATCATCGGGCATCACACTTGGAGCTATCTGCTCGCCTGGCGTTACTTTGTGGCTGAACGCCCCGCGCCTGCGCCGCGGGTTCTTGGCAGGCAATACTTTCGCAATGCGGGAATCGTGATCGACCGCCGAGCGGATAGCGATCTCTATCTAGCCTTAAACAAGGGTGGCGTCTTTAAATTTTTCCGCGGAGGAAGGCTGGCCTGCTCTGACACGCAATTCTCCGCTCGTGTGGAAGAGGCGGGCAGGATCCGCACCGCGGTCGCGCATCTGGTCGGTAACTATGAAATCAATTTCAGCCAGGATAGCATCAGCGTCTCGGGAGATCTGGGTTGGGCGAAGACCAAGCAGATGACGACCTTTAACCTGATCGTGCTGCGATTTCTCATGCTCAGCATCGGGCGCTTTTTCCCGGATCTCATTCGCAAGCTGCTGCAAAAGCTCCTGATCACCGGCAAGAAACCCGCGCCGCTTCAATTCAGCCGGCGAATCGCTTGGGAAAAAGATCAACTCAAAGTGTCGGATGAATTGCGCACGCCTTCCTGGTCCAAAGTCAAAGCCGTCGGAATTGGCGCATCGCAGACTTCGATCTACGTCGTGATGAGCCGTACCTATCAAGCCGGCCAGATGCAGCCGTGGCTGGATCTCACGGCGATGGTTCGCACGCTGCCCGATGGTGAGACGCTAAAATCCGAAAGGACCCTCTGACGAAATCAGCGCGTGGTGTTCTTTGATTTCGTCGTCGTCGTGGCGGTGGGATTCGCCAATGTGGCGCGCCGAACTTCTGTGTCCTGGGTCTGTTGTGAGGGTTGCGATTGCTTTTTCGGCACTGACATTTCCGGATTCGTCCGCGGATCGAGCTTGGTGGCCTGCAGAAAATCGGCGAGATCTCTTTCCGTAAAGGCCTTGTGCATGAGTTCCGAGCGGCTGGCCTCGTCGGCTGTGGACGATTGCAGGTCGTCAGCCGTGTGCACGATATAGGGGGTAAGGAAGATCAGGAGCTCTGTTTTTGTTTCGCCCTTGATGGTCCGTCGGAAAGGAAGGCCAAGATAGGGAATGTCACCAAGTAACGGGATTTTTGTGACCGTGGAGGTCTTTTGTGTTTGCATCAACCCTCCAATGACGGAGGTCGTTCCATCCGGAGTGACGACGACCGTTTCCGCGGAGCGCTTGGAGATAACAGGCGAGCTCGCCGTGTTCGAAATCGCCACGGTCTGATCCGTGAGTGCCGAAATTTCCGGCGCCACGATCATTTCCACCATGTTGTTGTTAGTGATGAAAGGTGTGACGCTCAGGATGATGCCAACGTTGTCGTAGGAAACCGAGTTGATGGTCTGGCCTGTATCGGTCACGCGGCTGTTAGTGACAAAGGGCACCTCCTGGCCGACGATGATTACCGCTTGTTGATTGTTACGCGCCATGATGGTGGGGCGGGAAAGCACCTCCACCTTGCCCTTGCTCACCAGAGCGTGAAGGGTAGCGGTCCAATCATCACTCGCCAGGCGAACGAAGGAGCCTTGAGTGAGAGCGGAAAGGCCGGAGAGATTGGACAAACCGAGTGTTTGACCGGTGTTCGCGACGTTGCCGATGGGAGTCGTGAGGGTCGAAGTGGTATTGGTGGTCGAACCATTCGAGTGCGTCACGTTATTGGTATTTGTCGTCACGTTATTGCCCGTGCTCGCCGGGATCGGGCTCTTCAGGTTGAAGGTATAACTACCTTCCGCGCCGATGTCCGAACTCTTGTCGTACGTGACTTCCAGGAAAACGACCTTGATCAAAACCTGCGGCTTTGGCCGATCCAGATCGACGATTACCTTCTCCAGTTCGTTATGCGTATCTTCATCGGTTACGACGATGATGGAGCGCGTTTCCGGATCGACCTGGATGACGGCATCGCCGAGGAGCGTATTGCTGCGATATTGCCGCTGTCCGCTGGAGTTGGTCGAAGAGGTAGAGCCCCCGATGCCGCCGAAGCCTGTCGCGCCGGTCGGCGTTCTGCCGGCAGAACCGATGGTTCCGCGCGAATTGGAACCTGGCCGGAGACCCGTTGACTGAGCGTGCAGATGCGCGGCCATGGACAGGGAGAGGATCGCCGGAATTGCGAAATGGAGGGGCTTGTACCGTGGAAAACGTCTCATAGGGGAGGCGGGGGATTGGATCGGGAATCGGTCGTTAGTGATCAGGATTCAGGGTGTAGATTGGCTGCGTGATACTAACTACCGCTGCCTAAGTTATTGGAATTGGTATTGAGCACATCCTGGGCGTTGATGGAGGCGCCGCTGGTCTGGCGATTCGTGAGAGCGCTCGGGGTATTTGGACTTCCGGCGCCAGTCACTTGCTGGCCGAGCATCCCACGAAGCACGTTGGCGATGGTTTCGGCGTCGCCATGCTGTAGCGAATAAACATAGACGTGCTGTTTCTTGGAATCGGTCATGTCGAGCTGCGTGACGACTTCGACGATTTTGAACATGGAATCCTGCGATGCGACCACGACCAGATAGTTGGTGCGTGGATCGCCCACCGCAACGACCTTGGATTGCATAAGGGCGCGGTCGCTTTGGCCTGTCGTGCTGCTTCTTTGTCCGCCGCCACCACCACCGCCGCCTCCTTGCGGCCCCCCACGGTTTCCGTTTTGTCGAGTGCCGGTGCTGATTTGTCCGGCGCTATCGCCGTAGAGGCTGTTGATGAAAGAAGCCGTTTCGACGGCATCGGCATGTTGCAACTTGAAGACGTGCATCGCGGTGATGTCGTTGATGCTCGTGTCGATCTGCTTGAGGATGTCTTCGATTTCCGCCATGGCTCCGTCCGGAGCGCTCACGATCACGGAATTGCTCTGCGTATCAGCGACGGCGGTTACTTTACTTTCTGCCGCGAGCGCCGCGCTCTGTGCTCCGCCTCCATTGGCGCCGCCTCCGCCACCCTGTCCTCCACCACCGCCGCCGAAGCCGCCAAAACCTCCGCCCCCAAATCCTCCGAACCCGCCAAAGCGCCCTCCACCGCCACCTCGTCCACCGCCTTGATTTCCACCGCGTCCGCCTCCGGAAGAAGGGGGTGCGGCGAAGAGCTGGGTGATCAAATCAGCCACCTGCTTGGCATCGGCGAATTGCAGCGGGAAAACACGGATCGCCGAGATGCTGGCGACGGAAGTGTCGAGCGCCTGGATGATTTGGGCGATGCGGCGAATATTCGTCTGCGTATCCGTCATGAGAATCGTGTTACTTGATTCGTTGGCGGTAATGGTGACGTTGTCGGAGAGCAGCGGGCGAAGATTTTCCACGAGCTTGGTGGCGTCGCCAAATTGCACGCGCAGGATTTGCGTGACGACGGTATCCGTGTGGGGGATGGTCGCAGGATCTGCGCCGAGTTTCACGGGCAGATCCCTCTTTTGTGCATCTCGGCGGTTGACGATTTGGACGATACGGCCATTGCGGATCGCCGTGTAGCCTTTTTCATTCAACACAGTGTTGAGGAGGTCGATGGCTTCCTCCGGACTCACCGGCTGCTTGCTGACAATGTTAACAGTCCCCGAAATGGGCACTTCCGGGATGATCACAAAGCCGGCTTCTTCGCTCAGAGAATTGAGAACATCGCTCAGCGAAGCGCCCTGGAAATTCATGGTCACGCCTTTGCCCGTTGGCACTGGTGTGCGTTCTGGCTTGGACGGCGTCGATGTTGTCACCGTCGTTGTGGAAATGGTCGGCGGCGTCGGTGGAATCGCGCCGGAGTTGGCGGGAGGAGCGGTTTGGTCTGCTGCCGGAGCCGGCGCGGGAGGCGTCACTGGTTCAGGCGGAGCGACCTGCGTCGATTTGGCGGGCGCGGGTGCGGGATCCTCCACCGGCTGTTTCGGATCCTGTGCAGGCGCGAGCATCCATGGAAGAAGGAGCACCACGAAAGCAAGCCTGCCAATGCGGGCGCTTTTGGAAAGATTGCGGACTGGGGTCATATTCATTGAGAGAGTTCTTTTTGGCGGCGTTCCATCATGCGGCGAAGGAGATCGTTCTTGTCGCCTGGCACTCCTGCCGGCGGGGCCGTTGAAGCAGGGGCGCCATCGGGTGGGGTGTCATTCGGTTTATCCGCATCGGACGGTGAATCGGAAGAGGAAGAGCTGTCGTCGGAGGTGGAGGAAGCGGTCTCCGGTTGAAATGTGCTGACCGTGGCATTGTCGAGCGTGAGTTGCTTCCCAATGACGAGCATGAATTTCTTTCCCCCGCGCTCCATATCCACTTGTGCGGTGGTGATGCCGGTGATGGTGAAATCGGCGATCTTTTCCTGGAGGGGCACTACTTTGTTATATTCAGATTGCGAGCCGGCAAAGAAAGCCAGAGCGCGATCGGGTGTGACCATTGTACCGGTGAGTGCAATATAAGGAGTGCGATTGCGGTCGCCGCGGGATTGGGATCGTGAGGTTACCGACCGGGATTCGGAGGTGCGTGGACCGCGGCGATCCGGATCGAAGATATTGAGCGTGCGGACCAGGCGAAATCCTTCGTAGCCCTTGGGCGCTGGTGTGGCAGCGGGTGCAGGGGCGGGTTTGGCAGGTGCAGCCGCTACGGTGGCGACTGGCGGGAGGGCCACGAGAGCCGGTATCAAGTAAAGAGCAATGAAGAGGGAACGGCGCGGCATATTTAGTGGGAGTTCTTGGCGATATCCGTGAAGCGGATAAAGCTGAACTTCAGGGTCAGGTTAAGCTGCTGGCCTTTGGCATCGCGGGCCGCGAGTTCACATTCTTCGACGCGCGCCGGCAAAGGATCAATCTCCACTTCATGAATGAGGTGGCCGAGGGATGCCTGGTCACCCGTGGCGGTGACGCGGCATTGGAAAGTATCATAGCCTTCCTGATGCGAAGCCCACGTCGGTACGAGATTGTTGAAATTGACGCGGCTTTCGCGGGACCAGCGGCCAATCGCCTTGTACACATCGCCCTCCGCGACGGAGTGATCTTCAGGCAATTGCGTGCGCAGCATTTCATTCCAGCGGTCGCGAATAGACTTTTCACGTTCAATTAACTGCCGCCCGCGTTGCACTTTGGTGCGCAAGGTGGAAATGCTTTCCGATTGATCCTTCCAGTGATCGATGGCGGGCGAGAGGATAAAACGATCCAGCACAAAGAGACCCGCCACGATGGCCACGCCGATTTTGAGATAGAGTTCGCGTTGTTTATTTTCCATGGTTGGCATCCCATTTAAAGGTGACAGCGAATTGAATGGGGCTTTCGCCGCGCTCCTGCTGGAGCTGCATTTCCGAGACTTCACGCCGGGCGCGGAACCGATCCAAAAGAGCGAGCAGAGAGGCGTGGCTTCTGGCGAAGCCGGTGCAGGTTACTTTTTGCCCTTCACTGATCTGTACGGTCTTGGCCCAGACATCGCCGGATTCCGGAAACGCGCTCATCAGCCCCTCGAGAATCATCAAAGTTTCGGGAGCGGAATCAAACCAGGGGCGGTATTGCCGGATATTTTGCTGAAGCACTTCGAGATCGGAAACATTGCGCTTCATGCCGTTCCATTCCTGCTGCAGGCTGCTCTCGATATGCGAGTGCACCATGAAAGCGATGATCGGAAGAAAGATAACGGCGGCGGCCGCGGGGACCAGCCATTTGCGGCGGCGATCATCGAAACGTTCAAGTAACACCTGCCACTTGGGGATTTGCGGCGGCAGGAACTCGAAAGCAACCGGCTCCGTTTTCAGGAAATGGGCGGCCGCTTCAAAGGCCGGGTTTCCACTTTCAGTCTCGCGCTCAATGGCGGCGGGGTCGAGCCCCATCCGGCGCAGGTAGTCACCCGTCTTGAGGCTGAGCGTCTCCGCGGTTTTGGGCGGTCCTCCGAAATGCGCTTTGCGCACCTGATCGCGGACTGCCTCCGGCAACCCGCCGAGGGTGATGCGCACTTCGCGGCAGAAATTAGCGGAGTCAAAGGCGACCTCATCCTGAGCCACGGATCCTGCCAGAGAGCGAAGCGCCGCGATTCCTCCTCCCGCAGTGATCACCACATCGACATGCGTTCCGTTGGCCAGAAAATGCAGTGTTGCGGGCGCCTCGTTGGGAATGACGAAGCGATCGAGCCCGAGCGACATCGACACCGCACGGCAGCCGGCTCGCTCCAGCATTTGCTCCACGGCGGCTAGACGCTTCGCCGGCACGGCGGCGATGGTAGCGCGCTGCTTTCCATCGGGCAGGGTGTAGCTGCAATGGGAGAGGCGCAGTTCGGAAATGGAGATCGGAAATTCGCGTTCCGCGCGCAGTTCCAAGTAACCGCGCAAATCTTCGGGATTGATTTCCGGCACGTCCGTGGAGGTGCTGAGCGCCCAGCCTGGAGGAATGCACACGACGCAGCGCTTTTCGCGAATGCCTTCGCTTTGCAGGCGTTCGGCAAGTGCGCTGCCGGCTTTGTCCGGATTTGCGGCGATCGCATCAGCGCCGAAGGGGAGGGTAAACGAGCGCAAAACCGTAACGACGCCCTCATCAGCACGAACTTGGCTGACGACGACCTCGTCTGATTGCATTTGAAGAGCCAGCGCGGAGCGGCTTTTCAAACGGCGTTGCAACTCGGTGAGGTTAAGATTCATAGATAACCGTACTTTCCGGAGAGAAGCGCTTCGTGGACATCTTTCCCAAGAGCCCAGCCAAGATGCGAAAGGTCGCGCCGGTAAATGATTTGAGGGGTGGGCGTGCCGTTCGTGCTGTTGCTCATGTCGATGATGAACCGCGCACGGCGATAGCCGCGGCCATTGCGACCGACCGCAGCGACATCCGCCATTACTTGATAACTTTTCCCGGTAATGAAAGGCCCGAGCTGCCTCGCCGTGGCTGGATCTCCAATCGCGTTGATGACCCAAATAATGCTCGTGTCGGTCGCGGCGCGGCCCAGGCGTTGCGAAACGATGGCCTGCGCGAGATTGGGATTGTTGCTCAGGCCCGGAAGGCAGCTCAACACCGTGAGGCTCGCCGTATTCACATTGACGAGGCCAGGGACATACTGGCCGGTGGAAACCGTGATGGAATCGGCAATCTGGGAAAACTCATCCTCCGTCATCCCGCTGTTCATGTAGAATTGCAGCACGCTGGGGGCGCCCACCCAAGGGTTTGTGCGCAGATTGCCTTGAATCTCCGCGGCGCGATTGGCATTGAGTTTATTAGTTAGCAAGTCGGTAAGAGCTGTGTTATTCGCGGTGACGTCGGTCACATTGACCTTGGCCGTGCCGTCGCTCTGAGTATTGGGCTCCTTGGTATAGCAGGTGACGTACTCAAGGATGCCTGGATCAAGCTGGCCATTGGAATTGTCCGAAGGCGGGTTCTTGTCTCCGTCGTCCTCGTTGGGGTCCACCGCGCCATTGAGATTCGCATCCTCACCATAAAGGAGGATCGAATTCATGTTATAGATCAGCGCCAGTTCCTCGATCGATTCGTACTTGTCGTTTTTTGCGATGTAAGGCGGCTGCTGGGACATGTAGGTACTAGACTCCGCTCCGTCGGCCACGCCATTGGCCTCGGGATGGCACCAGTTATAAATGGACCCCGCCACATCCGGTGTCATTCCCGGAAGAAACTCCAACATTGCCTCCGTAGCCGTGTTGAGATTCAGCTTTGAAGCTTCATCGATCAGGCCAAAGACCGGCGTGCTTGTGGGTTGATTGTTATTGTCACGCCCGATGAACCAGAATGTAGCATCGCCCACGGCAACCGCTTCACTTTGATAGGTAGTGACATCGGGAAAGAGCGCCGGGGTAGCCGCCCAGGAGGTAGTGAGAATCACTTCAGCATAGCGCGAAGCGCCTTCGATGGCGTCCTCCGCCTGGCGTCCGGCGAGCTCGTTATTCGCTCCCCGGAAATTCATGAGCATGGAGTGGCCGAAGGTGATGGCGATGGCCACCAAAGCCAGCGAGACCCAGAGCACGATGATCAATACCGAGCCGCGCCGGTCGGCGGACGGCTGAGCCCACGCGCGCGCTGAGGTTAAAGTAACCGCGCGTTTCATGTTCCAGCTCCTCCTGCGGGCGTCGTTCCGCCCGTGGTGGTCGTCGTCGTGGTGCTAATGGCCGGTTGCGTGCGCCACGGCACCAGGATTTCCAGCGGGGGCCGCGTCGATCCATCCGGTGGCGTTTGCGTAACGGTCACACGCACGGCTTGGGGCAGGGGATCGCCTGGCTGCTGCACCGCCCAGGTGTTGGTCCAGCTGCTGCCATCGAAAAAAGAGACGTCGAGGGAGCTGACGTAGGAAAGAATCGGTTCTTCGGGCGGCGTGATTTGTGTCGGAGCAAGAATCACACGGTTCTCCGTGCGGACGAGCACGCCCGAAGTGTGGTTGCTCCCATCCGCGTCTTTGGCAATATAGTATTCCACAGCCTGAATGTCGCCGCCTATGTCGTTGTCGGAAACTTCCGCGGTCGTTGTCGTGAATTGCAAGTAACCGGGAAACTGCGAGCTGTGGGATTGTTGCGTGCCGTTGAGCGTAGCCGCCATCACGCCTCCCGAGATGATGGCATTTTGCAAATCTTTGCGAATGGTTGACTCGGCCCGCATCCGCATGCGGGCGATCTGGGAGCTGAGATCGGCGTTGTTGCGCAGATGCACCGCGCTGGAAAAGACACCGTAAAGCGCGGCAAAAATAATGGCGGAGGCCATCGCCGCGAACATGATCTCTACGAGCGTAAAGGCCGAATCCGAGCGCGCGCCGATCGCACGGGGCCTCTGGGGTCCGTGTGAAAGGCGATACTTACTCGGTGAACGCTTCATGGCTGCGTCAGAGTGTTGTTTACGAGCGTCGTGAGTTTCACTTCGCGCTCCTGGCCCTGGACGGGAAAATAGACATGGACGGTTAGTTCCGTCATCGCGTTGGTGGAATCACCGAGCCACGACGTCTGGCTCGTGTCCCAGTGGTACCCCGGGTAGTCCGCACCGCAATCGCCGCCGCCTCCCGCGGATTGCCAGGTATTTCCGATCAAAAGCTCATTCAGGTGATTTTCGCAAAGGCGCACCGCGATGCTGGTGCGTTCTGCGGCCACCGCGGCGCGGTTCGCCTGGGTAAAGGCCGTGACTACCGCGGGAATGAGGATTCCGAGAAAAGCCATCGCGGCCAGGATTTCGACGAAGGTAAAGGCGCGAGCAGCGCGACGAGAGGATTTGCCGCGTGACTTGTGGAAATGAGCAGCTGCGCGGAAAAGCAACGAGCCTTTCGGCGGAATGCCGAAAGGGACACGCGAGACGCGTGCGCTACCCGTTGCTTGTTTGCAGATCATTGCGTGTTCTTTTGGATTTCGTACCCGGTTCCATCGGCGCGGAGGCTGATGACCACAGCGCCGCCAAAGTGATCGGTGAGTTTGATGGACGCGACGCTCGTCACCGCCGGCGTGCCATTGGTCTGGTATTGAATCACCGAGGTATTCGCTCCGGCCGCGGGCGCGCTCGCCGGATCAAACTGCACATCCGATGTGAGCGCGTAATCCCGGTGCACTTTGGATTGCAGATAGTCATTCTGCGGATCCAGCCCGTAGTGCTGGGTGGAGCCGTTGACCCACACCATCATCGGGATTCCTTCCGAGACCGCCGAATCCCGCGCAAATTCGGTGAGTGCGAGGAAACGGCTGGCTTCATCGGAAATCTTGCGCCCGCGTAAGGATCTGGAAAGCGACGGAGCTACGACGCCCATGAGGACCAGGAGAATGGCCATCACGAGAAGCAATTCAACCAGCGTGAAAGCCGGCGAATGCGTGGCGTCGTTACTTTTTACCATCCCAGTTTGTAATATCGTCGTCACCGCCGATGCGGCCATCCAGCCCCATCGACATCAGGTCGTAACCCCGGGGATTGTTCTTGCCCGGGTTCGTATAGATGTAGGCATTTCCCCACGGATCCGGCGGCACGCCTTTCTTGAGGTACGGGCCTTTCCAATTGGTGGCGTTGTTCGGCGGATCAACCAGCGCGTTGAGGTCGGTCGGATAGTAGCCGTTATCGACTTCAAAGGCATCAAGCGCGAGTTCGATGCTGTTGATCTGCGATTTGGCCGCGGTTTCCTTGGCCTGTTGCGTGCGGCCGGAGAACTTGGGAATAACAATCGCGGCGAGCACCGCGAGGATGACGAGCACGAGCAACATTTCCACCAGAGTGAAGCCGGAGCGGCGTGCGTGCAGGGAACGGATGGACTTGGTCATAGGTAGGTAGAAGGGGGAAGAAGTTATTTGATATAATCCTGAATGGTGAAAATTGGGATGACCATTCCGATGAAAATTGTCCCAATGAAGCCCGCGATGAGGAAAAGCATCATCGGCTCGGCGAGCGCCACGGCAGTTTTTAGTTGCCGATCGAGATCGATTTCGGTGACGCCGGCAATGCGCACGAGTTCCTGATCGAGGCGGCCGCTTTCCTCGGCGACCGCCAGCATTTCCAGGGTCGAGCCACCAAAGAGCAGGCGGCAATCCGCAAGGCTGGCGCCGAGGGGTTCGCCTTTTTTCACGCGCTCCGTGGAGTCCGCCACGAGATCGATGAGCGTTTGATAGCCCAGGGATCGTCTGGCCACGGAAAGCGCATTGATCAAGGAAACGCCCGCACTGAGAAGAGTGCCGAGCATGCGGCAAAAGCGGGCCATCGCGATCTTGGCTGCGAGAGGGCCCACGACGGGAGCCCGCAGAAGCCACGACTCCCACAAGCGCCGGTTACTTTCCCGAGCGACCCAAGTTCGCCCAAAGTAAATGGCCGCTCCGATGCCGATCGCGAGGAAGAACCCGTAATGCCGGACGATGGTGCTCGCGCCAATGATGGCCTGAGTGAGCGCGGGCAGAGGTGCGTCGAAGTCTTCGAACAGCTTTTGGAATTTCGGAATGAAGAAAACGAGCAGGAAGATGGAGACAGAAATGGCCAGAAAAAAGAGCACTGCTGGATACATCAGCGCGGCGCCGACTTTCGCGCGCAGCTCCTTTTCGCGCGCCTGGAAATCGGCGACCTGTGCGAGGACCACATCGAGAAAACCACCCGCTTCACCGGCTTCCACCATGGCCACATACACGCGGGGGAAAACGTCCGGTGAGCGATTCATCGCCTCGGCGAGAGGCACGCCGTCGATCACGAAATCGTGCAATTCCCGCCATTTCGTCGAAGCCGCCGGCTGGGATGTTTCTTTATAAAGAATGGTGAGCGCGCGGCTGAGCGGGACATTCGCGGCGAGCAGGCTGGAGAGTGAGCGCGTAAAATCCTCCAGAGCGGAAAAAGTAACTTTGGTGGATTTGAACGAAAAACTGAATTTCTTCGGGCTGGATGAAGGCTTTGCCGCGGCGCTGGCCGGGGCCACCGCGTTCGCTGTGCCGCCACCGCTACCTCCTTTTTCGACCACGCGCACCGGCGTAAGGCCGCGGCCTTCGAGCATGCGCATGGCATCCTGTCTGCCACCCGCTTCGATCTGCCCTTGGGAGGCCGCACCGTCTGCCTTCAGAGCTTTGTATTCGAAGACTGGCATGGATGGTTATGCGGCGATGGTGAAACCTTCGTTGCCCTCATCTTTGGAGACGCGCAGGACTTCCGAGGGCGAAGTGACGCCTGCATTTACGAGACGCCAGCCGTCTTCGATCAAGGTGCGCATGCCTTCGCGCCGCGCCTGGTTCTTGATCTCGATGCTCGAACCGCTCCGCAGGAGCGTTTCGCGAATCGAAGGGCTCATCGTCATCAGTTCAAAAACCGCGCGCCGGCCCGTGTAACCGGTGAGCCGGCATTCCTTGCAGCCCACGGGTCCGTAAATCTCTGCGTTGCGCAAAGCCTCAATGCGCGAGCGCAGACTTTCCGTGCGCGTGGAAGTATCGATCACTTTGCAGGCCGGGCAAAGCACGCGGACGAGACGTTGCGCCATCACGGCTTCGAGTGACGAGGCGACGAGGTAGGGCTCGACACCCATATCGACCAGACGCGTGAGTGCGCCGGGAGCGTCGTTCGTGTGCAAAGTGGAAAAGACCATGTGACCGGTGAGCGACGCCTGCACCGCGATCTGCGCCGTTTCCTGGTCACGAATTTCCCCGATGAGTACGACATCCGGGTCGTGACGCAGAATGGCGCGCAGGCCGCGCGCGAAAGTGAGGCCGGCTTTTTCAGCGACCTGGATTTGGTTGATGCCCTTGATCTGGTATTCCACCGGATCCTCCACCGTGATGATCTTGCGGATGGCATCGTTGATCTCGTGCAGGGCGCTGTAGAGCGTCGTGGTTTTGCCGCTGCCCGTCGGTCCGGTGACCAGAGCGATGCCGTGCGGCATCTCCAGGATATTTTCAAAAAGTGCGCGTTCGCGGTCCGCCATGCCCATGCCTGCGATGCCGACCACGCCTACATTTTGACGCAGCAAACGCATGACCACTGCTTCACCGTGAAGCATGGGGATCACCGAGACGCGGATATCGACCTCGGTATTTTTGACGCGAATCTTGATGCGGCCATCCTGCGGAACGCGTTTTTCCGCGATGTTGAGACTGCTGAGAATCTTGATGCGCGAGACGATGGCCGCCTGAAAGCGCTTGATCTGGCCGGGCACCGGCACTTCCTGGAGCAAACCGTCGATGCGATAGCGAATGCGCAGTTCGTGTTCGAACGGTTCGACGTGCACATCCGAGGCCCGGAGCGAGATCGCATCGCCGAGCACCTGGTTCACAAAGCGAATGATGGAAGCGTCTTCGGCCGCCTTGTCGATGTCGCCATCATCCGCATGGCTTTCGGTGATAACCTGAAAGCCCTCTTCCTGCTCGAGAAGATTGAGCGTATCTGCGCCGACACCGAGGTGTTTCTTGATTTCGCGTTGCACGGCCTCGCTGATGGCGAGGATCGGCTGCAACTTGAGATTGGTAAGTGCCCGGAGGCTATCCAGTCCCGGTCGGGCAAAAAGCCGGCTGACGGCGACTTCGATGGTGTTTTCGTCCGTCTGCCGGATGGGCAGGATTTCTTCCTTGAGAAGAATGCGCGCCGGGAAACGGGAAAGAATCGAACGATCGGGCTCTATGTCCTCCAGCGTAGCGAATTCGAGCCCGTATTCGCCCGCGAGCCACTGAAGCACTTCCTCTTCCGTATCCGCCCGGGCTTCACCGCTTTCGCGCAAAGCCCGAAGCATCCCGGCGTCCATGGGGGAGAGCTGTTGACGCTCCACCATGGTGCCGAGAAGATCCTGGCCAGATGCGGCTTCGGATAGTGCTTCAGTCACAAGCAACAGAGTTGAGTCTGAATTACTCGAGGATTCCCATGGAGACGAGGGTCGCCTCCTGGCGCTGGGTGAGGACCTTTTTCAGGTCGGCACGAGCGGATTCGAGTTCTCCAGCGGCTTTCTTGCGGGAGTCGCGCACGGCTGCGAGCTTGGCTTTGATCTCGTCGGCCGAGGTGCTGTCGCTCTCGAGGGCAGTCCGGAGGGCCTGCACTTCGGGAGAACCGCCACCGGCGCCACCGGGACCGCCCTGTCCGCCGCGGTTGTTTCCACCATTGTTGTTATTATTTCCACCGCCGGCGGTGTCGCCGCCAGCGCCGCCGTTGCCGCCACGGCCCCGACCGCCAAAGTTGCCACCACCAAAAGCGCCGAAGCGACCTGCATTCGCTTCACGTTGTTTGGTTTGGACTTTTTCGATGAGGGGTTGGATGACAGCCCACTCGTCGTCTTTGACTTTGAGGGCGGTCTTGAGGCGCTCGTTCATGCGTTCCATGAACTGCTGCCGACGGTTGTTTTGGTCGTCCTGCGCTTGGGCTTTAACGGAGGAGTTGGTAGTGATGAGGGTTGCTGCCATAGCGGCGGCAAACACCATGAGTTTGGTAGGTTTCATACTGTGCAGGGGACATACCTACAACCTCCCGGTTAATTCCGTATTAAGGAAGGGCTGGAGAATTGTTAAAAATGGTTAAGAGAGACATCCAGGGGGGCCGCGCGCCAGCGCACTGTATCCTCGCGTTTGGTCCTGACATTGTCTTTCGTTCCCCTGGTCAACCAACCTTGAAAATACAGGAGTTGCGGCTTAGCTGTTAGCGGGCTGTACGGACATTTTACCGCTTTCCGACTGCCCCCGAACGAATGTCCCTCTCCATTTCAGAGCGAAATACCGCCAATTCTCAGGGCGCGGGGATGCGCATTCTCATGATCGATGATGATCGTGAGCTTTGCACCTTGATCACGGATTACCTTGCGCCGCTCGGATATGAAGTGGTGGCGGTCTATGATGGCCAGGGCGGGATCGAGCGAGCGCTGGCGGAAGAATTTCACGTGATCATCCTCGATGTGATGTTGCCCGGAATCGATGGCTTCGAAGTGCTCAGTCGTTTACGAGGGAAGGTGAAGACGCCGATCGTCATGCTTACGGCGCGGGGGGATGAGACGGACCGCATCGTGGGCTTGGAGATGGGAGCGGATGATTATTTGCCGAAAACATTTTCGCCCCGCGAATTGCTGGCGCGCATCCGCGCCGTGACGCGGCGCGCGGCACGAGTGGCGTCCGAGCCGGAGGTGGATGGGAAAGGGGAGATCGTGGTCGGTCCGTTGAAGCTGCGGATGGATTCGCGGCAGGCTTTTCTGAACGGAGAGCCGCTGCGGCTCACCACGCTGGAGTTTGAATTGCTGGCTTGTCTGGCGCAGGCGCGTGGCCGCGTGAAAAGCCGGGAGCAATTGATCGAGACCGTGGCAGACCGAAGTTACGATGGGCTCGACCGCTCGATCGACGTGCATATCTGGTCGTTGCGCCGCAAGCTGGGAGACGATCCGAAGGAGCCGCGCTTTATCAAGACGATCCGGGCGGTAGGCTATATGTTAATCAACCCTGCTGCGGAGTAACGGCGATGCGTTTTCGACTGCCGCTCTATGCCAAGATCCTGGTGTGGTTTTTTCTGAATGTGGTCTTGCTGGCGGCGGTCTTCACTTTTCTTTTCACGGCGGAGTTTAGCTTTAATCTGGATTGGTTTCTGGCGAGCGGCGCGCGGGCGAGAATCGAAGCGGTGCGTGACTTGATTGTCGGTGATCTGAATTCCACGCCGCCCGATGAGTGGCCGCAAATCCTGGAACGCTATAGCGAGGCGTATCACGTGAAGTTCCGCCTGCTTGACGACGATGGCCGCCAGTTGATCGGCGATCCTGCGGAACTGCCGAAAGAGGTCCGGGACCGGATCGAAGGGCGTCTCCCGCCACGCTGGCGGCAGCCGCTGCAGCCTGGGCCTGCTTTGCAAAGGACCGATGCTCCTCCCGTTCCCGCGGCGCCAGAGGTTCAAGGGACTCCGCCGCAGCGTTTCATCCCGCGATGGCGGCCGCCTTTTCGCGCGCTGATGCATACCAATTCGCCGAGCCAATACTGGCTCATGACGAGCGCGCGCATCGACAACCCGCAGACGGATGAAATGCGGGTGATCCTCGTCTCACGATCCAGCTCGGTAAGCGGTGGTGGTTTGATTTTCGACCCGAAACCGTGGATGTGGCTGGCTGCGGGGGCGATTGTTTTTTCCTTGCTTTTCTGGCTTCCGCTGGTGCGCGGCATCACGCGATTCATCGGCCAGACAACGCAGGCCACGCGGCGAATTGCGGGCGGCCGATTCGACGTGCGCGTGAAGACGCGGCGGCTCGATGAATTGGGAGAACTCGGAGAGGCGATTAACCAAATGGCCAAGCAATTGGACAATCTCGTCACCGGACAAAAGCGTTTCCTGGGTGACATCGCGCACGAGCTTTGTTCGCCGCTGGCGCATTTGCAGATGACTCTGGGAATCCTTGAGCAGCACGCCAAGGGCGCGGAAGAGAAGTACGTGCGATCGGCTGTAAGCAAGGCGAGCCAGATTGCGAGCCTCGTGGGTGAGTTACTTTCCTTTTCCAAAGCGTCGATCGGGCAATCCTCCGTGCACTTGCAGCCGGTGAGTGTGCAAGAGGCGGTCGAAGATGCAGTGGGGAGAGAGCTGACGGAAGGTGCGGATGTGCGCGTGGACCTGGCGGATGATTTGGTGGTAGCCTCGGATCGTGATCTATTGATTCGTGCGCTGGCGAATTTGCTGCGCAATGCCATTCGCCACGCTGGCACGGCTGCGCCGATTTACATTCGCGGGGAGCGTCAGGAGCGCGAGGTGTTGATCAAAGTCGCCGATGCGGGACCGGGGGTGCCGGAGGCGGAACTGGAGCGAATCTTTGATGCGTTTTACCGTGTGGATAGTTCGCGGAACCGCGAGACCGGCGGAACGGGTTTAGGGTTGAGCATCGTGAAGATGTGTGTCGAGACGTGTTGTGGCACAGTGAGTGCACGGAATGTGCATCCGCATGGGTTGGAGGTGGTGGTGCGTCTGCCGGCGGCGGTGGAGGAAGCGGTCGGGGTGGAGAGTGGGATGGTGGAGGGGGGATAGTGGGTAGGGGGCAGAGCCGCCCCTACCATTTCCCCGCCGCCGCTCCGCCACCCTTGCCTCCCAAAAACGTATCCTCATACCACATCCACGCCGCCAAATGCTGGCGCAACCGATGCGCCTTCTCCGGTTGCTCATAAATCACGTTGCGCTGCTCCGAGGGATCGCTTTCCAGATCATATAACGTTTCCGAACCCTTGGTTGCCTCATAAATATACTTCCATTGTCCATCGCGGGTTCCGAAGTGATATTCATCCACGCTGGCGACAAAGAACGTACGCTCCGGGCGATGGCTGGCGAACAGGCTATGCCCTTGCCATTCATCGGGAATTTCGATTCCGAGAATATCCGCAATCGTCGGGTTCATGTCCACGTGTCCTCCGATCTGATTCATCCTCGGTCCGCCATGAAAGAGCCGGGGATTCCAGATCATGAAAGGCACGTGAACCTCCTCCTCGTAAACCGTGAAGCCGTGCCCTTGCTGCTCGTGCGGATCGGCAAAGGCCTCGCCATGATCGCCGGTCACGACGACTAGTGTATCATCCGCCAGACCGAGCTGCCGCAATTCCGCGAAGAGCCGCTCAAGGTGCCCGTCCGTCTCATGCAAGACATTCAAGTAACGCGAGAGTGCTTCCGGGTGGGATTTGGGCGGATCGCCGTGGAAAAAATCAATGCGCTTTGTGCCTGGCTTTTGCGCGTAGGGATTGTGGGTCTGATCTGTCCAGCAATACGCGAGGAAGGGCTGGCCGGGCTTTTGCTTGATCCAATCGATCAGCCGGTCGAAGAGAAAACGATCCTCCGCGCCCCACGAAGTCAACTGCGGGCAGCCAAACTGATGATAATCCTGAACGGTCTCGTAACCTGCGCCGTCGAGCATTACGGATTCGCCGCCCCAGTCGAGATCGCCATTGTGCAGATAAGCGGTGCGCCAGCCTTTCTGGCCCAAAACCGACGCGAGCGTGGAAGGCAAATGGCGCGGGCCGTGGGGTTCAAACACTTCCGCGGGCGCATAGCACCAGGGCAGGCCGGGATAGATGGAGAAATTCACGGCCATGAAGGTGCAAAAGGTGTACGGCGCATGCGCGTACATCTGGTCAAAGACCAATGCGTTACTTGATTCAGCCACCAGGTTCGGGGTCGTATCGTACCGGCTGCCGTAGAGGCTCAAGTAACGTGTGCCGACAGATTCCATCACGATCACGATCACATTCTTGGGCCGCCGGGCGTTGTCCTGTGGTAGAAATCCAGTTCGCTCCTCGCCTTTGCGTGCGCCATACAACTGAAATTCAGCGACGTCCTCTGGGGGATAGTCCTGGGGCAGGGAGACGGTGTGCTTTTTAGTCAGGCCGCCGAAGGTGCTGCGCAACAGTTCGACGTGCGGTGAGAGGGCGAGGCGCAGTGCTTTTTTATCGGGCAGCAATTTGGCGTGCTGCCACGCTCCCAGAGCGATCCAACTGCCCATGCACGCCATGACATACGGTGGGAAGGTGCGGCCCCGCGAACCCCAGAGCGCGGCGGCCAGGAAGCCGCCCGGCGCGCAAATAAGAGCCGCGACTACCGGCCAGGTGAGCCGATCGGTAATGGAAGACTTGGCCGCAGCCGCATTGCGCATGAGCAGCAGCAGGTCGTAGCTCAATGGTCGGCCAAAGGATTCAAAAATGCCGTAAGCGACGACGCCATAAAGCGCACACAAAGCGCAGCACGCCACAATAGCGTGGCGCAGCGCTCGATTGATCCGCGGCCTTCCCGAGGCGAGCCAGACGGCGAATTCCGCGATCGCCCCGAGCGACAAGGCAAAAAGGACATCTTGAAACGAGACCCGCACCAAGGCTACAGGCCATTCCCAGGATCCGGGTTCACCCAAGGAGACTGCCTTCGAAGCTACCAGCACGATGGCCAGCCAAAACGCGACCCATAAAAAGGCGACGGGTCTGCCGCTCGGCGTAGCGAGAGATGACGAGGCGGCGGTTTTCAAAAGGGGCAGAAGTGGGGAGGCGCGGTGGGGATCCGCATACAGCTATCTTCGATATGCTTTTAACCGATGCAATGGTTTTACGCTGGCGACCGGGTTGAGCGGTGTTCGTCAGCGAAGCCCTTGGAAAACAAGGGGTAAAGGCATTTCCTCTGACGCTGGCCGTCCTCAAAGCATTCAACTTTCCCTTTCGAGCGTGACAGGCTGCTTCCTCCGCAATCTGTCGCTGGGCTTGGGGGCCTCGCAAAACTCATCCTCATCCTC
>FTBB01000038.1_pt1 | contig 21298 bp, 14 predicted proteins | sample 1639251 | NCBI WGS metagenome assembly FTBB01 (sample SAMEA3914864, study PRJEB12502) | metagenome | biome: forest; material: soil | place: USA | collected 2012-03-12 | depth 0.3 m | reverse complement strand
GTTCCTGCCTATTTCATCTCTATTTTAGGCTCACTTTGCCAAATCCACACAGACCAGCTCGACGTCATTCCGCGCAAAGACGCAGCGATCGGCAAAGGCCGGATGCGACCACACCACCATCCGGCTCGGGTCCTTATTGGTGGGCTCAAGCAGATGTGCACGGCTTATTTCCTCGTATCCCTGCGGCGACAGTTTCGCGATGATCAGGTCTCCCTTTTCATTGAAGAGAAATTGACGATCGCCATTCTTCACCAGAAAAGCATTGGCCCAGCGCACCGGCTCGCCACCTGTCGTCGCTGCGAAAGTTTCCCACACGCGCTCACCCGTCTCGGCTTTTAAGCAGCGCAATTGCCCGTAGCTGCATACCCCGTAGATATAGCCATCCTCCAGATACGGCGTGCACATCACCGTGTGAATCGCGTCGGTGTCCTTCTCGCTGGCCTTTTTGCTCTGCCACAGCTTGGTCGCGGCGGGTTTATCCGCATCGAGCCGCATCATCACCGATCCATTGTAGAATGAAGTAACATAAAGCAAATCGCCCAGCTTCCGCGGCGTGGCGATGCTCATGCCGGCATTCACCTTTCCTGGTTCCGACCAATAGACCGCACCCGTTTCCGGATCAAGCGAACTGAGCGACTGCGGATCCCAGATGATCAATTGCCGCTTCCCGCCTGCCTCATAAATCATCGGCGGCGCATATCCCGGCTCCTGTGCGCTCAGGGCGCGCCACAATTCTTTTCCGGTGTCTTTGTCGAAGGCCACAGCCACACACCCTTGCCCGCCAACGATGCAGATCACTTTATTCCCATCCACGAGCGGATGACTGGCAAATCCCCACGTCGGCGTCTTCGCGCCGTAATCCTTTTTGAAATCGTGTGACCAGATTTCCTGCCCGTTCGCCGCGTCGAGACAGTACATATTTCCTTCCGCACCGACGGTGTACACCTTTCCACTACTCACGGTCGGTGTGACTCGGGGCCCTGCCGCGTAACTCACTTCATAGGGGCAATCATACTCTTTTTCCCAAATCAATTTGCCGCTCGCTTCATCCAGGCAAAAAATTCGTTCGGTACCGGGAATCGTGGCGCGATCAAAAGGATTGCTGGGATTGCTGCCCGCCTTGGCCAGCTTGCGATCCATTAGATAAATGCGTCCGCCCGTTACGGCAGGTCCTGAATAGCCTGCACCGATCGGCACACGCCACTTCACTTTTGGACCCTCAGCCGGAAATTTGTCGATGATTCCTGTTTCTCGCCATACGGCATCGCGCTGCGGCCCGAGCCACTGCGGCCAATCATCCGCGCGGGAAGCGGTGGCAACTAGCGACCAAATGAACACTACATAGATGATCCGGGTACGCATGACCTCACGCTACCTCATCCCTCGAGCACCCGGCAATCTCAGAACGATAACTCGCCGATCCACGGAACTAGCAGCTTGCCACTTTGTAATATTGCCTCAATTCAGCCAAAAGAACCGCTGCGGCACCATTCCTTGCCTGTTGCTTGATCAAATTTCTCCAGGAGTCGCCCCTGACTCAATCCTGCACTACGACCGGCATTCCTATCTCAGCACCTTCGAAGAAATGCTGCGCCATCGCCCGCGGCAGGCGAACACACCCATGCGAAGCCCGGTGACCCGGCAAAATGCCCGCATGAAGCCCGTATCCGCCCGTAAAACGCAGAAAATAGCTCATTTTTGCACCTCGAAACGTGCTTCCTTCCGGCGCGGGATCCTTGGTCACATCGACATTTGCCTGTGTCACATTCCCTTCTTCGTCAACGTATTCGCCATATAGATTCGACACGTGATCCTTGTCCTTTTGGATGACTTTATAGGTACCAGGCGGCGTCTCGAAGCCCTTTCGGCCACTCGAAATGGGGCTTTCACCCACTAGCGTATCTCCTTTGAAAAAGTAGGCACGCTGCCGTGAAATTGAGATGGCTAGTCCGGGCCGGCCTTCGACTGCAGTATCGCTCCAAAACGTATGTGGTTTGTCTTCCACAGGCACCGATGGCAGCTTTTTTTCCGGCGAAATTGTCGCGCACCCAGCTAAAAAAGTGGCGATCGCCAAAAGAAATATCTGGATTCGGTGTTGCATATATTTGCAAAATAGCATTGCGTTACCACCTATGGTAGCTTTTCCTTCGATTGGCTACTTGAATGATTGATTCCATCAATCGAAAAATAGTCGAAGTTAACCAACTCCTGTCACACGACAAAAAAACCGTTACATGAATCAAACTAAATCCGCTAAATCGACGTCCCAGCCTGCTTTCGAACGCCCTCTCTACCAGGCGAAGCGTCGTGCGACCGCCAAGCGTGTCGTGGCTAAGGCCGCCAAAAAGCCCGCAGCCAAGAAAGCCGCGCGCACTGGTCGCGGTGAGCTGAAGAACCAGGTCTTTGCTGCATTGCAATCCGCTGGCGCCGCCGGCGTTCGCGTCAAGGATCTCGCCAAAAAGCTAGGCACCAAGCCCGTGAACATCCATGCGTGGTTCCACGCGGCCCTCAAACGCTATCCTAATGTGCAGAAGATCGAAGGCGGTCACTATCGCCTGAAAGGCAAAGGCGGAGCCCCTGTCAAGGCCGCCAAGCCCGCCAAAGCGGCGAAGGCTGCCAAGCCCGCCAAGAAAGCAGCCGGCAAAGGCGCTAGCAAAGTAAAGCGCAGCCCGCGCGGTGAGCTCACCAGCCGCATCCTTGCCCAGTTGAAATCTGCCGGCAAACTCGGCAAGAGCATCAAGGATCTCGCCGCGAAAGTCGGCGCTCCTTACAAGAATATTTCGATCTGGTTCGCCACGACCGGCAAGAAGAACCGCCTCGTGAAGAAGGTTGGCCGCGGCGTTTATAGCCTCAAGTAAGCAACCTTTCAGTTGAGAAAGCTTCGGTTTAGGCCGGAGCTGAACACTATCACCCAGGGCGATGCGCTTGCATTGCCCTGGGCTTTTTCTTTCTGGGACGTTTTTTGTAAACTCGCCCTAGCTGCGCCGCGGCCCCTCGCTCCAGGCCAGCGCATTGCGAATCACGTTAAACTGCGCGGTGCCGTCGCGCATCACCACTTCCACGATGTCGAAGCGATACTTGATATCCGGATGCCCCAGCATGCGCAGCCAGGCATCCGCGCCGCGATTCATGAGCTCTTCTTTTTCCGCAGTCACGGCATCTGCTGGATTTGCGATTTCCGCGCTGCTCCGCGTCTTCACTTCCACGAAAACCAGCATGCCACACGATTTATCGCGGCAAACGATATCGACCTCGCCGCCTTTTGGGCCGCGAAAATTGCGATAGAGCACCTTGAAGCCATTCCGCTTTAGATAGCGTGCCGCGAGCTTCTCTCCTTCGCGTCCCAGCCGATGTCCGGGATGCTCGGCGCCTTTGCCCGAGCGGTTACTCGAGCGGCAAAAGCATCTGCTTAACCGGGAGAAAACTGCGCCGATGGATTGGACAAGGCCCATGCTGTTGAAGACGCTCGAGATGCAGCGCGGTGCTGTATCCTTTGTGTTGTGCAAATTCGTATCCGGGGTAACGCGCATCCATTTCCGCCATCAGGCGATCCCGCGTTACTTTGGCAATCACGCTCGCGGCGGCGATGCTATAGCTGATCGCATCCCCCTCTACAATCGCCGTGTGCGGCAAGGGAAAAGGCCGCACCGGCAAACCATCGATGAGCACATGCTGCGGCGTCCTCGTGAGAGCGACCGCCGCTCGCCGCATCGCTTGATGCGTGGCCCGCAGGATATTGATGCGATCAATCTCCTCGTGATCCGCCATATCCACACTCCAGCAGACATCCTCCCGGCCAGTGAGTTCGCCATAAATCTCCTCCCTCACTTGAGCGGAAAGCTGCTTCGAATCATTCAACCGCTTATGCCGAAACTTCTGCGGCAAAATCACCGCTGCCACGACCACCGGCCCTGCTAGCGGCCCTCTGCCCGCCTCATCAATCCCCGCAATAATCTCGCACCCCGTCAACCGCAGCGCCTTCTCATGCTTAAAGCCGCACTTCATAGCATCGAAGCACGGCTCTCTAGCCCACGACACTCCTCAAAGGCTATGCAACTCCTGACGCTATCAATCACCCTCCACGCCGAGGCATCATCCTTGGACGTTGAATGTTGAGAGTTGAGAGTTGAGAGTTCTTCCATCAGAGGCTCGAATCGCACTCGCGATTAAGCCTAAAGAGGTGCTCTTCCGCCAGCCAAAATCAGAGCGCCTTCTCCCGCACCGCCATCGCCTGCTTGCCCTTGCGATCGCGCAGGTAATTCAGCTTCGCGCGGCGCGCGGTACCGGCCGTCTCCACTTCGATCTTGGCGATGCGCGGCGAGTGCAGCGGGAATACGCGCTCCACTCCTTCGCCATAGGAAATGCGGCGAACGGTAAAGCTTTCGTTCAAGCGCGTGCCTTTGCGACCGATCACGATCCCAGTAAAAATCTGGATGCGCTCCTTATCGCCTTCAACGACGCGCGTGTGCACACGCACACTGTCGCCCACGTTGAATTTCGCGGTCTTCTTCATTTGCTCCTGCTCTATTTTGGCGATGATGTTAGACATAGGACGGTCCGATTTGGTGAAAAGGGTGAGACAAGTAGCCCTTTTCCTTTTTAACGCAACGAGAATTTCCGTTTTTTGACACAATGTCACTTGATCCGACCATCGATCTGCACAGCGACACCTACTTCATGGGGGAAGCTCTGCGCCAGGCCCGCAGCGCGCTTCGTCAGGAAGAGGTGCCCATCGGGGCCGTGATCGTGCACGAAGGCGTAATCATCGCCCGGGCCTGCAATCAGGTCGAAACCCTCAAAGACGCCACGGCTCATGCCGAAATGCTCGCCATCACTCAGGCGGAAAGCGCCATCGGCGATTGGCGGCTCAACGAATGCGACCTCTACGTGACCAAGGAACCGTGTCCCATGTGCGCCGGCGCCATGGTTCACGTGCGCCTCCGCCGGATCATCTTCGGCTGTCCTTCTCTCAAAGACGGCGCCGGCGGCAGCCTCATGAACCTGCTCCAGCACCCGGGCTTAAATCACTACTGCGACGTAACGTCTGGCGTGCGCATGGATGAGTGCGCGATGCTGCTTCAGGATTTTTTCCGAGAAAAGCGGAAAAAAGATGCGTAAAGACCGAATATCCAAGGCTTCAAACTGATAATGAAATACCGTTAACTGGTGGGGCTGCCTGTCCCCAGGCAGCCAGAGCGGATTGAAGACAATCGTTGCGCGGGTGAATAAGCGCGCATTCATTACCTGAGGAAACGCGCGTTTATTCATCAGCACGACTGGCGCAATCGACGCACACTGGCCAGCTGAGGACAGCTGGCCCCACCAACGTCTGCTTGAAGCTTCACTTTACGCGTGTTCCGCATGTACAGGACGGCACAGGAGTGCCGTCCCTACCAGTCATCTGTTGGACTTAGCAGCCTTCTCTACTACCCCGCCTGCGCTTCAGCCTCGGCCGCGCGCGCCGGGACGGAAAACGTCAGTTTCCCATCCGCCGCGCTCACGGTAGCCGTATCGCCGGCTTTGATATTGCCGCGGAGAATCTCTTCGGCCATCGGGTCTTCGAGGTAACGCTCCACCGCGCGGCGCATCGGACGCGCGCCGTATTGCGGATCGTAACCTTTTTCGATGAGCAGATCCTTGGCAATCTCGTCGAGAATGAGATGAATGGACTTCGCCTTGATGCGCGTGGTGACTTTTTCGAGCTCCAGATCGATGATCTGCAGGAGTTCCACACGGCCCAGCGGACGAAAGACGATCAGGTCATCGAGACGATTGATGAACTCCGGCTTCAACACGCGCTTGGCTTCTTCCATGATCTTGTCGCGGATGACGTCGTAGCTGGCTTCGTCACGCCGTGAGGCGCCAAAGCCCATGATGTTCGACTTCTTGATCAGCTCCGCCCCGATATTCGAGGTGAGGATAATGATGGTATTGCGGAAATCGATCTTCCGGCCCAGCGAATCGGTAAGCTTGCCCTCTTCGAGGATCTGCAGGAGCAGATGCATTACGTCGGGGTGCGCCTTTTCGATTTCGTCGAAAAGCACCACCGAGTACGGACGACGGCGCACCGCTTCGGAGAGCTGTCCGCCCTCCTCGTAGCCGACGTACCCCGGAGGTGAGCCGATGAGGCGCGAAGCCGTGAATTTCTCCATGTACTCCGACATGTCGATCTGGATGAGCGCATCGCGGTCGCCGAACATGAACTCGGCGAGAGTCTGCGCCAGGAAGGTCTTTCCGACACCGGTCGGCCCAAGGAAGATAAACGAGCCAATCGGACGGCGCGGATCTTTCAAATCCGCGCGCGAACGGCGCAGCGCCTTGGAGATGGCCACGACCGCTTCGTCCTGGCCGATCACGCGGCCTTTGAGGTCGTCTTCCATCCGCAGGAGCTTCTCCGTTTCGGCCTGTTCCATCCTCTGGAGCGGCACGCCGGTCCACTTCGACACCACATGCATGATGTCGTCCATGGTCACGACCACTTCCTTCTCTTCGCGCTGCTCTCTCCATTCGGTGAGAATGCGCTCGAGCTTTTCCTTAGCCTGCTTTTCCGTGTCACGGAGAGCAGCGGCTTTTTCGAAATCCTGAGCCTTGATAGCCGCTTCCTTGTTCCCACGGATCTCTTCGATCTCGTGTTCGATGTGTTTAACATCCGGCGGGCGCGTCATTGAGGAGATGCGGGCGCGAGCGCCGGCTTCGTCCATCACGTCGATCGCTTTATCCGGCAGGAAACGTCCGGTGAGATAGCGATCCGAAAGCTTGGCGGCTTCCTCGAGCGCTTCATCGGTATAGCGAGCCTTGTGGTGCTGCTCGTACTTAATGCGCAGCCCTTTGAGGATGAGAATGGTCTGCTCCACGGTGGGCGCTTCGACCTTCACTTGTTGGAAACGGCGTTCCAGCGCGGCGTCTTTCTCGATGTACTTGCGGTACTCGTTCAGCGTGGTCGCGCCGACGCACTGCATCTCACCGCGGGAGAGCGCGGGTTTGATAATATTCGAGGCGTCCATCGCGCCTTCGGCTGAACCGGCGCCGACGATGGTGTGCAGCTCATCAATGAAAAGGATCACGTTCTTGGTGCGGCGAATCTCGTCCATCACCGCCTTGATGCGCTCTTCAAACTGGCCGCGATACTTCGTACCGGCGACCATGAGGGCGAGGTCCAGCGTGACCACCCGCTTGTCGCGGAGCAGCTCGGGCACGTTGCCGCTGGCGATTTCCTGGGCCAGCCCTTCGACGATGGCCGTCTTGCCCACGCCCGCTTCGCCGATCAGCACCGGGTTATTCTTTGTGCGGCGGCAGAGCACTTGAATGACGCGCTCGATTTCACCCTGACGGCCAATCACCGGATCGATCTCGCCTTTCTTGGCGAGCTCGGTCAAGTCACGGCCAAAAGCACGCAACGCCGGGGTCTTCAGATCCTTCTTGCTGCCGCCCGAACCCTGCGTGGGCTCCTGCGGCTGCTCGGCCTCGCCTTCCGGCGGGCTGAAATTCGGATCGAGCTCGCGGAGGATTTCATTGCGCGTGCGCTCGATATCCACTTCCAGATTCTTGAGCACACGGGCCGCCACGCCTTCCCCTTCCCGCAGCAGGCCGAGCAGGATGTGCTCCGTGCCCACGTAGGAGTGGTTCAGCGATTTGGCTTCCTTGCCGGCCAGCGCCAGCACTTTTTTAACGCGCGGCGTGTACGGGATGTTTCCGACCATCTTGGTCTCCGGCCCAGAACCGACCTGCTTCTCGACTTCCATCCGGACGGTCTCGAGATCGAGCCCCATTTTCTGCAGGACGTTAACGGCCACCCCTTGCCCGAGCTTGATCAGCCCAAGCAAAAGGTGCTCAGTCCCCACATAGTTGTGGTTGAACCGGTCGGCCTCTTTACGGGCCAGGGCCAGGACTTGCTGTGCGCGTGGTGTAAAATTATTCATCATTTTGGTGGGTCGCCCTTGGTTCCCCAATTGTTGCCTATCCCCAATCGGGGATCGGAAACAACTGTAATCTGGCGCGTATGAATTGCCTGCGCAAGGCATCCCTAGGGAATATCGAGAAGTTTTTTTGGGTATGACACGAGGAGCCTGCGCGTCTCGCGCGCTGTTTTCGGCACGCACTCTGAAAACATCGATCAAAACTAACGGTGAAGCTGCCGCAAAGTTAAACGCAGAGGCGCGGTGCCCCAACCTCCAAGCTCCTTCACGAGCCACCTTCGCCATTTCGGATATACGGAGTAGAAAATTGCCAAATGCGTGAGGACTCACGGCGTTCTAACTGGAAGGCGGCGCTGTAGGCCCGGGTCTGCGACCCGGGCGGCCTAAAACGTAGAATGCCCTCCGGAGCTTTCCTTCACCTCAAAAGCCTCCTCCCACTCCTTGCAACTCACAGAACTGCGCTACAGCAGTTCGGCCAAACGCACCTCTTCATGAAGTTTCCCGTTCTGACTCAAACCATTAACCCTATAGCTCTCCAGATCTTGCGTTGCTTGTTCCAAAATCAATCCCGGCTGCTTTCCGCAATCATCTCGTGAAACAGATAGCCATGCACATTCATTCCGAAAGCAGCGGCCTCAGGAACGCCAATCTCCAGATTGGCGAGTCGGTGTACGGTTAGTGCGTCGCGCATGGTGCGAGGAATCTGCCGAGATCGTTCCGCAGTGAAAATCGCATTTAGCGGTTAGCTCGATTTTTGCGCATCGCGCGCAAAACTCATCAGAATGGTTTGCTCTGGAACGACGTTTCTTATAACATTCCCGGCTCAACCGATCTTGCAATAAACTTCATGGTTCGAGTTGCAAGTCACCCCCAATCTAAATGCTATGATAACACCCCTGCGCTGTTTTCTAGGAATGCTGCTCATTGGACTGGGCATCTGCTCGCCCGGTGAAGCGCAAACCCCAGGCCTCCCTAACGTCACTCCACCTCCCTTTGGCTATCTGCCTCCCAAACCTGGAGCGCCTCCCGCGCCCAAGCAAGCGACCCTTCCTGGGGACGTGTCTCCGCAGGTAAAAGAACTCGATGGCGTCTGGGCGCTGGACGGGTATTGGAAAGAAAACGTCTATGTGAATGGAGCTTTCAAGCTAACCAACGGTGCGGATGACATTTCCAAAATCTTTCTGAAACTCGATGCAGACGGAAAGCTGGTCTTGAGCCTCACGAAAATCGATATTTCGAAAGGGGATTTTCTCCTCACCAAGGCCGCCGACGGCTCCTACGTGGGAACGTTTGTGCCGGGAACGAAAGATGGCAACGTCGAAAAAATCATCCTTCGGCGTATTGATCCCCCAAGGGAAACACCGCCACCGCATCCCGGGCTCATGGAAGGCAAGTGGACCTCCATACCCGGCTACCTGGCCGAAGGTCACGAGTGGGAGTTTCGCGCAGCTAAGCTCATCTCTGTCTCAGGGGGCGTGATGCCCAAAGGAAGTCAGGTGAAAGTGAAAGACGGAGTGTTGCGCGTCTTTGCCGACAAGGATGGAACCGATTCCTTTTACTTTTACCCTGTCTATCTGCCCGCCGAACATCTTGGCGTTCCCCCCAGGCTCGTGGAATTGCGAGGCATTCGCGTGAACGGTAACGCGAACTGGCGCATGACCAAACTGGTGCGCCCCGCGGGCGCAAAATAGGAAAGTGGCTCGGTCCCGCAGAGCGCTCCTGGGAACGCCAATCTCCCGATTGGCGAGCCGGTTCAACGCTTGAATGATTTCACCGTCCCATACGGGCGCAACGTCATCAGAAAAACCGAGCGCAGATCCAATATCGCAAAACTCGCTAATCAGGAGATTGGCGTGCCCAGAGGGCATGCGCAACTCTCTCCTTCACTGCGGCGTCAAGGTTATATAGTCAAAGCAAATCGTGAACCCGGTGCTGGACGCGTTCTTCCCCGTGACCGTAAACCGGAAAGCCTTGTCGCTCGTGGTAGCCGGGGAAAACGTCCCGACGTTAAACTCGGTGTACACTCCCCCGGTTCCCGGATCGAATTCGTCCTGCACCGCACCGACATTGACATAGGAATTGGTATCGGTGCGGGACACGGCGAGTTGAAATTGCCCGCGCGTGTTGAGCTTTTTCACACCCACCTTCACATTATAGTTCCCGGCGGCAATATTCGGAATGGTGTAAGTCACAAAGTCAGCCGCTGCGTCCGCGCGAAGGATCGTCCCTTCCCCGTTGCTCATATTGCCGTCGCTGATGACATCATGCACATCGGAAGACTTCGCCAAAACGGCCAGCGACTCCGTTTCATAGCGCGTCCCGGTATTTCCCAGCAGCCCGTACACCACTAGCTTGTTGGAAAAGGTCGGGCAATAGACCTTGCCATTCGCCACGATGACCGACGGATTCTTCGCGAAATTCCCCAGATCGTCACGGCCCGCGTTTTGTTTGCTGTTCCACAGTTCCGTGCCGAGATTGTTTCCGTCAAAGGCGTGGAGAATCCCCGGCTGATGCGAGCTGGTCGCATCACCACTGTAAGTCCGCGTCGCCCAGACAATCCCGTTACTTGAACCATTGGCCGAAATGAAGAGCTGCCATCCCGGCATGCTATTCGTCACGGCTTCGAACGAGGACTGCGAGACCGGCGTCGTGTTGATGCTCGTGCCATTCCAGCTAAATGCCTTTAGCTGATCGCTTTCGCCGCCGAGATAGATTTTGTTATTCCAAAAGCACGGGCCGCCGTGAATGTGATTCAGGCTGTCACCGCTATCCGTCACCATAAAGCTCTGGCGGCATGCATCGACGCTCGCGTTGAATCCGCCCATGGCATAGCCATCCACGAGGTAGAGCTTTCCGTCCTTCCCGCCACCTACCATGAGCGTTGTGCCCGGGATCATCATCACTCCGCTGCTGCCGAGATCGCGGTCGGAGTTGTTCAGGCTAGTCACGGAAGCCGGCGCGAAGTAATCTTTTACCACGCACGTGTTATCGAGTTTCACATAGCATTCGCTGTAATTCGTTCCGCCCGTGTTGGCATTAAAAGACCCGTTTCCCGTACTGAACCAAAAGCGACTCCCGTCACCGACCGGCCCGCCGCCCGCCATCCACACTCCTCCCTGGCTCCCGCTGGAATTCGTTACCGGGAAGACACCTGCCTGGGCAAAGGTCGAGGCATTATAGCCGATGACCCAGCCGTGATAGGCACCGCAATCCCCGTGCGACGACCAAGCGATATAGAGATTCCCGGCCTGGAGCAGCAAGGAGGCGCGCTGATTGTTCAGACTGGCATTGAACGAAACGCCACCCGCGCTGGCCGCGATCTCCGTGCCCGTGATGTGCGACGATCCGTCCGTGAGATTCACGGCGTGCAGATACTGATGAATCGTGCCGTCGGACGCCTTCTCTTTCGACACCATATACCAGACGCCGGCTGTGCGATCAATCACGCCCGTGCCAATGATTCCGATGAAATTCTGGATGTTATCGCAACAGCATTGCACATCCGCCTCCGGGACCGGCGCTCCAAACGTCCGCGTCCAATACGGCGCCGCCGAGCCATTGTCCGCATCGAAAGCATAAAGGTTATTCTTCGCCGTCGCGACGAACACCACATTATGCGTTCCACCCCCAATCGTCAGACCCTGCACATAGAGCGGCTGACTATAGATATCCCCATCTACCGCTTTCTCGAACAGTTTTCCAAACGAACTGGAGTTGACGCCCGCCGTCGTCAAAACGGTTTCGCTGGCGTTGAGACCGGACCGGCCATTGTCACCATGCTGGGTGAGAATATCGATGCCCTGGGACGGCAGGCAGGAAAACAAAAGAAGAGAGGCAAATGGGAATGCGCTTTTCATGGATTTGGTTAGTTTCGGGGAGAATGTCGCGCCCGTGAGCAGGACGCCTAGGGCATGAAGCAATGGGCAGACGCCTCCGGAATGCACCACCGATGCCTGACAATGTGGCATGGCGACATAGTTCCGGGAGGTATAGAGTCGAGGACCGGCGACGAATGCTAACTAGTGATCAATCGCAAGTCCCCTAGACGGCGCATCATCACCCGATGAATTTGCCGCAACAACGCCGAGGTTGCTGTACAGTACACTGCCGATTAAATCCGCAGATTGGCGCAGGTAACTAACTACTCAAATTTAGGCCCGTGGTCATCCACGGGCTTGCAAAGCAGCCGCAAATCGCTTCGAGAGCGCGTCGTCCTCAAAAACAAATTCGCCGTGTAAATAGAGCGGAATGCTCATGTCGCCTGCTCCACCAGCCTTTTCATAGCACTCGAACTCACCGATCCAGCGGTCTTCGAAACCGGACATTGCTCGCTGCACAGCCATTGCGAGTGAGGGACACACGGCAACAGGCTTGTTTACGTACACATAGAAAACACGGACATGCTGGTAGTGCCTCGGGAAAGCCCAAGTCTCTTCCTCCTCACCCAACACAGCCGCATCTTCTCGGAACCGCTTCTCAATGAGATCCAACTCGGCCTCGACTTCCTCTGCGGGCACAGAGTCGGGCAGATAGCGGTCATACGGCTCCCGGAGCTTCCAGTATTCCTCTTTCCCGACAATGCGAATTACCACCGGTTTATCACTATTCATCTGATGTTTCTTGGCCTGCCATCGACCAAGGAAAAACTCAATCACAGCTTTCCAAACTACCATCAGAAACAGACTGGCTATCAATTTACCGTCGCCGCCACGAACAGCGTTGGGAGTTTGAAATAGCGCTTCTGCGCTAACAATGCCCAAAAAGAGCGAAACAAAAAGAACTCCTGCCTGCGACCATCGTGTGCGACGAATCACCATAAATGCGCAAATGATGAGGCAGGCATCTGCCCCGGCCTCACGTAGCGGTGATTTCGCGCAAGTAGAGATCCGTCGGTTCGGCGCCAGGGCCGGGGCTCGCGAACCCGAGGCCGAATACATTCTGCGGATTGCGCGCACCGGGCGCGAGCTTCAGGGCATGGCCGGCAATCGTCGCGGCGATGATCTGCTCCGCTTCGATGCCGAAGGCATCTCCGCTGGCAAGCGATCCCAGCGCCTGTCCCTTAATGACGAGGCTGGAGATCGTGGAAAAACGGCTCGCCAGATCACGCGCGACCGCCGCCTTGACGTCATCGCCCGTGCCGAAGAGGTCATCGTCTCCAGCAGTCGCGCCGGCGATGATGTTACTTGCCTGAAAGTCGCCGCCGATCGCGATCTTGCCAATGGCTGCGTCCGCGTTCACAGCGACGCCGTCGGAGTATCCGGCCATGATATCCAGGCCGGAGACGCCCTTGCCCACGGCGATGCTTCGAATCGCTACGTCGAGCCCGGTCAAGGGAGCCACCAGCGAACCGGCCCCGCTGATCGTGGCTGCGCCCGATGGGCCGCCGCCCGTCACCTGGCCTTTGATCGAGACGGTGCCGAGCTTTCCGGCCGCGGAGATCGAGGCGCTCCCCACGAGATCGCGGCCGATCGTGACCGCCGTGAGATCGCCGCCCGAGAAGATCGCGCCGCCAGCATTGCCGGAGTTGTCGATCAGCGAACCCGCGATGGAGACGCTGCCGATCAGACCCGTGCTTGCAATGACACCGGAGCCGTCTCCCACCGCCTGCAGATCGCCACTCACGGTGATCTTGCCGGCGGTCGAAACGTCGAGCCGTCCGGAGTTCGCCGTGGCCAGACCGATAAGTGAGCCGGCAATCTTCACTGCACCGGTCTTGCCCAGCATGAGCTCGGCTCCGAGGACGCTGCCGCGCACCGTGAGGCTGGCGATATCTTGAATATTGCTGACGAGGTTGCCGCTGGCGGCCTGGGTGAGCAGCCCGAATTCACCGAAACTATTCACCGTGAGCTTGCCGATCCCCGGTGTTTTAGGATCGCCATCCCCCGCGAAAATGCGGCCAAGATCCCCGGGCACGGTCACGGAGACCAGATCGTTACCCGTCGCGTCGATGAACCCGACGTTCACGCGCCCGTCGCCGCCGAGCTTGGTCGGCTTCGCGGTGAAGGTGATTTTCGCACCGGCGAAATGAGGGTCGGTCAGGTCGAGCTCTTGCAATTGCAGCCCGGTCGGCACCCCCGCGCCGAGCGTGCCAAAGGTGAAATCGCCAGCGGTAAAAGGGCCTTTGGTGGTTTTGACCGTGACCATATCGCCGTCGCCATCGAGGTACGTCGCGCTGAGCCCGCCGGTCTGGATGGTCACTCCGGTGCTTTGGGCCACGGAGGTGACGGCCACGTCGTTCCCATCGCCGCCGTGGTAAGAGATGCTGAAGAGACCGTTATTGGTGGCGAAGACGGCGCCCTCGGCCAGCCCATTGAAAGTGCCGGCGACCGGGCCGATGCCGCTGTTCGTGATGAGCGTGACGGAGGTGCCGACCGCAACGGCATTGGCGACCGAAAGAGCGAGCGTGCCGCCCACAGAGACGGAGCCGGCGACCGTAATGTGCCCTGCGATGCCGGTTTCGAAAAGCGAGCCCGCTCCCAGACTGAGCCCAGCGGTATCATTGAGGTTGCCGTTGACACCGAGATCGATCGCCCCGTGAATCTGCGAATTGATCTGGCCCACCACATCCGTATGGCCGTTGAGCTCCAAAAGACCGTCCGGGAGCACGGTGATGGAAGCGTTATCTGGAACGACGCTGCTCTGCCGGAAGAGCAGCTTGGCGCTGCCCGGAGCGCCGAGTCCGTCGCCGATGAAAATGGTACTCGAAATCGAATGCGTGCTGAACCCGGCACTGAGCGAGAGGATGCCGTCGTCGATCACCGTGCTGCCGAGGTAGGTATTGTCGCCGGGGTTATTGTTCAGCTCAAGCTCTCCAGGCCCGGTCTTGATCAAGCCACTCGTCCCGCCGATGGCAGCGGTAATGATCAGATCGGGACCCACGGCACCCTTCTCCACACTCACGTTCCCCGTTCCGAGAGTGAGCTTGCCGGTGATATTCGCGGCCACTGCCCCGGTCCCGTGCACCTCGAGCGAGAGGTCGCCGAGCAGGACGAGCTGGCCCGTGCCGGTCGTGACGCTCGCGCCGAAGGAAGAGCCGCTTTCGAGGGCGAGGGATCCGACCGTATCCGTGTTGTTGTTCAAATCGAAAATGCCATCGCTTTTGACGGTCACGAATGACAAATCCCCGATCTCCGCGGAGCGAAGCAATCGCACCACCGCGCCGCCCGCCCCGCCGGTATCGGAACCAATGGTTAGATTGCCCGGCACGGCATCATTCGTGCCAGGGGAGTTCAGAGTGAGGGTGCCAGCCGCCACCGCGACGAGCCCGATGGGTCCCGAGCTGCCCTGCGCCATCGTGCCGGCGCCCGCCTTGGTATATCCCGCTAAACCCGTGATCGCCGCCGTGATGGACAGATCGTTGCTCGCCGTGCCGTCACTGACGGTAATGGTCGGGCTGTTGCTCCCGAAATCGATTGCTCCAGCGATGGTGGCACCCATCGCGCCAGTGCCAGAAACGCTCACCAGGATATCGCCGCCGACCGTAAGTTTGCCCAACCCACCCACTCCGGAGGTAGTCACACTCGCCCCGCCGGTGGGTCCGATCGCCAGGTTAAGCGCATGGATCGCATCGCTGGCTGGCTGTCCCACCGTCCCGTCCAAAATGAATTGCCCGTCGATATCGACGCTCACGTCCGAGGCATCGGGAATCTGATTGCTCGAAAGCTCGCGCACGATCGCCGTATTCGCATTGCCGCTTCCGTCGCCGACCTTCAAAGCTCCGCCGATGGCGGCCACACCCGTTTTCGCCAGTTCCACGGTTCCCTCCGCCACGGATAGCGAGCCAGGGAAGGTATTGGCATTGGTTCCGGAGAAAGTCAGCGTTCCATTCGCGGACCCCGGCCGGAGATTGATTCCCGTCGTTCCACCCACCGCATCATCGAAAATCAGCTTTCCGGCAGCGACGATCGCAAAAACAGGAGCCCCGGTCAGACTCACCGGCAGCGAGCTGGCGAAGGTATTGGTGCCGGCATCGCTCAGCAGATTATTGGTCAGAAACGCGCCCGTGAGGCCGAGCGAATAGCCAGGGCCGCCGTTGACAGTGTTGCCGCCGGCGAGGAAGTGAATCTCATCGAGGATGAGGCCGGAAATATTGTCGGTCGAGCTGATGTTTGTATTGAATACAACGATGGTCCCGCCGTTTTCACCGGTGGTGGGCACACCGCCATTCCAGTTTGCGGCATTGTTCCAAAGCGCTCCACTCGTCGGTCCTATCCAGGTGTGCGTCGCCAGGACGATCCTCGTTTCGAGCAGTTCCAGCGACGACCATCGTTTCAGACTGTGGGGTGTTTTCATATTGGTGGGGAGCAAGGCTCGGAAGAGCTATCTCGGGTAGTGTTCTACCCTATCTTGTCATCGCACGCCATCCCTCCCAATCATATACTACCTTGGATGTAGTATTCCCCGGCCATCCGGAGCAGCGCGCCCTGTGCCGGGCGTTGGCAAGGCGGTAGTGGTTGGGTGCACAAGCTCTGACGTGGAGACGTCCTCACTGCAGTGCCTTTGTGGCCCCTCCTTCTCCTATCTTCCGAGCACCACTCTCACGCAGAGAGCCTCGAGCCGTCTAAAAGCTATAAACCCAAGGCTTGGTACCCGCGTCGATGGGGGTATTGTGTTTGTCGACGGGGCGGTACTCGGAATTGTGAGCGGAGTCGATCGGCGCGGTGAAGTAGAGCCGGCGATCGGAGACGCCGGCACTTTCGGCAAAGCCGCCGAGATTGTGCGCTCCGATCACCGCGGCGCTTCCAGTTTCGGAAAGGACAGGCTCCGCTTTGTAGTCACCGCCGTTCAGGTTTCCGGAGTCGTACTTCCAGAGCACATCCGCGGTAAGCGAACCGTTCACCTTTCCATCGGCGACGAGGAAGATGATATCTCCGATGTTTACGAGTTCCTTAATATTAGTAAGGAGCGCTCCGCTTTGATCGGTGAGAGCGTACGGGCTGTGTCCCCCCGTGAGATTCGAAACATTGTCGCTATTGAGCGTGTTGTCACCGATGGCGTAGGTGACACCGCTGTACGTGGCGATATAGAAAAACTCTTCTCCGCTTTCGGTGCCGACGATACTCGTGGGATCGAGGATGCTTTTGGTTTCATCCGTGAAAGCGGCGGTGCCGGCGATGGCGGCGTAGGCCGTGAAAAGGCGGTGGCCGGAGGAATGCTCCGTCGAGACGAATGCGGTGACATTTTCGTTGATCGGCTTGGGCACGAAGTCCGACGCGTCGGTGACATTGCCACCACCCGCGAGCGCAACGGGGGTGGAATCAAAAGTGAACTGCGCGTTTTCGATATCGCGGATGTCCGGGGAGATATAGAGTGAATTGAAGGTATCGGCGGCGTTGGCTTTCTTGCTCAGAAAGAGGAATGCGCCATCGGTAGCGAGATGCGGATAGGTAGGATCACTCGCTAACGGGAAGACAGGCCCTCCGGCGCCGGCGGGGAAATGAGGCGTCGTCAGGTTCGTCTGCCCGGCGGCCTGCGTGGCACTGTAAACTAGCTTTTTGCCTTCAGCATGGACGGTAAGCCGCCACAGAGACGCGGTGGTGGTGGCGCCTTGGTCCGGATTCGTAAGAAAGTAAACGGTCTTGTACGAGGTGCCTCCACTCGCATCACCGAAGGTGGTGAAGTCATAGGGATTGCTGCCAAGATCCGTGCCTGTTTCGATGTCATCCAGGATGGCCGCACCTCCGCCCGAAGAGAGGAAAGGCTCATAGCCTTTCTTGTTCTTCGTGGGAACGAGCGCGCCGAATACGTAGCGGGATTGCTGGGTCTTCTCATCGTCCGTATTGTCGTAGCGGCTGCCGGGATTTTTGAGCGCACCCGGGACAGTCGGAGCGTCCACGGTTTCGACACGTACGACGCCGGCCGAGGCGCCATTCTTGATGACGTAAATGCCTTTACCCGGAGCGTGGAAGAAAAGCTGGCTGGGCAGTGCACCGTGGCCGATGAGATTGAGGGACTCCTCGTCGGAGTTGTAAACGAAGCTATCGAGCGGGATCAGGGTCGGGTCCGCGGGAGGGGTGCTCCCTTTCGGGGCCGGAATCGGATCGGGCAGCGGAACGGGAATGGTGGTGATCTTCTTGAGCGGGCCGGCCTTGGTGACCGTGTAATGGGGCTCCCCAAGAACGCTGTTGACTTCCTGGGAGAAAATTGCGCGATGGTCCGAGACGTAGGAGCTGACTTTTTTGACCGTCTTTTTTACGAGACCCAAACTGCTGGAGAAGACAATCATGTTCTTGCCCGCGGTGCGATGGTCAAACGCGCCCTTCACATACGAGAAGTTACTTTGTTCGTTTCCGACGGTCGCCGCCGTGGTGATCGGTTTGGCTCCCGAAGGTGCGTTTTCGGCGACACCAAAGGGGCCACAGAGGATGGATGCGATGGATGCGGTGAGAACGGTACGAGTGTGAATGCGGATCATAACGTGTGATTGGTACGCGCAAAATCAGGATCGCGGCGCAGAGCGAGTGAATCATGGACGTCAACCACTCCACGCGCGCTCCCTCCCACTCGCAGCACGTTACTTTTCGCTTCGCCGCACAAACGAAAAACAATCGTCAACAATCCCGCAAAGCGTGATGCGACCGTTTAACTCAACCCGGGCACGCCAATCTCCCGATTGGCGAGTGGATCCAATAACGGAATGGAACTGCCAACCAAACACGACCGCATGTCATCACGAAATAGCCGCATCAATCCATTTTCGCGAAACTCGCCAATCAGGAGATTGGCGTTCCCAGGGCAGCCGCGGCAACCTGAAAGCCTCCCTCTCTACTGCCAATTTGGTAATTTGGCCCTCTGAAAAAAGTGATTATTTAACCACCGTTACTTGAGTCGGTAGAAACCGGACTTTCGCGTGCCTTCACGGATCACCAGCCCTGCCGCGACGAGGGGACGTAAAAGATCAAGAACGCCCTGTTTGGAAAGGCCCAGACTTTCTCGGAGAGCCGCGGGCGTCACCATCCCCTGTTCTCGCAGGAGCCGCAGCAGTTCCTCTTGTCTCGGGCGCAGAAACAACCTCGGTGATTGATGGGCCAGGGAAAGCTCCTGCATTCGCCGCCATGCGCGTTGCAGGGTGATTTCCAATCCCTCTGCCGTGTACTCCAGCCAATCGGAAAGATCACCCCCTGCCTTATCGACCGCCTCCACACTAGCATAGTATCGCGAACGATCCTCCCAATAGTATTCATCCACGGAAAAGATGTGATGCGAATCGAAACCCCGCCGGTGAAGCTCCCAGAGCGCGAGCACGCGTCCCGTGCGACCGTTTCCATCGCCAAAAGGATGAATCGCTTCAAAACGATAATGGAGAATCGCCGAGCTCAGCACTGGCGACAGTTCGGTGGATCGGTCATTCCACCACTTCAAAAGATCCGCCATAAATTTCGGTACTTCATGAGGAGCCGGCGGCACATATCTACCCACGCGCACCCGAGCCTTTCGATATTGACCCGCTTGTCCCTGATCCATCACTTCCGCGGCGATGATTTCGTGCAACCGAAGAATATCCCGCTCCGCAATCGGCGATTCCAAAGGCCGGCTCTCTATGAATCTTAACGCCGCGAGATAGTTAAGGATTTCCCGGCGTGGCCGCTCGCTCTCCGAGGCCACATAAGCGCCGTCCGCCACCGCCCGCACTTCTTCCAGCGTGAGCGGATTCCCCTCAATCGCCGTCGAAGAGTGGGCGTTGCGCATCCGGGCATCCTTCTGCAGGGCAGAAATCCATGGAACCGCCACCACCGCCCCCTGAATCTGTGTGTGAAGGCGAGTAATCGTCTCCACACGCTCCAGAAGCTTTGGGGTGATTCGAAATTGCGGTTCGTAGCTCATCCTGGCGAAAAAGCCTTCGCCTCGATGAGGCAAGCGCAAGTCAAGTATTAGTCAAGTTCCGATGTCCTATCGGGCTCTCTCTTCGCCACATTGAAAGGCATTGTCATTACTTCCAAATTCGTTACAACTCGCGACATGGTTGTCGCTCTCCTCCGATTGATTTGCAGAGGTGTTCGCAAATTCGTTTTCGACCCTGGGTCTTATTTATACTTTGGTGGTTTTCTCTTTATTGTGCAATTTGCCGGTGCTCAAACGGTTGACACGCCTCCACCCAAGCAAGTCGAGCCTTCGGCAAACGCCAACAAACCTTCCAGCACGCCAAATCCAAAGAGCCTTCAACTTTTGTTCGACAATAATGGGGAGCAGTCAAAGATCGAACTAGCAGTAAAGCCAGAGACAAAGGGATGGACGGAGCAATGGGGGCCACTCGCCTTAGGGGCAGGAGGATGGATATTCGGATTAATTTTGTTTGTTCTTCAAGATCAATCTCGACAGCGGGATCGCAGAGAAGATCAGAAAAATCGCATTCGAGAGCGCAAGAACGAGCGTACCAGTCGCGATAAAGAACGCGAGAAGGAGCGAGACGATCGGGCACGTGAACGCATAGAAGACATTCTTGTTACTTCCCTCTCCTATTTTGAAGGTGGCACTCAAAAACGAAATGTCGGTATCGCCCTAATTGAGGCGCACTGGGATAACGAGCGCTGCCAGCATTTGCGCCCTATGTGGCGGTTCATCCTTATGAACCAAGCGACCTACCTCTTGACGAAATTTGACGAAAAGAACGTGCATCAGTCGCCGGCTTCGGGAAGTAGGGATGATTATCTTCCACTTCACGAAGTGGCGAATCTTTCACGAATCAAATACCTTCTTCATGACGACTGGACAAAGAGAGGAGAAAGGCAGCTAAAACGAGAAAAGACTGCCCTACCAATGACTCCAGAAGAGGCAGAGCGGTATCAAAGCGAATTGGACGAAATCAGCGGTGAAGCGAGGTTATACCATACGCTTACAGAACATTTAACCTTTGCGGGGCTTGGAGGTTCGGCAGCGGTTGCCGGCGCTCCCAGCCACACAGGTGTCGATTCGGAGAGCGGCCAGCATGTCTTTGGCCAAATGAAGAAGCTTTTCCAAGACATCAAAGACGACCCGAGCGGCACAGTGGAGGTAAAGAGGATCGCCGACGAACGGAAGAAGTGAGTCAAACAAACTTTGAGTTCATTGGGTTCATTGGAGAAGAAAGGTGAAAGGGGTCAGTTACTTGACTGACCCTTTCTCTCTCACTCTCAGATTTCCGACGGGAGAGACCGAGTTAAAGAAGATAGAAAACGATAAAGGAAATTAATACAACGGCTCTAACCAAACACCGTTCAATTAGATATTGCGCCGGTTTACCGCAAAGTGCCTACGCATCAACGATTGAGGTCAATCCCTTTTGGAATAGCGTGACGTTAACTCGATGTTCATCGTTAAAGTGATGCGAATGAAGATCGCAAAAATAATTGTGATACCTCGCAACCCAATCGTATTTCGCCCACAGCGGAGGCACCCCTTTGAAC
>FTBB01000037.1_pt1 | contig 21423 bp, 16 predicted proteins | sample 1639251 | NCBI WGS metagenome assembly FTBB01 (sample SAMEA3914864, study PRJEB12502) | metagenome | biome: forest; material: soil | place: USA | collected 2012-03-12 | depth 0.3 m | reverse complement strand
TTGTTGAACGCATCCTTCACCAATGCCTTCAGTTGGGCACCGAAAGATGTGCCCACCGTCGCCGATTGTCTGGAGCCCGAGCTCACCGTCACGGTCGCGGGGGAAGCCGGATTATTCGTCAACGAGTAACTTACCGGAGCGATCGTGCTCACCGCAGCGTTCACCGAATAGGTGCCCGCCACCGTGTTCGCTATGCAACTGACCGACGCGAAGCCCGAGGCATCCGTCGCGGCTGTAACTCCACCAGAGACAGTGATCGATGCGCCGGTACCCGGAGCGGTAAATGTCACAGTCGCGCCAGCGACCGGGTTGCCGAGCGAATCCATGACCAACGCTACCAGCGGACTGGCAAAGGACGTGCCCACCGTCGTCGATTGCGGGGTGCCAGAGCTCACCACCAAAAACGCCGGCGCTCCCGACGTGTTCGTCAGCGAGAAACTCGCGGAAGTAGCCGCGCCCGCCACCGAGGCGGTCACCGAGTAGGCGCCTGCCACGGTGTTCGCCGTGCAGTTGACTGACGCTAAGCCCGAGGCATTTGTGGTCGCCGGGCTGCCACTGAAGGTGGCCGATGCCCCGGAGCCTGGAGCGCTAAAAGTCACGGACGCGCCGGGGACCGGATTATTGAACGCATCCTTCACCAGAGCCGTCAGCGAATTGTTAAAGGATGTCCCAACAATCGCCGATTGCACGGAGCCTGAGCTCACCGTCACGGTCGCGGGGGCGCCTGTCGTGTTTATCAGAAAGAAGTTCACCTTCGTGCCCAGATCCGACGACGTAGCGATCACCGTGTAGCTGCCCGCCACCGTGTTCGCCGTGCAGGTGACCGAGGCCAGACCCGAGCTATTAGTCGTCACGGTGCTTGGGACCGTAGCCGATGCCCCGGAGCCCGGAGCAGATAAGGTAATTGCCGCGCCTGATACTGGGTTGCCGAACGAATCCTTCACCGACATGACCAGCGGATTGGCAAAGCTGGTGCCCACCTGCGCCGATTGTCCGGCGCCGGAGACAAACGCGAAGTTAGCAGGTGCACCCGTAATATTCGTCAGCGAGAAGTTCGCCGTCGCACCCACTCCCGAAACCGAGGCGGTTACCGTATAGGTACCCGGCACCGTGTTCGCTGTGCGCGAGAGCGACGCCAGACCCGAGGCATTTGTCTGTACGGTAGAGTTTGTCCCAACAACCGATGCGCCGGTTCCCGGAGCGAGGAAAGTCACGTTCACGCCAGAGACCGGGTTATTGGACGCATCCTTCACCAGCACCACAAACGGAGAAGTGAAGGCTGTGCCCACTGTAGCAGTTTGCCCCGAGCCCGAAGATACTGTCACGCTCACCGGAGTCTGGGCCATCGCGCCAGCAGCCAGGAAAAAAAGACGCTCGTGAGAGCTGTGAGGAGGAGGAACGAGCCGCGCGCAGAGGCACGGCGCAAGGTTGGGGTGGTCATGATATTGATTCTGATATCTGTGGGGGTTATTGCCATTCCAAGCTAGGCAAATCGTGTTCCATCATCAGGTGCCACACCGATTGCACGCTCGCTGGGTTCTGCAGGCTTGAATGGATATGGGATCGCGCTGAAATGGCAGATGGCACTGGAAAGCCGGGCGAGCAAAGCAAAGACGATGCCGGTGGAGGGTGTTATCCTGTGAGCTTCTGCAATCCCAAATTACCTGCGTGCCAGCCGCGTAGCGACAATCGCTATTTTTGAAGTAAGACCACGAATTTACCCGTGCGTACATGCAGTTCGAACTTCACCTCAAACTTCATGCGCAAACCCTTCTCCAAAAGGGCTTTCCCTCTGTTCACGAGATGGTGGGCAGAGTTGGATTCGAACCAACGAAGGCGTAAGCCAGCGGATTTACAGTCCGCCCCGTTTGGCCACTTCGGTATCTACCCTTGAGAAAGGAGGTCGTCTCTATACGTGTGACGCCGGGAGGGCGCAAGCGGTTTAGAACAATTTCCACCACGGCTTTTTTGCAGGGGTCGGCGTGCCGGGCTTGGGAGGCACTGGAGCGCCGGGGAGCTGCTCGCGCGGAAGGATGCGCAGCGTCTTGATAGTGACCCGGTCGATGGGATTGTCGTTGCTGTCCGCGGCGCGCGCGCTGATGGCGTCGAGGGTATCCATCCCGTAAAGAACGTGGCCAAAGACGGTGTAATGGCCGTCGTATTCGGGCATGGCTTTGAGGCAAACGAAGAACTGGCTGCCATTGCTCATCCGCGAGGGATTGATCTTGTCCGGCAGGCGCGCCATGGCGATCGCCCCGGCGATGTGTTTGCGGTGAATCTCGGGAAGCAGCGTGTAGCCTGGGCCGCCCGTACCGACATTGGCCCGGTCGCTATGGGCTGTGAGCGGGTCGCCAACTTGCACCAGGGTGTGTGGAAACACGCGGTGGAATGCGAGGCCATTGTAGAATTTCTTGTGTGCCAGCTTTTTGAAGTTGCCCACGGTAGCCGGAGCATCGCCTTCGTAGAATTCGATGGCCACGGGATGAATCGATTTATCCGCCATTTTGATTCGCATGAGAGCGACTTCGTCTGCCTGAAGCGTGGGAGCGAAAACCGCGAGGAACGCAGCCGCGACCAGCAGGAGCCTCGAAGAGGCAAAAACGGAGCCTGGAGAGCGATCAGCAGCCGCAGCGGCGTGGGGGCAGATGGAGGAAAACGGAAAGTGCTTCATGACGTAATCAGCGTTTTTGACGTGGATTGAGGAAAGTTTCAACGCCCGACTGGTGTTGAAGAGCGAAAGCGGCCACGTCCGGGGTTTCAGGCGCAACGTCACTCACTGCTCGAATACTTGCCTGCAGCTAAATCGGCGGAAACCCCGTCCTTGAACTCACGTCATTTTTCCCCGAACCTTTCTAGGTGATTGCTGAGCCAAAACTTCAGGATCCTCCCCGAACTTTCGACAACCGCGACGAGGATTTCACTTGGGTCGTGCTTCGGCAGGATGACAATGGAAATTCCTTTGAAATCGCACGCGGTCTGACCCGCATGGCGGCACTGGCGCTGGTGAAGCAATTTGAAGACTTAGGGCACAAACAGTGTTATTGGGCGAAGGCTGGGTAATCGAGGCTCGTCATGTGGAGGAGGCCACGTCAGTCTTCTGCGATGCAGCTTTTGAAATGGATCGTCGTAGTACTCGCCTTTTTTCAGGGAAGTTGGCTGGCGTTTGACGGCGGCCGCGCCTTGATCAAGGGTGACTACATCACTCCCCGCTCCGGACCGTACGCAGGCCAACTTGGCCCGTGGTCACGAGTCGTTGCAAAAGCCGGACTGGAGCCACGCGGCGCTTTTGTTAAAACACTCCACGTCGCGCTTGGTCTGGCATGGCTGGTTGCGCTGATCCTCTTTATCACGCGCCCTGCGTTGGGCTGGTGGGTGGCGTTATTTTGTGGCGCGGCGACGCTTTGGTACCTGCCCATGGGCACGGCGATTGGCCTGCTAGTTATAGTGCTGCTCCTCACTCCGCAGCTTCGGGGTTTGATGTGATCGGCCAGTTGTAATTCCAGCTTTTCCATCACCGTTAAGATAGCAGTCTCAGTCGCGGAGCGACATGGATGGTAGCCGTGGGTTGAAAACCCGCAGCTATTTTCAGAAGTCGCCAAGCGAAGGATACGACCCTCGACAGCAACCACGAATTCAATTGAAATGCGCTAACTAATGACCCGTTCGGGTTTAACAGGCCGCCAAGAAACGCAGAGGCGCAGAGCACTCAGAGGAGTGACGCAGAGGAAAGGCGCTCTTCTGCCTCCCTCTGCGAAACTCAACTCTCTGCTTCTGCGCTTCTGCGCTTTCTTACGAAGCCGGAATTAAACCGGCTCTCTCTCACTCTTATCGAGTGTCGGTCGCGTTTCGCCGAGCCACCGCACTCCTTCGCGCAGCAACCTCCCTCTTTCTAACAGTCAGAAAACGGAGTTACGGGAGCGCGATGGTTCTGAGAAACGTAAAACGCTCTATTTCGTAAACCGGATGTAATCAATCGAGAGCCAGAACTGATCGCTCCCCGAATTCTCGCCAACGACATTGAACTTAACCAGCTTGTCGTTCGTCGATGCCGGGCTCCAGGAACCGACATTGATCTCAACGTAATCGGAGCTGTCTGTCGTATATTCATCGACGGTTGAGCCGATGTTCGACCAGTTGTTTTGATCGGCCCGCGTTCCGGAGAGCTGGAATTGACCGCGCGAACCCGTCTTTTTCATGCCCACGGATATCTGGTAAGTGCCGGAAGCAATGTTGGGAACGAGGTACGTAACATAGTCATTCACGGCCGTCGCCCGCAGGATATCCGCGGCGCCATTGCTGTTACTTGAATCGGTCACGCTGTCCACCGTCGTGGAGGAAGCATTGATGGCCAGTGATTCCGCTTCGAAATACTGGAAGTTATCGATGCCGTCGCGGATCGATTTGCCCCACTTCGGAGCATCACCGGGCAGCGAGCCATTCAGCCACATGAAACCGCCGGTGATTCCCAGCGTCTGCTGCCAGTTCCGCATCTTCGACGTGGCCGAAGCTGTCGTATCCGTATTGCCCCACAGGCCCGGCTCCACTTTGACGCCGCCAAAGGCGCTGATCCACTGCGATGGATTGTTGCCCGCTCCGCCATCATAGCATTGCAGATAGATATGGCTCACCCGCGTGCCGAGCTGCGATCTCACATTCACCCAGAAGCTTTGGTTCGTGTACGGCACCAGCGAGACATTGGAGCCGAGTGTGGCCAGCATCTTGCCAAAGGAGACCATGGAGTTGACGTCGTAGGTGTTTTCGTCGTCAAACTGGAATCCGTCGATGTTGGTGGCATTCTTCAGCGCCTGGAAATTCTTGTAGAGAATGCTGGTGGTTCCGGTTCCCTGCGACGCAATCAAAGACTTAATGTTAGCAAAGGAAGTCGAGCCGTAATTGCCGATGCACATTTCGATGCGATTGCAGGTATTGCCTTTGCAAGCGGCCAGTTTGGCGCCCCAGGTGGAATCACCGACATAGACCCCATTTTGCACGACGATGGTATCGTTATACCGGAGATCGCCATTCGTATTTACCTGCAAGGTAAAAAGGAAAAGCGAAGTGAAATTGGATTGCTGGGCATTGATCTGCCACGCCGTGGTCGGCGCATAGAATTCATTGCCGACATACACGCCGCGATTGGAGGCGGCGGAGGCGGTTGACAGACTGGCTGCGGGCAGGAGGAGGGCCAGCGCCAGTGCCGCAGAACGCGAGCAAAGGAGGCGGCAGGAGGACACGGCGAAGGTGCGAAGGGTCGATTTCACAAGGGAGAAACGAAGTTGCGGGGGTTAGATTGGAGGGCATCATCCTGTGCAGGTCATGCACATTTCGATGACAAAGGGGCCGCTACCGTGTCGGAAAATAGCGATCTCCGCTATCGCATGAAGATGTGGTTCTTTTCGCCAGTGGTGGCGGCCTCTGAAATCCACCGAATCACCCCGTCACCAAAAACGGCGCGTGCTTAAAATCGGTTTCTAGCGTTCCACCCAATCTGGAAGCAGTGCGAGATATTTCTCGCAGACTCCCGCGACAAAGGAGTGCGTGTCGCTGATTTTCTTTGGGTAAACTAGCCGGCACGCGAAAACCGCGAAGAAAAGCGCCGACATAATCAGCGCGACCCCGGCAAACACTATCCACCCGCCGGACTCCGAGTGCTTGGTGGCATCCAGAGTAGCGGCGATTCCCAAGATTAGCACGACAACTCCGCCCAACAGAAGCGAGCAAGCGATCAATATCGCGTTGCGCCGTTTGCGGCGATGCTCTTCGCAGAGGCCGATGTGAATGGTCGCCGTTTTGCGAACAAATACCGCCACGATCGCGTAAAAGATGAGGCCCGGAAAAAGGATCATCAAGTAAAGCGCCGGATGATGCCAATAGAGGCTGCGCTTCAAGCGCGCGCCCGGTGCGCTGGCATTGCATTTCACGCAGCGATCCGGCAGAGGGGCTTCTTTGGCGATCACTAGTTGACCGCCATTGCGCCACAGCCCGGCAACGCCACCTACCGGTGTGCCTCGGCCGAGCTTTTCCAAAAACACGGGCTTGCACGCGGCGCATACATGCATGGCTTTGATCTCCGCCAATTCCGACAGCGGATAGAATTTGCCGCACTCCACACACCGAGCCGATTGGGCGTACCCAGGTGAACCCTCCACTTGTGCGGAGGGATTCTTTGCGCGCATCAATTCGCCGTGCACCGAAGACAGCGGCACCCAGGCGGGAAATCCTTGGCGCCACACGAGCGTTTCGAAGTTAACCACGCGGTTATCCAAAAGGTTGAGCATCGCCACAGCGTCCACAGGGCCGCACCGTTCGTCGTTTTGCGCGTAAAACCAAGTCATGGAGGTGAAAAGAAGGCTCACTGTGAACCGCGGCGGGCTCTTTTTCAAATCTGGCCCGGCTCGCGGCGAAAGAAAAATCTCCTCGGCAAATGCGCGCCAGAGGATTGCATAGGAGCGGCGGAAGATGGAGCATCCGGTCTCGATCTGGCCGCAGCCCCGCCCGTTTTCCTCCATGAAACCCCAAGCACGCTTCGCAGAACTTCAGCTCACGCTTCCACCCGCACCCCGCCCCGTAGCCGTGTACAAGCCACTGGTGATCGTCGATCGGCTCGCCTACGTGTCCGGTCATGGGCCATTGCGCGCGGACAAAACCTTGATCACCGGGGTTGTGGGAAAAGATCTCTCACTCGAGCAAGGCCACGCGGCGGCGCGGCAAGTGGGACTGGCGATCCTGGCAACACTCATTGATCAGCTTGGCAGCCTGGACCGGGTCAAGCGGCTGGTGAAGGTGCTCGGGATGGTGAATACCGCGTCCGATTTTTACGATCATCCAAAGGTGATCAACGGCTGCAGTGAGCTTTTCGCAGAAATCTGGGGACCGGAGAATGGAATCGGCGCGCGGAGCGCGGTGGGAATGGGGCCGCTGCCGGGGAATATTGCGGTAGAGATCGAAGCGATATTTGAACTGGAAAGCGACTGAAACCAGAAATCCTCGCTCGCCGTCTGTAGGCTCCACTCACTCCCAAACTATTGCTCCCCGTGGACCCACATAGCCGCAATTTGATCCTGCTCGCGCTGGGGGCGATCGCTGTTCTGGTGTTGCTCATCACAAGGCTGAAGATGAACGCCTTTGTCGCGCTGCTGCTGGCGGCGCTGTTACTTGGAGCGGGCGCGGGCGCGGATCTTTCGACCGTGCTCAAATCCTTTCAAGATGGACTGGGCACGACGCTGGGGGGAATCGCGGCCGTGATCGGCCTCGGAATGATGCTCGGTAAATTGCTCGCGGAATCCGGCGGCTCGGAAGTGCTTGCGCGGCGCTTTACCGCGATTTTCGGCGAACGCCGGGCGGAGTGGTGCATCATCGCGCTCGCCATTACCATCGGTCTCACCACGTGGTTCACCGTGGGGCTCGTCTTGCTCCTGCCCATTCTGGTTACTTTAACGCGCGAGACGAAAACGCCTTTCGTCATGCTGGCTATCCCGCTGGTCGCTTTTCTCGCCGTGATGCATAACCTGATGCCACCGCACCCCGGTCCTGTCGTCGCGGTGGACACGCTCAAAGCGCAGACCGGTCTCGTGTTACTTTGGGGATTTGCCATCGGCTTGCCATCAGCGGTGGTCGGCGGTCCACTCTTTGCGCGGTGGCTGGCCAGGCGTATTTCTTTGGAGGCTCCGGCGACGGTGGCCGGAGCAGGCGCCGAGCACTTCGCCGGCGTGAAGCCGCCGCCTTTCGGCCTCACGCTTTTCAGCATGCTTTTGCCCATCGGGCTGATGCTCTTTGGAACGGTGGCGGAGCTTTCGCTACCCAAGGAGCATCCCGCACGCTCCCTTTCCGCTTTTCTCGGACATCCCACCATCGCGCTCACGATCTCTGTGCTCTTTGCGCTGTGGTCTTTGGGGAGGCGCTGCGGACACAATGGCCCGCAGCTCCTCAAATTCACCGAGGATAGCATTGCGAGCATCGGGATGAGCCTCCTGATTGTAGGCGGCGGCGGCGGATTCGCGCGCGTTCTGCGCGATGCCGGCGTGGCGGATGCACTCGGCCATTTCGCCCAGGCGATGGGCTTGCAGCCGCTGGTCTATGGATGGCTGGTCGCGGCCTTCGTGCGCGTGGCCACCGGATCGGCGACCGTGGCGATTACCACCACGTCGGGATTGCTGGCGCCGGTCGTCGCCGGGCTGCCCGTCAATCGCGAGTTACTTGTCATTTCCATCGGAGCGGGATCGCTCTTTCTCTCCCATCTCAACGACGGCGGTTTTTGGATCGTGAAGGATTGTTTCGGATTAAGCGTAGGGCAAACCCTGCGCACATGGTCGGGCGTGGTCACAATCACCTCGATTGCCGGGCTTATCTTTACCTTGTTAGCGAATTTTCTCTGGCAAATGTTTTGCCATCCTTAAGTGATATGATCTTCGACGCTCATCTCGACCTGGCCATGAACGCGATTGACTGGAATCGCGATCTCACGCAGCCCGTCTTGGAAATCCGGCGCCGCGAAACTGGGATGAAAGATAAGAAGGACCGCGAGCACGGCACCGTTTCTTTTCCCGAGATGCGGCGTGGAGGAATCGGGCTCTGCGTGGCCACGCAAATCGCCCGGGTGGAACACGACATGTATAGCCCGGTCTTTGGTTTTCGTTCGCCGGCGCAAGCGTGGGCAATGACACAGGCGCAACTGGCTTGGTACCGTGCGATGGAAGAGGCCGGGGAGATGGTGCAGGTGAAGGATCGGGCGGGGCTGGAAAGGCAGTTGGCTGGGTGGGAGAAACTCTCAACTCTCAACTCTCAACTCTCAACATCCAAAGAATCGGAAACGAGCACCGGAGTAGTTGAAAGCGCGGAAGCGAAATCCAAATTGCCCATTGGCTATATCTTATCGTTGGAAGGAGCGGACTCGATGCGGAGTCCGCGGCATTTGGAGCGATCGTTTGCGGATGGATTGCGGGCCATCGGGCCGGCGCATTATGGGCCGGGGGTCTATGCTTTTGGGACGAATTCCAGCGGCGGGCTGAATGAGGCGGGGCGCGAGTTGCTGCGCGAGGCGGATCGTTTGGGGATGATCCTCGACGTGACCCATCTGTGTGATGACTGCTTTTGGCAGGCGCTGGATATCTTCCGGGGACCGGTATGGGCAAGCCATCAGAATTGCCGCGCGCTTGTGCCGCACATGCGGCAGTTTAGCGATGAACAGTTTCGAGCGTTGATTGCACGCGGCGCGGTCATCGGCGCGGCTTTCGACGCTTGGATGCTGATTCCCGGGTGGGAACGCGGCAAGACTACGCCACAATCCAGCGGAGTTTGTCTCAATCACGTGATCGATCACATTGATCACATCTGCCAGCTCGCGGGAAACGCGCGGCATGTGGGCATTGGGAGCGATCTGGATGGATGTTTTGGCACGGAGCAAACGGCAAAAGACCTCGAGACTATTGCGGATTTAACGAAGCTTGATTCGTTACTTGTCGAACGTGGATTTAGCACGGAAGACGTACAGGGAATTTTCTCGGGAAATTTTGTAGGGTTTCTCCGGGCTGCCTGGAAGTAGGAGCGGGATGAGCTATAGCGCTCATTTTCCGTGAAACCGCCCCTCTCGCTCAGGGAGAGGCTGCTCGAAGCAGCGTCTTTCGCCAGCCAGGTCACAGACCTGGCCTACAGCTGGTCTGGGTGAAGTTCGGCGACTGGCAATCATCAACGTTACTTGGGTGCTCGTGGTCACAGGTCCCGCGTGCTTCTGCGTAACTCGCCGGGCGCTTGCAAAGCACCCGTCCATTGCGTCGTTGGAGAGGCGGTTTTCAACGACACGGCACTGCGCGATGCATGGAGCGGATGAGCAGCCAAACCAGCCAAACCCATCGCCACCGCTTTAGCTGTGAGTAACCACAGCCACGGAGTTCATGCCGTGTTGCGTGACAAGTTCACGCCGGATCGCGCCAGGGCGATATTCAGAAGGATTCGCTTTAAATCCGCGTCGCCGCTCGCGTAATCTCGGAAAGCTTTGCTTCCAGCTTCGCCACGTGATGCTCAGCGTCCTCACGGGCGCGGCGCTCGTCCATGAGCGCTTCTTCGAGCTCGCGGATGCGCTGCTGCAAATTGAAACGAATGGAGGTGCGCACCGGGCGTGATTGCTCTTCATCCCGTGTGCCGACTTGCAGTTCCGGGATTTCCTTGAGCGCGGTGACTGAACCGTCCTTGCAATTGGTAATCAAGGTTTCGCCATTGATTTCACCCATCTGCAAAAATTCGCGTACGGCGCCGATGGTCGTCGGTCCATAAAATTGATCCGGACTGACCTCGATCAAGTAATCCATCTCCAGAGCGGGAACCATAGGCGCCCGCAACCAGTTTTGCTCGTCGGTCGAAACCTTATCGAGCGGCGACACCTGGGCATCGCCAGCCCAATGTTTGAGCTGAAGGAAAGGGAGTGGACCGAAAACGGTGCCGTCTTCGTTTTTGAGCAAGTACCAGTTCTGCGATTCTTCAGCCATTATGTTTCTCCTTTTTGTCGGTGGAGGGTTGGGGAGGTTTAGCAGGGGGGATGTTGAGGATTTGACCGATCTGCAGTTTGCGTTCGTCGTGAATTTGATTCGCCTTTAGTAATTCGGCTACTGAAATGTTGTATTGCTTGGCAATGGAGGTCAATGTTTCCCCTTTGGCAATAGGATGTTGCGTGCCACCAGGCGGAACAGGCAAGGGTGCGGAAGGAATGCCACCACTGACCGCTTCCGCCTTGGGCGGCTCGACTCCTTCGTGTGGCGGGGCTGGACTAGCCGCACCGCGCTCTCCCACGGGACCTGCGGGTTCGGCAGGCCGCGGTGGCGGCGCCGGCTCAGCGTGCGCGGCGGCGGCGGCAGGCTCCGCAGCCGCCGTCCTCGAATCCGCGGTCAGGCGCAAATTGAGTTGAGCGATTTCGCGCGCGAGCGCTTCGATCTGTTTCGACTGCTGATCCAGCTCCCGTCGAATCGCGCGCAGGTCTTCTTCCATCGACCCACCACCCCGCCCAGGTGGCCCACCCGGATGGCTTCGCTCCTGATCGAACTGCGGCGGCGGCCCACCATTCTCTGGCGGAAATTCCGGCGAGCCTGGAGGCACCCTCCTGGCTTCAGGCAATCCTTGTCCCGGCGGCGAACCGGCGGGCGCCTGGGCAAATGTGCCGAATGGGACGGTCAGCACCGCCAAAGCGGCAATGAAAAGAGCAATTCGGCTCATGCAATCATGTACACACGTCCGTTAATCGGGCGCAAGCTTCACCGCGCGCGCTTGCAATTTCACTTGCTCCCCTTACATTTCTCCCATGCCTGAACGGACTCAACGACCCGTGGCTCCCGCTCCTTGGGGACCGAAACAAGGCGATGGCGGCGGCCCCAAAGCACCCGACATCCAGAAGCCGGATACCAAGGACCTCCTCCAGCGCATGCGCAAGGTGGACCCAAATCAGTCGCGGCGTTACCGTCAGCGGACGGGGCAATAACATGGAGCCGGCTGATTGGCGGGTGCCCCCCGAACCGGCCGCAGCGGCCTCGCATGATTTTGCGGCCTTGCTCCGCAGGCACGGTCTTTATCCACAGTCGTCTTCGGTGGCCAGTGCGAGCGCCTCGGCGCATTCCGCGCCAATCCAGACAGAAGGCACCACCATCCTCGCTTTCAAATTTGCCGGCGGCGTCCTCGTGGCGGGAGATCGCCGCGCCACAGCGGGAAACGTGGTGGTGTACGATCGCGCGGACAAGGTTTTGGAGATCGATAGCTATTCGCTCATGGCGATCGCCGGCGTGCCAGCCACGGCTTGGGAAATGGCCCGGGTGCTCGAGCATTCCTTCCAATTCTATCGGCGCAGCCAATTACAGGAAATGAGCCTGGAAGGCAAAGTGCGCGCCCTTTCCAAGCTGCTCCGCGACAATCTCGGTTTCGTCATGCAAGGCGTAGGCGTCGTCGTGCCGCTCTTTGCTACCTATGATTTGCAGGCGGATGCGCCGCGCCTGTATTTTTACGACGCGATGGGCGCGCAATTCGAGGCGACCGACTATGCCGTCAGCGGCTCGGGCAGCCACGCGGTGCGCAGTATTCTTTATTACGAAAATACCTTTGGACAACGGCCTTTGCGCAAACGCTCGGAACAGCAGGCGGTGCTTGTGGCTCTACGCGCTCTCGATACTGCGGCGGAATCGGATACCGCGACTGGCGGCGTGGATCGCCGGGGGCGCGTTTATCCCATCGTGAAACTGATTTCGCGCACGGGCATCACCACTCTTCCCGAGAAACAGCTCGCCAAGCTGTTTCGCGAAAAACTCGCCTGACCATGATCGAAGAGCCGTATCGCTGGATGGAGGCAATCGCGAATCGCCGCGAGTATATCGAGCATCAGATCGCCGGCGGCAGTCCGATCGCCGGGCTTACCTATCGCGACGGCATTCTGCTTTTCACCGTGAGCCGCGAGCGCCAAAAAGTTTTTGAAATCTACGACCGCATTGCCATGGGAGCGATCGGGCATCCTGGCGATCTCGAGCGCTTGCGCATGACCGCCATCGAGCTAACCAGCGCGGAAGGTTTTGCGCGGTCGGCGGATGACGTTTCGCTCCGGCGGCTGGCGACCTACTCGCTCAGCCCGGCGCTCAAAGCGGCTTTTGAGCAAATCTATGGCGCGCCCTTCCTGGCACGGTTGCTCTTTGCAGAACTCGGGCGCGGCGCTGCTCCGAACTATTTTGTCCGGATCGACTACGATGGGTCGCTGCACAGCAATGGCGGCACCTTTGCCCGCTCGATCGAGGATTTCGGAGTCATCGCCGGAACCGCCGCTTCCACCGCCGTGATGGAGCGCTTTTTGCGGGAAAAGATGAACCCGGCTGACTCACTGGAGAAATGCCTGGAAATCGCCGCGGATGCCTGGGCCATCGGCCATCTCACCCTGGAAGAGGAGCCGCAGGAACTACCCTCCACGGAACAAATCGCCGCCCATCGGACGAAGCATTTTGCCGAAGCCTCCCTGGAGGCCGCCGTCCTTGAGCGGAACACCGGTTTCCACATCGCCTTTCGTAATTTGCCAGAAACGGAAATCCGGCGTCTATTGTCAGGCCGATAACTCTTGTAAGTATGGGCACAAACGCTCGCCTCTCCGGCCTCTGGGCCGCAGCCCGCGCGCTCTTTCGCGTGGGAGAAGGCGCCATTCCCTGTGTGGGCTTGGTGGTTCTGGGTGGATGCCTCACGCTCATCATTTCGCCGGACGATTCCTCGACTCCCCTCAAGCCCAGTGAAGGAGGCCAGCCGGGATTTCCCACCATCGTCATCGACCCCGGGCATGGCGGCAATGATGACGGGACGAAATGGCGTGGTCTCGCGGAAAAAGATTTAACGCTCGATGTGGGGATGCGTCTGGATCGCCTGCTCAAGCTGGCCGGTTTTCCCACCGTGATGACCCGCACGGAAGATGTCTATATTCCGCTCTCGGACCGCGTCAATGTAGCTAACCAATTTGAAGACGCCGTTTTCGTAAGTGTCCACTTTAATAGCGACAGAGATGCGGCGAGTTCTGGCGTTCAGACGCACTTTGCGAAAAAGAAAGAGCTGCCCGGACCGGAATGGAACTGGGTGGGGCTCTTCGCCAAGGACAGGCCCGATACGCCGGATACTAGCGAGGAACTTGCGGCCGATGTGGAAACGAACCTGGTCTCGCGCACGGAAGCGCGCAATCGCGGCATCCATGCTAACGATTTCTATGTGGTGCATCACACGCGATGCCCGGCGGTACTTGTGGAAGGTGGCTTTGTGAGCAATTCGTTTGAAGCGCAGTTGCTCCGCAACGAGGAGTACCGCGAGCGAATCGCCGAAGGGATCGCCGAAGGCGTGATGGCTTACGTGAAATCGCGGACCCCGCCGACGGTGCCTCCCCCTCCGCCAGGCCCGCCGGTGCAGGCGCTGCGATAGATTTGTGGAAACACCGCAGGCTGGTTGGGGCCGGCTGTCCCCAGGCGGCCAATGTGGATTGATCTCGCAGATTGACGGTGGTGAATAGAGCAGCGTTCGGTGAACGGCGTTTCGAGCGCATCCTTTCGTTCACCAGGGCCAAAATGCTTTGCACGCGCACTGGCCGGCTGAGGACAGCCGGCCCCACCAGACTGGCGTGGATCTTAGCTTTCGTGCTTTGTTCGCGCGTCACTCCACTTAATCGAAAACACTCTCGGCTTACTGCGGAATCAGCATGATGTAATCGACCGCAATCGTATAACTGCTGCTCGCCGCATTTTTGCCGGTCACCGTAAACCAAAACCACTTGTCTGTGGTGCTGGTGTGCCCGGTCCAGTTTCCGAAATTCACCAAAGGATAGCTTTGGCCGGAAGCAATGAATTCATCGACCGGCGATCCGTAGTTCGTAGGACCGGCGTTGGGAGTTCCGATGGCGAGTTGAAAAATCCCGCGCGTCGGAAAGTCTTTCAGCCCCATCTGCACGTCGTAGGTTCCGGCGGGGACATTGGGGAAGGTCAAGGTCATCGAATTGCCAGAGGCCGTGGCATCAATGATCATCCCTTCTCCGTTACTTGCAGCGCCGTCAGCGAATATTCGGGGAGCCGGCCCGGAAAACGCCGCGACCGCCAAATCCTCCGCTTCATTAAAAAGATAAAGGCCGCTCTTCGCACCGGTGATATTCGTCGCTGTGCTCGCCGCTTGATAAATGCTCACGGCATTCGGTCCCATCGAGCTGACTTTATTGTTCTGGAACGAAACGCTGTTGCAGTGATCGAGCTGAACGACGGTGGTAAGTTCGGCATTCGTCCCCACCGCTACAGCGTGCGTATTCGAGAAGGTGTTTGAGTTAATCTGCACTCCGTTGGCCCACTGAATCACTAGATTGGGCCCGAGAATGCTATCCATCGTATTATTTTGAATGGTAATGCCGGTATTACCCTGTGCGCCGTTGCCGTGCACCCAGATGGCTCCGTTGTAAAAGCGATTGTTTGTGGCGTAATTCGTGTTGCTGATGGTGTTTTGCTTCACCATCACCGTCTGGCAGTAGTCGCCCTCGGAAGGCTGCTCGGGTCCGATGCTGATGCCCGACATGGTGCTTCCATCGACGGTGTTGCCTTGCACCAGGCCGTTGTCTCCTTTGAGCAGCATGCCGCGGGCGCGATTGTTTTTGATGGTATTGTTGATCACTTTGTAACCGGGCCCGGAGGCGCTGGGATTGCCCGCGAGATCACCCACGTGAGCACCCACGTTGCTGGCCAGCGTGATGAGATAGGAATTGTTGCCCAGCGATTGCACGCTTTGCACGGTAGTTTGTGCGATGAAGCCGCTGCCGTTGGAGATACGCGCCGTGTCGCCGGCCTGATAGTGATTGTCCGTCGTGGTGATGGTATTTCCCGAGACGGCCGTGATCGTGGCGTAGTAGCCATGAATCGCGATGCCGTCGTCGCACATCGATTCAAAGTAACAATTTTCGATATCCGGGCCGACGCGCGGACCCGCGGAGTGCAAGCCATCGGCGCTTTGCGAAATCATGGGTGCACGCGTCGCTCCCGGCGGCACCGGGCCGCGAATGATCTGATCATTCAAGTAATGATTTCCCTTTGCTGACGTATCGAAAAAGCCGAAGACGCCGCCCCAGTAGAAGATGAGATTTTGAAAGGTGCAATTCGTGCAGCCATCGGCATGCAGCATGGTGTTGCCTCCGCCGCGGCAGACCACGTAATCGCCGACGGCAACGTTATATCCATTGGAGGGAAGGAGGTTGGTATTCGAAGTTCCCCAGAAAAGACGCGTCTGCCCGCTGCCGTTGAGAGCTTGCACGCTCGCCGCACTCGTGTCCCAGGTCCCGAATTTAATCTTCCCGGTTGCGGGATCGAAAACATAGGAACTGGAGAAAGTCGCGCTGAACGGATAACCCGCATCGATCTGCACGTCGTAGTACGGGCCCTTCGTGGAATCCGTGCCGAAGGCGAGGATTTTTGCCTGGCAAAAAAGAGGATTGGCGTAGTGCGCCGTTGCGCCCTGGAAAGTAACGCTGGTACAGTTGTTAACATCGATCACGTCAGATGTCGTTGTCATGGAAATCTCGACGTTGGTCGCCGTGATCGTGGCGTTCGACATATTCGCAATCTTCAGCGTGCCGGGCATCACGTATTTGCCGGGCGTGATCGTAATGCTGGTCGCACCTCCGGCATAGGCGCTTTGAATGGCGGCGTTGAGGTTTCCCGGATTATTTGGATCACCAACGGTGACGGCGTGTGCGGCCGCAGCGTATAGGAGGGCAACGGCCAGGCCGGCGTTGGAAAGACAGGAGAGACGGATTGTTTGCATCGGGGGAGACTGGGGAATTGTGAGCCGCGGGCGTGGATCGCTCGCGGCGATGTTCACGCTGAAACACCTTCCTTCGAAATAAATCACCCTTTCGGGTGAGCGCCCCCTCCGCCGGCTCTACGGCGAATGAATCACGCCCCGGCGCAGCGCAATGGTCACCGCCTCGGTTCGCGACCGCGCCTGCAATTTGCCAAGGATGGCCTTCAAATGTGTTTTCACTGTGTTTTCGCTGATCTGCAAACGGTCGGCGATTTCCTTGTTTGCCTCTCCGCGGGAGATCAGATCGAGGATTTCAATTTCCCGCTCCGTGAGCTCTTCCTGCATCGGGTGAGTGGCTAGCTTGCGCCGGGCTTCGGGCGAAAGCCACTGCTCGCCTTGCATCACCGCCCGGATGGCTTCCATCATTTCGTCGCCGGATTCCTGCTTGAGCAAGTAACCAAGTGCACCAGCAGAAAGCGCACGGCGAATGTCTTCGTCGCCGTCGAACGTGCTGAGCACGAGGACGCGCGCCTCGGGATCGAGCTGGCGGATTTCCCGCGTCGCATCGATGCCGCCCTTCAATGGCATCCGCAAATCCATGAGCACTACGTCTGGTCGCAATTCGGCGTACGCTTTCACCGCTTCCACGCCATTGGCCGCTTCGCCGGCCACGGTGATGTCGTGAGCGCGGCGGATCATGCCGCGCACGCCCATGCGCACCACGGAGTGATCATCGGCAATCAAAACGCGAATCGCTGGTCCTGTTCTCATGTGATGGAATTGCCAGGCGGCAACGGCGTCTCTGTCTTCCCGCAAGGCACCACCACGCGCACCACCGCACCGTGCGACAAATGATTTTCGATGGTTAACTCCGCGCCGATGCGCTGCGCCCGCTCGCGCATGCCCAGCAGGCCAAAGTGGCCCGATTCCTCCCACTCCGCAGGATTGCCGGAGAAACCCAGGCCATCATCCGTGATCGTTAACTCCAGACGCTCTCCGGCGTAGCGCAGAGCGACGACGATTTGGGAAGCGTGTGCATGTTTGACGGCATTGGTAAGGGCTTCCTGGCCAATGCGGAAAAGATTTTCCTCGATGAGATCGGCGATCGATCCAAAGGGAGTTCCGTTACTTGTCACGGTGATTTGCACTCCCGAGCCATCGGCCAGCATCTTCGCCATGCGCCGCAGGGCGTCCGCCAGATCAAAGGGTTCGGGCAGCGGGCTGCGCAGGTTCCAGATGGATTGGCGCAATTCACCGTGCGATTGCTTGACCAAGGTACGCGCCGCGGTGAGGTGCTCCCGGGTTTCGTCGAGATTTTCGTCGGTCGCGAGATCCGCGCTGGCGATCTGCAAGTCAATCCCCACCAGCGATTGCTCCAATGAATCGTGCAGCTCGCGCGCGAGACGGGACCGCTCGCCATTTACGGCCGTTCTCTCGCGCACCTCGGCCGCCAGCACCGCGTTTCGCCGGGTGAGCATCACCGCCCACCCGGCCAGGAGGAGCAGGATCGCCAGTGATCCGCAGAGCGTGAGCAGCAGGCGCTGGGTGTTAAAAAAGGGAGCGGCGCGCAAGATGCGGATGTGCTGCGCGGAAGGTGCGAGCAGCTTGAAGCCGGCCGGTGCACCGGCGGCATCTGTCTGGGCGAGGCAAATGCCGCTGATTTCGAGGAGGCTGCCCGGCTCGAGGCGCGCCAGCAGCGCGGGGCCTGCCTTTTCCGCAACATCGACCTCGAAAACTCCATCCGTCGTTTTTAACGACAAGACCAGCGCTTGCTCCGGTGCCGCGTCATCCGAAATGGCCGCGGAAGGGTGCATCATGCGGTCGAGCAATTGTCCCGTCACGGAAACATAGTTAGCATGCTGTAATCCCGTGCGAAGCAACTCCGTAGTCGTGGCCATAGGCCGGATCGGATCCGCGGATTTTTGCTGAGTTAGAACGACGGCATCGGAGAGCACGGGCAGAAAGCGCTCCACATCGGGAAAGCCGACCGCTTCGATGCGATTCCCGGAGTGTAAAGTAACAGCCTGGGCTGTGCGCATCGCCAGGCCGCTCTTGCCATCCGTGAGAAAGGCGAGGTCGTTTACTTGATAAGTGACCGTGCCGGCGACGCGCACGCGCCGGCCGGGGGAATTGCCCGGCTGAAATTGAAAAGCCGCCATGTACGGCAGCGGCGCCCCGGCGAGTGGATCGGTAGTGTCTCGCTCTTCCACGGAAAAATCCTCCGGTGTGGCCGCGAAAAGGCGCACCTCCAGCACCTGCCGGGTCACGGGCCGCGAACGAACCGCCGAAGCCACGCCGCGCACGCGCACGCGCGCGCCGAGCAGATTTGCCAAATCCATATTCGCCGCCCCGCTCACACGGATCGAAATACGCGAGCCACCGGAGACAAGGTTTGCGCCGACGAGCGACGGCGTGATTTTCCAGATGGAGCGCACCCAGCCGCTGATCTCTACCCATTGCCCTTCGTTGCCACCGGTGAAAAGCTCGCCCACAGACGCCGGCTTTGGCTTTGGCAATGTGTGCCTGCCCAGCTTGCGCGCAGATGCCGTGGCCACGAGCGGTGCAAAAGGGCCGGAATTCACCACGCCCTCGACCGTCACCAAGTCGCCGGGCTGAAAATCCCCTGGATTGGGCCCGATCACTTGGATGCCACCGGTATCATCCGCGATGAAAATGCGCGTTCCCCACTGCACTTCCGCCGAAGTGACCACTCCCGTGAGCTGCGTACGCGGTGATTTGCCGATGACTTCCTGCGGCTGCCGCAAAATCTCGCCAACCGTCTGGAAGACCAGTGGATTTTGTCCCAGGGCATGCGCCGCCGCCGCGCAGAGCACGAGCAAAAATGCCGCGAAGAAGAGTCGCCGCTGGAAAATGGGGGCCGGCATGGGGTGGTGAGAATGATGCGATGTCCAAGCACCAGAATCCACCATTTCCTGGGTATGTCGCGGCTCACTCTTTCGGGTGAGAAAGCGATGGACCTCATCAGCGAGCGCAAATCGGATTGTCTTCGGCTTTTAGTATTAGATGATCCACTTGTGAACTCCCGGCTCCTCCCGCATCTGGCTTGGGCTGCACTGGCGGCGATTGCTTTTACGGCTGGGTATGTATCGGAAGACGGCTCGCGCAAGCAGAGACCTAGTCAGGCTCGCTCCGCTAGGAGGAAGCCGGTGGCTTCAGCGCTCGACGCTTCCGGGAAAGAAACCGGTGAATCGGCGAATTCAACTAATGATGAAAAGGCGGGCGCCAGCTTCGAGCGAGGGCGGGTGCAAATGTTTGAGATTCTCTCCGAGGCAGATCATTTGGAACGTTATCGGAAGCTCGTCGAATTCATTCCTCATATCAGCAAGGAAAACTGGCGTGGCGTGCTCGACGCTTTTGCGGTGCAGCGCCGTACGATGGGGCGTACCTTTGGTGTGGAACTGCAAATGGTCGCGGAGCGAATCGGTGCGGTGGCCGGCGAAGAAGCGCTGAACGAATATCTCAATCCCCGCAATACTAGCGAACGCCAGACGGTGGCGGAACTGATGCGAGGATGGGTGCGCGCGGACCGCACCGCGGCGGTGGCCTGGTTTCAAAATCTCGATGAGTGGAAGCAAAAGGAAATGCGTAGTCCGCTAGTGAGCGCCGCTATTTCCAAAGATCCGCGCGAAGCCATGGACTTAGTCGTGGCCGATATCCAAGCGGGCAGGGCTGGCGACATGGGCGCACTCATGGAAATGAGCGATTTGATTGGTACAGCCATTTACCGGTACGGATGGGCCGACTCGGAGAAGCTCCTCAGTGGAGTCGAGAGCCAGGAGAATCTTCCCGATTCCGTCAAGGGGATGATGTTTCTCAGGCTTGCTCAATCCAAGTTGCAGGTCCTCAGGGATACCAGCGATACCGGTGTTACTTCCAAACTAGCATTCGACACTTTGGATTGGTATCAGCAATACGTCGGCAAGAGTTACATGGGCGCGCAGTCAACCAGCGAAATCATCACGGCGGCGACGAAAAGCGATCCTGCGCGGGCTTTGGATTGGATGGAAAAATATGCTCCCTCGCTGACAACGGAGCAGCAGTACTATGGCTATATCGCTTTCGTGCGCACGTGGCGTGAACAAAGCGCGGACGATTTTTCCAACTGGATGAATGCGCATCCCGACGATCCGCAGCGCGAGCAAATGGCGGCCACCGCCGCAGAGTGCGATTTTGCGACCAATCAACCGGCGACTGGCGAGCACTGGATGGCGATGGTGCAGGATCCCAATATGCTGGCGAGGCTACAGGGGATAGCCGCCAACGCGGCCAAAGCCAAGGCGCTGGAGCCGCCGCAAAATCAAAATAAGTGAGCGTCCGATTGCTTCTTCATTTTTGCTGGGCGTTGGTCGTGGCGAGTTCTTTCGCCGCAGGGCATCATTTTCGCGGAAAAATGGCCGCAGAGGTGGAAATAGCGAAAGATAAGATAAATAGCAGGGTGGAGTCCATCGGCGAAAAATCAGATGGTGATGCAAGCGAAAGCCCATGGCTCCGCTCGCCTTCGACAGCAAAGGAAATGCAGGATCAGTTGGCTCAACTTTTCTCCAAGCAAACCCGCTTCGAGCGGTGTCAGCTCGCCATGGCAATCATCCCGAGCATCACTGCGGATAATTGGAAGACGGTCCTGGAGGTCGTGGAGGCAGGGCAGAAGTCGGAAAGCCCCAATTCGACAAACCGCATTGCTTCGCAGTTGCTCCTGGAGCGAATCGGCGCAGTCGCCGGAGCCGCCGCGATCCAGGAGCAACTTCAACGAACGAAAGTAAATAGGGAATCGCTGAGTTACTTGATGCATGGCTGGACTGCGAAGGATCCCAAAGCTGCTATCGCGTGGTTTGAAACCGTTCCGCTCAAAGAGCAGGATCAGGTGATTTCGAAACTAGTCGCCGGGGTAGCCGAGACCGATCCGAACCAGGCACTTAGCCTCATGATGCGTGACGACGACTATGATACCGACGGCTCGGAGGTAAACATCATGAACGCCGTGATTCAGAGGGGCGGCCTCCAGGCTGCGAAAGCTTTGATCAATACCCTCGCGAGTCGTTCGGATCTTCAGGGGCCAGCAAAGGAGAGAGTTTTCGGAGCGCTCGCGGACCGGGTGATGGACTTGAATGCCGCTGCGGGCACGCCGTTGGCAAATCTTGATTT
>FTBB01000080.1_pt1 | contig 23439 bp, 19 predicted proteins | sample 1639251 | NCBI WGS metagenome assembly FTBB01 (sample SAMEA3914864, study PRJEB12502) | metagenome | biome: forest; material: soil | place: USA | collected 2012-03-12 | depth 0.3 m | reverse complement strand
ATGAGCGGTGTGGCCTTCCTGCCAGAGAAATTCCGCAGTGCGCAGAAAGACGCGAGGCCGCATCTCCCAGCGGACGACATTTGCCCATTGGTTAATGAGAATGGGCAGATCGCGATACGACTGCACCCACTTGGCGTAGGTCGCGCCGATGATTGTCTCACTCGTGGGGCGAATGACGAGCGGCTCCGCGAGTTCCGCTGAAGGCGCGGGGCGGAGTCCACCGCCGGGCGCAGTTTCGAGGCGATGATGCGTGACCACTGCGCATTCCTTGGCAAAGCCTTCGACGTGTTCGGCTTCCTTGGCTAGATAGCTCAGCGGAATGAAGAGCGGGAAATAGGCGTTCTTATGGCCGGTCGCTTTGAACATGCCATCCAGCGCTTTCTGCATGTTTTCCCAGAGTCCATAGCCCCACGGCTTGATGACCATGCAGCCGCGAACGTCCGAATTTTCGGCCAGATCGGCGGCACGCACGACTTGCTGATACCACTCGGGAAAATCCTCGTCGCGGCGTGGTGTGATGGCGGTTTGGGCTTGGCTCATAAAACGGATCGAAACAGAAAAGGGGCGTTGAAGCTAGTCGCGCTCGGTGAGCGGGGCAAGCGTTGTGCGGAATATACACTCAGGGAGCTCAAAGAGGCGCCACGTTACGCTGGATCGCTGCAGGGCAGGTCTGTGACCTGCGAGGAGCGGGTGGGTGGTTTTTAATTGGAACGGTTGCGCGAAGTCGGTGTCTCGCGCCACCCGGGTCACAGACCCGGGCCCACAGCGCCAGTCCTGAGGAAAACAAGTAATGTGGCTTTTCCCCCGTCTTGGCCGCTATAGGTGTTTCAGGAATTTAGCGAAGAAGGCCGCGCCAGCTTCGAGTCGATCCACTTCGATCCATTCGTCCTGGGTATGCGCCTGGGCGATGAATCCCGGGCCCATGGCGATGGAAGGTGTGCCATCGCGGGCAAAGACCGCTGCGTCGCAAAACCACGGCGCTCCCACGCAGCGGGCACCCATATTTTGCAGAATGCCGATGATGGGATGCGCGGGATCGGTGAGCAGCGGAGGGGAATGACCGGCCGCCACCTCCAGATCAGCGCAGGCGACCTTTAGGCGTTCCGTGAGGCGGGTGGTGAATTCCGGCGTATTTTGGCTCGGGACCGTGCGGATATCGACGGTGGCTTCGCAGAACTCTGGCACGATGTTGGTTTTGCTGCCGCCGTTGATCGTGCCGACGCTGATCGTGGAATGGCCGAGGACGGGATGCGAATAGCGGCGCATCTCCGGCACGAGCTTTTGGCGGATGATCCGCATGACCTCGGCCATTTTATAGATAGCGTTGTCGCCGGCGTCCGGATTTGAGCTGTGCACGGCCTTTCCACGGGTGACGAGACGGAGATTCGTGCAGCCCTTGTGGGTATAGACGATCTGCATATCCGTCGGTTCACCGGCGATGACGAAATCGAATTTTTCTTCCTTCGCCAAGGCATGCGCACCGTGCTGGCCTGCTTCTTCGCCGGCCAGCCCGGCAAACCAGATCTCGTGACGCAGATGCGGAATCTTTTCCCGCATCTTCCACAGCGCCCAAAGCATCGCGGCCATGGTGCCTTTGGTGTCGCTGGCACCGCGCCCCCACACTTTGCCATCGCGGACTTCGCCGCCGAATGGGTCGATGGTCATGCCCGCGACGCTCACCGTGTCCGTGTGCGGTGCAAAGAGCACGCGCGGTTTGCCCGGTTTATCGCTTGGAAAGCGCGCCACTACGTTGGGCCGGCCTGGGAGCACCTTGTGCAAATGCGCTTCCGCACCCATTTCATCGAGAAAACCGCCCACGTATTCTGCGCACTTCTTTTCGCCGGTGTGCTCCGTGCCGGGGTTGCCGGCGGGATTCACGCTGGGGATGCGGATGAGCGATTGCAGTAGCTCGGTGGCGGAGGAAATGCGTTTCATGGCTGGGCAGCTGGCTCCTCAAAGGCCCACAGCGTGGACGCGGTGCGGAGATATAAGCTGTTATCGGAAATGGCAGGTGTGGCGGAGATGCTTTCGCCGATGGAATTGCGCGCGAGCACTTTGCATTGCCCGGCTTCGGCATCCACGACGGTGACGGTTCCTTTGGCGGAACAAAGATAGATGCGGCCCGCCGCCAGTACTGGCGAGGCAAAGTATTCGCCATCGGCGCCGAGGCGCTGCTTTTCGTAGAGGAGCTTTCCCGCCGAATCGTAGCTCGTGGCCATCCCGCCGTCTTTCACGAGAAAAAGGCGATGGTTATAGGCGAGCGGCGAAGCGACGTAGCTCGCTCCGCGCTCGCTTTTCCAGCAGACGTGGCTATCCGTGATGTCGCCGTGGCCGCCGGGCCGGATGCACATGACGACGTTGTGGCCGGTGCGCATATAGTTCTGGATGTCCTGCCATTCCTCGCGGTCGAGGAGGCCGTTTTTGTTATCATCCATGATTTCAAAAAAATCCTTCATCCAAGTATGAGCAAGTTCCGCGGCCGTGAGCGTGCCGTCTTTATTAGTATCGTATTGGGCAAGAAGCTGATCGTAGTCCGGATTGGGTTCATTGGCGCTGCCGGAACTCCAGGTCGAGACGTAGAGATTTCCATCCTGACCCAGGGCAGGCGTGGTGCAAGGATAAGCGGAAAGGCCGCGCACTACCCAGCGTTCCGTGCCGGTGGCTAGATCATATCCCTTGACACGCAGGTCTCCAATGCAAACCACACAGCCGTCCCAAACCACGGGAGTGCCGTACGAAATGCGGAACTCGCTTCGCGCGGTGCACCAGCGTTGTTCGCCGGTCTTTACGTCGAAAGCATAGACAAAGCCGGAGCCTTCCGTCTCGTCGCGCAGCAAATAGACGAGGCCATGGTGGATGATCGGCGAACTCCCCGTGCCGAAGCCGTCCATGGTTTGGATGACGGGCATGCGCTTGATCCAGAGTTCGTGGCCATCCATGTCGTGGCAGATGAGCCCGCAGGAACCAAAATAGGAAACGACGTGCTCGCCATCGGTGGCGCAGGAGGGTGCGGCTGGTGTGCTGAATTTAACGGTCGTCGGCTCGATGCCATCGGCCTTCGCTTCGCGCCGCCAGAGGATCTGGCCATCGGAGCCTTTCAGGCAAAGGATTTGGAGATGACCATCGGCAAATCCGGTGAGAAAAATGCGATCATCCCAGACGACGGGGGATGAGGCTCCCGAGGGGAGAGCCGTTTTCCAGCGGAGGTTTTTTTCGGGGCCGAATTCCAGGGGAGGACGGGAATTTTCCGCGGCAATGCCGGTGGCGTTTGGTCCGCGGAACTGCGGCCAATTGGAGGCATGTGTCGATACAAGTAACAGATGCGCAAGCGCGAAGACGATGGCAGGGACGGCACTCCGTGCTGTCCGGGCAGTTTTGGTTGCACGGTTCGTTAAACCGATCGCAGGCGGCGCCCTAAAGCTTTTTTGCACAGACGCCGATCGTCGTCTGGCGCGTATCGTTATTTCCGCGCACACCGGACGGCACGGAATGCTTCTCGCCCGCCTGGCCTTCCCCCTCGATTCCCCACCGCCACCTCGGTCCCTGCCATCGCGTGTGGGACCGCGCGGTGAAGCGAAACATTCTATCGTGCGCAGCATTGGTAATGCGTTACTTTCGACGAAGTTGGCAAAGGGTACGCTTCTACGCGGGCACGCGTTGCGCCAAATACCATTCCACAAATTTTGGAATTCCTTCCGCGATTTTTGTTTGCGGATTGTAACCCAAATCGCGTTTCGCCTTGGAGATATCCGCGTAGGTCAACGGCACGTCGCCCGGTTGCTCCGGCAGTTTTTCGATGTTTGCTTTTTTGCCCAGCGTCCGCTCGATGATGGCGATCAATTCGCTCAAAGTCGTCGTCTGGCTTTCGCCGAGATTGAAAACGTCGCAGAGCGGCCCTTCGAATGAAAGGCAGGCCTCCATCCCCTGCACGATGTCGTCGATGTACGTATAGTCGCGCCGCGTTGAACCGTCGCCGAATTGCTTGATCGGCCGGCCTTCGTCGATGGCGCGCGTGAAGGAATGGATGGCCAGGTCGGGCCGCTGGCGAGGCCCGTACACCGTGAAAAAGCGCAGGCTGATCGTGCGCATTCCGTAGAGATGGGAGTAATTCGAGCAGAGCTGCTCGCCGGCGAGCTTCGTGGCGGCGTAGGGCGAGATGGTCTGATTCAGGCACATGTCTTCCCGGAATGGGACCGTTTTCAGGACGCCGTAAACGGAGGAACTGGAAGCCGAGACGAAGCGCGGCACCCCCGCCTGATGCGCCGCCTCCAGGAGATTGAAGGTCCCGGTGACGTTGGTATCGATGTAGAGCTTGGGCTCTTTGATGGAAGGGCGAACCCCGGCGCGCGCGGCGAGATGGACGATGGTGTCGAACTTCCCCTCGCCCACGACCTTGTGCACCGCTGCCTCGTCGCGCAGGTCGATTTCGTGCAAGGCGATGTCCCCGCCCACTGCGGCGAGATTGCTCCGCTTGATCGCCGGGTCGTAAAAATCGTTGAAATCGTCCAGCACCGCGACGCGATGCCCCAAAGCGAGGCAACGCTCGACGAGATGCGAGCCGATGAATCCGGCGCCGCCGGTGACAAGGAGGTTCATCCGTGCACGGTAGCCGCTCGGCAAAAATCACGGCAAGCGGAAGTTTCCGGGGCGGGGAGCGGCTGTTCTCCTCTTCTTGATCCGACCAGCTTGGCGAAGACCCTTTCCACGGAGTGCAGGTCATGGGAAAAAGTTGCCGCAAAAGCACGCTTCCGTCCCGCCTTTGAGGACAAAACCCCTCTGGTTCGGTTCGGACCAGAAATCACTACCGCTTAAGTCCCATTCACAGAAAGCGATTCGTAAGCTATCGGACGTCTGATGAACAACATGATCACTGTCATTACCCGTTTCCCACTGCCTTCTGGCGTTACCGCCGATCAGCTTGATGCCGCGTTTAACGAGGCTGCACCAAGGTTTCGCAATGTGCCCGGTTTAATTCGGAAACAATTCATGCGTTCGAAGGACTGTCGGACCGCTGGTGGAGTCTATCTGTGGAACGATGAGAGCGCCGCCCGAGCGTTTATGGACGAGCGAGTTGCCCCCATGATTCGCGAGAAGTTTCATGTAGAACCTACGATCGACTTCTACGAGTCACCCGTGATCGTCGAGAATTGAATGCCGATCCGCGGCAGCTACCGCAACGGGTTAAGCGATCAAGTAACTCCAAGATGGCATGTCAGCGGTTCTCGGCTTGCAGTTCAGGCTCGATATGCGCGGTGGGAATGCGCATGGCTAGCTAGGCGTTGCCGGGTCCGTTCGTCGAGGCGCTGTCAACTGGCCAGACTTTCCCGCTCCTTTGGGTATCGAGACGGAAGTCAGAATATCTGCGCTCGAAGATTTCGCGTCCGAGTTGTTCTGCGGCGGAGATTGGCGAACCGGGGTCGCGGGTCACTTCGCTACGGCTGTTGCCGATACCACGAACGACGCCGACGAACTCGGAGTGCGTATAACGAGAATATTCCTGAACCTGGTGAATGATGCCAAGCGACGCCCCGGGATAGGTCTCCTCTGAAGCGAGGACGATCCCAATGCGCTTGCGCGACATCCCCTCAATCACCCGCGCGGAGTGAGGGTACGAAGCGGCGTAATAACAGAAAGTGCGGTCGAAAAACGCCTTGGTCTGGGCGGATAAGCCATACCAATAAACCGGAGAGCAAAACACCACACCGTGGGCCGGAAGAAAGTCGTCGAAGAATAGCGTGCGAAAGCGGTCCGTGATGGCGCATTCGCCGTCCGCGCGACGGCAGGCACGGCAATCGCGGAGGAAGCTCGAAATAAAGTCATCGATAAAACGCAAAGTTACCTGAATCCCCGCCTGCTCTGCTCCCCGCTGGACGGCGGCAGCCAAAGTCGCAGAGTTTCCTGCTCGCCTTGGACTGCCGACGAGGATGAGAAGGTTAGATGCGGCGGTCATTCAAAGAGGTGAGTGGGATTTCAATGCTTAACTCGAATACACGCTGTGGTGACCCCCCTTTGGGTGTCCCCGGCCAGAGGCGCTTGCTTTCGCTGGCAGCAGTTGCTGAGCTTGCGGTCGTTTGGTAGCTCAGACGCTTTTCCTTAAACCGACCCGTTGAAAATACCAATGCGAAAAGTCACATCGTTCCTATCGTTTGACGGGCAAGCTGAGGAAGCGGCTCGGTTCTACGTTTTACCTTTGCCGGATTCACGGATCCACCGGATCACGTAATCGACAAAGTTTGGAGAATTCAGGATGGGTGAAATACAAGAGATGATTTATCGGGTTGCCGATCAGGACGGCGAAGGTTAGATAAAAGAACGAACAATAACCGCCAACCATACCCTCTTGAGCGTAACTTGGCTTGCCGCGGCTCCGCTGTTTGGAATTGAGGGTAATGTTCAAACCGCGGAGCCAAATGCTGTCAATATTTAGGTGGTGGAAGAGAGGATAATGCCTGACAACATTCTTCGATGCAATACGTTCTGATTATCCATGAAGTTGCAGACTACCAAAGCTGGAAGAAGGTATTCGATGCCGCTTCGGCGATCCGGCGAGAAGCGGGCGAGCGCTCGTATCAAGTCCTCAAGTATGAAAAAGACGCTAATCGAATTGTTCATTTCTCCGCCTGGACTTCCATCGATGATGCCAAGCGTTTTTTTGAGTCTCCCCAGCTCGTGCAAATCAGAAAGGAAGCAGGCGTGAAATCACCCAACTTTATTTATTTAGAATTACTCGAAGCAGGAACACTATAAATGCATCTCTCGAAAGCGAAAATGCCTGCCTCGCGCTGCGGCAAATGCGCTTCCGCGCCGCGCACTGTACTCCCATGGCCATTCTCTTCCCATCTGTCTGCACAGGCCGCATCACTCCGGTTTATCGCTAAGGTTCGGATCGTTATATCCTGCGAAAGCCCTTTATGAAGTCGCTCGAATTAAAGATTCCGCCGCCCGTGGTAGCGGTTGTTTCCGGCCTGGGCATGTGGGGTATTTCGAGGGTTGCTCCGCACCTGCCACTTCCCGCGAGCCTTCGTCTGGCGGGTTGCACGATATTCGTCATCGCGAGCGTGTTCTTCAGCGTTGCCGGCGTAGTCTCTTTTCGGCGCGCACGAACCACCCTCAACCCCACGAGACCGGAGGCGACCTCCTCGCTGGTTAGTTCGGGGATTTTCCGGATCACGCGGAACCCGATGTATTTGGGGCTTACACTTTTCCTAGTCGCGTGGGCAATTTTCTTGTCCTCCGCCGTTTCGTTGCTCGGGCCGGCAGTCTTCGTGCTTTATGTCAGACGCTTCCAGATTGTGCCGGAGGAGCGCATCCTTGCGGAGCTGTTCGGCAGCGAGTATGTGGACTATCGAGCGAGAGTGCGTCGCTGGTTATGACGGCGGCCTAAGGTTAAACACTATGAGATCAATGAGACTGTGGCGCCATGTTGGAGTGAGTTTGATAGCCGCAGGTCCTGCAGGAGGTTTCATGTTTGGACTTCTCAACGCTGGTGATCCGGATCCCAATCCTGTCGGACGATTCTTTTATGCGTGTATTATGGCTGTGGTGACCCCGTTGCACGCAGGGTTTCCTCCTCATAACGAAGCTGGAGCAGGCCAAACGTTCAATGTCTGGCCACATATGGCAATTTCATTGCTATTGATATTCAGTTGGTTTGTTTATCGTGATTGGAGATCATCCAAAAAGCGAAATGGACCAACGGTATAACCACGCACTGCGATGGACAGACGCAATTCATCGTGCCCTTTTCCGTAGTCGAGTCTTGCGTGGGCGAGGGAGCAACCACCGTGCAAGTCATGCGTGATGGTGCCGTAAAGGCGCGCTTAGGCTTTGCCTCCAGAGTCCAGGGTGATGGTGATGTTTTGCGCGTGGACATCGAGTCCGACGAAGAGTAAGGAATTTTTCATGGTGTGCTTGTTATCTGTTAGCTCATTCATTGGTGACGCCGCTTCGGCGGTGATCCCGCACTTGTGGCTCTGCACGGCATTGCCGCGTATTCCGCGCTCTGGCCACTCCTTCAAGCACACCGTTTTGCTTTTTAAAACACGCTGCGCTCCAACGAAGGGAAGCTATAAAGTCTAGACATACATCACCTCTAGCCACATGAAGCTTTCGTCCGCTAGTCTGTTTGCCGACCGCTTTCGGAGCCTCAAGAAGTGGTTTCAAGAACTGGAGGAGGATACGGATGGCATTCGGTCACTACAGCACGAGGTAATCGACGCGATTCTGGTGTTGCGCTACACCAAGGACCGTGATGGTTGGTGTAACTGGGATGAGAGCTATTACGAGTATTTAGACACGCTCGGACGTTGGTTGCCTACTCCAACTTCCGTCGATAGGATTGCTAAAGATTTGGCTGCGGTGAAGAAGGCAGGAGACGCGGGTGCCGACGAAGGAGATTTTGCTGACGCGGAGATAAATCGGCTCACGAAGGAAGTTTTTCTCTGGTGCCGGAAGCGTCCCGAAATCATTCTTCTGCCTAAGGGCTATGACTTCTGGTCAGACGTCCCAACCGATGCGATCACATGATCTGCACATTCCTAAATTCAAGACCTGACTTTAATGCCGTTCATGCTCTGCAGCGAACTGCTCTGAGATGAAGTCTGGCGGCTTGGCGAAACAGACTAGTGGAGTGAAGATTTTCCACGCGATTGGGGTGTTGTGGGTTGTGAACGCTTTCTTGCTCAGCGGGCTTCGCGCGGCGGAGCCGTCGGCGGAGGCCAAAGCGGCATCGGCCGCGGGGGCTAAAGAGGTGGTGACACCAAAGGGGCCGGTGATGGCAGAGGTGCTGGCGGCGGCGAAGCCCGGGGATTGGCGGGCGCTCGATCCGGAGAATACGCTATATATGGACTTAGCGAGTGGGCGCGTGATCATCGAGCTCGCGCCGGCGTTTGCGCCGCAGCATGTGGCCAATGTGAAAGCACTCGCGCGGGAGAAATATTATGACGGTCTGGCGGTGGTGCGCGTGCAGGATAATTACGTGGTGCAATGGGCGGACCCCAACGCGGAGAAGCCCGAGCTCGCCCGCAAAATCCAGCATGCCCACAAAAACCTGCCCGCGGAATTTGAGCGCGCGCTCGATCCCGCGCTGCCGTTCACGCCGTTACCCGATGCCGATGTGTATGCGGCCGAGGTGGGATTCTCCGACGGCTTCCCCGTCGCGCGCGACCCGCACAGCGGCAGGATGTGGCTGGTGCATTGCTACGGCATGGTCGGCGCCGGGCGCGACAATGCGCCGGACAGCGGCGGCGGCACGGAGCTGTATGCCGTCATCGGCCACGCTCCGCGCCAGCTCGACCGCAATGTGACGCTGCTCGGCCGCGTGGTGCAGGGGATCGAACTCCTCTCCGCCCTCCCTCGCGGCACCGGCGCCATGGGCTTCTACGAAAAGCCCGAGCAACACGTGCCGATTAAAAGCATCCGCGTGGCTGCCGACGTGCCGGAAGCAGAGCGCACGCCGCTGGAAATCCTGCGCACGGACACGGAGACGTTCCGGCAGTTAATCGAGTCGCGGCGGAATCGGCGGGAGGAATGGTTTCAGTTCGCGGCGGGGAGGATTGAGATTGGGAATGTGCCGGTGCCGATGCGGGCGGGGAGGTAGGTTGCCGAACACGGCGGAAGTGAAATAAGAGAGAAAAGCGGGTCTGTTCTCACTGTCGACACAAGTAATGCCATCTGGCAGATCAGATCGGTAGAATCTGCGAGAAACTGCCGGTCCAGCCATCCAACTAGTATTAGCGCAGTGCAGTGGACCTGTAGGGTCCAAACATGATAGCCCGGGACTAGCGCGGATGCGCTGTCCCGGGGATGGAAAGTAAACGCCAAGAGTACTGTAAGCACGTAGCAGAACGCAGCTCGACACATTTGGAAACATCCGAGTTTCTGTCGCGTGCTTACAGCACTTTTACGCGTGTGTGCGACAAACCCAGGACAGCGCGTTCGCGCTAGTCCTGGGCTATCATGTTTTGCCCTTTCAGGGCTCCAACTCAGTACGATGAGTGATACCGGTTGGGCGGTTAGATTGGTGGAATCCGCACGAGGATTTTCCCGCAAAATATTACCAATGTAATCTACCAGAGGGTATTATGATATCGCCCCTTCGTATTCAACGCGCAAAGGGCGCGGCATTTAGCGATTTTCGCAGATGGTCTATTCGACGCCAGGCTAAACAAGTAACGAATCAGGCCTTACTTCGTGCCTGCTGCGGATGCCGTCAGCGCGACGTGATCGAACGTGGCTTTCGCCAGCTTCGCCGTTTCATGGGAGGAGGCGCACAAGCCCGCCACGGCTTCGGGACCGAAATCCAATTCGATCTTCCCGACCTGGATCCAGGTTTCTCCATCTCCTGATTCGTAGCCGGTGAATTCCTTGCCGTGCCGCACCACCTTCAGCCAACAGGGAAAACGTCCTTTATCCTTGCCGGTATTCGAAGACGAAGTCTTGGCGTTCGCTTGCTCGCGCCAGAGAAAGAGTGTCCCGTCTCCGGGAGTCACCGCCATGGTGGCATGCCGAGCCCCGGGCTCCAGCGATTCACGGATGCAGACGGAGGCCTTTGCGTGATGGGCCGTATCCTCAATGAAGGTCGCACGGGCCACCATTTCGCCGTCCCCGTGCATCGGTTGCCAGACGATGTGGCAGCCGTCGGCTTGATTCAAAATGTTCATGCTGCCGCTCAGGGTAAATACTCCATCGCCGTAACTCGCTGACCCCGGTGTTTGCTTGGCCTCACCGATATCCTCGTGCTTCCAAAGCAGAGGCAGCACATCCGCGGCAAGCAGTGGGGTGGCGGTGGTCAGCAACCAACAAAAGAAGGCAAGCGCTTTCATAGGCTAGAATGTGCAGACTAGGATTTAGAAATTCCAGACTCGGAGGAGGCCGGATCTGGGAATATTCGCGATCCTGAACGATGAAGGGCAGCAGATCAATGGCGATCAAGCCCGCCATTCGAGCCGGCACCATTGACGGAACGGCCTGGCGAATTCCGTCCCTGCCACGTCCGATGTCGGTGACATCAGGCGAGGAAGGGAGGAACCAGAGTGCATTCCATCAAGTAACTCGCATGCGTATTCAGTTGCCTATGCACTGCTTGACTTCCACCGGCTCTGGTTGCCTGGGACAGGCGGCCGCCACCAAGTGGCAGTATCGGCGTTTGTCTATGACACTTGCGAAATTATCAGCGGAGTTATTGCATCCGCAACCCGCGTCTCCACTGGAGCTGCACGCGCAAATCCCGTCAATTTACGGGCTGGCCGCGGAAAAACCTTTTCGGCTTTGCCTGGCTGTCCGCTGGAGATGGCGCTTCGGCTGCAGCGGGCAGGGGCATGGTGCCGGACGCAACTTTTTCCTCGATCTGCTTCAAGGCAACGTTCGTGGCCATCCGCAAGGCCGGATAGTTGACCGCCTGAGTCGTCAGAATGCTCAGGGTGCAGCCCGTGGCGCGCCGATTGAGCAGCCAGAATGATTCGAATTTGAGCAGGAGATCCGAGAACGGCGCCGCCTGAGTTTCCACCGCTTCCTTTACCCCAGAAAGGCGGCGGCCTAATTCGGGAAACATTTCGTCTGGATAAACCGCCGGCATTTCCCGGCAGAGGAGCGAACCTGAATCCGCGAGCACGAAGCTGCCCACCACTCCGGGGATGTCTTTGAGGGCGGAAAGAACTTTTAACATAAGATGTCTCCAATCTTTTTGGCGATGGCCGGGATGTTGGCCTTGGCATTCGTCAGCAAGGCCACCGTTTCAGTTTCGCGCACGACGCATAGGCCGCGGTAATCGGGCGCCGCGATTTGGATTTCGTGCAGATTTTCTGCACCCAGTGATTCGCCGATGAGGCGAGAGAGTTGGACGACGTAGGAGAAAGTCGCGTGCAGGTTTTCGGCGTCGGCACCTTTTCGATCGAGAAGGGTGCCATCTTCCGTAAACTCCGCCGCGCTCTGTACCTCTGGGTCGTCGAAGATTTCCCCAATGGGAGCTTCGGTTTCGGTATTCATGTTCGTATTTTGCGTAGGTTCGATTCTGAGAGATTCATGATGGAGCTCGTCTTGCACGTGAGCAGCCGCGAGCAGAAGGGATTGCCAGGGGCGTGTGATCGTTTCCTCGTACGGGCGAATTCCTTCTTCGATCGTGAAAGCGCCATCGGGCCAGCCGATGAGTTCGAAAAGAGCAGGTTCACCGCGGAGATCGCCGGCTTCGGCATGCACAATTTGTCCTCCCGCAAAAAAGATGTGCCCGGAGCTTTCCCCACGATCGATGCGCACGGCGCGCGTGGTCATTCCCAGGCATTCCATTTGGATGAGATCCGGCAAAGTGGCGCCGTGGATCCGGCCTTCAAAGCCGCGGGCAGATTTTAAAGCAAGCGCGCTGGATTCATTCATGGTGTACCCCTCCCGGTGTCGCTCTGAGGGGTACGATCGAGGTTGTTCTCACTCTGAACTGCGGAGCTTCATGTAAATTGCATGGCATGCAGGCGGCCTTAGCAGCGGTGATGCCAGCGAGCGGGTCGCGAGATCAAATCGCCCTGGAACCCGCATAAATCCTAGGAAGAAAAAGATTCGCGGGCACGGAAGCTGGGTCGCAGTTTCAAGAGAACATGGAGATTATGGTTTTTTTAAAGCAGCGCAGTTGCTTGATTTGCGATCACTGTGTCAAGCAATCGCCAGCGTGACTTGTAGCGGAATCCGTGAACGGCTTGTTACTTGTGTGCGATCACGCGTATTCGATCCGTCAGGCGAGTGCTGGAATTGCCTTGAAATCCATTGCCGGGTGAACAGATCGCGGCTTGCGACGGACGAAAGAAACGGGCCTTGCTTCCCGTGACGCACCCGAAAGAGAGGCCTGGATCCTGATCTGGCTCATTTGAGGGAGCAGGGCGTGCTTGTCCTAAGAGGACAGGCGCGCATAGGTTTTCCCGCCATGCGTCTCCTCCTCCGCCTTCTCCCGCTCCTGTGTCTCGCTCTCCCCGCGACCTTTCCGCGCGCACTTCATGCGGTGGATGCGCCCACGCAGGAGCCGCCGGCGGCCTTTGAAATCCGCGAAGGGGACAGGATCGTCCTCCTGGGAGACACCCTGCTGGAGCGGGAGGGGAATTATGGGTTTCTCGAGACCCGCATGGTGGAGCAGTTTCCGGATCGCAAGTTCACGGTGCGGAACATTTCCTGGAGCGGTGATACGCCGCACGGGGTCTCGCGGGCAATGTTTGACGGGCCAGAGAAGGGCTGGGAGCGTCTGAAGGAACAGATTGCCGCGGAGAAGCCGACGGTAGTTTTTCTCGGCTACGGCATGGCGTCCGTTTTGCAGGAGCTCACGGATCGCGCAAACGACGTGATGCTCAATCGCGACATCGCCCGCTACGGGCGCGATCCCATGACGGCGGATCGTTTTAAGAAAGAACTCGGGGAATTGATCGACGCCATCACAGCAGTGGATAAATCGGTGCGGCTGGTCCTACTCTCTCCGATTCGCAGCGAAGACATGCGGCTCGCCCGGCCTGGGCTGCCCGACCCCACGGAACTCAGCCGGCTGCTGGACGCATATTCCAAAGTGATTGAGGATACGGCACGGGATCGCGGAGCACGCTTTGTTTCCCTCAAGAAGGTCGTTCCTTCGGAATCGTTCCATACGATTCAGCAAAAAACGGGGCTATTGAGCCGGGAATTGTCGATCCCGGGTGGCGATGAGGGCCGGCTCCTGGCGCTCCAGAATTACCCGCTCACCACCAACAGCATCCATCTGCACGAAAATGGCTATCGCGCTTTGGCGATGGTTGCGGCGCGGGAACTGGGATGGGCCGCTGCGGCCGATCCCAAACTTCCCGCCGGCCCTTACCACAAAGCGGAAGCCGAAGAGGCGTTTCCGCCGGAGCCGCTGCGCGAGGCTATCGTTCGCAAAAATCAGCTCTTCTTTCACCGGTTCCGCCCGGAAAATTGGACCTATCTCTTTGGCTTTCGCAAACACGAGCAGGGACAGAATGCCGTGGAAATTCCCAAATTTGATCCGCTCATCGCGGCGGCGGAACAGGAAATCGAACGACTGAAAAAACTCTCGCCGGCGGATCGCGCCGCCGTTTTGAAAAAGGAATCCGAAGTGACTGCCGCGAAAACGGAAGCGACGCCGCCGGTCCCTAAAGAGCTGCCGAAGTTTGATGTGGAAAAAGGCTTCGCCGTCGATCTGTGGGCGACGAATCCGTTACTTGAAAAGCCGATCGGGATTAACTGGGATTCCGATGGCCGCCTGTGGGTTGCTTCGTCCAATACCTATCCACAAGTAAACCCGGAAGATGTCGCCGCTTCCCTCGAAGCCCAGGTGGCTGGCGCGAAGAAAGACGCCCCCGCGACCGGCAACGACAAGATTCTCATCATCGAAGATCCTGATCACACCGGCAAAGCGACAAAGTCGAGCGTCTTTGCCGACGGGTTGCTCATTCCGACGGGGGTTGCTCCTTTCCGCGATGCGCAGGGGCACTGGGGATGTTATGTCGGCGCGAGCAGCGAACTCATCGAATTGGTAGATACCAAGGGCACCGGCAAGGCGGACCGCCGCCGCGTGGTGCTTTCCAGCTTCGGCACGGAAGACACCCACCAGAACGTGCATACTTTGCGCTGGGGTCCAGATGGACAGCTTTACCTGAATCAGTCGATCTACCCCCATTCTCATTTCGAAACGCCATGGGGCATGGTGCGATTGAATTCCGGGGGTGTGATTTCGTGGGATCCGCGTTCGGAGCGGGTGGAAGTTCACTATAAAGGTTTCTGCAATCCCTGGGGCCACGTGTGGGACGAGTGGGGCCAGGAATTCGTTTCCGACGGCGCGGGGTTTGAAGGGATTAATTGGGGCATTACCGGCGCGATGTATTTCACCTATGAAAACGGCCGGAAAATCCTGGATAGCATTTCGCCTGGCACCTATCCGAAATTTGCTTCGCTGGAGCTCGTTCATTCGCCGCTTTTCCCCGACGATTGGCAGGGCACTTTCATCACGAATGATTTTCGGGCACATCGCATCGTGCATTTCGGTCTCAACGATCTCTCGCTCGCGGAAGATCCGGCGGCGGCAAAGTCTGGCTATATCACCAAGGAACTGCCCGATCTCGTGCGCACGAGCGATCTGTCGTTCCGGCCTGTCGATGTGAAGCAAGGCCCGGATGGCGCGCTCTACGTCGCGGATTGGAGCAATCCGGTGATCAATCACGGCGAGGTCGATTTCCGCGATCCGCGCCGGGATCACTATAGCGGGCGTATCTGGCGCATCGCGCAGTCGGACAAGAAACCGCTGACCTGGAAGGCGTTGACCAATGAGCCGGCTGATTCAATGAAGGATCTTTTGTCCAGTAAAAACGAGTGGGAGAAAGAGCAGGCGCGCATCGTCGTGACGCACGGACAAACCTACACACCCGCAGGAGAAGAGACACTTGGCATGCCGCCGTCATTTCTCGAAAACAAAGATCCGCGAGTCCGCGCGCAAGCGGCGCGTCTCACGGGCATGGCTCTCTGGCAGGATAGCTATCAGCGCAATGAATCGGAACGGGCCTACCCGCGCATGTTCATGCAAAGCATCGGCGCCCTCATCAAGGATGCCAATCCACGTGTGCGCGTGGAAGTGATGCGCACCCTGGCGCGTTCCAATCGACCGGATGCACCGGGACAGGTGCTCGACGCGGCTATCAATGCTCCGGCGGATGACAAGTATTACGAGTATGCCGCCTGGCTTTCCATCAACGATCTCGCCGAGCCTTGGACGAAGGCCGTGATTGCGGGAGAATGGAAAATCGAAGGCCACGAGAAACAGCTCGAATTTGCCCTCGCCGCGATCGACCCCGCGCTGGCTAGCGATGTTCTCCATAAAGTAATGGCTGCACGCGAGATTCCCGCGGATGGCGGCCCGTGGATAGACCTCATCTCGAAAGCGGGCGGCGCAGCGGAGTTGCGCAAACTTTTCGAGGTGCTCATCACGCAGAAGCTCGATCCCGCGGCCAGCAGCCGGGCCATCGATGCCTTGCGCGAGGCCGTGCGGCTCCGCCATGTGCAACCGTCGGGAGATCTGTCGGGAATCGAGGCGTTACTTTCTCATGCCGATGTAAAAATCAGCGGTGGAGCGGCTCGACTTTTGGGTGCATGGAAACTTCCTAAAGCGCTCGATCTTCTTAACGGAATGGCTGCTGGTGGAAATCGCAACGCCACACCCACGGAAGTGCGGCTCGCGGCGATCGACGGCTTGCGCGAAATCGGCGGCGAAAAAGCACTCGGGCTGCTCGGCGCGCTCACGAGTCCAGATCAGGCGATAGCGATCCGGCGAAGCGCACTCGTCGCCGCGACACAAGTAAACGTGAAAGCCGGAGTCAACGCTGCAGGACCAGTGTTGGCAGCGATTGCCGACGAAAGCTCCGCGCTCGAAACGTGGCGTGGGCTTTTGCAGGTAAAAGGAGCGCCGGAGGCTTTTGCCGCACATCTTCCCGAAAATCTTCCGCCGGTGGTGGCCTCAGCAGGACTGCGCGCCGCGCGGGAAGCAGGCAAGAACGGCGCTGCCCTGGCCAAAGCGCTTTCAGCGAAGACGGGCGCGCCCGCAGAAGCGCCGGCCAGCCAGGATTACACCTGGCTCGTCAACCTGGTAAAACGGGACGGCGATCCCGCCAAGGGCGAGATGATTTTCCGCCGTGCGCAACTGGTGTGTCTGACTTGTCACGCGATCGGGGGTGCCGGTGGCAAGGTGGGGCCGGAACTCACTAGTTTGGGAGCGAGCGCTCCGCTCGACTACATCATCGAGAGTGTTTTCGTACCGAATGCCAAGGTGAAGGAAGGCTATAATGCCGTGAGTTTCACGCTCAAGGACGGCACCATCACCGCGGGAGTGCAATCACGCGAAACCCCACAAGAGATTTTTGTGCGCACGGTCACGGGGCAGGAAACGGGCATTGCCAAAAGTAACATCGCGAGCCGGGAAAACATCGGTTCCTTGATGCCGGCGGGGCTCATCGATACCTTGCAGGAGCGGGAAAAAGTCGATCTATTTGCCTTTCTCTCGCAGTTAGGGAAACCGGGCCCGTTCGATGCCAGCAAAGGAAACGTAGCCAGATACTGGGGGCTCTCTTCAGCTGTTTCAGGCGGTGGGCCGATCACCCCGGGATATACTCTCGTGGATGGACGGTTTACTCGCGATTTGCTCGCGGCCACGCTGCCGATGGTCCCCGGCGCCGGAAAATCCGTGATGGCCACCGCGAAATTTCAGGCGCCTAATGCGGGTGAAGTGAAGATTCTATTGGAAGGGGTTTCTGAGGCGTTGATCGATGGTAAGCGAACGGCCGTTCAGGCGGGTTCGCCGATGGCGGTTTCACTCACTACCGGCGAACACCTGCTTTCGGTGACGCTGGACCCGAAAAATCTTCCTGAATTCCTCCGCGCCGAATGCAGCGATGTGCGCTTTGTGGGGAATTAAACAGCAAAGCGATATAGCATACAAGTTGGGACGGCATTCCGTGCCGTCCGGTGGGCTTTGAAGGTACAGCAGTATTTGACGTTATACTTGCATTGTGACCGTATCAAAAATTGCGTTACTTTATTGCATCCTGCGTGCGCTGCATTGTAACCGGCATTGAGAAACCAAAACCTGGTGGGGCTGGCTGTCCTCCGAGGAGGCGGAGGGGACAACTGGGGGGTGCTGGGTGGGCGAGCGGCCAGCCAATGCGGGCTGGATGCACAAAATGCGTAGATGAACGAAAGCGCTTCCGTATAAAGTAACGAAAGTGCGGTCGTTCACCCGAGCAAAAGCTGCTTTCAATCCGCTCTGGCCATCTGAGGACAAATGGCCTCACCAGCCGTCTGGCGTCTCACGCTGTTGTGCAGCCTCCACACACGGCTGACCCCACCCACGCGGTGTTATGATTCGCGACACTCGGTGAATCGCTAATGCAGCGCGTTCGCTAATGCAGCGCGTTCGCTAGTGCAGCGCATCCCGTGCCTCGCGCGATTTTCTCACCATTGAAAGCAGCCGCTCCTTGGCATCACTCCTCGGCTGCTGCGGATGCAAGCTCAGCGCAAAGGCCGCGTTCAGCTCTTTGCATTGCTGAATATAGTCATCGGCCCGCGGCCCAAATTCGCGCCGCGCTTCTTCAAATGCCACCATCTCTTCTTCGTCGAGCGCTCCGAGGACGTAGAGCCGCGCGTGATGCTGGAAGGTTTCAAAGGTCATCGGAATGCCTCTTTTAAAGCAAATTCCCTGCCTTGGGGAGCACATTCCAATGAGGGCAGGTTTGCATCCATCACCCAATAGATCGCATTCCGCGCCTCGGCTGCGTTGCTCGGCGGGTGAGCCGCCATCCGGGCCGGCAAATATCCAGGGCAGCCCCCGTTTTGAAGAGTAAAACTCGCGCCCGAGGCCTGCTCCGCCTTCTCCGCCCTCTTTCCACTTTTCGGCCCACAATGTGCATTGACCGCCAAATTTGACCCGCTAAGTTCGCCTGCCCGAAAATGAGCACGCTAAACAAAAAGTTTCCGCGGCTCTTGCCGGAACCCATCAAAAAAGGCGTCAAAGCCGCCGATTTGATCGACACCGTTTTCAAGGCGTACAACGGAGGGCGTCTCGCGGAAGGCTGCCGGCTATTCACTGAGCGTATGATCGCAGGTGAAGGCACGGTGGGAATGTCGATCACCGGCGCGCTCACTCCCGCGGGTCTCGGCAAGGCTGCCATCATCCCATTAATGAAAGCCGGTTTTGTCGATTGGATCATTTCCACCGGCGCAAATCTCTATCACGATCTTCATTTCGGGCTTGGCATGGAGCTCTACGCGGGCTCGCCCTTTCTCGATGATGTGAAGCTGCGCGGCGATGGGATCATCCGCATTTACGATGTCCTTTTCGATTACGACGTGCTGCTCGATACCGATGCCTTTGTCCGCAAAGTGATCCAAGGGGCGGAGTTTCAGAAAACGATGGGCACCGATGAGTTTCACTATCTCCTGGGCCGCTACGTTTATGAGCGCGAGAAGAAGCTTGGGATCAAGGAAACCAGCGTGCTCAGCGCCGGCTATCAATACGGCGTGCCGATTTTCACCAGTTCGCCCGGAGATAGTTCGATCGGCATGAACGTCGCCGCGATGGCGCTGCGCGATTCGCAGCTGCAGTTCGATGTTAATCGCGATGTTAATCAGACTGCGTCAATTGTGTACGCCGCGAAATCGAGCGGAAATACTTCGAGCGTCTTTATCCTCGGCGGCGGATCGCCGAAGAACTTCATTTTGCAGACGGAACCGCAAATCCAGGAAGTGATGGGTATCGAGGAGCGCGGCCACGATTACTTTTTGCAATGCACCGATGCGCGGCCAGATACGGGCGGTCTTTCCGGCGCTACGCCGGCCGAAGCCGTGAGTTGGGGAAAGATCGATCCATCGAATCTTCCTGACTGCGTGGTCTGTTACTGCGACTCGACGATTTCTCTGCCGCTGATCACGGCCTACGCGCTCACGAAAGCTGCACCGCGCAAGCTGAAACGCCTCTACGAAAAGCGGGACGCGCTTTACACCAACCTGCGCGAGCAGTACTATAAGTGCGGTCGCGTGGAGAAAATTGCTCACCGGACCGACATTTCGCAGCCGAAGGCCAAGGGGCGGAAAGCGGAACCAAAGCGCGGTCGCTCGGGCCGCTCCGTGGTCGGAACCAGTCGCAACAGCAAAAATGCAACGTAGAAGACCGGACGCTCGCACTCTGCTCTATGAGCGGATCCGAACGTCCCCACCCAAGTTTGTGCACGTGACCGGCGTGCCGTACGTGGTGGAAATCGCCCCAGCCGGCGAACCGGAAAAGGCGGAGCACGTGTGGCTAACCTTGGAAGTGCCTTCGCTGGGCCGCATGCGTGTTGTGATCAATACGATGTCCAAGTTGAGCGAAAGCGCCGGGCACAATCCGAAAGTGCGCATGGGGATTTTCCATAGCAATTGGACGGAAAAACCGCAGACCGGACTGATCGAATGCGACGGACAAGACTACAAATTTGTGGAAGGGAAAAACAGCCTTAGCTTTAAGGAATATGATCCCGGCCAGCTCGCGGAGATCCTCGCGGCGCGGGCCAAATCGGCTATCCGCGCCGAAGTGTGGGGCGATCTTTATGCGCGGGATCATTTGGGAATCCGCCAGGTTCATTGCCGCCGGGCCAGCAAGGCCGTGCCCGATGGATGCACGGGCCGCGATGGGGCGCTGAAGCTATATTATCCGCAAGGAAACGACGCGGAACTGTTTTTGTTCAAGTTTGCCGGGCAGGAGTAGGGGCTTCGCGACGCTACGCCCGCTCGAGAGGGGCGGCGGGATGCAGAGAAAGATTTGTGGAACGGGCAAAAACGATGACGGAAACTGGGGTTGCGAAGAAGAGTTAGTGTTCGTCCTTCTATTACCCCGGCCTCCCTCGTTTCGAAGTTGCACTTTGAAATGACGGTGCGGGCGAAGCTAGGCTTCGCGGCGATGGGGAAAGAGGAGAAGCCACGAAAGAACGCAAATAGTACAAAAGGGCAACTCGAAGGGATGCATTCTCCCTTTGTGTTCTCTGCGTTCTTTGTGGCTAATCCACTTCGGAACGCCCTTCATTTCCTTTGCATCTGCGGTCGTCCGCTTTAAAAAGGTCCTTCCCATGCGCATCCTTCGCTTCAACGAAAAGAATTTCGCCAAATCGCTGGACGGTTTCCGCCGTCGGGCGGTGCCTACGCCCGCGCTCGAAGCCACCGTTCGCGAGATTATCGACGCAGTCCGTGCACGAGGGGATGCGGCCTTGCTGGAATACACCGCGAAATTCGGCGGTCCTACGCTGACCGCGAAGCAGCTTCGCGAAACCCGCCGGCCGAAAGCGCCTGCCGCCACGGCGAAGGCCATCGCTACGGCGCACACCAACGTCCGCAGTTTTGCTCAGCGTAGTCTGCGCAAAGGGTGGACCGCGAAGAATCCGCAAGGCGTCTTGGTGGGAGAGCGCTTCGATCCTTTTCAACGCGTCGGCATCTATGTGCCCGGCGGCACCGCGCCGCTCGTTTCCACGGCGATCATGACCGTTACTTTTGCCGCAGCCGCTGGCGTGCCGGAAATCGTCGTGACCACGCCCGCGGATGCGACCGGAAAAGTGAACGACGCGCTGCTCTACGCGTTGCAGAAAGCCGGCGCCACGGAGATTTACAAAGTGGGCGGCGCTCAAGCTATCGCCGCGCTGGCCTATGGCACGCGCACCATTGCGCCCGTGGTGAAAATCTTCGGCCCCGGCAATGCCTACGTTGTCGAGGCGAAGCGCCAGGTCTTTGGCGCGGTTTCCATCGATCTTTTGCCCGGGCCAAGCGAAATCCTCGTGCTCGCCGATGCCTCCGCAAATCCGAAATGGATCGCGGCGGATCTTCTCGCTCAGGCCGAACACGGCAAAGGCAGCCAGATTTTGTTTGTGACGAATTCAGCCAAGTTACTTGCAGCGGTTAATGTGGAGGTGAAGCTGCAATGCGCCACGCTTCGGCGGCAAGAACATCTCGCGGAAGTGATCGACAAAGGTTGCACCTTGGTGCTCGTGAAATCGATCGATGATGCCGTCAATCTGGCAAACGATTTCGCTCCCGAGCATATCTCCATCGTCACCAAGGATGCCGAAAAACTAGCCGCGCGCATTCGCACGAGCGGCGCGATTTTCCTCGGGCCGTACTCTGCGGTGGTCACGGGCGATTTCGTTGCTGGACCGAGCCACACGCTGCCCACTGGCGGGGCAGGGAAATCATTCCCGGGATTGACCACGGATATGTTTCAGCGGCGCACCAGTATCGTGCGCTTGGATGCTAAATCGCTGGCGAAGTCGCTGGAGACGATTCAGACGTTCAGCGCGATCGAGGGTTTGGATGCGCATGGTAGGTCGGCGGCGATTCGGTTGGAGTGAGGGGTGTGGAGGGAAAGGTGGTGGGCATCCTTCTTCCTACACTTTCACTTACACCTACACCTTTGAAGTGTAAGTGTAAGTGAAGGTGTAGGATTAAAGAATCCCGCCTTCGCCCAGTTACTTGATCGGCATGAACATCACACAAACCGGCGCCCCGCAATTCAAGCTCTGTCCCGTCGGTGTGAGCTTACCCGTCGCCGTATCAATGTGAAACACCGTGATATTGTTCGAATCCTGATTCGCCGCCAACAAGTAATTCCCGCTCGGATCGATGGCAAAACTGCGCGGAACTTTTCCTTCCACGCTCGTATCATCAATCGGCGTGAGCTTTCCACTCGTCGTATCGATGCTAAATACCGCGATGCTGTTGTGCCCGCGATTCGAGCCGTAGAGAAACTTCCCATTGGGATGGATGAAAATCTCCGCGGTGCTGTTGCCTTTGCCATCAATCCCCGGCGGCAGCGTAGAAATGGACTCGATGGCGTTCATCGTACCGTGCGCTGCGTCGTGAGTAAAGGAAGTCACCGTGCTCGCCATTTCGTTGATCACATAGGCAAAACCTTTCGGATGAAACGCCAGATGCCGCGGTCCCGATCCCGGCGGCACGGTTCCAAAGGCCGGGTCATTGGGCGCGAGCGTGCCCTTGGCCGCGTCGAATTTATAGACCAGCACCTTGTCGAGCCCGAGATCGCACACATACACGAATTTATTCGTGGCATCGGTGTAAATGGAATGCGCGTGGGGCTCCTTCTGCCGGTTCGGGTCCACGCTCGAACCCGTGTGTTGAATAAAAGCGCTCGGCTCGGAGAGGCTACCGTCGGCCTTGATCGGCACGACTTCAATGCTGCCGCCGCCGTAATTCGCCACCAGCACGTTCTTGCCCGATTGATCCACCGACACATGCGCCGGCCCGGAGCCGCCCGCCGTCTGATGGTTGAGTTCCTTCAGTTTGCTATCGGCCTCGATGCTGAAAGCCGTCACCGAACCTTTGTCGGTTTCATTTACCGCATAGAGAAACTTCCCATCCGGACGAATGGCCACAAAGGAAGGATTCCCCACCTTCGCCGCCAGTTCCCCGCCGGACACCGCGCCGTTGGAAGTATTCAGCGTGTAGTGATAGATCCCCTCGCTGCCGCCGGGTTTCGTGTACGTGCCGACGTAAAAGCTTTCTTCCGCTGCACGGGCCGAAAGCGCTCCGAGAGAAAGAGCCGAAAGAGTCATAAGGGAGGAGAGGAATTTCATGGCGGCGGCGAGTCTGCTCAACTCCCGAAAAAGGCGCAAGCGGTACGTTGGGTAAGCCTGCAAAGATGGCGATCGGTCACCGGCGGAGAATGTGAGGGTGCCAATTGCGGCGATTCTAAGTTCAGGTCTCTTTGGGACGTTGAGCTGATCGTAGGATGAGTCCCAACTTGTGTGGGCTTTGTGCAAACGGGGATATTGGACTCAAGAGACGAACAACAGGTAAGGAAAAACAGAGCTGAGACGGAAATCTTAAAAATTCAATTTCGAAAGAATCGCTCTAGCCTTTCGTGAGCTTCTCTTAGCTCAATCCGGCGTAGCTTAGGAT
>FTBB01000041.1_pt1 | contig 23541 bp, 17 predicted proteins | sample 1639251 | NCBI WGS metagenome assembly FTBB01 (sample SAMEA3914864, study PRJEB12502) | metagenome | biome: forest; material: soil | place: USA | collected 2012-03-12 | depth 0.3 m | reverse complement strand
GATTTAAAGAATACCGGCCTTAAGGTTTTCGCTTCGGTAGCAAACATCAATAACCCGGACGCTGCAAAAATGGCGTTGCGATACGTCGGGAAGTGAATCTGGCGCATGCGAAGATGGAGCAAGAGCCCGCGGGTTCATCGCTAATCTAACTAACAAAACGGTGATCAACCTCCGCCGACATCGTGATTTTTCGAAGGCACTCCATCCGTATTGCTTCGCGCGGATACTAGCTGAGCGGTTTGGCTATGCTTTAGAGGTCGTAGGTCTCCGGTATTTTCCTGGCACTTGCGCGACTGTGAAGGGGGACGAGGTATTTGGCCCTCCAATCCACTGGAGCGGTCAGTGGCCATTCGAGACGCTTTCAGGACGTCGCATAGAATCCGCGGAACTCGAAATCGCCCCTGGCGGAAGGCTCATTTTAACCGGGGAGTTTCAGCGCTTTGGTCTCATTGCGGCCGAACGTGAAAGGATCCGGGAGGATTGGTTACTTTTACCCGAGCGTCGCCCGGTGCGCCCCGTGGGTGATTTTGCCATCTCATTGCTGCCCGCAGATCATGATGCCGACAGCGCCCATACTTTCGACTTAACATCGCAAGGCGGTCAGCTTACCGAAGGCCAAATTCGACGCCTAGCCGCGACAGTCCCGCATAAAGACCTCTATTTAATTGTCGAGAGAAGAGCAAACGAGCGGATCGCGAGTCTGAGGGACCTTCGACCGAAAATCATCGTGGCGTCTGGGATTGAGGCGGTTCACGCCCTTCAATCTTTTCAAAAATTGGCGATTGGCCAGAGCACGCTAGCTTGGTGGGCCGCCTTTCTTGGCGATGCTTCCGAAGTCTATTTTCCGCCCTGCGAAAACGGGCCGTGGTCACACCCGGAGCCCGCGTTCCACGTCACCGATCCGAAACACCACGGAATCGACTTGCGAGTCGACGAGAAGCGTTACATCTACGACTGGCTCGCTTAGTGGGAGCGTGGATTTTTCAAATCCTTCAACGCAATGTTTCTTCAAGCCGTCACTGTTTGCATCAATTACGCCGACTATCTCGAGTCCATAATTGCGAATCGCCACCACTTTGACCGCTGGCTGGTAATTACTTGTGGCGAAGACACGGAAACGCAGAGGCTGTGCGCGACCCACGGCATCGAATGCCGGGTGAGCTGCGTATTGCGTCCAAATGGCTCTGACTTCGATGCCGCGTATCGCAAAGCACCTGTTATCAACGAAGCTCTGGATCTCTTGGAACAGACCGGTTGGGTACTCCTCTTAGACAGCGATGTTCTGCTCCCGCGGCACTTCCGGCAAAGGCTCGAAGCGCTGCCTTTGGAAAAAGGCTGCTTATACGGGGCGGCCGGTCGAAAGGTCTGTGCCGACCGTGATGCATTCGACATGATCCGTGGATGCGAACCGTGGGATAGACTTCTCCGCCGTAACAGTCGAGCGATTGGCTACCTGAACCTTTTCCATTCGCAAAGTGCAGTCAATCGCTACCCAACTCGCACCGAATGGGGAGGCGACCACGATGATTGGCGATTCACGAATTGCTTCGAGTCCAAACAGATTCGGTTGTTGCCCATGACCGTGGTTCACGCCGGCCCGATCCAAAAAAACTGGCGGGTGCGTGTTTCCGAGGTCTTTCGGTCTGAACTCGGGAAGTCCTTTTTCGAGCTGCCTGAAGAGGTGATCGCGCGCATTGAAGAGATGAGCTGCGCGGTCGCGGCCATCGTAGGCTATTTTCCGGGAGGCCGGTGGCTCGAAATTGCCAAGAGATTCTCCAAGGTCTTCCTCGTGGATCAGTTTCAAGTTCACGCGAAAAGCGGCAGCGCGATGCTCGAGGCCGATCGAACGGTGCTCAGGCGTTTATGGGAAGAGGAATCCGCCGAACTGCAAAACTTGGAACGGCTTGGACCCCATAGCAAAGAAAGTGTCGCGAAGATACCTGATGCCAGCATCGATTTCCTCTATCTTCCCGGCGAGGTAGCACCCGACTGGATGGCGCCTGCGCTCTCCCATTGGCTTCCGAAACTTCGCGAGGGCGCAATCGTCTGCGGCGACCTTTTTGGCATGCCATCCTGGCGCGAATCGACGTTTACCATCAGCCTTCTTCTCAATGTCCCTGACGGAGTCGCTCCAGACGGCTTCTGGTGGACGCGGTATCATCCAGACACGATTCGCGTGAAGCCAGCGTGCATTGCGGAGCGGGAGTGTGATCGGTCGGATGGGGTCGTCGTGGTCAACCACGGCAAGGAATCGCTCGAATCTCTCCTTCTGTCGCTGCACGCCGTTCGAAAAAGTTGGACCGGTCCGCTGCAGGTATATCACTGGGGTGAACACGATGAGTCTCTCCAAATCTTGTGCGAACTGCTTGATGCCGACCTGCGTCACGTCTCTGCCAAAGCAGAATCAAATGCACCTCAGAACGGAAATCCCGAGGACGGTTCCCATTTTGAAGATCTGCTCACTGAGGCCGCGAAAATTCAGCCCTTTGCGCGGGGTTTGATATTGCGGCCCGGCATGGTTCCCCTGGCTCCCATCGCACCCCTTCTCACTGGGGAAAAGTCCAGCGTCATAGGTGGCCCGCGCTTTCCCTGGCTAGTCACCCGCGAAGGCCGCGTGACCTCGCGCCGTTTTTTAGAGTTTGCCGAAGCGAAAACGTACGCCGCGCGAGCGCAAAAGCCCGTTCTCTCCTTCGCAGGTGATCCGCTTTCCTGGACGGATTCGGCCTGGGAAATCTGGTCGGAAATGTCGTCAAATTTCGGTCTGGAGTTTGCCGCGGAGGTTCGATTGCCGAAAGAAGTAACGGTCGTAGCGGTAATTTCCGAAGACTCTATCGGCGACCTTCAGCGGAACTGGGTTACTTGGCGCTTTCGGCAGCGCAATCCCATCGTCCTTATTTTGATGAATTGCTCTGCCGATGATCTTTGGCTGCCGGGGGACATTGCGCCTGAGAAGGTGATTAGCTTGTCGATGCGCGATCGGGACGACTTTCGTCCTCTTCTCGAAACCGTGGGAAATGCTTGTTCCACGGAATGGGCTCTCCTTCTCCCCGGTATTGGGATTTTGCCCGGTGCCGAAATCCAATTGCCCCAACCCGGCGCTATAGCGCTCGTGCACCAGATGCAAGATGCAAACGAGGAACTCCAGCTCACGGGCAATTGCTTCGTTTCCAATCCATTCATGGGGCTGTTGCGCGTGAGTTTTCTGCGCTCGGCGGCTCGCTTGACCGAGGCTTCGCTGCCGCGAACGCACCGCTTTCCAGTCTTCATGCGACTCTTAGCGGAATCCAGCCTGGAACAATGGCAAACGTTTGACGCAACGCAGGTTGGGTGGAAGGCAACTTCCGAATGTTTCTACGTGTCGCGTAACACCCTGTCTGCCGTTCACTCGAACCGGTTGGATTCCAGCGAAGCTGGGCAAACAGGGAGGATAGCGAGCTCTATCGGCGCCTGAACATTGATGGGCGTCCGCGCTCATCACGATGTGCCGCCCCGCAGCTTTAGGGTGTAATTCCGCGTGTAGTCCCGCGACAATCACTATGCCCACCGTCTTGGAATGTGAGGTGAGGCCGGATGATGTAAGAACATCCATACTGATGAAGATGGAGACCCATCCACTCGTCGATTTCTGCTCGCGCATGGCGCACGCAATTGAGAGCGGCCTCGATTCCATCTTGCGAATAGAGAATGGCCGTCGTTTGGAAAGCTCCGGCGAGACGGTTTAAAATGGGCGTGACGGGCGTGGCCGGACGAAAGTCCCACGCCGAAAGGTACAACTGCAGCCAGCCGTCCGGCAATTCGGCGAGCGCCGTCTGAAATCTGGAGTACCAGTCGCCATCGACGAAACGGACGTCGTCTTCGAATATCAAAAGGGACCTTAGGTTTGCCTCCGCTGCCCGCTCCAAACAGTGAATGTGGGCCTTTTTACAGCCGATGGCAGCTCGGCAGTACGCTTCCCATCCCGCCGCCATCTTGTCATTCTCCCATCGTATCTCGGAGATCTCCGGGTCGGTCATCTCTTCCCACTTCACCCTTACTCCGTCAACGAACTCGAAGGGGATTCTCTCAGCGTCAAACAGCTCGCGAATGCGCGCGCGCCTGTCCGTCCGCTCGGGCAAGCTAATAACGTAAACCTGGTCGGCCAGCGCCTTCGTCGGAGTGCGCTGGATTGGAACTGTAATTCGATCTACGAGCACCGCGAGATCATGCAAATCCGGCGTGTACTGTCAAATCCGCGCCGTGGGCGAGAGATGTCATGAAGTATTTGTCCCATAAAAGTTCAGGTTGTGGCACACCGTTGCGCCGCACGCCATTTCTCCTTGGAACTAAACATCTAAAGAGCGCGAGAGATATTCGCCCTAGACTAGGATGAAGCGCGCCCTTGGCGCTTGGAAACATCGCCGTATGCATGCGCGGAACCTCTCTAATTCGCAGCGCGCGCTTTTGTCTCCATCGCTTGCGCCTTCATTTGCATCTCTTGCCGGTAGTCCAGCACACCCGCAATCATCGCATAGAGGCAAAGCGCGATGCCCAGCACTCGTTGCTTCGGTGATCCGAAACCCACCGCCGGTGCACCAAGTATTCCCAACGCCAAGAACCATCCGGGACAATAGCAAAGCATGAACCATGAGAGCACGAGGACAAAAACGGAAAACGTGAGGCATGCGCGTGCAATACGATGGCGTAGCGGCATGCTTTCGCTCGCGCTGAGTCGAAAGGAGCGATGCCTAGCTTTTGGCGTGTCTTCATTTCCGGCGGGCGTTTGTTCAGCGCTCATTCAGCTTTCATTACCCGCCCGCCGAGCAAATTCCAGCGGACTGTTTCCGGCCGATGGATACACGGCAAAACCACCCAGCTTGACTCGCTATTTACCCCTCGATCTTCGGCACATCGATCCCGAGCGCATCGGCTAAATCCTGCAGATGCTCCTGTTCCTGCGCGATGATTTTGCGCAAGGCTTCACCCAGCGCGAATTCTCCGCTGGCATCCGCCTGCCGGATGCGCTGCCGATAGTTTTGAATCGTCGTTTTCTCGTTCTCCAAATCAAAGCGCAGCATTTCCTCCGCTTTGTCCGAGACCTTGACTTCCTTCGGCTTATTGGTCGGAGAGCCGTTCAGGTAATCGATCTGCCGCGCGATTTCCAAAGCGTGCGCCAACTCTTCTCCGGCATGCACTTCGAGTTCCTTCGCGATATGATTATAGGCCGCGCCTTTCAGGGTCTGGCTATAAATGACGTAAGCGATGATCGCCTGATACTCGCGGGCCAAGTCTTCGTTGAGCAGTTCGATTAACTTTTCGCGGGTGATTGTTGTGTCCTGGTTCATCAAAGAGTTATCGAACCAGAGCGGCGCGGTGGTTTGCTCTATCCGTCCACCGAGGGAAACTGAATGCGGGCGATTTTTTCCGCCATGTCGTGTCGCTTTACAAAAGCCAATTCTACAGAGGCGATCCGGCTGAGCCGGGAGTGAAACGAGGCCGCCGGGCCGAGATCGCGTCCATCGACAAACGCGTTGATGGGCCGCTTCTCGCCGCCGACAGAGCGCAGCGAGACTGTGGCCTCCGGCGCGAGTAGCGCGCTCTTCCACCCCGCGGGATTCATGACATTCGAGCCCACGAGAATCCATCCTGGCGTGTCCGCGAGCAGCGGCAGCACCCCCATGGCGCGCGCGTAGGCCGTCGAGCCGGCGGCGGTGCAGACCAGCGCGCCGTCCGCCACGAGCCGCGGGATGCGCACCTGGCCGTTCAATTCCACCTCCATCCACGCTGATTGGCTGGTGCTGCGCTCTACCCAGGCATCGTTGAAACCGAGCGCCGATTTGCGCTGGCCGTCCGGCCCTTCGACTTCCAGATAAATCATCGGCATCTGGCGAACGATGAGTTCTGTTTGCGAAAGGTTTCCGGGAAAAAGGCTCGGCGGTTCATTTAGCAAAAAGCCGACGGTTCCTTGATTCACGCCGAGAAACGGAATGCGCCGCCGCCAGTGCCGCCGAATCGCGTGCAGCATCATGCCGTCGCCGCCCAGCACCAGGATGCAATTGGGATCTTCGTCGTCCTGCCACCCGCGATAGTCATTGGCCAGCGCCATGGCGCGAGGATTCCGGTCATCCGCTTCAATGAGCAAGCGCGGTTGCTTGAGCGACCAGCGCGTGCGCCGGGAAGGGATGCGTCCGCGGTACAAACCATAGCGTTCGATGTAAGCCATCACTTCCGGCGACACCATGCTGGCGTAGGGGGTGCGGTGAAAGATGCGGTCGCGGATTTCCGCACTCGTTCCCGTCGAGGGTGCATCCAAATGAATCGTTACTTGTTTCGGCGGGAGATCGTCTGTCGGGATTTTCTGGCCGGGCTGCGCGATGACGCAAAAGTTTAACGACTTCCACACTTCCGCACCCCGTTCCCACGTGCGCTGGATGGCCGATTGTCCCCGCGCACCACCTTCCACCAACTCCGCGCCGACGACGTGCCACACTTCGCCCGAGGCGCTGTAGCGTTCTTCCAGGCGGTCATTCGTGGTAAAGTTCGCCAGTTCCAGGTCGGAAAGTTCCACCTCCACCTTTGGCGCGCCGCGAAAGGCGATATCCGTGAGCGCGGCGCGATGCCAGGGATCGACGTCATTGGTCATCGATTGTCCGGATCGCATCCCGCACGGCAGCACGATCACGCGATCAAAATGCCGCGCCAAAGCTTCCGCTACCACCCGATGGTGAATGCCAGGCGGATTAAAGCTGCCGCCGAAAATCGCGATTTTGGAGCGCATGATCCACGCTTAGCCTAATCAACGGCGCGCAACAACGGATTGCTCGTGCGTCGCATGAATTCACCGATGCACCTGATGTAATCACAGGAGGAAAGCGCAAGATATAAAAACCACGAAACGTGTTGCTGAAGCATAGGCTGGTGGGGCCATCTGTCCTCAGATGGCCTGAGCGGGTGGATGTCAGTGCGTGTTCGTCTTTTAGCCGAGCGATTTCGTTCACCAGCAGCTCTGGAGAATTCAACCCGCATTGGCCATCTGAGGACAGATGGCCCCCACCAGCCTATGCTTCGGCAACACGCTTCGAAACGGCACAGTTTTCCGGTGGGGCGCGGAAATTACGCTGCGCTCTCGCGGAGCGTGAACTGCGAAACATTGAACGTGAAACACTAAACGCCTTGGTCCGTGCAGGGGTAGGTGAAAGTGTAGGATTAAGGTCTCCCACTTACCTTACTGCACGGTGCCCACGCCCCCTCCGCCCGCGGGCGCGGGTTCGGGATGAGCTTGCAGATACGCATCCACATCTTTCACAACGATGAGCTTGCCCCACATGATCATCCAATGGCCAGGGAAAGTGCAGACGTATTCGTTTTCCCCTTCTTCATTGGGGGCGATGAGATTGAGTTTATCGGTTTGGCCGGGCTCGATGAGTTTGCTCGCGCCGATGATGTCGGTGGTTTGCGGGATGTAAGCGCGTCCTTCGCCGTCGAGCTTTGTGGGCGGCATGGTCATCGCCGCGGTGCCGACTTTTTCACGCGTGCCGCCTTTTACGACGACGAAATTGTGCGGCATGACGTCGCCGTTTTGGAAGATGACCTGAAACGGCTTGCCCGTTTCCACGACGATGCGCGGCGTGTCGTAGCGCATCTGTTCGCGCACGGTGTTAACCACGAAAACCGCGACGCGCAAATCCTTCAAATCTTTGCGCAACCCGGCGGCTTGATCCGCCGGCAGAAGCCCCGCGAGATCGACGGCGAGCTGAATCGTGGCGACGTTTTCCGGTATCGCTCTTTCGGCGGGCGTGAGTTTGCGGCCCCAAGTAACAATAGCATTTGCCGCCGGCGCCGCGGCTTGCGCCTTCCACCCGGTGCGCGGCAGCGCCCGGATGCCGTGAGCGGACGCGGTGACTTCCTCGCCTTTCTCGATGAGTTTGCAGAGCGCGGCAAAGACTGGGGCCGGATCTCCGCCGCTAGCCACAGCAGCATGAATCGCGGCGCGTTGGAAGGTGGCCACGCCGGTGGATTTCACCGAAATGCTCGTGTTTTCCTGCGGCGCGGGGATGCGGTCCTTCTTGAAGATTTCGTGGCGCTGCGCATCGAGCACCGTGAGCGTGAAGCCTTCGAGACGCTTCACGTATTTGCCATTCTGTTCGGTCCGATTCCAGACCGCTACGCTATCGACGGGCTGATCCTTGCCGAGATCGACTTCCCACCACGGGTGATCTTCATTTTCCGCGGTGTGGCTTTCGCTGCCACTGCCAAAATCACCGGCGGTATTTCCATCGATGGCGTGCGCGGCGTCTCCGCTGAAGGCCGTACTGGACTGGCGGGCCTTGCCGGTGGGCGCAATATTTTTGCCCCCGCTAAAGACCTGCACTTCCGCGAGGGTGAGCGTGCCTTTGCGCGGCAGTTCCACACGCACGAAGCGCGCATTGGGAATCGTGCCGCCCTTGGCTTCCGCGGCGATTTCGGCAGGAGGATTCGTGAGCATGGCCAGCGACTTCTCGTGGACCGTCAGGCGCAGCGCGGGATCAGCCACGCGCGGAACGGCTTCCAGCATTTCTGTGACTTCCGAGGCCGACTTTGCGGCTTCGCTCCAGCGGGGTTCAAATGATCCATCGGCAGTAACTAGTGCTGCGATCGCCGCCACACGCACATCGGCTGCGGTGCGAGGATTTACGAATTCCGCGAGTTGCGAGCGCACCGCGCGCAAATCCTGCGCGGGCTGCCGCGCGAGGATGCGCGCGAGTTCGGTGCCGGCGGGGGTGATGGATGGCGCGAGCGGCTTCAGTGTGGCGAGCAATTCGGCGACCACGGTGCTCTTGTGTTGCTGGGCGATATCGTTGAGCGCTTCCAGCCGCTGAGTTTCGCTGATGCCGGCGCGTCCCACGATTGCCGTGAGCAGCTCCGGTGTGCGCGGGAGCTTGAGCATTTCCTCGGTGCTTAGTTTGCCGAGCAGGATTTTCATTCCTCCGCCGGCATTGCCGGTGAAAAGCGGGACGCCATCGGAGATCGCTTTGCGCCACACCGGCTCGAGCTGGCGCAGCGTTTCCGTGAGGACGTAATCAAGATAGTAATCGGTCGGTTGCGCCGCCGCGGTGAGCGCCACTTCCACGGCGGGTACGCCCGTGAAGAAGCTCGCGGCGCGCACGGCGTGAAGACGCACACGAGGATCAGCATCCGCCGCCGCGGTTTTTAGCAAAGAGAGCGCATTCGGCACGCGATCCCGCCAATAACTAAGAATGCGCACAGCGGCGGCGCGGGCGCGGGGCTCCGGTGAAGTGAGCACGGCCTTGAGCAGGTCTGTATCCACCACGTTGTGCCACTGGTGCACCCAGAGGGCTTCGAGCCGATTGTGCTCGTAATCCTTGTCGGATTTATCGAGAGCACCAAGCCACTTTTTGGTGGCGGCGATCACTTCGTTGCTATCGTGCTTGCCGAGCTCGATCTTGGCCAGCGTGCGGGTGCCGTCTTCGGGCAGTTTCAGGAGGTCAAGTAACGCTGGGATCGGCGCGCCGTCGATCTTCGGGGCCTTGAGGAGCGGGCGCCCGTCGTAGGTGATGCGGTAAATGCGGCCATGATCGTGGTCGCGATTGGGATCGCGCAAATGATGCTGCATGTGGCCGATGATGGCGTTGCTCCAATCCGCGACATAAAGCGCCCCGTCCGGGCCGATGTTTACTTGGGAAGGACGGAAATTTTCATCGGTGGAAGAGATGAGATTTTCCAGCGTCTCGCCTTTCAGTCCCGAGCCATCCTGCTTCACACCCACCCGATAAATTCCCTGGTAACTAATGACGTTGCAGTTGAGGAAGTTTTCCTGGAATTCCTCCGGAAAATGGCGGCTGGAGATGATGCCGGTGCCGGCGCAGGGCCGCGAAGGGCGAGCCCAAAATTGGTTCATCGTCGGATGCTTCGCCGGATAGTCGACGTGCCCGCTGAAGGCCGCTGCAAAGTAACTGGCGTTCCCCGTCGCGTCCGTGATGATGTCGTTGCCCCAGTAATCGAAGACGCGGCCATGCGGATTGGCGAAGCCGTACGATGCATAGGTTTCAAAGCGTCCGGTATTCGGTTCAAAGCGATACACAGCCGCATCGGTATTGCGCACGACGCCAGTTGCGCTTTCCACCTGCGAGCGGTGAAAAACACCGTCGCTCAAGTAAACCGCGCCGCCGGGCTCGAGGCACATGGAATTCGTCGTGTGATGCGAATCCGCGGAGTCGAGCCCCATGAGGATGCGTTCCTTGAAATCCGCTTTGCCGTCGCCATCGGTATCTTTCACAAACCACACATCCGGCGCCTGCATGACGAGCACGCCGTCTTTATAAAACTGAAAGCCGGTGGGCGCGTTCAGATCGTCGAGGAAGACCGTGCACTTGTCCGCTTTGCCGTCGCCATCGGTATCTTCGAGGATGAGGATCTTGTCGCCTCTTTTGCCGGTCGGCGTGCGTTCCGGATAGTTAATCCATACCGAAACCCAGAGGCGCCCCTTCGTATCCCACGCCATCTGCACCGGTTTGATCAGGTCCGGAAACATTTTTTCATCGGCAAAAAGATTCACCTTCATGCCGGAGTGCACCGTCATTTTGGAAATGGCATCCTGACCGCTGAGGAACGTGTGCAAAAGATCCGGACGATCGCCGGGCAGATCCGTTCCGACCTGGATTGGTGGCGGCAAGTTGTCGTCCTTCACTTGCAGATCTCCGCCCTTGGCCACAGCCCAGATGCGCGCGTCGCGATTAGCCGTCATGACATCGCGCTCGTGCATTTCGCGCTGCATCACTTCATTGTTGGAAATCTTCGGCGTGGTCGTGCCATCGGGCAGCTTGCCGGTATAACTAAGGCGGGAACGTTCGCCGTAAACGTTATATCCATCGATGGTCCGATAGCGCGTATGCCATTCCCAATCTTTGTCGAGCACTGCCGCGTTTAGCTTGCCGAGATCACCGGCGGGCGGAGCCTCGCCAAACAAGCCTTGATACATCACCGGCGCGAGGCCTTTTTGTGCCGCGTCGTTGAGGTAGTGACCATTGAGCGTAGCCTGCTGGCCTTTCGCTTGCATTTCGGAGAAGAGCTTTTCCGATGGCGCGAAGAGATCGACGAAGAGCACGTTGTTAGCTTTCGCCACGTCGGCCATCGCGGCGGCGTAGTTTTGCAGATTGGTATTGAGCGCCGACGGATCAGGAAAATCCGGGCTGCTCATCCGTTCCTGGGCGATGGGCGAAAAAAGCACGATCCGCGGTGCGCCTTTGCCGCTGTAATTCTGCTTCGCGGTTTGCTTCAGGAAATTATCCAAATCCGCCTTGAACTTCGAAATGCCATCATAGCCGGCCTGTGCTTCGCCGAAGCCGTAGAACGCGAAGATCACATCCGCCTGTGTCCACTGAAGCCACTCATCGCGCGTACCGAAATCTTTGGAGCGTTGCCACGTCGCCACTTCATCGCCCGCGGCGGAGAGGTTGCGAAAGACGAGGTGCGCGTCCGGATATTTCGCCTGGATATACGTCTCCAGCCAGCCGGAGAACTGCAGGCGGTCAGCCAGAACGTTGCCCACAATGGCGACATGGTCCCCAGGCTTGAGCTGAAGAGGTTCGGCGTGAGTCGCGAGCGGAAGGGCAAGAGCGAGGGCGAAGGCAGCGGTGAGGAGGCGCGAGGTCATGAGCTTGGAAACGGGGGTCACTGAAGCGTAATCAGTAACCCATAATCAGTGATTCAATAGGAAGCGAGTAGTGTGGAGTAATCGCGACGAGGGAAAAGGATTAGTGGCGTTGAGCGGGGATTCTTGCAGCTATCGGGAGTGACATACGTCGGCCCGAGGTCACAAGCCCCGAGATTCGAGGGGATTAGAGGAAGCGTCATTCCCTTTTTCTGGGGATGAGACAGAATGTCACGGGGGAAGGGTGGTGATGAAACCGTTTTCCCCTTGAGCGGCGGCTCTCCCGCAGCCAAATCAAAGCATGCATGTGCATCCGCCGACCGCCGTCATTGAGAATTTTCAGCCGCTGATCGATGGGGGCCGTTTCCCGATCAAGCGGGCGACCGGTGAGGATTTGATCGTGGAGGCGGATGTTTTCAAGGATGGCCACGATGTGGTCTCCGCTCTTTTGAAATGGCGAAAGAAGGGGGAAACGCGCTGGCACGAGACGCAGATGCAACCGCTTCCCTATGGCAATGACCGCTGGCGCGGGACGTGTTCGCTTTATATGAATGCCACCTACGAGTACACGGTCGAGGCGTGGGGAGACACTTTTCTCTCGTGGCAGCATGAGTTTGAAACCAAGTTCAAGGCGGCCCAGGCAGACCTGAAGAGCGAGACGCTGGAGGGCGCGCTCTTCGTGGAAAAGGCCGGCAAGCTCGCAGCGCAGCGACGCCAGAAAGGAGACGCGGAGCGCCTGGCGAAAATCGCCGCGCAAATCCGACAGAGCACTCCCGCGGAGGTGAATGAGATCGCGCATTACGGCGAGTTGCAGGCGCTGATGACCGCCTACTCGGATCGCTCGGAATCGACCGAATTTACGCTCTCCACGCCGGAGGTAGCCGAGATGATTCCGGCGATGGCAGCTGTGCAAAGCGAAGCGGAGCAAGCGGCTTCGAAATCACAGAGCAAGAAGTCCAAATCCACGGCTGAGAAGAAGAGCACGCCTTCTCCTGTCCCTTATCAGCCGGGGCCGGTGCGCTACCCGGAAATCCTCGTGGATCGGGAGCGGGCGCTTTTCGCGCAGTGGTATGAGTTTTTCCCGCGCAGTGCGGAAGGACGCGGTGATAAGGGGTCCACGTTTCGCGATTGCCTGCCGCGTATCGACGATGCCAAAGCCATGGGTTTCGACGTAATCTATTTTCCGCCGATTCATCCTGTGGGGATCACGGCGCGAAAGGGAAAGAATAATGCCGTGACATGTCAGCCCGGTGAGCCGGGGGTGCCGTACGCGATCGGCAACCGTCATCAGAATTGCCCCAATGGAGGTGGGCACAAAGACGTGGCTCCGGAACTCGGCACGCTGGAAGATTTCGACTGGCTCGTGAAGCAAATTCACAAGCGGGGAATGGAGCTGGCGCTCGATTTCGCCATCAATTGTTCGCCGGATCATCCCTATGTCCACGACCATCCGGAGTGGTTTTACCAGCGGCCTGACGGCACGATTAAGTATGCGGAGAATCCGCCCAAGAAGTATCAGGACGTTTATCCGCTGAATTTTCATAATCCCAACTGGGCGTTACTTTGGGAGGAGTTAACCAGCATCATTCTCTTTTGGGCGGGGCACGGCGTGCGCATTTTTCGGGTGGACAATCCGCACACCAAACCGGTGAGTTTTTGGGAATATCTCATCGGCAAAGTACAGGCCCGCTTTCCCGATGTGATTTTCCTGAGCGAAGCCTTCACTCGTCCGAAGATGATGAAGGCCCTGGCCAAAGCCGGCTTCACGCAAAGCTATACTTATTTCACGTGGCGCAATTCGAAGAACGAGCTCACCGAATATTTCACCGAGCTCACGCAGACGGAGATGGCTGATTATTTTCGGGCAAATCTTTGGCCGAATACGCCGGATATTCTGCCCTTTTTCCTGCAACACGGCGGGAGGCCGGCCTTTCTTATCCGCGCCACGCTGGCGGCGACGCTTTCGCCGGTCTATGGCATCTATTCAGGCTTTGAGCTTTGTGAGAACGCCGCCCTGCCGGATCGCGAGGAATATATGGATAGTGAAAAATATCAGTGGAAAGAGCGGGACTGGAATGCGCCGGGAAATATTAAGGATTACGTGACTCGTCTTAACCGGATCAGGAAGGAAAATCGCGCCTTTCAGCAGTACCGGAACCTCCGTTTTCACGGCACGGATAGCGATCAGGTGCTGTTCTATTCGCGCACCACGGCGGCCCGGGACAATATCGTGCTGATTGCCGTTTCCCTCGATCCCTGGAATACCCGGGAGTGCTTCCTGAATGTGCCCGTGGAGGAATTTGGCTGGCTGGAGCGGGATGCCTATCAAGTGCACGATCTGCTCAATGATGCACGTTACTTGTGGACGGGTTCGCACAATTACATCCGGCTCGATCCGTCGAAGCCCGCGCACATCTTTCGCCTGCGGCGCTGGGTGAGCCGGGAGCAGGATTTTGACTATTTCATGTAAAAGGCCCGACGATTCCTAGGATCGCGCCCGACGCGGGGTCATTTTGTCCATCATGCCCCGATTTGTGATCTTCTTCGTTATCGCCATTGCTTGCTTTGCCAGAGCGGGCTTTTCCGTCACGTACGTCGTCGCACAGGATCACCCGAAGGCCGGCGACGATGGTCCGGGAACGGAGGAGCAGCCGTGGAAGTCCCTGGCCAAGGCGGCGAGCAGCGTGACGGCGGGAGACACGGTGATCGTGCATGCGGGTACCTACCGGGAGCGTGTGCTCGTTAAATCCAATGGCACGGCGGAAATGCCGATCCTGTTTCAAGCCGCGCCGGGCGATTGGGTGACGGTCACCGGTGCGGATCGGATCAGGAAATGGACGAAGGCGGACCCGGAGCGCCCGATTTATAGCGTGGAATGGCCTTATAAATTCAACGCCTGGAACAAAGCCATGACGCATCCCAACGATCAGCGCCACGCTGTCATTGGCCGCGCTGAACAGGTCTGGATCGACGGCTATCTGGCGCGGCAAGTGCTAACCCGCGAACAGCTCGCGCCCGGCTCCTTCTTTGCCGATGTGGAAAATAAAACGCTCTACGCCTGGGACAGCGGAAACGCGGATTTGAATCAAGTAACTGTCGAAGCTGCCACAAGATCGGAGATTTGGAGAAGCGAGGGAGCGTATGTAAACCTGCGCGGCTTTCGCTTTCGCTATGCGGCCAATGCGGCGCAAGCCGGAGCGGTCGTGCTGGCTGGAAAGCACGACCGCATGGAGGATTGCGTGGTCGAAGCGACAAATGGCGAAGGGGCGACTTTCACCGGCGAGGATCAAATCGTGCGCCGGTGTGAATTCCGGGATCACGGAGAGTTCGGCTTTACCGCCGGTCACGCGCATCGCCTGCTTTTTACCGACTGCCTGGTGGAAAATAACAACACGAAGAACTTCTCGCGCGGTTGGGCCGCGGGCGGAACGAAAGTGGTGCTCTGCCGGGATGTGGTGATCGAAAAATCCCGCTTTCTGCGCAATCGCGGCGTGGGCATTTGGTTTGACATCGGCAATGAGAATTGCTCCGTGCAAAACTGCCTGGTGGCCGATAACGAAGACGCGGGGATTTTTTATGAAATCTCCTACGGTCTTCAGGCGCATGACAATGTGTTGATCGGCAATGGCTTTGCTAACACCAAGGGCGCCTGGGGTGCGCAGGCGGCGATCTGCCTTTCCAGCAGCCCTGGCTGCGTAATTGAACGCAACCTCATGGTGGCCAATCGCGAAGGATTCAATTTCCGCGAACAGACGCGCACGACCGTCAAGATTGATGAGAAAGGCGAGCATCCCATCTGGAATCACGACGAGATGATCCGCTGCAATCTGATCGCGCTGAATCGCGACGCCCAGGTGGCCGGGTGGTTTGCGATCGATGACAAGCGCCATTGGCTCGTACACACTGCTGAGAAGCCATCCGGCGCGGAGGCAAAGGCGCCGCAGGGAGATCTTGCCGGCGATTACGTGGCAAAAAATCAGAACGGCCAGCCGCGCGGGCTGACGCTGGAAAAACTGAATCTGCGCTTTGAGAAAAATGTCTATTTTGCTGCGCCCGGACGGCGTCTTATTCAATGGGGACCGACCTGGACCGAGCATCAGTGGTACGACAGCGTCGAGGCGTTTCAAGCAGCGCTGGGGATCGACGAGGGCGGCAAGATCACGGAACCAAAATTCACGGATTTGCTTTCACGTGATCTCACCCTGCCTCCTGACGCAGAGGCCGCGGTGAAGGCGTGCTATCCGCGCGGGGTTATTCCGAGCGCGGGCGTGGGGCGAAATTGAAGGATTGCGCGGGAACGGAGGGCTCGTTATACACAATTTGATAGAACGATGAAACGACTCCTTTTTCCATTAGCTCTCTATTCGGCGGCGCTTTTTTTGGGCCGCAGACGCAGGCCACAGTGATTACAATCAACCCGATTGCGGATGCGTTCGTTACTGCGGGCAGCGGTGCATCTGGCGCGGGATTTCCGAATCTCAACTATGGCAGCGCGGGTGCATTGCAAGTCTCGGCGCCCGGCTCCTCTCAAGGGGAAATGCAAAGCCTCATGGAGTTTGATTTTTCCAGCGTCAAGCTGTCGCTGGATGCGTCGTTTGGCGTGGGCAACTGGACGATCACGAATGTTAAGCTTCAGCTCGCCACCAATTTCGGGACGCAGGGACAGCAGCCCGGAAATGCCATTTTCAATGCGATTAATGCCGGATTGTTCAAGATCGATTGGCAGTCCAACGATAATTGGGGAGAAGGTACAGGCACTCCCGCGTCACCCGAAACCCCTTCGAATGCACCGGTCGATGCTGTGACCTACAATACCATCGCTTCGCTGGAGAGCGGCGCAGATCGCAACCTGGGCACCTTTTCCTGGACCGCGGCTGGAAACACTCCAGTCTCGTACACACTCGGACTTGATCCCAGTTTCCTCGCGGATGCCGGCGCGGGAAGCGATGTGAGCCTCCGTTTCTACGCGGGAGATTTGGGAGTCAGTTACCTTTTCAATTCGCGCGAATTCGGTACATCAGGCAGCCGGCCCGCTCTTTCGATTACGGCCGTTCAGATGCCGGAGCCGGGTGTTTGCACGCTGCTGGCTCCTCTCGCGCTCTTTTTCGCGAACCGGAGATGGCGATGCGAGAAAGGAAGTGGAAAGATTGCGCTGTGTTAGTTACTTGGTGCGCGGGTTTTACCGGCATCCTCGTGACAGGCAGGAAATAAGGCGGATTTAAGCGTTGAGCGGACGCGGCGACCTCATTATATCTGAACTGATAGAGCGATGAAACGACTCCCTCTTTCGCTGATGCTCTGTCTGACGACGCTGCTTTATATGCAGCAAGCGGAAGCCACTGTTTTGACCATCGGCCCCATTGCCGATGTCTTCGTTACTGAGGGGAGCGATTCTTCCGACGGGTCTCCGGATTTTAATTACGGCAGCGCGGGTGCGTTGCAAGTCTCGGCGCCGGGCTCCTCTCAAGGGGAAATGCAAACGCTGATGGAGTTTGATTTTTCCGCTGTCAAGACGTCGTTCGACACATCATTTGGCGTGGGCCAATGGACGATCACTAACGTCAAGCTCCAGCTCTCCACCAATTTCGGCACGCAGGGGATACAACCGAATAATCCCATCTTTAATGCGATCAACGCCGGCTTGTTCAAAATCAATTGGCAGGCCAACGACAATTGGGGAGAAGGCAATGGCACTCCCATGTCGCCCGACGTCCCCTCGAATGCGCCCATTGACGCTGTGACCTACAATTCCATCGCTGCGCTGGAAAGCGCCGCCGACCGAAACCTGGGCACATTTGCCTGGAACGCCGCCGGAAACAACGCTGTCTCGTACACCCTCGGGCTCGATCCCAGCTTTCTGGCGGATGCCGAGGAGGGGAATGATGTGAGCTTCCGTTTCTACGCGGGCGATTCGGGAGTCAGTTACCTTTTCAATTCGCGGGATTTCGTTTCACCAGGCAGCCGGCCAGTGCTTTCCATTACGGCCGTTCAAGCTCCGGAGCCGGGCGTTTGTACGCTGCTGGTGCCTCTCGCTCTTCTTTTCACGAATCGGAGGTGGCAGCGTGAGCGGGCAAAGTAGCGGGTTTACGCTCGTTGAGTTACTTGTTACGCTGACCATCATCGCGGTGCTGGCGGCGCTGACGGCGGGCGGCGTAAGCCAGATGCAGGTGGCGCGCAATCAATCGGAAAGCGCCTCGCGCCTGCACCAGTGGGGGATCGCGCTGGCCAGCTATGCTGCGGAAAATGATGGATATATGCCACGGCGGGGGCAGGGGGTGCAACCGCTGGTGGTGATTGACCGCCCGGACGATTGGTTCAATGCGCTCCCGCCTTTTGTGGGCGAATCCCCTTACGTTGATCTGGTGTACAAAGGCCGGCGGCCACAACCAGGAGACCGTTCCATTTTTGTGCGGCCAGGCGCAAAAAATCCGATGGAAGCGGTGGTTTTTCTTAGCTACGGGATGAATATGAATCTTTCTCCCTGGAATTTGCCGCTGGCTACGCGGATCACACAGATCGAGCAGGCTGCTTCGACCGTCTTTATGGCGGAAACTCCAGGGCCATACGCGAGCACCTATCCTTCTACGCAGCCTTATAGCTGCGTCGCGCCTTATCACGGGAAGGGCAATATCCTGTTTCTGGACGGGCACGTGAGCCTGCTCGATGGAAGCTATATCGGTGTGAACAGCGGCGATCCGCACCGGCCGGATGTGCGCTGGCTCACCGGCACGGCCAGCGATGCGCAGGCGGGAAATTACTAGCCGAAATCCGAAACTGAATTTGGTATAACACAAGTAACAATGGACACCTTGCCACTCTCCCGTCGCATTTTCTTTTGCGGACTGATCTTTAGCGCACTGGTCCCTTTTGGCGTCTCCATCGCGCGGGCAGATGAAGCGGAGCGCAAGCCCATCCGCGTGGCGGTGATCGGAGGGATGACCATGACGGGGATGTGGCAGGAATTGGCGATCGCGTTCGAGAAAGACACCGGCTGGAAAACGGATTTGGTGGTGACGGGACCGAAGGATATCATCAGCGAGCCGTTCAAGCGTGGAGAGATCGATTTGCTCACCATGCATAGCAGCGACGGCACCACCGATCTCGTGGCCGACGGCTTCGGCGTGAATATGCGGCCGTGGGCGCGCAATGAGCACACCATCGTCGGACCGCCCAGCGATCCCGCAAAAATTCGCGGTATGAAAGACGGCGCAGAGGCTCTGAAAAAAATCGCCGCGGCGCACGCTCCTTTCGTCGATTTTTACGGACCAGGCAGCCGCGAGTTAACCCACAAGCTGTGGCAGCGTGCCGGACTGAAGCCCGAGGGTGATTGGGTAATTAAGGACGAAAGCCCCACGCCGCAGCAAATCGTCGAATTCGCCGAAAAGAAGCAGGCTTACGTCGTGGTGGGGCGCATCCCGGTGACCAACGGCAAGATGCCCATCGGTAAAATGGAAGTGATGGTGCAGGGCGATCCGGAGATGCGGCGGCCTTTTGTCGTGCTGGAGGCCAATCCCAAAAAGTTTCCCAACACGAACGCCGCCGGCGTCCGCGTGCTCGCGGATTGGCTCGTAGGAGAGAAAGGCCAGGCATTCCTGGTCGAATTCGGGCGTAAGCAGCCGGGCGGCATCCCGCTGTTTTATCCGGGAAGCGGGCGAGACTAGCGAGGGGTCACCGATTACCGTGGATGAAATAGGATGCGCCGTCGGCGTTCGAGTACTTTGGCCGCGATAGTTGTCTCACTCGCAGGCCGCTGAAAAACGCAGAGGCGCAGAGAATTGGGAGGAGTGACGCAGAGGAAACGCAGCCGCTTCACCCCCTCTGCGAAACTCAACTCTCTGCCTCTGCGTCTCTGCGTTTTCTTTTCTTTGTCACCTCCCGGGCCTTTTCTCAGACTGATCTGCTGAAATGAAGAACACAGCAGCAGTGCTCAAGACGGATTCCAGCGATTCCGAGCTGGTGGCGCAGAGCCTCGCGGGCAATCGCGATGCCTTCGGCTGGATTGTGACTCGCTATCAATCACTGCTTTGCTCGCTCGCCTACAGCGCCACGGGCAGCCTGAGTCAAAGTGAAGACCTGGCGCAGGAAACGTTTGTCATCGCTTGGAAGCAGCTCGGGCAATTGCGTGAACCGGAAAAGCTGCGTTCGTGGCTCTGCCGGATTTCACGCAACCTGACTTGCGACGCCTTGCGCAAACAAGGACGGGAACCGATTCACAAAGCCGAGCCGCTGGAGGAACTCGAGGAATCGGCCGCAGCGGAACCACTCCCTTCGGATTCCACGATCAGCCGCGAGGAAGAAGCGCTTCTCTGGCATTCGATCGAGCGCATTCCGGAAAGTTATCGCGAGCCGCTCGTGCTCTACTATCGGGAACATCAATCAATTGAAAACGTGGCGACGGCCCTGGATTTAAGTGAGGATGCGGTCAGGCAGCGGTTGTCCCGCGGCAGGAAACTGCTCCACGAACAGATCGTGGCCTTTGTGGAAGGTGCGCTGGCGCGGACGAGTCCGGGAAAAGCGTTCACAGTTGGCGTGGTCGCGGCTTTGCCCGCGTTCGCCGTTTCAGCCAAAGCCGCCGGGGTCGGAGCCGCGACGACTCAGGGGGGCACGGCCGCCAAGGCAGCCGCAGCCGGTGGATTGTCCAGCGCGATTTTAGCTCCGGCGCTTGGTTTCCTCGGAGTTTATTTCGCTTACCGGCGCGGGATCGATGGCGCGCAAACCAATTTTGAGCGTGACTATATCCAGCGCTTTTATCGAACGCTCAGCGTGTGGGTTCTCGGATTTTTAGCCACTTGTGGACTGCTAGTGATCTGGCAAAGGCAATTCATCGTGGAACATCGTTTGGTGTACTCCGCTTTCGCTATCGGATTAGTGCTTCCCTTTACGATTGCGCTCCTTGCCAGTGGGATTTTTTGGCTGCGAGCGCCGCGCAAGTTTCTGGCGAAACTTAACACGAGTGGTGTGGTGGTGAGTCCAATGGGTCCTGCGTGGGAATATCGCAGCGATTTTACTTTGTTAGGATTACCTTTCATTCATATCCGCGTGAGTGGTGGCCTCACTGCGCCAATCAAACCGGTGAAAGCGTGGATTGCGTCCGGCGAATACGCGATAGGCTTGTTGTTTGCCTCCGGCAACGTGGCGATCGCGCCAGTGTCCATCGGCGCGGTGGCCGTTGGATTGTTATCTTTTGGCGGTTGCGCGATGGGATTGATTTCGCTGGGGGGAGTGAGTTTGGGTGTTTGGTCCTTTGGAGCGCTGGCCTTCGGCTGGCAGGCGTTTGGGGCCTGCGCCATCGCCTGGAATGCGGCGAAAGGCGGTTTGGCCGTCGCCCACGATTTTGCCATCGGCGGCATCGCCTACGCGTGGCTGATCCATCGCGATGGCTCTCATCCTCCGAACAGCCTGCTATTTGTCCGTCCGGCGTTGTTCCTGCGTTATCTAGCCTGGCTGAACCTCCTGTGGGTGATTCCGACGCTGGCTCGCTGGCGGATGGTGGCGAGCATTCGTAACCGGCGGAATTCGGATTTCTCACCAAAAGACTAGTGATGAGCTATCAAATCGACCTGACAGATTCGCGGCCTACGACCACCGCGATCATTCGAGGGCGGGTGTCGCTAAACGAGTTGTCCAAATTTATCCCCGCGTCGTGCGGAGAGGTGTGGTCGTTCATTCGCTCGGCCCGGCTTCCGGGACCGGGACGCCATGTGGCTCTGTATCTCGAGGAGGGGCTCGTGGAAGTCGGAGCCGAAGTATCGCAACCTTTCATCGGCGACGAACGGATTCATTGCTCGCAGCTGCCTGTGGGCCGTGTGGTCACGACGGTCCATTTCGGACCTTACGCACGGCTTGCCGAAGCGCATACCGCAATTCGCGAATGGTGCGCAAAACATGGGCACGTGCGTTCGGGTATTTGCTGGGAGATCTATGGCCACTGGGAGGAGAGCTGGAATGCGGATTCGTCCAAGATCCGCACAGACGTCTTCCATCTGCTTCGGAATTCAAACGGCTAGTAGCAGGGGAAAGTAGCGCTTCTGCACCCAACCTAGGTAACTAATGAATATTCAGTTTCCCCTTCATACCGCGATTTGGATCGTGCTCAACATGGGCGTTCTTGGCGTCCTCGTGGTATATAGTTTTCATCAATCGCTGTCTCGCCTGGAAATCAGCCCGGCTCTCAAAAGAAGATGGCTGGTGACGGTGATCGTTTCATTGATTGCTTGGTTCGTGATTCGGCTGGTTTTGGCGCATGGCCGTATCGTTGGACCGGCGCGGCTCGTCCAGCTTTCGCAAATTGTGGTGTGTTCCGCTGTGGGACTCGCGACCGCACTTTCGTCCATATTTCGCCGGGCGGTTCTCTCCATTCCGCAGGAGAAACTCATCGGCTTCCAGGTGGTTCGCGTGGCCGGTTTCGTTTTCCTCGCGTTACTTGATATGGGTTTGCTGCCCGCCCAGTTTGCGCTGCCCGCGGGCTATGGTGATATTATTGCGGGACTGACCGCACCGCTCGCACTGTATGCGTTAAATCATAGTAAGCGATACGGGCGCGGACTGGCCATCGCCTGGAATCTATTCGGCCTGCTAGATTTCGCCGTGGCTCTCGCTACGGGAATGCTCTTTATCGCTCCGCACGTCCGCCATCTGGCGCAGACGGGGCATTCCATTGCTTACCTGGACTACGTGTTAATGATCCCGGGATTTGCGGTGCCGATTTTGATCTTGATGCACATCGACTCGCTGCACGGCCTGCGGAAGAGGAAAGAGGCATAGCGGGCGCCTGATCCCTTCGGAGAAAAAAGAAATTTGGAAAAACTTGGTTGACGCGTGGTTAAACAGTCCTACTGTCATAGGACAGATATAGAGCCCACCGTGACCTTCCAGATCGATTTCAAAGCCGGTAAACCTGTTTACCTCCAGTTGGTGGATCAAATCCGCTACGCTGCGGCTTCCGGGGCGCTGCGCGCAGGCGAACCACTCCCTTCCATCCGCCCGCTGGCCGAAGAGCTGCGCGTCAATCGCAACACGGTCGCCAAGGCCTACACCGAGTTGGAAGCGCAGGGAGTAATCGAGAGCATTCCCGGCAAAGGCTGTTTTCTCAAAGACAGCAACTCTCCCTTCACCAAGCAGGTGCGCCAGCGCCTCCTCACCGCCGAAATCGATGAAGCCGTGGTCATGGCCCACCATCTCCAGGTGGATCGCGAAGCCTTTCTGGCCCTCGTGGAGGAGCGGCTCGAATTTTTCGAACGCAAATCCGCCTCCGGCAACGGCGCCAGTTAACTTTTTCACCCGCTCACCCCCTATCTAACATTCTTATGGAACCAAACGCCCCCGTTATCGAACTGCATGAACTCATGCGCCGCTACGGAACCGTGGATGCCGTCAACGGCCTCTCGCTCACCGTGCGCCCCGGACGCTGCTACGGCTTTTTCGGCAGAAACGGCGCAGGGAAAACGACCACGATCAAGTGCATGCTCAATCTCCTGCGGCCGGCCTCGGGCAAATTGCGGCTCTTTGGCCTGGACCCGCAGAAGGACGAAGTCGCCGTCAAGTCACGCCTCGCCTATGTGCCCGATGTCGTTGCCTTTTATCCTTGGATGACCGTGCGCGATACCCTCGAGTACCTGGCCTCCTTTCGCGCGCATTGGAATCGGGACATCGAGGAAGACTTGTTGCGCCGCTTTCAGCTCGATCCGGACAAGAAAACCAATGGACTCTCCAAAGGCCAAAGGACGCAGCTTGCACTGATCGGCGCTATCTGCCCGGAACCTGAGTTACTTGTTCTGGATGAACCCACTTCCGGCCTCGATCCCATTGTGCGCCGCGAATTCATCGAAACCGTGATCGGCGCTTATCAATCGGGCGATCCGGAGCGGCGCACGGTCTTTGTCTCCACACACCTGATCTCGGAGTTCGAAGGCCTG
>FTBB01000011.1_pt1 | contig 23609 bp, 15 predicted proteins | sample 1639251 | NCBI WGS metagenome assembly FTBB01 (sample SAMEA3914864, study PRJEB12502) | metagenome | biome: forest; material: soil | place: USA | collected 2012-03-12 | depth 0.3 m | reverse complement strand
GGCTAAGAAGTCACGGCGCTGCGGCTTTCCTTCCTGAGTCCCGCGCGGCGCATCGGCACGATTTTCTGCGTGCCAAGCGCATCGCGCGGTTTCCCCAACAATCCCCTAATCCCTACATTCGCCTATTCGCATGAAAATATATCTCCTTGTTGCTCTGGCCGCTTCCCTGTGTGCCTGTGACCAAAAAGTGGAAAAGACGGACGTGCCACCGAGCGGTGATTCCAAGAGCACCACTGTCGTGACACCGGCTCCACCGGCAAATACGGAAACCAAGGTGGAAGAGAAAACCACGACGACAGCGCCAGCCCCTGCCGCTCCCAGCGACAACGCCGCGCCTGCACCCGCGGAGAAAAAGGAGACGACGGAAAGTCCGGCGCCTGCTCCTGCTGAGCCGGCCAAGTAACGTTCTCCGGCGCGAATGCGCGCGGAGATTCCTTTAAGGTAATCGAGATTACCGGTTGTGAAGTTAACCTTCGCAACCGGTAATTCGATTTATTCGGTTGCCGTGAATGGTTGGACGAAACTGGCGTCGCCTTTGGCATAGGCGATCCAGACGGTATGGGTTTTTGGATCTACAGCGATGCTATGCGCGCCGTTTTCGGAAGGAACTTCGCCAAGCGACTTGAGTTTATCGCCATCCACTTCCGCGACGCCGATTTTTCCGGTGCCGCTGGCGCAATAAACGCGATGTTTGCCGGCGTCATAGGCGATTTGATCCACACGCTCCGGCACAGCTACTGAGGAAAGGACATGGCCGTCTTTCTGGCTCATCAAAACGAGTTTGCCATTGCCGCCTACCACGAGGATCGCGTTGGACTCGGGAACGGAGGCCATTCCATGCGGTCCCGTCGCCGGGGCGGTCGGCCAGTTTTCCGTTACTTTATTGGTGGCCGGATCGATCACCGCTACGGTGTTGCTATTCTTCACATTTTGAAAGAGCCGGTGAAAGGAGGCATCAAAGCCAAGGTCCTCCGGCGCTGCGCCGGGAAGTTCCACCGTCGCCACAATCTTTTTGGCGATCGGATCGATGACCCACACCTCCTTGGCTTCGTCGTGACAGACGTAGGCCTGGCCGGAGGCTTCATCAAAAGCCATGACATCCGCCTCACCAGGAAGCGGAACTTTGTCAACGAGCTCGAGCGAATCGGCATCCACGATCGCCATTTGCGCCGGCTTGCTTACGCTCGCGAAGTACTTCTTTCCTTTTGAATCAATGGCCGATCCTTGCGCCGCGCCTGTGGCCACGCTTTTGATGAGCGTCTGTTTATCCAGATCGATCACGTCCAACGATGAATTGCCCGTATGCGCGGCGAGCAGGCGCCGGCGAGTGGAATCGATATTGAGGAAATCGAACCGGCCGTGTGTTCCGGTGAGAGCGATGGGTTTGCCAGCTTCGAGCGGGGCTCCGGCGTGTAAATAACCGCCGATCACAAAAAGAGACGCGAGAGGGAGAAGATGCAGTTTCATGGGAGAGCTTTCCCGCGAGATTGGGAGTGATGCATGGCATCACTCTGGCAAAAGAATGACAGAAGATTTATTTCAGCCGCGCTTTACCGAATTCCCCTCTTTCCACGCTGCCTCGAGCAGCAGCGTCTGCGGTGAGACCGGCACTCCTCGTTCATTGCGCTGGATCATCCCGACGACGAAGTCCACGGCCGCCGAGCCGATCGCCGGCGGGTCGTGATAGATTCCCGCGTACTCGCCCGATAAATCTGGAATCCACAGATGGGCGAAACCCACATCCTCGGGCACTCTCATCCCGAGATTCTTCAACCATTCGATGACGACCGGCTCGTAGCCGAGGATTACTTGTGGGCGATTTGCCTTAAACCACTCCGCAAAATTTCGCTCTTCCCAATCGCGATCTTCCACCACGAAAGGAATGGTGCGGTGTGCTTCGGGCACCTGCTGTTGCTCCCAATGAAAGGCGGCCGCCCATTGATGATCCACCCGCGCATCCTGATTGGCGTGCATCGCCAGCCCAAGCCGCCGGTAGCCCATCCGGCGTAGATGCCGCACGGCCACGCGCATCGCCTGAAAGCGGCCTGTCGTCACGCGATGAAGCGGTGGACGTAACAGGGATGACCCAATGGCCACCGGCGAGAAATGGTCCCATTCCATTCGCAAATGACCGTGTGCGGCGGGCAGGGGTGCAACGATGACCCCGGGTACGCTGCGTCGAAACAGAACCGTGCTGAGACGCGAGCCCGTCATTTTCAGGTCACCCAGCCAGAATTCCTCCAGTCGATATCCCATCTGCTCTGCGCGGGCCGCGGCGCTGTTCAGGAGACCTTCAGAAAGATAGCTTTGCCAAGGAGCGCGCCGCGCAAAGTTCACAATCATCGCGAGAGTCAGGTGCGTCGCGCGCCGAGGCTGCGTTGTGCGGTGGTAAGTCATCAGCGCGGAGACGAGCGGATTGGGCCGGTACCCGAGGGCATCTGCCGCAGCTCGCACGCGCTCGCGCGTCGCGGCCGGGATGCTCGAATGATTGCGCAACGCCAGGGAAACAGTGGCCCGGCTGACGCCCGCCTTTTCTGCAATTTCGCGTAGTCGGACTGGCTTTGGGTGGCTCATTTAACGAGTTCAATAGTCCGCTTGCTGGCGATCGGCAAGCCTGCGGCTTTTCGAATCACGTCAATGGCGCTCGCTTACGCCGGCTCGGCCCGCGATTCACTAGCCCGTCCGCCGAGATTGCCGTAGCGATGGTACGCATGACTCACACCCTGTTCTCTCAAGTAACAGAGCAGTTCGATCCGTCCGGCAGCGAGCACTTTTTGATCGCATAACCATGCTCCGGAGACCGCCGCTGCTTTGCGTGCCATTTCCGGGACGCGTTCGGGCAAGGCAAAGCGCACACGCTCTGCTTGACCCTTTCGAAGGGCCTCGCTCAATTCCTCCTCCGTCTCCTCGATGAATTCGATCCCGCCGGCCCAATTCGCGGTGAGCAATTCCAGGCGCCGGCAGCCGTGTCCTTGTTTGCAGGCGGCGCTTTCACTAATGATCAGGCGGCATCCGCAAATTCGCGCGGCTGCCGTTCGCGCAAAAATTTCGAAGAGCGAGTCGTCTGGATGGACGCGGATTCGCATTTCTCGCACGGGAACGTATCGGCGAATATTATCTTCGCCGAGGAGTTTAAGATCGTCATGTTCCTTGCCGAATTCTTCCTGCCAGGCTTTGGCGTAGCTGCGAAAAGCACGGAGGAGCCGATCGATCTCTTCCTTTGAAGTGGATGCGCTCAGCCCTTGCAGTGCATGGGCGAAATCGGCGAGAGCGCCGTGGTGATCGCTGCTAGTTTCAGGAATCGCGGCGGGCCGGTCCTCAAATCGCATGAACTGCGAAACATAGTTTGGTCCGCCCGCTTTCAAGCCCGCTCCCACTGATGATTTTCCGAAACCGCCAAACGGCTGGCGAAGGACGATGGCGCCGACGGTTGGCTTGTTAATATAGAGATTTCCTGCGCGCACATGGCGTTTCCATTCCGCCTGTTCACGATCGTCGAGGCTTTCCAGGCCACTGGTGAGACCGTACCCGGTTTGATTCACCAGTTCGATAGCCTCGTGCAATTTGGTATAGCGCATGACGCCGAGTACCGGACCGAAGAACTCGGTGAGATGGGTATAGCTTCCCGGGCGCACACCGTATTTGATTCCCGGTGACCATAGGCACGGGTTGTCTCCAATACGCTGTGGAATTAACGCCCAGGACTCGCCGGGTTCGAGAGTCTTCAGCGCGGTTTCCAGATCTCCTGACGGAGGTCGAATCAATGGACCGACGCGCGATGCCGTATCCCATGCGGGTCCGGTGCGCAGACTGGCGGCCGCATCGACGAGCATGCGCCGGAAAACGGGGTCATCATAAATCTCGGCTTCCAAAAGTAACAGGGAAGTTGCCGAACACTTTTGCCCCGCATGGCTGAATGCGGATCGCAATACATGTTTGATCGCCTGCTCACGATCCGAGAGCGAAGTCACAATCGTGGCGTTTTTTCCTCCGGTTTCCGCGCTCAGCGGCATATCGGGCCGGCTCTGGAGCATCGCCAGCGCGGTGGCCGTTCCACCTGTGAGAATCACGGCGTTTACTCCCGGATGCGTCACTAGTTGATTGCCGATCGTACCGCCGGGGCAGGGGAGAAACTGCAAAATCTTTCGCGAAATTCCCGCCCGCCAAAAGCATTGGCACAATTCCCACGCGACGAGCACTGCTGGTGAAGCGGGTTTGAGGATCACGCGGTTCCCGGCGGCTAGCGCCGCCGCAATTCCGCCGCAAGGAATCGCGATCGGAAAATTCCAGGGAGGGACCACCACGGCCACGCCCTTTGGTTCGCTGCGCAATTCGGGCAACTCGAAGAAATATTGCGCCGTTTGCGCATAGTATTCGACGAAATCGATCGCTTCGGAAATCTCCGGATCCGACTCGGTGACAATCTTGCCCGCATTCGCCATCGCCGCGCCGACGAGATCGGCACGGGCGGCACGCAATTCGTCCGCCACACGCGTAAGGACGGATTTCCGCTCGGCCGGCGATAATTTGCTCCACCCGCCATCATCTCTGTGAGCACAATCGATGGCCGCTCCGATATCCGCATCAGTGGCCTCTCTATATTTTCCAACGACAAAGCCTGGTCGCGATGGATCTGCGCAGTTGCGCACAGGCCGGTTTTCATAAACTTCTGATCCCGCGACGATCAAAGGAATATCCGGCGCGTTATCTCCACGGCGCGGTTGCCAGGCAGAGATGATGTCCGACGCCCAGGCCGCATTTTGCGGCAAGGCGAAATCGGTATCGGGCTCGTTGGCAAACGGGCGGTTGCTGATGGAAGCAGTTCCCTCTTGAGACATGCGCCGCTGATTTGCTTTTCGGTCCTGAGTGCGTCGCGGTGCGTCTGAAATTTCCACGGCAAACGCGCCGCGGAAATCTTCTTCCAATTGCCGCCATTCGGCGCTGTCCACGTTAAGGCGAAAGGCGTGGCGGAGAAAATTGTCTGGGCCGGTATTTTCATCGAGCCGTCGAATGAGATAGCCGATGGCGTTGACGAATTCCTCACGGCGGCAGGCGGGAGCGTAAAGTAACAGGTTCTGAGTTTGCTCAAACAGGGCGCGGCGCTGGTGATTGGCCATTCCTTCGAGCATTTCAAATTGGACGCAGTCGCCGGCCTCCGCCGCGGCCGCGAGCACCAATCCATAGGCGAGGTCGAAGAGGTTGTGCGAAGCGATGCCCACTCGCACTGCGGCGAGATTCTCGGGCCGAAAGGCTTCGTGCAGCATTCGCTTATAGTTAGCGTCGGTTTCGCGTTTCGTTTTGAACGGCGCCTGGGGCCAGCCGGCGAGGGAGGCTTCCACCCGTTCCATTTCCAAGTTCGCCCCTTTCACAATCCGGATCGTGATTGGGCCGCCGCCCTTCGCTTTTCGCTCGCGGGCCCACGCATTGATCTCGCATTGCGTGCGGAGCGAATCCGGGACGTATGCCTGGAGAGCGATGCCGGCGCTGGCTTGTTCGAGGCCGGGACGATCCAGCGTACGCATGAAGGCCTGTGCGGTCAGGCTCATGTCCCGGTATTCTTCCATGTCCAGGTAGATGAATTTTGGGACGCGTTCGCCTGAAGGCGTTTGGAATTGCAGATGCGCCGCTTCGCGGAAAAGTAACTCGAGCCGGTCGCACAAGACCCGGATGGTATGTTCGCGCGCCAGCCCGGAGATTTGGGAATAGATCGTGGAGATTTTTACGGAAAGCACCTCGATCTCCGGCAGTTGCAGCGCTTCCAAGTAACGCTCCAGCCGATGCCTCGCTTCTTCTTCGCCGAGCAACGCTTCTCCCAAAAGATTAACATTCATCCGCACACCCGCCGAGTTTCTGGCTTGCAGATAAGGTTTCAGTAAATCCGCTTCAGCCGGAAGCACGACATTGGCGGTTTCCTGCCGCATGTGCTCCTTGACGAGCGGAACGCTCACGGATGGCAACCATCCGCCGAAGGTTTGAAATCCGCGCAACAACGCGCGATCCAGCGGGGAAAAGAAGCGGGGAATCCCCTGTACATCCAGGATGTGCGTGAACTGATCCACCGTGCGCCAGGCGGAACCCGATCGAAATGCCTGATCGGTCATCTGCATGAGCGTCGATTTATCACTCGGCGTTTGCAGCATGCGATCCAATTCTGCTTGTTGTCGCTTTTCGGCTGGCGATTGCAGTTCGGTCGCGCGCTCTTGCAGCGCCCGGGCGAGAGCGACGGCTTTATCAATGAGGTCGGGCGAGGGAAAAGAGTGCATGGTTAGTTATGAGGAATAGATGAAGCCCGAAACCCGAATGACGAAGTTGCAATCGTTCGATTTGCATTGCCGCGAATTCGAGCTTTGGAATTCGGGCTTCTTTCGTCATTCGTCATTCGGGCTTCGGATTGCCCTAGCCTGCTTTCATTTCCTTGCGGACCGCCTCAAACTGCTCTACGGCAAATGTTAAATCCTCTCTTTCATGCGCCGCGCTGATCTGGACGCGAATCCTCGCTTTGCCTTGCGGGACTACGGGATAAGAAAAACCCACGACATAAACGCCTCGCTCCAGCATTGCTTCCGCGAATCGTCCAGCAAGAGCAGCGTCGCCGAGCATGATCGGCACAATTGGGTGTTCGCCGGGAACGATTTGAAAACCGAGCCGCTGCATTTCGCCGCGAAAGTAACGCGTGTTTGTCTCCAGTTTGTCGCGCAATTCCGTCGATGCGGTAAGGAGATCGAGCACTTGCAAGGTTGCGCCAGTGATCGTCGGAGCCAGCGTATTTGAAAACAAGTAAGGCCGCGACCGCTGGCGCAACCACTCGATAATTTCCCGCCGCCCACTGGTATACCCACCGCTCGCGCCGCCAAGCGCCTTGCCGAGTGTGCCCGTCAAAATATCGATGCGGCCCATCACGCCGTGATGCTCGTGCGTGCCGCGTCCGGTGGCTCCCATGAATCCCGTGGCATGCGAATCATCTACCATCACGAGCGCGCCGTATTTTTCCGCAAGATCGCAGACTCCGGGAAGGTTGGCGATGATGCCATCCATGGAAAAAACGCCGTCAGTAGCAACGAGCCGAAATCGAGCGCCGCTGGCCGCCTGCAGTTTTTCCTCGAGATCGGCCATGTCATTGTTCCGATAGCGATGTCGCTGCGCTTTGCACAGCCGGATGCCATCAATGATCGAAGCGTGATTTAGCTCATCTGAAATGATGGCGTCTTCCGGGCCGAGCAGCGTTTCGAAAAGGCCGCCATTGGCATCAAAACACGAGGAGTAAAGAATGGTGTCCTCGGTGCCGAGAAACTCGGCTAGCTTCTTTTCCAGAGTCTTGTGCGGAGATTGTGTGCCGCAAATGAAACGCACGCTGGCCATTCCATATCCCCACTGATCCAAGGCCTCACGCGCGGCGGCGATGACGGAAACGTCGTCGCAGAGCCCCAGATAGTTATTCGCGCACATGTTAAGCACTTCACGTCCGTGGGAGGTGCGAATGTGCGCCGACTGTGGCGTGCCGATGATGCGCTCCCCTTTGTACGTGCCGGCGGTGCGCACGTCCGCCAGTTGCTGCGTCAGGTGTTGCTGAAACGGGCCAAACATAATGCGGAGTTACTTGGGCTCGGGAAGATTGATATCGCTCGGCGGCGTCCCTTTGGCCGGACGGGTCATGGCTTCTCCGTAGCGGCTGCTTCCCGGGATAAATCCGCCGTTGGAAAGGAAGAATTGTCCATTCTCCACACCCATGAATCGATCGAGGCGCGCGGTCTTTCCCGTGGGATCGTGGCTGAAGGTAGCTTCCGTCAGTTCTTTCCACTGCCCGTCGCGAAGCCTAATCCACTGATTCCCAAAAAGAGCTTTGCGGCGGAGTTGGCCATTGGCGCCGTCAAAGTCCTCGCAAAATGAGTACAGCCCGCTTAGCGATCCGGTGGCCTTTGGTGCTTGAAACGTGGCGAGCAGCATCCAGGTTTTCTTTTCCGGGTGAAACCAATATCCCGAAAAGATCGCACTGCCATTCTCGGCAGGCTTGACCGTGACGACGAAGCGCTGGCGTTCTCCCGTTTTCCACGGGTAGATGAAATGGCTGTGTCCGCCGGTGCCTTCATTGCCAAACGCGCTCGCCACGACTCCGTCGCCTTTGGCAAGCAACCGTGTTTGATCGGCATCGGCGACTTCGTCACGCTTGGCCGCCTTGGTCCCGGCGCCGCTATCCCATACCGAGAAAATGATCCGGCGCTCGGTGGGACTATTCACCTGCATGCCGAAATAGCCGCGTTGAAAGCCGCAGGCCATATAGTATGTGGCGATCGGGTCCTCCACCCCCGTGGCTTCACAATAAAAGGCGGAAATGTCGGCGTCTTTAGAGACAGGATAGCGAAGATGCACGGATGCGGCATTGCGGCGGGCATCAAGGTTGAAGTGTGCGCCTTCCGTCGCCGGTCCATCGAGGATCAGCTCTTCAATGTCTCCCGCCTGCTTGCCGGTTGGATTCTTCGATTCAAGAGTGAAGCGCTGATAGCCGGGCTGTGAAATATTAAATTGGCCGAAAGCCGCCGTGACTTCTTCGTCTTTTCCCGTGACGCTGATTTCTTTCGTTTGCTTGCCAACGGTCAGCGAGAGGTGGGACTGAGCATCCTTCGGCAATTTCAGCTTTACCGACGCATCAATCACTCCAGCGGCTTTGATTTCGCCAAACCAGGAAGCGCGCTGGCTCGGATCCGTCCAGCCGACGATGCCTCCTGGTGCGTTGATCCGTGGCGAATGAGCATTTGGTTCCGAATAAGCAGTAAAGGCGGGAATATGCAGCTCGGCGCCCGTCGCGAATACCGCAGTAGCAAGTAACGAGCAAATCACAAGAGGGGTTTTCATAACCTTAACGAAAGACTTTCCAATCAAGGATCACCTTGCCTGATTCTCCCGATTTCATCGCGGCAAAACCACGCTCAAATTCATCGGCGCCGAAGCGGTGGGTGATCACCGGCGAAATATCGAGGCCGCTCTGCAGCATGACACTCATTTTATACCATGTTTCGTACATCTCACGTCCGTAGATGCCTTTGATGGCCAGCATGTTGAAAACGACCTTGTTCCAATCGATGGCGATTTCTTCGCTGGGAATGCCGAGCATGGCGATCTTTCCGCCGTGGGCCATGTTGTCGATCATGCTGCGAAATGCGGCTGGATTTCCGCTCATTTCCAGGCCCACATCAAAACCCTCGGCCATGCCGAGTTGCCGCTGAACTGAGGCTAAATCATCTTTCGTCACATTGACGGCGACGTCCACCCCCAATTTGCGTGCGAGGTCCAGCCGATATTCGTTGACGTCGGTAATTACTACATAGCGTGCGCCGGCATGTTTCACCACGGCGGCCGCCATGATGCCGATAGGTCCGGCGCCGGTGATGAGCACGTCTTCTCCAAGCACATCGAAAGAAAGTGCGGTGTGTACCGCATTTCCCAATGGATCAAAAATGCTAGCTACATCGAGGTCAATTCCGGGACGGTGATGCCAAACATTGGTCATCGGGAGCGAGAGGAACTCGGCGAAAGCTCCGGCGCGATTCACGCCGACTCCCACGGTGTGCGCACAGAGGTGCCGGCGTCCGGCCAGGCAGTTGCGACAACGCCCGCAGACGACGTGTCCTTCGCCGGAGACGATCTCACCGGGAAAAAAATCAGTGACGTTGGAACCGGTGGCGACGATCTCGCCGACAAACTCATGACCCACGATCATCGGCACGTGAATAGTCCGCTGCGCCCACGCATCCCAATTATAGATATGTAAATCGGTGCCGCAGATGCCTGTGCGGTCGATTCGGATCAGCACATCGTTGATTCCGATCTTTGGCTGAGGCGCGTCTTCGAGCCAGAGCCCGGGTTTACTGTGACGTTTGACGAGTGCTTTCATGCGAGGGTCTCGGACACTTTCAGCATGCATAGAATTCCGCAAATGTTTCCCTGCGTTATGACGCGCTCGTTTGACCCTGCATATGACTCGCTGCACCGGTTGAAAATAAAGCATTGACGTTTGCGGGAAGGCCACTTAAATAATTTAAGTAATCAATAAAACAGAGTATACCACTCCAATTTCAACCGCGCTCAACCTATGAAATCCGAACTCGACCGAATCAAAAACGACCTCCAAACGATGCAAAAGGCGTTGGGTCTTGCTCCTTCCGTGGGAAGAGATTGGCTCCAGTGGATGAAGCGTGACCAATGGCTCGGTCTTTGGTGGTGTATTCCAGGAGTGGTGCTGATTGCGGCAGGATTGATCCCTGCGAACCCGGGAGTGCGTTTTCTTGAGCTCGCACCGGCGCAATGGGCTGGGCTGGCGACGGCGCTGGTCATCTTAGGTATCTCCATCGTTCACTCGCGGAAGATCACGACCCGGGACGGGCGGCCTGATGGATTGGTCCGTGAATCGAAGCGGCTTTATGGGATGACGGCGGAAGGTGTGTGGTTTTGCGTGGCGCTTGTCGCGGAGCTCGCCGTGTACTTTATTTGGGCGAAAGAGTACCGGATCGCATTTGAGCCATTTTGGGCAGGGCTCTTTATTCTTTCCGGCTCTTCGTGTCTGGCGGCGGCACTAGCGGCGCGAGTATGGACACTCTTGGGATGGGCGATTCCGTTTCTTGGCTATGGACTGTGTTTGCCTTTGGTGGGAGGACACGGAAAGATGAATAGCGTTCTCTTCGGGGCGATGTTCCTGGCGGTGGCGTTATGCTTTTCCTTGATTGCGAGTCTGCAAATCCGGTTTTTGGAGCGCCAAGATGACACCCATTGATTTCAATGGCTTGGATACGCATGTCCACGGGCCGCTTCGTCTGGGCATACTCACGGCACTGCAGATCGATGGGGAATTGGATTTTACGACACTAAAGAAACGGCTGGAGACTGCGGACGGCAGTCTCAACCTGCACCTCAAGCGCCTCGAAGAGAATGGCTATATCTCAAGCAAAAAGGCCTTCGTCGGGTTGCGTCCGAAGACGACGTATCGAATGACGGCGATGGGTCGAAAAGCGCTATCCGGTTACTTAAAATCAATGCGGAAGCTGCTCGAGACTTTAGAGGGAGCGGAATGAGGCGCGCCAAAGAAAATCCCGGACTGCGCTTGCAGTCCGGGATTCTTGCTGGTGAAGGTTTGCGGCGTTGTGCGTTCGAAATCGTTACTTGGCTTTGGTAGATTCCAGATAAGCCAGCAGCGAAGCCAGATCTTCCGGCGTGATGTTTGCCACCAAACCCTCGGGCATGATGGATTTGTCCCGCTTCTGGCGATCGACGATGTTGGCCTTTTCGAGTATGGTGGTGACTCCCGCGATATTGCGGACTTCCACGGAATCGCCGCCTTCCTTCACGACGAATCCTTCGATTTCTTCACCGCTTTTCGTTTTGAAGTACTGCGATTCAAAACCTTGAGCGATCTTCGCGCTCGGTTTCAGGATCGATTCACAAAGCTCGGTGCGGCTATAGCGTTGTGCGATGCCGCCTAGCATGGGGCCTTTGGGCGGTTCCTTCTCGGAGACGGTGTGGCACACCACACAACCTTGCCGGAGGAACAACTGCTGCCCGACGGTCGCATCGCCCTTGGCAGCGATGGCCGCTTTTACCACATCTTCATAAGATGTTTCGCCGATGGTTTTCGCGGCGGGCGAGCCGGCTTTGTCCAATCCGAGCCGAGTGAGAGCGTACTCCGCGGCCTCCGCAACGACGTGACTGGGATCGTTTAAATGTTCGCGCACCGCGGGGGCGAAAGCCATGGCTCGCGTGCGTCCGATGATGCCTAGCAAAGCGGCTGCCTGCGTGGGGTTCTGCCAGAGTTCATCGACGGCTCGCTGTGCCGAGGCTTTGCTTTTTGCGTCTTTGTTAACCGTGCTCGTGACGATGTTCACGAGCACAGTCTGACCCAGTGCACGTTTCCCGGGATCATTCTCCATGGCCATGCGGCGAAACTCGCCGGTCTTCTGTGCAAGCCGCGAGTCGCGGGTGAATTCTTCCCAGACTTGGGCGAGCGGGCCTGCCTGTTCTTTGACCGCGATAGTCGCGAAAGCGTCGAGGACCGCCGGCGTCTGTTTTTCGAGAAGCTTTTGCAAAGTACGGAAGGCGCGGGCGCGCAGATCGGGCTGTTCCTTGTCGGATTCCGCGATGTTGCTCAGAGCCGTGACCACATCTTGCGCTACGGGGGCTTTCGGTGAAACCAGCGCCTCCAGCACGGAAAGGCGGGAAGCCGTATCGGCGCCGGCCTTGGTCAGCATCAGGTCGGTGAGACCTTCAAACGTTACTTTAGTGCGCATCAACTGCGTGACGAGCAGCTTGGCGTCTTCACCTTGTGCGGCCTGCAGGGCTTCCTTGAGTGAGGCCTCGATCTTGTCGCTCGCCGCCCAGCGCATCGGCTTGTAAATCGGTCCACTCGTGTCGGGCCGCGTGCCCCACCACATTTTCGGATCGGTGTAGGGAGTTTCCTGGGTATCGAGACGGCTGAGGGCGTTCAGGATTCCGCGATGGAGTTCTCCGTTACTTGTTTTCAGCCGTGAGGCTAGGCCATCGACCACGGCTGGCTCATAAATCGCCTGGAGGACGCGCAGCGCGCCCGGCTGCACTTTGGCATCGGATGAATCCAGTGCGTGCAGGCACGCTTCGGACGCCTTGAGTTTCCGCAAAGTCTGCACCGCGATATGCGCGACTGTGTAGTCGTCATCGGCCGTGCGTGCCAGGAGCTGTTCGGCCACCTCGAGCTTTCCGATGCGGCCTAGCCCCGAGACCGCCTGAAGGCGTACCCGAGGATTGTGATCATCCAGAGCGGTGAGAAAAGGTTGCACTGGCACCTTCGGCGCAAAGCGCGGGTCATCCGCCAGCGCCTTGAGCGCGTATTCGCGGAGATCGTCGTTCTTAGCAAAATCCAGGAGCGCCGCATCAGCCTGCTGGCCGAGCAGAAGGCGCAGGGTAAACATCGCCGCAACCCGTGCGCCCAGATTTGTGTTACTTGTCGCGGTCTGCTTCAATCCTTCTTCCACCCCCGGCTTCGCGCCGCGCACGAGCAGCTCTCGCTGCGACGCCTGCCGCCACACGCCGCTGGCCAAGCCGATGCCCTGCACAAGCTGCGCTTCCGTGGCTTTCTTCAAATCCGGCACAGGCGTCGGTTTATTCCCTTTCGGATTCAGTTCGATGATATAACCAACATTCGGCCCATTGTAGGTAAACGTCGCGCCATCCCAGCTTGCGGCGTAGAGGTGATGCTGGCCATCGACATCGAGATCGGTGGCACGCGTCATTTTCATCAGTTGCTTGGTATCCGCTTTCCAGGTCGCTCCGGCCTGGGTGAGGGGATGCAGGTCGATTTCGCTGCGGCCCCACTCCACGCTGAAAAAGCCGTAGTTCCACGGCTTGGGCAGCGCCGGCTCGTCGATGAAAATCGAGCCGACCGGCGAACCGCCGCCGAAATCCACCATCGTTGGGATGATTTCATCAGAGAAATTGCGGAAGAGCGTGGGATAACCCATCTGCGCTCCAAACGGTGCGTGGCTGAGGCGGTCGTTCCAGTCGTCGCCATCGTTGGTGTTATCGCGAATGAAGAGCTCCACTTCCGGGCTGATGGCTACTGCGAGGATGTTGCGCGTTCCCCACACCACCTGCTCCAGGCCGGTGCCATCCGGGCGAATACGCACGATGCCGCCGCCGCGCATGGCGATGCTGTGGCCGTCTTTGCCCGTGGCCTTCACCGCGCCGTAGTCACCGCAGGCAATGTAAATCCAGCCGTCAATCCCGAGCCGGATGCCGTTGATGCTGTGATCGACCCCGCGAAACGACAAGTCAAAACCCAGTCCTTCGATCAGGTTTTCCTCCCGCGTGGACACTCCCGTATTGTTGTCGTCGTGGTAAGCCGTAAGGAAAGGCGGATGCATCACGTAAAGCGTGTGCGTGCTTTGATCCCAAGCGACTCCGCGCGGGCTCTCCATCGTGGCAAAAGTCACAAATTTGTCCGCCTTGCCGTCGCCATCCGTATCGATACACTTCACCACTTTGCCGCGGCCCGGCTTGGTATCGAGAGAGCCGTTGGCATCGCATCCCACAAAAAGCGTCCCATCGGGCGCAGCGCTGATGAAGATTGGATAAGCGATATCCGGCGGCGAGGCGAAGACCGTGGCGTCGAACTGGTCCGTCGGGTAAGTGATCTTTTTAAGGATCTGATCGGCGGTGAGCGGAGGGCCGTCCGCCGCGAAAAGAGTCGTGGAAATGGCGAGCGCCGCCAGAGGCAGGCGAAGGAATCGTAAGTGGATCATGCAGAAGTGGGCAGTGGGAACAAAAGTGGCGGAGGGGGGTAACTCTTAGCATCAATTTCCGGCAGGCAAGCACCAGAAGGGACATATCCCCCGAAAGGATGAGAGGCTCGGTACGGAAAAATTGGGCTTCTCGCGACGGCGCAAGGCGGCGATTCTCTGCCCGCCATGCCAGCGCTTTCGCCAGAAATGGAATACCGGCAGATTCGAGAGGAAGTCCGCGCCGAACACGCTCTGCTTTCCAATCGCCTGACCTGGTACGCCACTTCCCAATCATTTCTCGTGACCGCTTTCACCATTTCCCGGGCCAACGGTTTCACTTGGCACCCCTGGTATTCCACGCTGCTTTTGCCTTTGCTGGGCTTGTGCGTTTCGCTTCTCATCTTCCCTTCGATCATCGGCGCGTGTAAAACGATCCGGCTCTGGCATGGGAAGCAAAAGACGTTTTTCGAGCGAAATCCGGATTTTCGAGTGGCCTTCGATCTTCAGCGAGCGCCTTGGATTCAGTCACGCGGTCTGCTTTTTCCTCAGTTCATGCCGATCCTTTTCGGCATCTTTTGGGTAATTATTTTTGTGCGACGATAGCCGGAGTCTCGCGCCCTGGGAACGCCAATCTCCAGATTGGCGAGTTTCTGAAACGTGCGGGCCGGTTGTATAGTCTAACTAGTATGCGGTGCGCACGTGAATTGGGAGCGACGGCATTCCGTGACCTCCGTGTGAGTGGAATCCACTTTCATGCTAAGTTACGAATTCGCGCAGATGAAATGCGCTGGTACTGAGCCGGCGAAGAGAATTACTCACCTTGCAGCTTAATTCGTCCGGACGGCAGCGAAGTGCAGTCCCTGCCAGCTTGCGCGCTGCCAGTTCGCTCAGTTCACCTGCGGCAGAAGGATTCCCAGCAAATCGCTGATCTTCACGCGTTCCTGCTGCATGGAGTCGCGATGGCGTAAAGTAACGGTATCCGTGAGTTCGATCCCGCGTTCACCGAGGGTATCAAAATCGACGGTGACGCAGAATGGCGTACCGGCTTCGTCCTGGCGCCGGTAACGGCGGCCAATCGCGTCCTTCTCATCGTAGAAGACGCTCATGTGGCCCCGGAGCATGTCACGCACTTCGAGCGCCTTCTTGACTAACTCAGGTTTGTTTTTCAGCAGCGGGAAAACGCCGACTTTGATTGGCGCGATGCGCGGGCTGAAGCGCAACACTTCACGCACTTCCATGTTGCCTTTGGTGTCGGGCACTTCCTCTTCGTCGAAGGCAATGCAAACAAGCGCGAGCAGCAAACGATCGACACCGGCCGACGGCTCGATTACGTGCGGCACATAGTAGCCCTTGAGGAAACGATCGGCTTCTTCGTCGGCAAGCTTAGTCGCGCGATCCTGCGGGACATCCATTTTCAGGAGATATTTCAGGCGTGCTTCACGGTAGCTGGAACGCAGCGCCTGTTGCTTTTCCGGAGCTAGTTTTGTCAGCGCCGCGCGGAGCTCGTCATCGAATACCGTCTGCGCTTTGCCGGAGACGCGCTGGTGTTGGGACAGATCGAAATCGCTGCGAGCAGCGATTCCCTCGAGTTCCTGCTTGCCGAAGGGAAACTGGACGAGAATGTCCACACAGGCTCTCGCGTAGTGCGCAAGCTCGTCGGACTTTTGCCAGTATTCTTCCAGCGCGGTGCGCGGCAGGCCTATGGATTCGTACCAGGCCATGCGCTCTTCGACCCAGTATTTATGCCAGGCTTGCCAGCCCCAGTTAGGCTGAGGTTCACCGGGGTGCCCGGTGGCGGGCACCGTGGCGACTTCGCCCGAAACGGCCTCGATCGCTTCGTCGGGTTTGATGAAAAACTCGAGTTCCATTTGCTCGAATTCACGCGAGCGGAACGTGAAATTGCGCGGGGTAACTTCATTGCGAAAAGCCTTGCCGATCTGGCAGATGCCAAAGGGGACCTTTTGCCGTACCGTCGCGACTACGTTAGTAAACTGCGCAAAGATGGCTTGTGCAGTTTCAGGCCGAAGGTACGCAATGTCATTTTCGGTCGCAGTGGGACCCACGTAGGTTTTCAACATTAGGTTGAAAGGACGCGATTCACCGAGAAGCCCACCGGTCTCCGGATGGAAATCCGTCGTGTTCTCCACGGGCTCCGTCTTTTCACCGAGGAGCGTAATGGCATCGGCTTGCAGCGCGGAATTGCCCGCGGCGTAGTACTGGCGGGCGCGTTTGCGGATGCTATCGGGGTGCTCGCCCTTTTTTTGGAGAAGCACAATCGCGCGCTCCGTCTTCCAGGAAGCGGCGGAAGACTCGGCACCAGTAAAACGAAAGATCGTGCCTGACTCCGGCTCAACGTGATCGGTCCGGATGCGCTTATTCGAGACCGAGCACTCGCGCATCATATCGGCAAAGGTCTCGACGTGGCCGGAAGCCCGCCAGATCTCCGGGTGCATGATGATCGTCGCGTCCAGGCCGACGATATCGTCCCGCAGGCGGGTCATGCTTTTCCACCAGAGTTCTTTCACGTTGCGCTTTAGTTCGGAGCCGAGCGGACCGTAATCCCAGAAACCGTTGAACCCGCCGTAGATTTCGCTGGATTGAAAGACCACGCCGCGCCTTTTGCAAAGGCTTACGATCTTTTCCATGCGGGCGACACTTGGAGACGGCTGACTCATAGGAGCGGGGAAGATGGAAGGGGAGGGGAGGGGTCTCAAGTCGAAAGTCGGGTCAGCGGGCGTTTTCCCGAGGGGAGGTTCGGCAGAAACTCCCAACTCTCAACTCTCAGCTTTCAACATCCAACGGTTTCTAACGCCAACCCTCCCTTGGATCTGGTTCACGGCTTCGCTGTAAGCACCACCGAGCCGCTATCCGTTGATTCCAGAAATAGCCCGGCGCCTTCATGGTCGAGTTGTTGAACGACACCTTTGGCGGTGATCTTCTTTCCCGTTTGCGGATTTTTCACTACGACGGTGAAAGCGCCATTGCTCGCCGTGAATTTCAGGGAAAGGAGAGCGCCCGCAGGTGTTACTTTATTCTTGGTGGAAACGTTGACGTCGATGGCAAGCGGTGAGGCAAAAATGCCGCCGGCGAAGGTCAACGTGGCATTGCCACTGGGATCGAGATCGCCGAGTACTCGCGTGGTCTCCGGAGGATCGTTGAAATCTCGCGGCGTGTTTGGCGCGAAATAATAACCCGCGTCCAATGTGACCGTCGTGCTGAAACCTGCTGCGTATCGGGCGTCTTTTGCATGCGGAGGCTTGACCCAGTCAAGCGTGCCAGTGAATTGCCGGTCGGATTGGTAGGGAATCGTGGGAAGCCCGCCGATGCGTCCTTTGGGTTTTCCGTACACGGTCGCATAGATAGGGATCGCGCCATCCGCGCGCACGGCGGTGCCGACGGAAATGGGTGTGCCGTCGCCAAGCTTGCCGGTGATTTTTACGGTTCCCGTCCTTCCCAGCTTGGCAAAGCCATAGCCAATTCCTTGGGAAAATGCCGCGTTTCCGGTAGTATCAGGCTCCGGTTGCAGCAGCATCGTGTACCCACCGGGCCGGGGAGGAATAGCGAGCGAATTTTCGAGAACGCGCAATGTAAAATGGTAATCGGCACCGTCGACAGCAAGCAGGCCAGTGATGATCGGCACTTCGAATGCCGAATGATCCAGTGTGAGCGTCAGCGGGGTCGTTTTGGGACGCTTGATCTGGATCACTGCGTGTCCCGCCAAATAAAATCGTCCTCGGAAACTATATGTGGCATCTTGCAGTCGAAGCTGCCCGGAGAAACTGCCGCTCTTCGAAACGGAAATCCGGGTCAACCCAATGGCGGATTGCGAAGCATCAAGTAACACATCGGAGAACACACCGGCAAAGAAGCTCGAGGGCTCGATGCGGACGATGGCGGCCGCTTCTCCTCCACGGCCATCGCCGATCGCATAAATAAAGGAATCCTCACCGGCAAAGCTGAAAATTGGCGAGGGGGTATAGGTAAGCGTCCCATCGTGATTGTCGATGACGGACCCGAATTGGCCGTCCTGGATCGATGTGAAGACGAGCGGGTCATTATCCGGATCGCTATCATTGGCCAGCACCGATATCTTGAGCGGGACCGGCTTGGGTGGCATGAAGGCAATATCGTCTTCCGCAATGGGGGGATTGTCTCCGGTAGATGCAGGATCGAATCGGAAAATCACCCCAGCGCCTCCGCTGCCTCCATCTGCGACTCCGTAGAGTTTCTGATCATCGCCCAGCAGGAGGCGGAATCGAGGTGCGGTTCCGTCGGCCCCGTTGAAGTAGTGCATTGGCGTAAAAGCACCGCTCGTCGTGATTTTAAAAAGGACGCCCTGTCCGTGCGGTCCGCCCAGGGAAGCGCCGTAGAGGGCGCCATCCGGGCCGAATATCAAACCGCTGGTGGGCTGAAAACCGTCGCCGCCGGCATTAAATTGGTGGAGCAGGCTGAACTGTCCATCCGCGGACCATTTGAAGATGGTTCCTTGATTGGAGCCGCCACCGGCACTGGTGGTTCCGTAGATATTTCCTTGCGCGTCCCTCGCCACTGGCCCCGAAGACAAAGATGCCTGAATGGGATCAAAGCTGTGGAGCACGGTAACGCTTCCATCGCGCGCGATCCTAAATAGCGAACCAAAGGTGCCTCCATCAATTCCGGTAGCCGTACCCAGAAACGGACCGCTGTTGAGAGGTTCGAGAGGAAAAAGGGGGGAATCCATGCCGGCTTCCACCGAATTGCCGACGGCTTCGAAAAGCGTGGTGAGCGTTCCCGAGGTGGTTACTTTGAAAAAGATGCCTGTGTCCTGGGTGCCGCCCAATGAGGTTGTGCCATAGAGGAATCCATCATGGCCATCGACGAGCGCGGCTTCAGGCGCGGCTCCATCCGGCGCTCCCTGAAAAGCATAGATAACGGAATACGCGGATGCGGAGGTGAGCTGATATAACGTGCCCTGGCCGGCGCCGCCCTGGTCGGTGACACCATAATAATTGCCATCGTCTGCCTTTAGCAAATCAGACGATGGATGCTGCCCTCCGGTGCCGCCATCGAAACTATGCAAAACAGAAAATGTGCCCGCACTCGCCAGGCTGTAGATTTCCCCGGCAGCAAAGGCTCCGCCTGCGCCGGTGACTCCATAAATGGCGCCTCCCGATTCAATCAACGCGCTGTTGGGTGATTCCCCGAAGTTTTGTCCAAAAGAGTGAACCAATGTCAGCGCGCCCGCGACGGTGACTGTATAAACAGCGCCGTGGCTGCTATTTGCGCCGTTGGTGGCTAGTCCGTAAATGGTGTTGTTGGAAGCCAGCACGAGTCCACCGGTGAACGCGGAGCCTTCGCTGGCCGGCGCGTCGTGAAGTACCTGGAAATCTTTCGCGGTAGTAAGCCGGTAAATGCAGCCTGTACCGTTGGCCCCGCCTTCCGTAGTCGCGCCGAGAAAGACACCGGCTTGGATTTCCAGCAAGCGCGCCTCGGGAGTGCTGCCTGTGGCGGTATCAAAGTCGTGCAGCACAGAAAAATCGCCATTCGTAGTGATCCTGAAGGCTGCGCCGTGGCCATTGGCTCCGCCGGCAGAAGCGACGCCATACAATGCGTGGTCGCTTCCCTCGATAAGCAGTGCGTCCGGCTGGCTTCCATCTGATCCTGCGAATTCATGCAGCACCGTGAGACTGCCCGCCGGAGTCATTTGGAAGATGACTCCATTGTTACTTGATCCGCCAAATTTCGTCACGCCATAAAACATTCCATCGCTGCCCAGCAGGAGCCCGGTGTCCGGCTCGCCTCCCTCGGGATTGGCGAAACCGTGCAGGAGGGTGGCTTGTCCCGAGGTAGTTACTTTAAACACCGTTCCGCCCCCGTTCGGGCCTTCAAAGGAGGCCGTGGCGTAGAGCGCGCCGTCTGCGCCCTGCGCCAGCTTGCACTTCGGTGAAACGCCGAGGTTTTCCGTGCATTCGAAAATGACCGAGTAATCACCGCTCGGCGTGATCTTATAAACCACGCCGAGATCATTGGCGCCTCCCGCGGAAGTGATTCCATAAAAATTGCCATCGTTCGCCAGGGTCAAGCCGGCGAAAGGCGTAGCGCCATGAGCTCCGTCGAAATGATGCAAGACCGTGTGGCCGCCGCTGGGACTGATGGAAAAAATCGTGCCGTCTCCTGGTTCCCCCAGATCATCCGCGCGATCAAATTTTCCGCCGACACGAGTCACCCCATACAGAGTGCCATCGGTCCCCTCAACGAGTTCGCCGACGGGTTGAGCGCCTTCAAACTCGAAAGAGTAAAGCGTCTCAAACGGCTGTGCCTGGGCGCCGCAACTAAAAGCAATTAAAATGAAGGCCAGCGCTGCTGGCAGCAAGAGTGCATGGTTACGATCCATTCGCGCTCTCATTCACTCTCACTTCGACTCCCTCCACAAGTGAATCTGGCGGATTAATCACCACGCGATCGGCCTGCTTGATTCCATCGAGAATCTCAATCGCTGCGCCAAAGTCGCGTCCGAGCGAAACGTGCTTCAGATTGACATGGGTGGCGTTGAGAACTGCCACGACCGGTCCGTCCGGGCGAAAGAGCAGCGTATTGGAAGGAAGCGTCATGCTGGCATCGGCCGTGGCGTCGGTGAGCCGCACTTGCGCATAGCTTCCGGAGAACAATTCGCCCTTGGAATTATCCACTTCGAGTTCCGTTAACAAAGTGCGCGATGCTGCGTCGATGGCGCCGGCGGTGCGGACGACGTTCGCGGTGAACTTGCGTCCCGGCATTTCAGGAAGGAGCAGTTCCGCGGATTGGTTGTTCGTTACGGACCGCGCATAGTTTTGCGGCACGCGTACGAAAAGGCGCAGCTTATCGGTTTGGGCGACGCGGAAAAGTTCCTGCCCGCTGCCCGCGTTCACTAGCTGGCCGATATCGACGCTGCGTGCGGTGACCGTGCCTGAAAAAGGTGCGACGATTTTTGCAAAGCTCACCATTTCTTCGAGGCGCTGGACATTGGCGTGAGCGCTCTCCACGGCCGTCGCTGCGACGTTGGCGTCGGCTTGTTTCTCATCCGCTTCCTGATAGCTGACGGTTTTGCCGTGCAGCATTTGAGCCCAGCGCTTGGCAGTGGTGTCCGCCAGATCGCGTGAAGCTTCCGTATGTTTCAAGTCAGCGCGCGCTTGCGAAAGCTGCTGGTCTATTTCCGGGATCTCCAGTTCCGCCATGAGCTGGCCGGGTTCCACTTTCGAACCGATATCGACATGCCACTTGCGCACATAGCCGGTGGCGCGCGCGTGAATAGGGGCTTCCGTGAGCGCCTTCAGTTCGCCATTGAGCAGCAGAGGAGGCGGTGCTTTGGCAGGCGAAGGCGAGACAAGAATCACGGTGGGTACGGACAAGTCACGCGTCTGCGCGGCGACGGCGGCGCGTTTGCGGAGCCGGGGCGCCAGTCCGACGATCAAGCCGATGACGAGGAAAATCATCACCCAGCGAATTAGCCGTCCGAATTGAGGTTTGCGCTTCGTACTCGAAGGCGAAACGGCGCGATGACTGCGCAGCATGGGGCGCTCTGGGATCATGGGCTCTTCCAGGAGGCAGGCGCCGTTTCGCGAAGGCTGGGTAAAGTGTTGAGGATCAGAGATCATAGGTTAGATGCGCGTTTCCGCAAAGAGCTCTGGGGAGAGTTCTGCCGCTGTCACCCAAATAACGAAAGGAACCCGAAATCCTTTGCCGAAATACGGAGAGACCGCGCGTCACGCCGCATTCCAGTTTCTGGTTTCGGGTTCCTTTCATCATTTGGGTTTTGGGTTTTTGCTATTCGGTTAGAGAGCTTCGGCCAGCTCAGGTTCCAAATCTTCTTCAGTTACTTGTTCGAGAAGCGGCTCGGCTTTGCTGCGGTGCAGCAGGCTGAACACGGTCGGGACAAAGAAAAGCGTCGCCACTGTGGCGAGTAGGAGGCCGCCGATCACGGCTCGGGCCAGCGGAGCATTTTGCTCGCCGCCTTCGCCGAGACCAAGGCTCATCGGCAGCATCCCGATGATCATGGCCAGAGCCGTCATGATCACGGCACGCAGACGAGTGGTGCCTGCTTCGAGCGCGGCAGCCATCGGTGCGAGACCGGAATGCATAGCATCGCGGGCAAAGCTGACGACGAGGATGGAATTTGCCGTGGCCACACCGAGGCTCATGATCGCTCCCATCAACGCCGGCACACTGAGGGTCGTCTGGCTGAGAAAAAGTCCCCACACCACACCGGCCAGAGCACCAGGCAGCGCCGTGATGATAATGAACGGATCCAGCCAGCTCTGAAAGTTAACTACCAGCAGCAAATAAATCAGGACGATGGCGCCGAGGAGACCCACTCCCAAGCCGATGAAACTTGCTTTCATGGTTTCCACCTGGCCGCGCAGCATGATGAAAGATCCGCGAGGCAAGTCCTTCTTGGCTTGTTCGATGAGCGGCTCGATATCGTGCAGAACGCTGCCGAGATCTCGTCCGGAGACGCCGCCGAAAACATCGATCACGGGCAGCACGTTAAAGTGAGAGACCACTGTGGGACCTTGATTGCGCTGGATGCTCGCGAGGTTGGCCAGCACCTGTCCATCTCCGCGACCGGCGTTACTTGCACTGATCGGGATGCCTTCCAGCGCACTCAGAGAGTTCATCGCGTTCTCGGGCGCGCGGGCATTCACTAGATACTGGATTCCGTTCTTGGGATTGAGCCAATAGAGCGGCTGAACCTGGCCGCTGCCGCTCAGGCTGAGCAAAATGGAATTGGCCACATCGCGCTCGCTAAGCCCCATTTCCGCGGCCTTGTCGCGATCCACTGCGACCTGGAGCCGGGGTTGATCAGCCGGCTGCTGCACGCGCACATCCACCGCTCCGCTCACGTGCCGGATTTTTTCCGCAAGGCGCCCGGCGACGGCGCGATTCGTGGCCTGATCACGGCCATATACCTGTATATCGTACGGCGCGGGCAGGCCGAAATTCAGGGTCTGGCTCACGATATCTGCCGGCAGGAAATAGAAGAGCATCCCCGGAAACTCGTGGTTCAATTGGGTCCGCAATTGCTGGACATATTCGTCCGTGGGTGCGTGCCCGGCATTCAAGGAAACAAGAATATCCGCGTCACCCGTGCCGATCAGGCCGTTGTTCGAATAGGAAAGGCTGATGCCGGAATTGGGAATGCCGATGTTATCAAGGATTCCTCCAAGCTCGGCCGGAGGAATGCTGCGGCGGATGGATTGCTCGACTTCATCGACGAGACGCGCGGTCTGCTCCACGCGGGTGCCACTCCGGGCGCGAACATGCAGGCGAAATTGGCCGGCATCCACCGAGGGAAAGAAATCCTGTCCGAGAAACGAAACAAGTAACAATGACGCCCCGCACAGTGAGATAAAGATC
>FTBB01000059.1_pt1 | contig 23961 bp, 20 predicted proteins | sample 1639251 | NCBI WGS metagenome assembly FTBB01 (sample SAMEA3914864, study PRJEB12502) | metagenome | biome: forest; material: soil | place: USA | collected 2012-03-12 | depth 0.3 m | reverse complement strand
GGGTAGCTCAGTGGTAGAGCAGGGGACTCATAAGCCCTTGGTCGGGAGTTCAATTCTCCCCCCTGGCACCAATGTCTTTGACGGCCCTCAGATTCTCTCTGGTTTGCAATGGCGGCGCGGATGGCAATACTTCCTGCACTGCGATCTCCCACCATGACTCGTCTTCTTCTTGTTCTCGGATTTTTAGCTGTTCTCGTAGGCAATGCCGCCGCGACGGCTTCGCTCCCGCTTGATACCGTCTTCAAAGGCCGCTCGCGCTTTGATCAGCTCGTCTCCCAGGCCGATCAATGGAAGGGGCTGCCGCTGGGTGAACGCGTCGCCGCGGTGGGGCGGGCGCTTTGCGGGACGCCGTACAAGAGCTTCACGCTGGAGATCGACGACCATGTGGAAGCGCCGTCGGTCAATTTCACTGGTTTGGATTGCTGGACCTTTTTTGAGACATCGCTGGCTTTTGCGCGGATGCTCGATGAGCCGCGCGAGAAATGGACGCCGGAAACCTTGCTTCACTATATTGAGGTCGATCGCTATCGCGGTGGCGAATGCACCGGCAGCTATCTCTCTCGTCTGCACTATCTCGAAGAATGGCTGCACGATAACAATCGGCGCGGCATGATCGAAGATCTCACGCGCAAGCTCGGCGGGGTGCCGGTGGATCAGTCGGCCGATGAAATGACCATTCATTGGCGTTCCTATCGTTATATGAAGAATAACCCGGATTTGCGCGAGGGAATCCACCAAATGGAAGACCGTGTCGCCAGCATGGGGCTTTACCACATTCCCAAAGAGCGGGTCAGTTCCATTGAATCCAAGCTGAATACGGGCGATATCATCGGAATCACAACCCACGATGGGGCGCGCATCGGCACATCGCATGTCGGAATCGCCGTGCGCATGCCCGATGGCATCCATTTCATGCACGCCTCTGCGCCGCATAACTATGGAAAAGTAGTTCTGGATTCGCGGCTGACCACTTATCTTCAGCGTTACAAGAGTGACGCGGGAATTCTCGTGGGGCGGCCGTTGAAGTAACAGCGCCGTGGGACTGAACTGCAGATATTTGCAGAGTGTCCATAAATGCATAGTTTTAGGGGACTATGCGCTATCTTGTAAAAGCGAAGGTGAAGGAGGGGAAAGGGCAGGCCCTGTTCGCGGCGATTGAGTCGGGTGATTTGGGCCGAGGCTCGATTGCAGGTGATGAATACCAGCACGACATGAAACACGCCCGCATCGACGAGCACGGCGTCGCGAAGTGGGTGGAGACTTGCTTCTGCACTGTGCCGCTCGAGGAAGAGCGGCCCTATTGGGAAAACTATTTTGAGCTCACCTCGGTGCGCGATGCGCACTCTCGCCGGAATTGCCGGCATGAAAATGGCACAGAGCCGTGGGCGTGCTGCGAATGCGATTGCACGCGCAAGCTCGAGGAAAAGTTGAGTGCAGAAGGACTGCCTTTTCTCGCAGAGTTGGCGAAGTCTTGCGCTCGCGGTACGAAGTAACGAGTGGGAGCGATAAAAGAGTTGGTTGAAGCGGCTCGCTTCGCCAAAGTCTGTTGCATGCCAGTCGATCCCGAGCAACTAGCTGCGCTTCGCCAGGAGTATTCTCTCACTCCTTTGCGGCGCGCGAATCTGGACCCCGACCCGATCGTCCAATTTCAAAAATGGTTTGCCGACGCTCTGACGCATCAAGTGCCGGAGCCCAATGCGATGACTTTGGCAACCGTGGATAGCGAGAACCGGCCATGGACGCGCACCGTGCTGCTGAAAGGGTGCGAAGAGCGAGGCTTCACCTTTTATACGAACTACGATGGAGCAAAGGGCCGCCAACTCGCGGCGAATCCCCACGCCTCGCTGACATTTTGGTGGGCGGCGTTGCAGCGGCAGGTAAATATCACCGGCACGGTGACGAAAACCTCGCGGGAAGACAGCGAGCGTTACTTTATCACGCGCCCGGTGAATAGCCGGCTTGGGGCGTGGGCCTCGCGCCAGAGCGAGGTCATTGCCGATCGGGGGCAACTGGAACGCCAGTTTGCCGAGGCAAGAGAGAGGTTTGGCGAAGTGGATATCCCGCTTCCACCGAATTGGGGCGGGTATTGTTTAAAGCCGGATACCATTGAGTTTTGGCAGGGCCAGCAGAGCCGTCTGCACGACCGGCTGCGCTATGTGCGGGGAGGGGATGGCGGGTGGGTGGTGGAGCGGTTCTCTCCGTAGGGCAGGCGGCAGGCTCTTAATCTTAATCTTAATCGTAATCGTCGCGCGGAGCGCGAACCGGCAAGGCGGCAGTTCAGCAAATCCGTTTACGATAAGGATTACGATTAGGAATCTGAGCGCCGGGTGATGTGTCGCGATTGGTTACTTGTTCACCAAAACCTCCACCGCCCCGAAGCTCCGCACCTGCTTCCCGCTCGCCGCCTCAAACACCCGCACCTTCCCATCCTCTCCTCCCGTCGCCATCAATTTCCCCTCCGGATCAAATGTGATCCCAAACACTGCGCCTTCACCTTTCATTACCGCAACGCGTTTCCCATCGGCCACCTTAAACACTCGGGCTTCCCCCGATTCCGCTCCAGCGGCAATCAGCGATCCATCGGGGCTGAAGGCCAGACTATGAATTGGCCCCGGTAATTTTTCGAATTCCCGCACAAAGCTATTCTCCTTGTCATCGCCCTCCGCGAGGCGGCCCCCGCGCGGCTCCATTTTAAAAAGACGCAGGGCGCCTCCATCACCTCCGGCAACGACCAAATCTTCTTTCGGACTCCGCGCGACACAGAAAAGCGGCTCGCGCGGACGGCTCACGTCGTCGATTAGCCGTCCGCTCTCGATGTCGATGAGCTTCAGTGCCTTGTCGCGGCTGGCTGTCACGAGTCGTTTTCCATCCGTGCTGAAAACCGTGCCAAAGACCCAGTCGATATGGTTGTCGCACTTCATGATTTCCTTGCCATCTGCCACGGAGAAAACGCGCACGGTTTTGTCCGCACAGCCGGCGGCGATGCGCGATCCGTCGGACGAAAGCGAGACGCCGTAAAGCGTGTCATTTGTCGCCTTGATCGAGCGCATGAGTTTCTGGTCTGGCAGATTCCAAATCTGAATCTCGCCATACTCCGAGGGAGCGCCACCTCCCGCGACAAGTAACTTGCCGTCCGAAGAAAATGCCAGCGATTCAATCCGTGGAGAATCACCCAGCAGGCGGCCCATAGTCTGCGATCCGTCCGCGCTGCGGAGCAGGATTTCGTGAAACCCTGAAATTGCGATGATATCGCCTGCAGGCGACCAGGCAATCGCCGAGATCGAGGGTAGAGCGTGATAAACAGGCGGAGCACTTAGACGATGAATGTCCCCTTCCGCAGGCGTATCATCCTTCGCACCTTGCGTAATCCAGCGTTCGATGATCGCGACTTCCTCTTTGCTCAGCGGGTCTCCCTCGTCGGGCATGGTGGGCTCATCTCCGCTGATTTCATCGATCAGCCGGCTTTGCTCGGGATTGCCCAGCTTGAAAATCGCTCCGTGTTTGCCGCCTTTGTTGATCGCGGCAAAGCTCGTGAGGTCCAACTGGCCTTTTTCCTTGCCAGGCCGATGGCAGCCGTTGCAATTCTGGCGCAAGATCGGGCGCACTTCGTGAAAGTAACTCACCGGCTTTTCTTCCGCCACGGCCTGTAAGCCGAGGCTGAACCAAAGTAGCCAGTGAACAGCCGGCGTTTTCATTTCACCTCCAATTCGTAAACATGCCACAAGCCTCCGCGGTCATGTGCATCCTGCAAACAGACGTAATAGGAGCCATCGGCGGGAGGTGTGAAATTTAATTCCGGATCGCGGGAGCCGTTGGCATCGTCGCAGACGGCCAGGATGTTTCCGCGGGAATCAAGTAACGTGAGAACTCCATCCAGCAGGGAGCCGAGCGTCGCCGCATGAACGGCGATACGCAGGCACTGCTTCGCTTGTCCCGTGATTTTGAAAACATCCACATCTTTGTCGGCCTTGATTGAGCCGCGCAGGATTTTGCCCGCTTCAAGAGGTTGAGCGGTTCGAAGGCCGTCGTTGGGCTCTTTTTCTTCCAGGATGTCGGAGGCGTTCAGGACACGGATTTCGTGTTCTGAGGTTTCTCCCTCGGGTGTGACAACCTTGAAGTGCACCGACCCCACGGGCAACTCTGCCGGTACGGTCAAGGCGACCTCGATTTGAGTGTCGCCGATCTCCTTCGCTTCCAAGCCGTTCGGAAGATCCGCTTTCTTCTTCTCTTTGATTTGCGCTGCGAAGGTCGTCAGCGTTCCCGAAAATCGAACATCGGTCGCTGTGTCTAGCTGCAATCCGCGGACGTGCAATGTGGTATTGACTCCCGGCGTGAGTTCAAGCGGAGCGATGGCTATGATGACCGGCGTGAGTTGTGATTTCTTATCTTCCGAATGGGCGAAACCGGCGAGCGATAAGAGAAGAAGGCACGCCAAAAATAGTGATCCCCATTTGGAAAACCTGCGGACCAGGATGCTTCGCGAGGCAGGCTGGAAGCCCGCCATCCCTTTTGTGATGGGCGAACGCGATCCGTTCACTAGGCAAAGAGCTCCTTTACGGGTGCGCCTTCACTAAGAATGGAGACAGGCCGGCCTTCCGGTGTGCGAAGTTCCTTGCTCGGATCGATGCCTAGCGATTCGTACACCGTCCAGCAAACGTCCGCGGGGCGCACGGGGCGATCCGTGACGAATGCGCCGTTCTTATCCGTCGCGCCGATGACGCGTCCGCCCTGCACACCAGCTCCGGCGAAAATGAGTGAGCCGGCGCGGCCCCAGTGATCGCGACCCGCGTCTTTGTTAATCTTCGGCGTGCGCCCGAATTCTCCAAAGGCCACGAGCAGGGTGTCTTTCAGTAGGCCGCGTTGATCGAGATCACGGACGAGCATGGAGAAGCCCGTGTCGAAATCCGGCGTTTTCTTTTCCAGGCCCTCGAAAATCTTTTTGTGATGATCCCACCCGCCGTTGTTCACCGTCACAAAGCGAACGCCAGCCTCGACGAGCCGGCGTGCCATGAGGCAGCTCTGGCCGAATTCCGTGCGTCCGTAGGCATCCCGCGTTTTTGCGTCTTCCTTGTTAATATCGAAGGCGGCCTGGGCTTCGGGCGAGAGCACCATTTGCGCAGCTTTTTGGCCAAACTCATCATAGGTCGCGATCTGATCGTTGCCTTGAATATGGCCGGCCAGTGAATCCACGGCTTCAAGTAACGTCTTGCGGCGTTCCAGCGTCTGTGGCGTCACCCCTGGTGGTTGCGCGAGGTCGCGCACGCGGAAATTCGGATCGTTCGGATCACCGCACTTGAAAGACTCGTAGCGCCCGCCCAGCCACGCGCTCTTGCCCAGTTCCCAGCTAAAGGAAGGGTTCTTGGGCACGGCGACATAGGGAGGCACCAGACCGGAAAATCCGGTTTCATGGGCGACGACGGCGCCCATGGCGGGATAATCGCCGAACGGTGATCCGAAACGCCCGCAGAGCACCCAGTTTGTGGCAGTTTCGTGATGGTCGTTTTCGTGTGTGCCTGAGCGGATCAGGGCCACCTTGTCCATCACCTGCGCTGTTTTCGGGAGGAGCTCTGTTACCTGGAGCCCGGTGACGCTCGTCGGAATCGATTTGTATTTGCCGCGAATTTCCTCAACGGCATCCGGTTTTGGATCAAAGGTGTCGTGATGCGAAATGCCGCCGCCGAGGTAGACGAGGATCACCGATTTTGCGCGGGCATTGTTGGACGCCTCTGCAGCGATGCTTTTGTTGGCTAGCAAGTGGGCCAGCGAAAGACCGAAAGGGGCGAGCGCACCGACGCGCAGAAAATCGCGGCGGGAAACGCCGCTGCAAAGGCGGGAGCGGTGAGTGGAGAGAGAGAAATCAAGCATGGTGAGATTGATGGGTGGGCGCGGAATTTAGGGAAAAGCCCGAAACCAGAATGACGAATGACGAAGGAAGTCCGAAATTCGAAACCCGAAGAGGGCGATTCGTCACGCTCTGTGCCGTTCGGGGTTCGTGCTTCGGGATTGTTTCGCCATTCGTCATTCGGATTTCAGGCTTCCTAATGGTTAAACGTGAATTCCTTCGAATTGAGCAGCGCCCAGAAGAGATCCTGGAAAACAGCCTCCCGCTTGTCGCTTTCAAGCGCCTTTTGCGTCGCGGCCCTTTCGCCATCCGACGGCGCCCGGGAAATCGCTGCCTCAAAGAGCATGTTTGTTACTTTAGTGTTGTCCGCATCTTTGAGCAGTTCCGCCAGACGTCCGTTGCCATCCTGGATCTGCCGCTGCATATCATCGCCATTGTGCAGATGGAGCAACTGCGGAAGCGTTACTTCTCCTTTGCGTTCGCAAGCGCACGCTGTGACGCGTTCCGAGCGGCCAAAGAGCGTCAGGAAATAGGAATTTTCTGCCGGATCGGGTAACTGCACGGCGCGGATGCCTTGCGGGTAGCCGGGATACTCGCCGGGTGTGTTCGTCGCTTCCGCGATGGCGTCGGCCAGCACTTCGGCGGGGAGGCGGCGCGCATAGTAGTGCGAGTAGAACTTGGCGTCCTTTTCATTGCCAGCCTCAGTTTGCGAGGAGAGCTGATAGACGCGTGAATTAAGAATCAAACGCATCACGTGCTTAAGGTCGTAGTGGTGCGCGACAAATTCGCGGTTTAGCAAATCCCACAAGTCACTGTTCGTTGGCGGATTGCTGGCGCGGAGATCGTCTACCGGTTCGACGAGACCCACGCTAAAGAAATGCTTCCAAAGGCGGTTCACCATCGCGCCGGAAAAGAGATCGCTTTTGAGCATCCAATCCACGAGTTGCGGGCGCGGATCGCTGCCCGGCTCCGCATTGGAGGGGATGCGGTCCAGCGCTTGCGGCGCCATTTGCTGGCCAGTGCGAGGTTGATTCACGGTTGGCGGGCGCGTGTGGATTGAAGTTACTTGTTTTCGCGCTTCATCGACTTTCTTTTGCCGCTCGTTCACGGTTTTCTTCGCCTCTTCGCCACCAGGCTCTTCGCCATAGGATGCGGCGAGCGTCTTGGCCTCTTCCAATTTAGCCGCCTCATCATCCAGGCGTTTTTGCGCTTCGGCTTCCTCTTTGCTAACCATGGTCAAAGCGCTTGGCCCCGTCTCCGGCTTCTGGCGCTGCATCGACACCTTTGCGAAAAAGGCGGCGAAATGGTAAAAGTCATCCTGGGTGAATTTTTCCAGCGGATGGTTATGGCATCGCGCACAGCCGATGCGCGTTCCCAGAAAGGCCTGTGCTGCTGCGTCCGGCAATTCAGATTCCTCAACGTGCGTCTTCTCCCCGATCAGCGTGACAAAGTAACCGACTTCCGGGTGCGATACGGTATCTCCGTTGGCAAGTAACACCGTTCGCGCGATTTCACTCCAGGGCCGATTGGCTGCAAGCTGATCGTGCAGCCAGGCGTGAAACGCGCGCACACCCTTGATTCCGCGCACATCGTGGTCGCGCTCCTTACGATTCTGCAGCAAATCCGCGAATTGGAGGGTCCAATAATCCACCCATTCCGGCCGTTCCAGCAAAGCATCCACAAACCGAGCCCGCTTGTCCGGGCGAGTGTCCGCCGCAAAGGCCTCGACTTCTTCCGGCGAAGGCAGCGTGCCAATGGCATCGAGGGAAGCGCGGCGGATAAACGTCTGATCGTCGCATGCGGGAGACGGCGGGATATGCAGGGCTTGCAGCTTTTTGAAAACTGCATCGTCGATCGCATCCTGGCGGGCGGAGAATTCACTGTCTGCCACTTGGGCAGGATACGGCATGGTCAGGCGCATCACCGAGACGAGGCCTTGAAAATGCACTCGCACGCCGGCTTCGCCCGGGCGCAGTGCTTTCACCAGGCCGTCGGGTTTCACTGCCACGGTTGTTTCATCATTGGAAAAGAACTGAGCCAGCCAAGTAACATCGCGCACCCGGCCATCCGCATAGTGCGCGCGCACGAGCATTTGTTGCGTTTCTCCAGGACGCATCTCGCGGTCGCCGGGTAAAAGCTCAAGGCTGGCGGCGTTTGATTCCTCGGTGATTGGCCCGGGAGCGCGCGCCGCGACCCAATCCACCAGCGTTTTCCACGAGCGTGATCCCGCCTTGAATCGCGTGCCACCCTCGTGTGCCACGCCACCCGCGGGTTTGCTCACGAGCAGACTCTCTTCCGGAAATGCTTCGTTGATGCGGCGTCCGTTTACTTCCTTCGTGATCCAGTCGTAATCCCATTCCGGCGCGTAGCCGCGCAGCGAAAGACGAAATCCATTTTGGCCGGCGAGCTTGCCGTGGCAGGCGCCGTTGTTGCAGCCGGCTTTGGTGAGAATCGGCAGGACGTCTTGTTTGAAGGAAGGAGGCGGAACGCGGCCGGAACCCGCCACGGCTACCGGCACAGACGCGTGAAGCTGTTCGTATTGAATATCAATCGCCGTTTGCCCATCCGCCAGCGCTTGGCAATGCCCGGTGCCGTCGATGGTTAACCATGGACCTGCACCGCTCGAATAGGACGCTTTTCGGGTTACATCGGTCCGGTGGCCATTCGCATCCACCAGGGTGACGATCAATCCATGATCGAGATCGGGCCCACGCAAATCCAGCCGATCCGGCTGAACGGTAAGACGCGCCTCACCCGCTAGTCCCTTTGTCGGAAAAGCGAGGATCAATGCTGCACCCGTCGCGAGCAGCGTGCGAAACACAATTGTAGAGAGTGCACGGAAAGGCAGCATTGGGGTTTGAGATGTTAATCCTTCTGCCCGGATCTTTCTTGGACGGCAGTGGGCCAATCGCCCTGTACCCCGGTACAGGGCGAGCGCTGGCTCGTGGAAGGCGGCAGGTGCGATGGAGAATGTTATATGTTCCTCGCTACGGGCTGGATGCGTTCTGCGGTTAAGTTTTGAAGCGGGCGCCGTAAGGGAAGGGGTTCAAAGTCGTGGGGTTGGAGGAGCGGCGGGGGAGCACTTGCGTCAGGGAAAGTGGATTCTGGATAGCAGGTGGTGTATGCTTTGCCTGCCTGTTCGCCACGCCGTGGCACCGACTGCTTCCCACGCGCACGCCTTTTGCTATGCACGAGCCACCCGACATGCCCACCCCAAACCAACCCCCGCCGGGTCGGACCGGGCGCCTCCGTGGCGAACCGGCCGACGCTGCCCTATTTTCTTCCACCGTGCTGGTGAAGGGGAATGCCGATCGCGAGGAGTACGAGCGCACCAAAGATCAGATGCAGGAAGAAGGCGCGGTGCTGGAACATTGCCCGAAGTGTAATGCCCTGCTGGATGTCTCAGGCTGCACTCCTCTCACGGAGACGACCTGCCCGAGCTGCTCTGCCCTCATCAAAGTCCTCAAGGAATTTCACCATTTCTCGCTGCTTAGCATTCTCGGGCAGGGTGGGGCGGGGACGGTGTACCGCGCGTTTGATCAAACCCTGGAGCGCGACGTAGCGCTCAAGCTTTTGCGCAATGACCACATCTTCGATTCGACCTATATCGAAGGCTTGGAACGGGAAGCCCTGGTCATGGCCTCGATCAGCCATTCTCACGTGGTGAAAGTCTATTCCACGGGATGCAAAAACGGCTTTTACTATATTGCCATGGAGCCCGTCACGGGAGGTTCGCTGGCGCAGCACATTGAGCGTCAGGGGCGGCTTCTGGAGGCTACAGTGCTTTCCGTCGGCCTACAGCTTGCGGAAGGGTTGCAAGCCGCCTACGAGCGCGGGCTGCTTCATCGCGATGTGAAGCCTGGCAACGTGCTTTTTTCCAACGCGGAAATGATCAAAGTTTCGGATTTCGGCCTGGCGCTACCGTTGGAGCGTGTGACCTCGGATGAGACCGCCGACATCTGGGGTACTCCTGACTATATTGCGCCGGAGAAGCTTTTGCGGCGGGGGGAAGATGTGCGCAGCGATATTTATAGTTTTGGCTGCACTTTGTTTCATTGTCTGGCCGGCGTGCCTCCGCTGAACAGCACGACGGTGACCTCCGTTTTGGAAAGCCGCAAAGCCGTTCCTGCGCCGAACATCCAGGCACTCGCGCCGGAAGTTTCCGGACCGACAGCGGCTATCATCAAGCGATGCCTCGAAATAGATCCCGCAAAGCGTTATTCGAGCTACCATGCATTGATCGAGCAATTGCGGACTGCACAGGGAAGTGAGCCTCGGGCGAAAGCCTCCCCAGCCCCATCGAAACCCGCTGCGAACACCGGCTCAGCAAAGCCCAGCCTGGTGATGTGGGGCATCATGTTCGCGTTACTTGTGCTGGTTTCGACTATGGCTGCCTTGATCCTGCATCACGAAGACAAGGGCCAAAGCGCCGGGCCTGCGGGTGGACAGGTTGCACCGCCGCCTGCGGCTGTGGAGAAATACCACGTTTTAAATCTGCGCAATATTTTCGACGCCGATTCCCGTCGCGGCTTGTTTCAAACCACCGACAATAACAGTGATACCATCAAATTTAAGCAATTTGGCGTAGTGAAATTGGGCGATGTGCCATTCGATGTCGTCGATCCGGATACCAACGGCAATAACCTGATCGTGTTGAAGGGTGGCACCGGCCACGCCCAAACTTATCCTCAACGCATCGAGATTCCGGCCGAGCATGTGCATGCGACCGTGCTGCATTTCCTCGGAGGGGTGGGTGGCTGGGCATATCCCTGCTGCGGCGACAGCGATAAGGGTGAAGGCCTCCCCGCGGCAAAAATCACCGTGGTGTACGACGATGGCTCGACCGAAGCACTCATCCTGCAAAACGGAGTCGAGATTGCCGATTACTTTCACCAAACCGAAGTGCCCGGTTCGCAACATACCGACCTCGTCGATGAACACCAGATACGCGTATTTCAAAAACCATTGGCCAGAGGAGGTGGCATCGAAAAGCTGGTGCTCGAAAGCTTTGATAACAGGGTCGCTCCTCTTTTCGCGGCGATCACGGTGGAGCAGGATCTTTCCGCTGCGGCGCCCACTCCGGGCGGGAGAGCCTCGGCTTCGAACTCATCGAATAGCTCTGAATACCGGATGCTGGATATGAGAATGGCCTATACGGTTGATACGCGCCGGGGCGTTTTTCTGCCGACCGATCCTACGGATACGCTGGCCTTTGCACGATTTGGGGAGGTCGTGGCCAATGGCATTCCTTTTGAATTGGTGGACCCTGTCAAAAGCCCGACCGGCTTCAACCTCACGCTTCTGAGGGGAGGAATGTTAACTACCCTCCCCAAGAGCGTCACCGTGCCAGTTCCGTCCCTGGCTATTCGCCGGATCCATATCCTTGGTGGAATTGCCGGATGGGCCTGGGGTACAGCCAATCCCAGGGCGCCTGTGAATGAACCGCTCGTGAAATTCACGGTAGTGCACGCCGGCGGAATAAGTGAGGAATTCACGTTTAGAAACGGCGTGGAATTCTGTAACCACAAGACCGGCGTGGATGTGCCGGGTTCGACGCAAGTCCAGGGCTTGATCACCAACGGTCATCAAGTGCGAACCTTTTCCGTTCAAGTGGCCCAAACGAGCCCTGTGGAAAAACTACTCATCGAGTCGCTTCATCCCGAAATAGCTCCCGCATTCGTTGCTTTGACTGCGGAACTCGCCCGGTGATCGCGAATCCGGAGATGACCGCTAGGTCCGCGTTTCCGCGGCGCGCTTTACTTCCAGCTTGCGATAGAGCGTGGCCATGGAGATGCCCAGCATCTTCGCGGCTTTTTCGCGCGAAGCGGCGTTGAACTTGATTGTTTCCTCGATGTAGCGCCGTTCCTGTTCGCGGATGTATTCGTCGAGGGTCTGGCCCACGGGCAGCGAACCGCTCGATTCCACCGGCGGCGCGCTGGCCTGGCGGATGACTTGTGGCGGCAGATCCTGCACGCGCACCATTCCCTCGTCACACAAGGCGCAGGCGCGCTCGATGGCGTTTTCCAGTTCGCGCACATTTCCCGGCCAGCGATAGCTTTGCAGCACTTCGAGCGCTTTGGGATCAACCTTCTTCGGTTCCGTTGCGGTCTGCGCTGCATTCTTCGCCAGGAAATGTTGAACAAGTAACGGAATGTCGTCGAGCCGCTCGCGTAAGGCCGGCATTTCAATCGGGATTACCGCCAGGCGATAGTAAAGGTCTTCGCGAAAGTTGCCGGTCTTGATCTTGTCGTGGAGCGATTCGTTGGTCGCGGCCAGGACGCGCACGTTGATGGGCAGGCTCTTCGTTTCACCTACCCGGCGGATCTGGCGTTCCTGCAAAACGCGCAAAAGCTTCGTTTGCAGTGAGACGGCCATCGAGTTCACTTCGTCCAGAAAAATCGTCCCCATCTCCGCTTCCTCAAAAAGCCCGATCTTGTCCTGCACGGCACCCGTGAACGCGCCCTTTTTGTGGCCGAATAATTCGCTCTCCAGCAAGTTTTCCGGAAGCGCCGAACAGTTGACCGCGACGAAAGGCTGATGCTGCCGGTTTGAATTGAAATGCAATGCGCGCGCGACGAGTTCTTTTCCTGTTCCGCTCTCGCCCTGAATCAAAATCGTCGAATCCGTATCCGCAACTTTCGCGATGAGGTTATAGATTTCCTGCATCCGCGAGCTCGTGCCGATGATGTTTTCAAAACGGTACTTCTCCTTCACGATCTGGCGCAGATTGCGAATCTCCCGCTTGTCGTGCTGATGATCCAGCGCGCGCTGAATCGAAAGCTGCAATTCATCGACCTTAAAGGGCTTCGTGATATAGTCATACGCCCCCATCTTCATCGCCTCGATGCCCACTTCGAGCTGCTTGTACGCCGTGATCATGATCACCGGCGTGCCGGGGAGAACCTCACGGCATTCGCGCAAAACATCGAGGCCGCCTACTTTGTCCATGCGTACGTCAGTGATGACGAGCTGCGGAGCGTGAGTGGCGAGATTTTCCAAGGCCTTCTGCCCGGAAGAGTAAGCCATGGTCTGGTGACCGCGCTCCTGACAGATGTCGGAGATCACCTGAACCATTGCGGGATCGTCGTCGATGATGAGGATTCTGGCCATATTCGTGGAAGGGTGGCAGGGAACAAAATTGAATTCGCGGAAATGAGATATATCAGTATTGAGAAATTGGAAGTTCTTTTTTTATAAATTTTGAGATGCCCATTTCGACCATTGCTCTCATGATGCTCGTTAAAACATTGTGCTCCTCTTATGCCTGAGATCTCCGAGTCCCAAGTTCGCGAAAAGCTTTCCACGGTGCGATATCCCGGATTTAGCCGGGACATCATCTCTTTTGGCTTGGTGAAGGAGATCCGAGTCACGGGCAATGACGTCGTCGTGCAGATGGCGCTCACTACCGCCGACCCTCAAGTCCCCCAGCAAATCAAAGCGGAGTCGGAAGAAGCGCTGGGAGCGATTGCCGGAATCGGCAGCGTGAATGTGCGGATCGACATCCATGCGCCGGCTCGGCCTGCGCAGACGGGGGCGCCCTCGAATGCTTCAGAAATCGAAGGGATCAAGCACGTCATCGCGGTGGCGAGTGGCAAGGGAGGGGTTGGAAAATCAACGGTGGCGGCCAATCTGGCCATCGCCTTGGCAAAGACCGGCGCTGCGGTCGGCCTTTGTGATTGCGACCTTTACGGGCCGAGCATTGGCCTGATGTTTGGGAGCAACGAGCGGCCCCTCATGGACCCGGATACCAACGCCATCCTTCCCGTCGAGCGGTACGGCTTGCGCCTGATGTCGATGGGTTTTCTTCTGGATGACGCAGCGCCGGCCATCCTCCGCGGGCCCATGGTGACCAAGTACACGCAACAGTTCTTGCGTCAGGTGGCCTGGGGAGAACTCGACTTTCTGGTGCTCGATCTTCCCCCGGGGACGGGAGATATTCAGCTCACGATTGTGCAGACGGTTGCCCTCACCGGAGCGATCATTGTCACGACTCCCCAGGAAGTGGCATTGATCGATGCGCGCAAAGCGAGTACGATGTTTTCCAAGGTGAATGTACCCGTTCTCGGCCTCATCGAAAATATGAGCTTTTTCCTCTGTCCCAGCGATGGGAAGCGGTACGATATCTTCGGGTCTGGCGGAGGCGAACGGGAAGCCAAGCGCCTCGGTGTTCCTTTACTTGGGCAAATTCCCATTGATATTCTCACGCGAGAAGCGGGAGATCGGGGCATGCCCGTCACTGCAGCCGATCCGCAAAGTCCTGTGGCTCAGGAATTTGTAAAAATTGGTCGAAATCTTGCGGAAAATCTCACAAAATCGTAACCAAGCACATATCTTGCATCGACTAGTTACAGCGCAAATTGCGTCCAACCTCACAGCCGCTACGAACCACATTTTAAAAAGAAAAGCGCCATGAGCACCCCGACGGAAGAAACCTCTTCAGAACTCGTCAAGGAATCATTGCTCTACAAGGAATTCCTCGCAGAGCGTGAGGAAATTTTGCGCCACAAGTGGCTCGAGAGTGAAAAGGCCGGCCACGATATCGGCTTCGAGAAAGCTCTCCTCGACTGGATCGTCAAGCACCGCTCTTCCTGGAAGACCCAGCGACAGAAGGAACATGTGCCTGCCTGAGGCTACCTAAAGCTGTTTGGCTGCCTGGATTTCTCAAAAAACCCAAAGACCCAGCGATGTCAAAAGGCTGATTTGACGGGCCTGCTGTCGATAGTTCCACCCTTGTTCCATTGCTCCATTGCTATTTTGAGGGCCTTGAGGGCCTTGAGGGCATCGAGAACCGTGAGAGGTGTTTTTCAATTTCACCGAAAATTTTGAAACTCGCCCTTGCCAAGGATCGGTTTTCCGCCATGATTGTCGGCTCTTTTCCCTAAATTCTTTCTATGTCCACCGAACTCATGACGGAACTTCTCGAGGCAGGCGTCCACTTTGGTCACCAGACCAAGCGGTGGAACCCGAAGATGAAACCTTTCATTTTCGAGAAGCGTAACGCCATCTACATCATTAATCTTGGCGAGACCGTCAGGCAGCTTCGTGAGGCCACGGAATTTCTGCAAAACGTTTCCAGCCGTGGAGGAAAGGTTCTGTTTGTCGGCTGCAAAAAGCAGGCGCAGGAAGCGATCAAGGAAGCGGCGGTGGCTTGCGAGCAGTTTTATGTCAACCAGCGCTGGCTCGGCGGCACGCTGACCAATCTGCAGACTATTCGCAAGAGCGTGGGCCGTCTCACCTACATCGAGCAACTCGAAAAGCAGCCTGAGTTTTCCAAGATGGGAAAGCAGGAGATTTCCGCCGTCAAGCGCGAGGGAGAGAAGCTCAAGCGCAATCTGGAAGGCCTGCGCGACATGGGCAAGCTGCCCGATGCTCTTATCGTGATCGATACCACCCGCGAAGCCATTGCGGTCGCCGAAGCCCGGCGCCTGAAAATCCCCGTGGTGGCGATTGTCGATACCAATTCTGACCCGGATCTCGTCGATTACCCGATTGCCGGTAACGACGACGCCATCCGCGCCATTCGCATCATTCTCCAAAAGCTGGTGGACGCCGTGGTTTCCGCGCAGGGCAAATCAGTCCGCCGCGAGCAGGCCGAGTTGTCCGCAGTCAGCGAATAAACGCCGCTCCCGCCAGAGCACGTCTCCACCGCGTTTTAGGAGGTTTGCCCCGCTCCCGAGGCAAGCACGTCTCCATTTTCCCTTTTTAAAACCTAATCGAAATCCAAAGTTATGAGCGCAGTCATCGACGCCCAACTCGTTAAGACCCTTCGTGAAAAGACCAATGCAGGCCTGATGGACTGCAAAAAAGCTTTGGGAGAAACCGGCGGTGACCTTGATGCTGCAGTCGATTGGCTTCGTAAAAAGGGCACGGCAACGGCCGACACTAAGGCCAGCCGTGAAGCGAAAGAAGGTGTAATCGCCCAAGTTATTATGCCTGGGGCAAAGGTTGGCGTTCTCGTTGAGATCAATTGTGAAACTGACTTCGTGGCCAAAAACGATGGTTTCAAAGCGTTCTGCGATGAAATCGCTCGGAAGTTTGCGCAGGATTCCAATGCTGATGTTGAGGCGGACCGTGTTGCGGCCGTGCAGAAAATTGGCGAAAACATTCGCATCCGCCGCCATGAACGGATCGAAGTGAACGGCAACGGCCTCGTGGCCGCGTACATTCACACGGGCGGAAAAGTGGGTGTGCTCGTCGAAGTCGGCGCGGAAAAAGCCGAGACGGCGAATGCTGAGGAATTCAAACAACTCGTGCGCGACATCACGCTGCAGATCGCTGCCGCGAATCCCATCTGTGTTTCTCGCGAGCAGGTGCCCGCGAACCTCATCGAACGCGAGCGCGAGGTGTGCCGCGGCCAGGTGCCTCCCGGCAAGCCGGCGAATATCGTCGAGAAAATCGTCGATGGGAAGATGGACAAATTTTACAGCCAATCCTGCTTGGTGGATCAGGCGTTCATTAAGAATCCGGATCAAACCATTTCGCAGTTGCTCGCAGAGAAGAGCAAAGCTTTAGGTGAGAGCCTGAGCATCCGCCGCTTCCTCCGCTACATGGTGGGAGAGGAGATTGCGGGCGCTTAAGCTCAGCTTTTCTTTCGCGGTCGCCGCGAAATCATTTCCAAAACTCTTTTGGGGCGTTGGGCCGGATCCATGCTACTGTGGTAGTCCATCGAATCGCTCGCAGAGTTGCGGCCTTGCTGCAACAGAAGTGCGATTCTTGTACGTGAATTGCTCTAAATCCACTGTTGAAACCGGCGCGCAATTGACCGCGGCGCCGCGTTTTGCGATTAAAAACTGCGTATGGTAGAAACCATCGGCAAACGACTCTGTCAGGCCCGGCTCGCCAAAGGGCTGAGCATCGACGAGGCGGCACATGCCACGAAGATGCGTCCAGACAAGATTCTGGCGCTGGAAAACGACGACTATAGTCGTTTCGGCAACAACGCGTACGCGAAAGGATTTCTTCAGATCTACGGAAAGTTTTTAGGAGTCGATACGTCGGACCAGTTTCGGGAGTTGGATTCGCCGCGACAGATCAACGTCAATGATTACCAGTACCTGAACAGCGCGCCCGCGCCCGCTCCTGCGCCAATGCGCGTCGAACGTCACCAGGCGGGACCGCCTTCCGTTGTGCCGCTCCTGGTTTTCATGGGTGTGTTCGCCATCGCGATCTTTGCGTTTTGGATTTTCGTGAATTATCAGCGGATCGATCCGAATACTTCGAAAAAAGCGACCACTTCGGAAGCGTCCGCACCGGCCGCGCCAGCCTCTTCCTCTTCGTCAAAGTACCCCGCGGTATCGGCAACTCCCGCGAGGGCGGAAAGACCGATCGCCGCACCAGAAGAAAAACCGAAGCCAGCCTCGCCGGGTGTCCCCGGAACAAAGCCGGCGTTTGCCCTTCCTCCTTCGCAGGTGGCCAGTGCGACGCCCGCTTCTCCAGCCGCCATTAACGGAGTAGAGGTGCGCCGTGCAGAGCCCGTGCGCGCCAGCAATGTGGCGAAACCGGGCGAACCACTTTCACCCTCCAATGGAACGATCGAAGTGGTCGTGGAACCGATCAAGAAAACATGGGTCAAGGTGCGCAAGGGCACACCCGATTCGCCGCCCATTTTTGAGGATTACTTGTATCGGGGTGACCCGCCGCTGAAACTTCCGCGCGGAGCAAAGTTTTTCATTGAGGTGCGCGATCAGACGGCCGTGCAGATTCGTAGAAATGGTACGCCGATCGCGTATCAAGCACCGGGGATTACTATCCAATAGCGATGGCAGCGAAAAAGAAGGTGGGGATGATCAGTCTTGGGTGCGCCAAGAATCTCGTCGATGCCGAAATCATGCTCGGCGGGGTGCTGGGGCAGGGGATGGAGATTACCTCGGATGCGTCTGAGGCGGATGTGCTTATCGTTAACACCTGCGCTTTCATCGATTCGGCAAAAGAGGAGTCCATCGAAGCGATTCTCGAAGCACATCAGCAGCGCGGATTGCGCAAAAAGCCCGGACAAAAACTGGTGGTGAGCGGCTGTATGGCGCAGCGTTTCTCCAGCGAGCTCGCCAGGGAGATGCCGGAAGTGGATGCCTTTCTGGGGTTGGACCAGGTAGCGCAGGCCGGTGAGATCATTTCCAATCTCCTCGCGCAGCCATCGCACGTGCATGACGATGCCTGGGAGCCACTCAATCTCGTCACACGCAAGCCGGTCTATATCCCCGATTGGGACACTCCCCGTTTCCGGCTCACGCCGACGCACTCGGTTTTCACCAAGATCGCGGAAGGGTGCAATCATCCCTGTTCGTTTTGCGTGATTCCGCAGATGCGTGGCCGCCACCGTTCTCGCTCGATTGAGTCTGTGGTTGCGGAAGTGCGAGGCTTGGTTGCTGAAGGCGTTAAGGAGATCAACCTGATCAGCCAGGATACGACTTACTATGGCATGGATCTCTGGGAGGAAAAAGCCGGCCCGCGGCAGCAGGTTGATTCTTCGCGAGGGCCGACGCTGACGCGGCTCCTGCGCGCACTGCAGGCTATCGAAGGCGATTTCTGGATACGGTTACTTTATACGCATCCGGCCCATTGGAGCGACGAGCTGATTACTTGTATCGCGGAATGCGACAAGGTAGCGCGCTATGTCGATATGCCGCTGCAGCACATTCACCCGCGGATGCTGGAGTTGATGCGGCGCGAGACTTCGAGCGAGCATATCGAGAATCTCATTGCGCGGATTCGCGCAGGAGTGCCGGACATTGCCATTCGCACCACATTCATCGTTGGTTTTCCCGGCGAGACAGAGGAGGAATTTGAATACCTGCTCGATTTCATCCGGCGGGTGCGCTTTGAGCGGCTGGGAGTGTTTACCTACTCGCAGGAAGAGGGATCGCGTGCCGCAAAAATGGAAACTCAGCTTCCTACCAAGGTGAAGCAGGCCCGCTATCGCAAGGCGATGAAGTTGCAGCAAAAAATCGCGCGCGAAATTTCCGAAGCGCAGATTGGGAAGCAACTGCGAGTGCTGGTCGATCAACCGCTTTCTGGGCGCACTGCAGCCGACGCGCCTGAGGTGGATTGCCGTGTGTTGCTGAAGAAACCAGCCACGCCGGGAGAATTCCTCGATGTGCGGGTGACGGGAACGCAAGTGTACGATTTGGTCGCGGAAAAGATCGGCAAGTGATGCTTTGAGGCGGACCCTCCCGCGTGTATGAGCGGTAAGGAAATCGAAATCCTCCATCATCAGCATAACCGTCCTCTCATGGTGGCATGGGCACTGCTTTATCATGTTTAATTACGTAGCCCCAAGCCCATGACCTTCCTCGTAGTTGACGATAATCACCTGTTGAACCGCTTTTTGACGACATTCCTCCGGGACAAAGGGCATCACGCATTTTCCCTGACGGATGGGAACAAGGTGCTCGCCTGGCTGGACTCCAATCCGTGCGACGCCATCATTCTCGATATTGGGATGCCGAAGATCGACGGGCTTTCTTTGATCTCCATGATCCGGGAGAAATTTGCTGACCTGCCGATCGTCATGTTCACGGGTCTCGGTTACGACGAAGAGGCGATGCAAAAGGCGCGCAAGGCTGGGGCCAATGGTTACGTGAGCAAGGGCCTCGGACCGAGTGAGATTTATTCGGCGCTTATGCGTGTGCTCGGGCAAGTGCAGAAAGCCCCAGCCAAGGAAGTCGGGAGCAAGTAGAAGATCCTACCGGAAAGAAAAAGCGGCGCGGGAGAGGCCTTCTGACGGAGCGCGTCCGAGTCGCATCATTCCAATTCCCCGATCCTCGCTTTTAGCAAGGTCGCTTCCCATTGCCCGGATACCTGAGGTTTATCCAGGTAGCCGTAATTCAGCAGCGAGCCCGCGCGGGCGAACAGAAGGCGCGAAACTTTGCCAAACGGTCCCATGCCCATGATGCTCATGGGCTGGCGCTTTTCCTTCACAAGTAACTCGAGGAGGACGGCCAGATCCGAGGCATTGGAAGCAAAGGCGGCGAGCTTGAAGATGCCGGCGTTCAGCTTCCGCGCCAGAGCCAGGCGTTCGCGCAAGCGGCTCGGAGAGGGGGTGGATCGGAAATGATGATCCGAAAAAATCACGTGCGTGCCTTGGTCACGCGCCGTCTCCACGACCTCCTCGAAATCGTCGCCGGAACGGAGTTCGAGATCGACGAATGCGGCGACTGGGAGGAACAGACGAAAAAGCTCCCGACGGTGTGCTTTCGAGAGCGAGTTCGCACCGCCTTCCGTCGGATGCCGGACGGTCACGATCAGAGGCGCCGCCAGACGGGATGCGACCTTGAGGAGCACGTCGGGATCGGAGGCGAAATGATCCACGCGCAATTCCAGCAGATCGACCTGCCCGCGGCGGAGCTGGAGGGCTTTTTTGAGAGCACCCGAAGAGTGAATCGTACCGACGACCTGTGGCGTTTCGGGCAAAGACATGTTTTTTTGTCTGGCGCTCATTGAATTCGGGCAGCACTAAGACCGACGTGCTTCCGGCGCACCATCCCGAATGCTAGGCCGAAAACAAGAACTCAATCTCCAATTCCTCCAGATCGTCGATGGATTACTCCTGATCCTGTCATTCTGGGCTGCACACACGTTGCGCTTTTTCGGGTGGGATATTTTCGTTTTCGACAAGCCGATCGGTCCATTCCGAGAATTCCAGTGGCTGCTATTTGTGATCCTTCCCTTTGGTCCGATCCTCCTGGAGTTGCAGGGTTTTTATGTCAACCCGATCCAAAAGCCGGTTGGAAAAAGTCTCGGCCAGATCGCGCGGGCGGCCTTCTGGCTGGGCTTGATTATTGCAGCGTGCTCTTATTTTCTGCGCCTGGATGTGCCAAGCCGGGCGGTGATGCCGATGTTTGTCGTTGTCGCGGGAGGGATGCTTCTGCTCAGAGAACGATTCACGCTGATGAGCTTCCGCAAACGAATGCGGCGCGAAGACCTTCGCGAGCGGGTGCTTCTCGTGGGAACGCCGGAAGATACTCATCGATTCCGGCACACCTTTTCGGCGGAAGAGGTAATGGAGGTCGAGATCGCCGAAGAAATCGATATCGAGACCCGGCCGATTGCGGATTTGGTGGAGGCGCTGCACCGGCATTCCGTGAGCCGCGTAATCTTTGCCGGCGGCCACAGTTATATGGGCCATCTGCAGGAGGCGATCGCCGCCTGTGAGATCGAAGGGGTGGAGGCGTGGTTGCTTGCGGATTTCGTGCGCACTTCCATTGCGCGCCCCACCTTTGATGTCTTTGGAAATCGCCCGATGCTCGTCTTCCGCACCACGCCGGAACTTTCATGGGCATTACTTGTTAAGGACTTGATGGACCGTTTGGGCGCCCTGGTGGGCATCGCCCTGCTTTCGCCGATCATGGTGATCGCGGCCATAGGGATTAAATTGACTTCTCCGGGTCCGATTATTTTTCGGCAGGAGCGCGGCGGCAAGAACGGGCGGCCCTTCACCATGTACAAACTGCGCTCGATGCGCACGGACGCCGCCATGCAGCAGGCGGAGCTCGCGCAATACAACCAAATGAGCGGCCCCGTCTTTAAGATCGAAAATGATCCGCGCGTGACCGCGTGGGGCCGCTTTCTCCGGCGCACGAGCATCGATGAATTTCCCCAGCTCTTCAATGTGCTCAAAGGCGAGATGAGTTTGGTGGGACCGCGGCCCTTGCCACTCTATGAAGTGGAGAAATTTGAGAACACTGCGCAACGCCGGCGGCTGAGCATGAAGCCAGGCTTGACCTGTCTTTGGCAAATTCAGGGCCGCAACAAAATCAAGAATTTCGACGAATGGGTGCAGCTCGATGTGAAGTACATCGATAACTGGTCGCTCTGGCTCGATTTGGTGATCCTTGTGAGGACGATTCCAGCCGTACTGGCAGGATTTGGAGCGAGATAGGGGGAAGCCCGAAACCAGAATGACGAATGACGAAGGAAGTCCGAATTCCAAACCCCAAGCCATTGATCCACATCTTTGGCTAGATTGGAGCCCTTCGTCATTCTGGTTTCGGGCTTTTCACTGATTTTCTCTAACTTTTTTGTCACGCACGCTTGCGCTAATCTCCTCCCGCCACTACACACCTCCTCCCAATGTTTTCACGCTCACCTTCCCGGCCCATTTCCGTTGTCACTGGTGGGGCCGGATTCCTTGGCTCGCACTTGACGGATCGACTGCTGGCGGAAGGGCATCGGGTCATTGCCATCGACAATTTCATCACGGGCAGCACGGCAAACATCGAGCACCTCGCGGGCAACGAGAATTACAAATTCATCAAGCACGACGTCTCCAACTTCATCTTTGTGCCGGATGACGTTGACTATATCTTTCACTTCGCCTCACCGGCCAGTCCGGTCGATTACCTCGAATTTCCGATTCCCACACTCAAAGTGGGGGCTCTTGGAACGCACAATACGCTGGGTCTGGCGAAGGCCAAAAAGGCCACATTTTTGCTGGCTTCGACCAGTGAATGCTACGGCGACCCGCTGGTGCATCCGCAGAAGGAGGATTACTGGGGTAATGTGAATCCGATCGGTCCGCGCGGAGTTTATGACGAGGCCAAGCGGTTCGCGGAAGCGATGACCATGGCGTATCACCGGTACCACGGGGTCGATACCAAGATCGTGCGCATCTTTAATACCTATGGGCCGCGCATGAGATTGCGCGATGGCCGCGTCGTTCCCGCCTTCATCGGGCAAGCGCTGGCCGGAGAACCACTTACCGTCTTTGGGGACGGGACCCAGACGCGTTCTTTCTGTTACTGCGAAGACTTGATCGACGGCATTTATCGTCTCGCGCGAAGCGATTTTCATGAGCCCGTGAATATCGGAAATCCGCGGGAGATGACCATCCGCCAATTCGGGGAAGAAATTCTACGCATCACCGGGGCTAAATCGGAAATCGAATATCGGCCTCTGCCTGTGGACGACCCGAAAGTGCGCCAGCCCGACATCACGCGAGCTCGGACGGTTTTAGGGTGGGAACCGAAAATTGATTTTGAAGAAGGAATCAGGAAAACCGTCGATTATTTTAAAAGCCGCTTGAAATAGCAGCGCTTCCCTACTTTTTTCCTTCCCATCCAAAATTAAATTGCCCAGAAGAGCACGCGTTCGTCTCGGTTCCCCTTCCAAAAACCAAAGCCACTGCATCCCCATGAAACTATTTTCCATTGTCGCCATCGTTCTCGGCGGTCTCGTGTATCAGGCCTCAGCGCAGAACCAAGTCGCGCCAGGCTCTGTGAAACTCGGGAAGGTTGCTCCCGAAGTCGTCAAAACCCCGGAGTTTCAAATCGTCGGCGGGCAGAACAAGCGGTCGAAGAACCGTGAGTGGCTGGAGGTAGAGGTGGCGTATGAAACGAAACCGGAAGAAATCGACGAGCTCACTTTTAAATACACGATCATGGTGGAAAAGAAGCTGCTCGATGGCGAGGTCACCTATGTGAACATCCCGAAGGATCGTGAACATTACGCTGTGATGTACGTCTCGCCTCGCACCTTGGAAAAACTGACCGGCGGTCATCCACTCACCCCGGCAAGCATTGAAAATGTGTGGGTGGAAGTGCTGCACAGCGGCATGTCGCTCGACAAGGCGGCGTTCAAGCCGACGGCGATTCCTAACGCTCCCCATCTGCCCGGCTTGGTCTTGAGCAAGGAACAAACGCCTTTTGCTCCGCTCTTTTATGACCGGTATGAAGCCGTCAGAGCGTCCTCACATTAACCGGCTGGTGGAAAGCAACCCGAATGGCTGCGCATAATCACATTCTCTCACTCGATCTCGGCACTCAGACCGTAAGTTTTGCCGAATTTCGCACGGGCCCCAACGGAGGGCTTATCCTCGCGAAGTATCGTAACACTGAACTGATGGCGGATCCCGCTGCGGACGCCACTCGCCAGGCTCAGGCCCGCATTGCCGTTGGCGAATTGACTAATGCCTTGGGAGTAAAGGGCCAAAAGGTCAACTACGCGATTGCCTCCCAAGCTGTCTTCACACGCTTCGTCAAGTTGCCCTCCGTGGGAGAGGAGCAGGTGGATCAAATCGTCAAATTCGAGGCCCAACAGAACGTTCCCTATCCGATCGACGAGGTCGTGTGGGATTATCAGCTCGTGGAGAGCGGAGATTCCGCCCAGGTGGAAGTGGTCATCGT
>FTBB01000060.1_pt1 | contig 24718 bp, 20 predicted proteins | sample 1639251 | NCBI WGS metagenome assembly FTBB01 (sample SAMEA3914864, study PRJEB12502) | metagenome | biome: forest; material: soil | place: USA | collected 2012-03-12 | depth 0.3 m | reverse complement strand
TGATTTAGTTGACTAGTTTCGGGATCGCGCTTGAAAATACCCAATCCCGTCCCCACTGAGGTCGTATAGGCAAACCGCCCATCGTTGGACAGGGTTATGCAGGAGGCGCCCCGGCCCGCAATGCGTTGGATCAATTCGAGATCCGCTTCATCCGCAGCAAATACTGGTGCCGAGGCAATCGAAAGGGTGACTGCGATGAAAGCGTGTAACAGATTCATATGGAGAGACAAAGGGAGTGCGAAATTCTCACGTGACTACCCTTTCCACGCGCGTTCCGATTCCGGTAAAAACATCCCAGGCAATGGTGCCGGAGCGTTCGGCGAGTTCAGCCACGCGGATTTCTTCGCTTCCTTGTTTACCGATGAGCACCACCTCTTCGCCCGCTTCACAGTGCGGAAGAGCGGTCACGTCCACGAGGATTTGATCCATCGTCACCCGCCCAAGTAACGGACAGCGCCGGCCACAAATCAACACCTCAGCGGATTGGCCTGAGAGATGGCGCCTATAGCCATCCGCATATCCTGCACCCACCGTCGCAATGCGCATAGGCGCTGGAGTGATAAAGGTGCGCCCGTAAGAGATGCCTCGCCCCGGCCCTACTTCGCGCACCAGCGTGACACGCGCTTTCCAGGTCATCACCGGCCTGAGCCGATCCTGAAATGAGGGAATCGGTGAGCTCCCATACAACGCCAGGCCTGTTCGAACCATCGTTCCAGCCAGCGCCGGCATTTCGATCACGCCCGCGCTGTTTTCAACGTGCACGGCGAAATCCTCCGCGCAGCCTTCGCGAAGCACCACGGCGATTTTGTGAAAGCGCATCAACTGCTCACACGTAAATGCCGTGTCTTCGTCCGCAACCGGAAGGTGGGAAGCGATCCCTGTTACTTGTAATCGCGAGATCGTCTGAATTTCCCGCACGGTCGCAACCGCATCTTCTTCCCAAATCCCCATGCGCCCCATTCCGGTATCGAGAGCCACATGCACGGGAATTCTCCGCGTTCCGCCCAGTTCCGCAAAAGCGCGAGCTTCCGCAAGATTTGAGAGCGAAGGAACGAAGCCGCTTTCCACGATTTCCCGCCGCTCCTCGGGCAGGGCCGGGCCAAGGATAAAGACCGGAGTTTCCGGCGCGCTCGCCCGTACTTCGCGGGCCTCGACCACATTAGCCACGCCAAACATTTGCACGCTTCCCGCCAGCGCGCGAACCACTCCCGCGAGTCCGTGGCCATAGGCATTGGCTTTGACAACCGCCATCACTCCGACAGTGGGTTCCAACTGCAAACGGAGCGCTGCGAGGTTGTGCCGGAGCGCTTCGGTGTCGATCTCCGCCCAGGTGCGCCGATACGAAGGATAAGCAGGCTTCATCTAGACAATGCGTCTCGCACTCACTGTGCTTCCACGAGTTCTTTCAAACGCTCGAGACCCGCCTGAAAATCCTTGCCGATCACATAGCGAAAAAACAGGTCGCGATAGCGCCAGTACGGATTGTGCGCGCGCTCCCATACACAGCGCCAGGTGACGCGCGTGCAGGCGCCATCTTCCTGTAAGGTGAAGCGCCCGAAAATCGGCGTGAAGTCACCCATCTCCAGTTCATAATCGAGGCGTGAATCAGGTTCGGACCGCACGATCCGCAGTTCACCGGACATCCGGTCACCGCGCCACCGCTGCGTCGCGCCAATTCCCGCGCTCTGCTTTCCGTAGGCATAGCGAAATTCATCGCGACGCCCCCATTCCGTCCACTGCGGCCAATTGCGAAGCTCATCGAGAAAAGGAAAAATCGCTTTGGGCGGGGCGAGAATGGTGATCCGCCGCTCCACGCGCGGACGACGGCGGAGGAAAAACGGAAAAACCAGCAGGAAACCAGCAAACAACAGCAGTCGCGTTTTAAAACGATTCATGGCAGGCAGGAGAGTTGTAAGTACCCCATCCTTCGCCGTGAGCCAAAGCCCAAAACGCCACCATCCGTTCCTCGAGAAAGTCGTCTCGGAGCCGGACCAGAGCGGATCGGGAACTTCGCCATCCGCATTTTAAGTGAGGTCCACCCTCGTGAGACACGGAAGGCGGGGATCGGTAAGAGCTCGCAGGGAACGGCCACCACCCGCGGGATTCCTTCCAATTTCCGCTGGCGTTTGCGGTTTTATTGGCTACCTAACCCGGCTCCTCGCTCCCCTCGGGCGCTGAGAATCACACCACCACTGAATGAATAAGTTACCTTTGCTTGGTCTTGCCGTCCTTTCCGCCTTGGGCGCGACATCGCTCCTCACTGCCGCTCCTCGTTACGAAGAAATGGACTATGGCCGCTTCTATTCCGCCAGCTTCAACAACGCGGAAGGGAAACCAGCCTTCGACAAAAAGGGCTGCGCTGCGAGCAAAGGCATCGTTGTAAAGGTCGGCAACACCGATGGCGCTCTCCTTTTTGATACCGATCTGCTGCGCATGGCAGGAGGATGGACCGGCGGCTTCTTCAAGCACCAAGGAGTCGCTTTTGACGGCGCCCACGGCCCGAATCCGCAACCTGCTAATGGCGCCAAAATCGTCTTCCAGACGAATCCGCAGAGCCCCGGCTGGAGCAAAGGTGAGAATTTCAGCGATCCGCGGAAGCTTCCCACCGGCCCCGGCTCCTCAAAAGTGTCCTTTGGCCCGCTGCCTCGTGAATGGGCGAAATACAAAGGTCTCTATTTGCACGGTGACGACGTCGTTTTCGCCTACAGCGTGGGCACCGCTGCCGTGCTCGAAATGCCGGGCTCGGAGAAAATCGGCGACACCCTCGCCGTTTCCCGCACCTTCAACGTGCTGAGCAAAGGCGATGCTTCCAGCGTGCTCGTTGCTGAAGGTGAGGAAGGCGCAACCGCTACTTTGGAAAATCAGACGATCAGCGTCACAAATCCGAAAAACGCGGATGAGCGCTCATTCATCACGGTCACCGGCGCTCCCGCCGGCGCGAAATGGAAAATCGTTCCTCCGGCTCGGGTCGAACTCCAGTTGCCCGCTCTCGCGGAAGGCCAGGCGTTCAAGGTTGTATATTGGAAGGGTGGGCAGAGCGAAGCCAGCAAAGCCGGCGCTGTATCAAAGGCCGTCGCCAATTTGCGGGAATTTACCAAGGGCGGCCCTGCACACTGGAAAGAGACCGTGACCGCCAAAGGCGAGCTCGGCAAAAATGGTGGAAAAGACGATGGCTTTCCCTACGTCGTGGACACGATCGGTATTCCGTCCGATAACCCGTACAAGTCGTGGATTCGCATCGGCGGCATCGACTTTTTCAAAGACGGGCGCATTGCCTTCTGTACGGGGAGCGGCGACGTCTGGGTTGGCACGCCCGCCGATGCACAATATGAAGCGGTTACTTGGCGGCGATTCGCCACCGGTTTGTTTCAAGCGCTGGGCCTGAAGATCGTGGATGACCAGGTATACGTCCTCGGCCGCGACCAGATCACTCGCTTGCACGACTTGAATAACGACGGCGAAGCGGATCTCTACGAATGCTTCAACAATGACGTTCAAGTAACGCCGGGCTTTCATGAATTCGCCTTCGATCTGCAGACCGATCCTCAAGGCAATTTCTATTTCGCCAAAGCCGGTCCCGTGAATCCCGGTGGCCGCGGCTGGGGTCCGCTCTCCGAGCACAATGGCTGCATGTTCAAGATTTCGAAGGACGGGCAGAAATTCGAAGTCTTTGCCACCGGATTGCGCGCGCCCAACGGCATCGGCGTGAGCCCGAGCGGCGAAGTCACCACTGGCGACAATCAAGGAACCTGGGTGCCCGTCGATTACATCCATTTCGTGAAGCAAGGCGAGTTCGTGGAAGTGCCAGATCTCTCGCATCGCGATAACCCGCCAACCGAGCACAGCACGCATCTCTGCTGGGTGCCTTACGATTGGGACAATTCCTGCGGCGCCCAGGTGTGGGTCCCGAACGATTCGTGGGGCATGGCCAAGAACACCATGCTGTATCTCTCCTACGGCAAGTGCACCCTCTTTCGCGTGCTCATCGATAAATTCGGCAATGTCGAGCAGGGCGGCGTGGTGAAACTCCCGCTCAAGTTCGATACCGGAATTATGCGCGCTCGCTTCAATCCGAAAGACGGACAGTTGTACGTTGCCGGCTTGAAGGGCTGGCAGACCAATGCCTCGAAAGACGCCGCCATCCAGCGCGTCCGCTACACCGGCGCGAAGGTTACTTTACCGGAAAAGCTGCACGTCACGGAAAAAGGCATCCACGTCGCCTTCTCCGCTCCCATCGAAACGAGCACGGCCAGCGATGTGCAAAACTATTCCATTGAGCAGTATAACTATCACTGGACCAAAGAATACGGTTCGTCCGAGTACAGCGTGAGCGATCCCAACAAGAAGGCACACGACAACCTCGAAATCAAGAGCGTGCGCGTCTCGCCGGATCGCAAGGAAGTCTTCCTCGAAGTGCCCGGCCTTGGCCCCGTGGACCAGATGAAGATCAAGATGAACCTGAAAGACGAGAATGGCGCAACCATTCCGGCTTACGTGGCCAATACGATCTACTCGCTGGATAAAGAGCGGGGCGAGCAGCGATAGCGAAGCTGCATCCTAGGTTTGCTGAACCTTGCCAATGAGCTCTGAAAAGCCCAACCTGATGCTTCATCAAATTGATGAAAAGATCCAGGCCCGGCTGGATGAGTTAATGAGCAAGAACACCGAGGGAACAATCAGCAATGAAGAGAAGGAGGAACTAACCGTGCTCGGAGAGACCGTGGAATATCTCTCGCTAGAGAACGCCAAGATACTGGCGGAGCACGTATGTCGATAATTTGAAATTGTGCTCCACCATATTGGTCGCGGCGCTCTGGCTCTTTTCAGGGCGCAGCAAGGTCTGCGCTCTCGAGGCGGACGCAGCCAAATTGGCAGCACATATAGACGCCTTTACGGAACAATCGGCGCACGCTTCCAAGCTGCAAGAGTGCATCCGGCCGACCGGTAGAATTCAAATAAGGATGCCCCTGGCGAAGACGGTCAAAGTGCTGGCCGAAAACCAGTTTGATTTATCCCTTCAAAATGCTTCGGCCCTGAGGGGAACAAAGCAAAATACAGGTTCGATTGCGGCGCACAAATGGAAAATGCAATACTGGGTAGATGCAAGCCTGGCGGGAGGAGAAGAAGTCGTTGACGTCGAGACCTACGTTTCAATGCACCCGAACTGCCGTGCCAGCATACTGAAAGCACGCCTCGATCAAACGGCGCATCCACTTTCGCTGTTACTTGGGTTGCCAGCAGTTCGGCGGGTTTTGAACGACGAATTCATTACATGCATTAAGATGGAGAATGGCCCGTGGACCTGGTTCAGCCGTACGCCTCCCGCAACTCCGGGCCTGCGTTTTTCATTTGAAACTACGGACGGCAAAACATTTCATACAAACGTGTTTTACGCCTCAGGTAAGCGTGATCTCCTCCAGTCAGGCGCTTCGATATTTAAAGTTCTCGGCCAAGACAAAGCGACGATCGTTTGGTCGATCGACTGAAACTTGTCACAGCGGGTACGAAACGGCACATTTTGTAGGTTGGTTCGTAGGAAGTGATCACGCCAGGACCTACATCCCACCCGCGAGCAGCTGTGAACTACACCAACCGAAATCGCGCCAAGTCCTGCGAATCGACCACCCCGATCGGCCGGTTCTCTCCATCGACCACCACCAGATCATCGATGCGATGTTTTTCCAGGATGTGCAGCACTTCGGCGGCGAGTTTATCGCCGCCTACGGTGATCGGATTGCGCGTGAGATATTTTTCCACAGGCAAATCGCCGATCCCTGCATTCGTCTGAAAATGCCGGGCAAAATCACCGTGGGTAAAGATCCCCACGAGTTTGCCCGCTTCATCCACCGCTACCGCCGCGCCTGCACGTCGTTGCGTCATTTCATGCAGAACCTCACGCACCGTGAGCGATGGACGGACAACCGCCATCTGCTCCGCGCCTCGCATGATCTGGTGGACTTTCAAAAGTAACGTCCGTCCCAGCTTCCCTCCCGGGTGATAGCGCGCGAAATCTTCTCGAGTAAAACCTCGCGCTTCGAGGAGCACCATGGCCAGCGCATCGCCGAGCACCAGCATCACAGTCGTGCTGGAAGTCGGCGCGAGATTGAGCGGACACGCCTCCTGCTCCACCGATGTATCCAGAACGACATGGCTCGCCAGCGCGAGGCTCGAACGAGGACTGCCCGTCATCGCGATAATCTTGACGTCGAAACGCGCCAGCGCCGGCAGGATATTGATCAATTCATCTGTCTCTCCACCCTGGCTCAGCGCCAGCACCACGTCCCCCTCGGCAATCACTCCGAGATCGCCATGCAAGGCATTCAAGGAATTGAGCACCACGGCAGGGCAACCCGTGCTCGTCAGCGTCGCCGCGATTTTCTCGCCGATGTGCCCCGATTTCCCCACACCGCAAACGACGACCTTTCCCCGCTGTTCCAGGCAAGGGAGAATCAAACCGACCGCCTCGGAAAAAGAAACGTCGAGCCGCGCCCGCAAGCGTCGCAATTCCTCCACCTCGAGATCGATCACCCGCCGGGCTTGGTCGAGATGATCCGTCATGTCTTGCGCTCCCGCTCTTCTTGCTTTTTGAAATCCTCGAGCAGTTGTTCCAGACGATCCAGAGCCTTTTCGGCATCAGAGCCGATCGCCTCCAACACGATACGCGAGCCGCAATCCAGATTCGCGCTCAGCACTTCCAAGATGCTGCCCGCAAAAAACACCTCGTGCCCTTTGCGGATGGTGACCTCCGCCTGGAACTTCTGCACTGCACGCACAAATTCCGCCGCGGGGCGCGCGTGCAACCCGAGTTCATTGAGGATTTCGACTTCTCGCCGCATGTGTTACTGGTGAAAACATACCGGGCCTGCCAGACTCGGCAAACTTTTCGTCTTTAGTCTCTAGCGTTTCCATTGTCTGAATCTCTTTCCCCCACCCATCCGGTCGCCGCGCAATACGTAGTCACGTTCCTGAAACCGGAGATGTTGCATATTTACCGGCAGATTCGTGCGCTGCGGGAATTTGCGCCTGTCGTTTTTTGCCAAAAGCGCGAAAACGCTGCTCAATTTCCGATGGATGACGTCAAATTGTTTCCAAAACCGTGGAGTCATCCGCTGCGGCGCCTTTGGCAAAAACAAATCCTGGGACGGCCGATCACCATTTACCGGTCGGAGGCGCATGACCTTGTTTCGGGGCTTCTGGAAGCGCGGGCGGCATTGCTGCACATTTACTTTGGTCACATCGGTGTTCACCTGCTGCCGCTCATCGAAATCTGTCCGATTCCGGTAGTGGTTTCCTTTCACGGAGCCGATGCTGGGGTTGATCTCGATAAACCCGTTCATCTTTCCGCCCAGCAGCGCATGTTTGCCGCAGTGAAAGCGGTTCTCGTCCGCTCCGATTCTCTCGCCACCCGCCTCGTCGCCATGGGCTGCGATCCTTCCAAGATCCGCCTGCACCGCACGGGACTTCCGCTCGAGGAAATTCATTTCACGCCCCACACCGCACCCGCTGATGGCTCATGGCGCTGCGTCCAAGCCTGCCGGCTCATCCGGAAAAAGGGCCTGCGCACGAGCCTGCGCGCCTTCGCTGCTTTTCACCGCGAATTTCCTAGCGCCACCTTCACGATCGCCGGTGAAGGACCGGAACTGGAAGAACTGCGAGCCCTTGCCGAATCACTCGGCGTGGCGCGATCCGTATTTTTTACTGGATTTATTTCACAGGAAAAGCTGCGAGCCCTATTTGCAGAATCACATCTGTTTCTCCACCCGAGCGAACTGGGTCCGGACGGCGATCAGGAGGGGATCCCCAACTCCCTGTTGGAAGCCATGGCCGGCGGCTTGCCGCCGCTTGCTACGCGACACGGTGGCATCCCCGAAGCGGTTGAGCACGGAGTGAGCGGAATTCTCGTTCGCGAAGGCGACCATGAAGCGCTCGCGGCAGAAATGATCAAGCTAGCGAAAGAACCCAAGCGCTACGCGCAGCTCAGTACGGCCGCCGCGGATCAGGCCAGAGCGAAATTTGATCTCCGAAGGCAGGCGGCTGTTCTGGAAGGGATTTATCGCGAGTGCCTGCCGCGCTAAGCGATCCGGCTTTGCCAGCTAGTTCGCTGCGGCTGCCTTTAGCAACGCACGCACTTCAAAGTCGGTGGTCTGCGAAAAATTGTCGTAATATTGGCCGACCGCTTCAAAATCACTCGGTTCATGCAGACAAATCACCTCGTCAGCTTCCCGCGATAGTTCCTCGCAAGTGGCGTGCGGACCCACTGGCACGGCTACGACGATCTGTCTCGCTTTCAGCGCACGCACCGCCTTAACCGCCGCTCTCATCGTTGCACCGGTCGCAAGCCCGTCGTCAACCAGGAGGACCGCTTTTCCCGGTAACTCGATCAATCCACGCCCCCCGCGATATTCCTCCTCACGGCGTCGCAGCTCCTCGAGTTCCTGCGTGGTGATCCGGTCGAGTTCCGTTTTGCCGCAAGGCACAGACCGAATCACTTGCTCATTGAGCACCCGGATACCACCCGAGGCGATGGCACCCATCGCCAGCTCTTCGTAACCCGGAACCCCGATCTTTCGCACTAAAAACACATCAAGCGGAACATTCAACGCCCGCGCCACTCCACATCCTACCGGCACACCACCTCGCGGCAGGGCCAAGACCACCAAGTCGGAGCGCCCACCAAACCTCGAGCGAAGACTTTCACCCAAGAGCACTCCCGCTTCCGCTCGATCCCGAAATGGCACATGGAGCGTCATTGCTTCCGTTTCATAGTGTCGCAACTGGAAGGGCACTCGCGCGTGCGACGCTCGGCGAAAACTTCGAGCCTTTGTCGTTGCCAGCCGGAACGCGCCTCCCCATCTTTTCCGCGTCATGCACGATATTCCCTCTGTCCCTTGGTGGCGTCAGCTCAATCGATACCACTGGTTTGTGTTCATCGTGGCGTCTGCGGCGTGGTTCTTTGATTGTCTCGATCAACGGCTCTTCTCGCTCGCGCGCATCCCGGCTTTGGTTTCCATGATGCACAAGCCGCCGACGGATATCGAAGTGCAGTCGTGGGGCAAGATCGTGACGGCTTTTTTCCTGATCGGCTGGGGTGTCGGGGGGCTCATCTGCGGCTCGCTCGGAGATAAATTTGGGCGCGCGCGGATCCTCACCTTAACGATCCTCATCTATTCCATCTTTACGGGGTTGAGCTTTGTCAGCCAAACCAAGTACGACTTTACCCTGTTTCGTTTTCTCACCGGGTTTGGCGTGGGAGGCGTATTCGGGCTCGCAGTCGCCCTCATCGCGGAAACGGTGCCCTCCGGTGCACGGGCGCAAACGCTGGGATTACTGCAAGTGCTCTCGACGATTGGAAATCTCGCCGCTGGTCTGGCGAAATACGTGATCGATTCTCTGGAAGCCTCCAAAACGATCGCTGCCGGGGAAGGCTGGCGCTGGATGTTCCTGATCGGCGCACTGCCTGCGTTACTTGTTTTGCTGACGCGCTCCTACCTGCGCGAGCCCGAGCCGTGGCTGCGCTTGAAAGAGGCTGACATGCTACCCAAGGGCGGTTTGCTCGCCCCCTATAAGGCACTCCTGGCGGATAAGCGCTGGCGTCACAATCTGGTCGTCGGCGCGCTTCTCGCCGCCACGGGCGTCATCGGGCTGTGGGCGATCTTTGAATACGCTGTCGACCTCCAGCGAGCCGTCCTGAAAATGTACTACGACACCCACGTCGCTCCCGATCAGGTGAAACTGCATGTCGATCGGGACATTACCTGGATCTACATGCTTATGATGGTTGGGGCCGCGATTGGGATGTGGATCTTTACGAAAGTCGCCAGCACCTTCGGGCGGCGGCCCGCGTTTCTGCTCGGCTTCATCGCCGCGATGAGCGTGACCGTTTGCGTCTATTGGAAAATGAACTCCCCGCAGGATGCCTATTGGATGATGCCGCTGATGGGCGCGGCCATCTTCTCCGTCTTCGCCGGATTTTCGATCTATCTGCCGGAGCTATTCCCCAGCCGCTTGCGCAGCACCGGCACCTCTTTTTGTTATAATCTGGGACGTTTCGGCGCGGCTGCCGGAAGCTTCTTTTCCTCGCTCCTGACCACGCAGGTTTACGGCAAATATCCTGCTCCGCTCCCGCTGCGCTATTCTGCGATGACGATGTGCGTCATCTTTTTCGTGGGCATTTTTGTGCTTCCGTTTGCACCTGAGACCAAAGGTCAGCCACTGCCTGAGGATTGAACTCGGGGAAATGATCAGCGGAGATGTGATCTTCGCCATGTCACCCTAGTCACGCTCGTTTTGCGACGAGCTCGCTCCCCTATCCTCTCTGCACCATGCCTGAATCTCCCGTCCCCTGGTGGCGTTTGCTCAACCGATACCACTGGTTTGTGCTTCTAGTCGCCTCGCTCGGCTGGCTCTTCGATTGCCTCGACCAGCAGCTTTTCACGCTCGCACGCGTCCCTGCCATGAGGGAGCTTTTGCACAACGGGGAAAACGTCCAGGAGTACGCAGGCTATTCCACTTCGATTTTTCTAATGGGTTGGGCCATGGGCGGACTCACCTTTGGCGTTCTCGGTGATCGAATCGGGCGCGCCAAAACGATGATGCTCACGATTCTGATTTATTCCGCATGCACCGGTCTGAGCGCCCTCTCAAAGGGCTTCTGGGATTTCTCATTTTACCGGTTCATCACTGGAGTAGGAGTCGGAGGCGAATTTGGAGTGGGTGTATCGCTCGTCGCCGAAGTGATGCCGGAACAGGCGCGACCTTACGCGCTTGGAATGCTCCAAGCTCTCTCGGCTGTCGGCAACGTTACTGCTGCTGGCATCAGCATGGGGCTCGGTAAACTCGAAGAAACCGGTGTCATTGGCAGATCGTGGCGTTGGATGTTTCTAATTGGCGCCGTTCCTGCCCTTCTGGTCGTGTTTATCCAGCGTCGGCTGAAAGAACCCGAGCGCTGGCAAGCCGCCAAAGCCGCTGGACAAATTCACACGAACTTCTTCGGTTCGTACGCGGAGCTATTCCGAATTCCCCGCTGGCGTCGCAATGCGATCATCGGCTTACTCCTGGCTTGCTCGGGAATCATTGGCTTATGGGGCATTGGCTTCTTTAGTCCGGATCTGATCGGTTCAGTGCTGACCAAAACCTTCCAAGACCCTGAGCGGCACCTCACCGCACAACAAATCGCGGGTAAAGTAACATTCTGGAAAGGCGTGAATAATATGTGCCTCAACGTCGGCGCATTTTTGGGGATGATTGCATTCACCCGCCTCACCTCAAAACTGGGTCGGCGCAGGACATTCGCCATCGCTTTCGTCGTCGCGATGTTCAGCACCGCCGCAGTGTTCCTTTGGTTGCACGATTTCACCGGGATTTTCTGGATGATTCCCATCATGGGCTTCTGCCAGCTCTCTATTTTCGGCGGCTACGCCATTTATTTTCCCGAGCTCTTCCCTACAAATCTGCGCAGCACCGGTGTGTCGTTTTGCTATAACGTAGGCCGCTTTGTCGCCGCGATCGGTCCCACCGCCCTGGGCCTCTTGACGAAAGTGGTCTATAAAGACAGCCCGGAACCACTACGGCTGGCTGGCGTCACCATGTGTGCGATTTTCATCCTTGGGTTACTTGTGCTTCCCTTCGCTCCGGAAACCAAAGATCAACCGCTGCCGGACGACGAACGCGGTTTCGCTCACTAGCTAACTTACCTTCACGCAGCTCACGGCGCCGCCGCGGTTTCCAAAATATCGCCGGCATCGTCTCCCGCCGGCTTGCCTTCGGATCGCGGAGTCATCGCGTTGAAAATGGCCCGGCGTAATTCTGCCGCGGTCACCGGTTTGCCGATGATTAGATCCACGCTTTCCGGCACCTCGCCCGTTGCCTGCATTTCCTCGCCAAAGCCTGTCAAAAGAACCACGGGAATTCCTGGCCACTGAGATTTCAGCGCCGTGGCCAATTGCGTGCCGTTCATCTCGGGCATCGATTGATCCGTAACCACCAAATCGTACTGTTCCGTCGAAAACCGCTCCAGCGCCTCCCGCCCGTTCGCCACCCCTGTTACTTCATGGCCATCGGCCCGCAGATATTCGGCAATCAATTCACAAATGATTTCCTGATCATCCACCACCAGAATGCGCAACGCGCGATCGACCTGTTCGACCGGACTTGGGCTGACCATTTCTGACGTAGAAGCCAGCGGCAATTGGATGGAAAAGCTCGTGCCCTGATTCTTGGCACTGGTGATTTCGATCACCCCACCGTGCCGCTGGATGATGCCATAAACCACCGCCAATCCCAAACCCGTCCCCCGCTCGCCTTTCGTGGTGTAGAAAGGTTCCAGGCAAAGCTGCATTTCCTCCTCTGTCATGCCGATCCCGGTATCGCTCACGTCCAGCTTCACCAAATCATCCAGGATCGACGTGGAAATGGTAATCGCGCCGCCCGAAGGCATGGCATCGACCGCATTGAAGATGAGATTCGTCAGGACTTCCCGAAGCTCGGCCGCATGCGCGGAAATGGGCGGCACTTCGCCGAGCTGCGTGACCATATCGATCTGCACCCCTTCCGCCAGGCTCTTGCTGCTCCACCGCGGCAAAGTGAGCGAGACCGCTTGCTGCACGATTTCATTGAGGTCCACGGCCACGCGGATTTCGTTGCCGCTCGCCGGCCGATAAAAGTCCCGCAGACGGCTCACGACATGGGTGGCATCCTGCGCCGCGGAGATCACGTGATGCATGTACCCGAGCTCGCGCGGGGGAGCGTGCGCCTGGAGATACGGCAGCAACAGTTCGCTGTAGCCGAGCACCATGGTGAGGGCGTTGTTAAAATCATGAGCGATGCCGCCGGCCATCATCCCCAAAGCGCGCAACCGCTCCTGCTTCACGATGTGCTCCTGCGTGGCCTGCAACTGCGACAGCGTCTCCTCCACCTGGCTCGTGCGCTCACGCACCTGCTGCTCGAGTAAAATGTTTTGCTGCTGCAAGGCGAGGTGGAGAAAGCGATTCTCCAGCAGGTTCTTGATTCGCAGCACCACTTCGGAGTGATCGAGCGGCTTGGTCACCAAATCTTTGGCGCCCGATGCAAGTGCGCGCCGCTTCGTCTCCACCGTCACATCCGCCGTGAGGACAAGAATCGGAAGATAAGCATCCGCTGCCATGGCTACTCGAAGCTGATCCATGACTTCAAACCCATCCAAATAGGGCATGTGCAGATCGAGGAGGATCAGGTCCGGTTCGCCAGCCAAATAAAGCGACAGCGCCTGTCGTGAATCCGTCGTCGTCACGATCTGCGAACACCCAAACATCTCAAGAATGCGTTCCAGCAGGCGCACATTTGACGCCTCATCATCAATCACGAGGATTTTCGCTTTGCTAATGATGGAATTTTGCATGCTGGAGGGCGCCACCCAAGCTATGCCCGGGGGCCTCGACGGATTGCGAATTTCTGTTTGCTTTGAGAGAGCAAATGGTATGCCTCTTGACGCATCTTTTATCAGCAACCGTGAACGAAGGCTCCATTCATCCCGCTCCCAAGATCCGCGATTTTTTCTCCTCCATCTCTCGGCGCTATGATCTGGCGAACCACGTCTTGAGCGGAGGGTGCGACTTCTTTTGGCGGCGCCGTGCGGTTGCGGAGATTGCGCAAATCAACCCCACGCGCATCCTCGACCTCGCCACCGGCAGCGGCGACCTCGCGCTCCTTCTCAAAAAGGCCTGTCCCTCGAGCCTCGTCGTGGGTGCGGACTTTTGTTTTCCGATGCTGCAAGTCGCAAAGAGCAAAGCCGTCCCGGCGCTGGTGGCTGCGGATGCGCTGAAGCTGCCTTTTATCCCGCAAACTTTCGACGCGGTGACCATTGCCTTCGGCCTGCGCAACATGGCCTCTTGGAAAACGGCGCTGGCGGAAATTTCACGAGTGCTGCGGCCGGATGGAATGCTGCTTGTCCTGGATTTTTCACAGCCGAAGGGTCTCTTCGGCAAAATCTACCGCGCATACCTGCACAATGTACTGCCCATAGTCGCGCGAGTGGTGACCGGGAATCGTTCCGCGTACGATTATCTCGGCGACTCGATTGAGAAATTCCCGCAAGACGAGGCCATGCTGCAGGTATTTACGGAAGCAGGATACACCTCCGTAAAACAATCGCGGCTCACCGGCGGGATCGTCACGATCTACACCGGTAAATCCGCCAACGGGAACGCTGAATCTTAAACCAATCGAACTGCGCTCAGGCTCAGCGCATCACACCTGCCGTCCAATCGCCTCCGCGACTTTGCGAACGCGCGAGACGAGATCCTGAAATTCATCCGGCAGCAGGGCCTGCTCTCCGTCGCTCTTGGCCGCTTCGGGGCAATTGTGCACTTCCACCATGATGGCATCCGCGCCGGAAGCGACCGCCGCCAGGGCCATCGCCGTCACGTGGTCGCGCAGGCCGATGCCGTGGGTCGGATCGACCACCACGGGCAGGTGAGTTTCCGCTTTCAAAACGGGCACAGCATTCAGATCCAGCGTATTGCGCGTGTAGGTCTCAAACGTGCGAATCCCGCGCTCGCAGAGGAGCACATTGAAATTCCCCTCGGAGAGGATGTATTCCGCGCTCATGAGCAGATCCTTCACGGTCGCGGACATGCCTCGCTTGAGCATCACCGGGAGCTTGGACCGTCCGACTTCCTTCAGGAGAGAAAAGTTCTGCATATTTCGGGCTCCCACCTGGAGGCAATCCGCAAATTCCTCCACCACTTCCAGATCTTTCGTATCCATGATCTCAGTGATCACCGGCAGCCCGGTTTCCCGGCGCGCCTCAGCCAACAGGCGCAAGCCCTCGACGCCAAGACCTTGAAACGAGTAAGGGGACGTGCGTGGCTTAAAAGCGCCACCCCGCAGGATTTTCGCCCCCGCGCCCTTAATGTCGCGCGCAATCGAGGTGATCTGTTCCCGGTTCTCTACGGAGCACGGACCGCTCATCACTACGATTTGGTCGTCACCAACCGTCACATTTCCGATTTTCACCTTGGAGCTGTTTCCGCCGCGGAATTCCCGGGAAACGAGTTTGTACGGCTTCAGAACGGGCGTGACCGATTCCACTCCGGGAATCGCCGCAATGGGCTTTTCGCGAATGGAATCTTCCGCACCGATCACTCCGATGACGGTTCGGATCGCTCCGCGGCTGATTTCGGCTTTCAAGCCCCATTCGACAATGCGATCGACGATGTGCGCAATCTGTTCCTCCGTGGCCTCTGGTTTAGTAACGATGATCATAGCTTGGGGCTGAATTTAAAAGGGGCGAAGACAGTAGCGGCTCACCGATGAGGAGCAACTTTTTTCCCCGACCGTGATAATTGACAGCCTTGGCTGATTCTGTTCCCATCGCGCCCGTGAAATTTTCTGCCTCCCTCCTTTTGCTCATTTTCCTGGCTTGCTCCTTCAGCGCATGCACGACGGACGTGAATCGTCGTGAACTTTATTCCCCTTCGCACGGAAGTGGCTACTGGTCCAAAAAGAACAAAGAACAGAGCGCGCAAGAAGGGATTTTCGGGATCAGCCATCCGGATCGACGGAAGCAACAATAGCTGGGGCGCAGCTTTGGTGAATAGATGCGGGAACTGGATTCCCGCGTCTTGGGGACTTGCGACGCACCTCAGCCGCTTATAAACCCAGGGCTTCGCGCTGCCATGGCATCAAGCGGCACGCAGTCTCCGGTTCGGCAGCGAGTTTTTCCAAAACGGCTTTGGGAGCGATCAGCGCTGGGTCGAGTTGCAAATGAGCGGCAGCAGCGTCTCGCTTCTGCTTGAATGCGCGAAAGCGCGCGTCCCAATCTGGCGTGGAGCGGGTGCGGGGCCGTTTGATGGCTTTCGGCCATTCCTCCTCGGGTGAAGCCAGAGCTCCCTCGCCTGCCTCGAAAAATCTTTTTCGGCGCGAACCGCGAATGTGCTGAATATCGATTTCCAAGCCTTTGTCGAAACGGTCGGCGGCGTCCACCATTTGCTCGTTGTGCAATATGTGAAACGCCGGGCGATCCACAGATTGCGCTTCGCGATCACGCCAGTGCCAGAGAGCCCGCAGCACGGCGCTCCCCCGCCCGCTTAGCTCGGAGCTTCCCGGAAGACGCCATATCTGATCGGGATCGCGTTCTTTGGTGATGGCAGAGGCGGTGATGGCTCGCTCGCAGGACTGCTCGAACCAGCTCCATCTCCCCAGACGGCAAAGCTCTTCCTGAAAAATGTCGGCCAGGCGAATCAGAAAACGCGAATCATTGATCGCGTACTCGACCATCTGCGGAGGCAGCGGCCGGCGGCCCCAGTTTGCTTTTTGCGATCCTTTGGCCAGTTGAATGTTAAAGTAACGCTCGATCAACGCGGCGAGGCTGAATTCCGTCAATCCACAGAGCCGCGCAGCGATCATCGTATCGAACAGTTTCGTCGGTCCGGAAAAACCAGTTCGCCTGAGCAGCCGCAAATCGTAATCCGCGCCATGCAGGATCAGTTCCTTGCCTTCAAAAATCACGAATAGTGATTGCAGCGGCTGGCCCGCCAGCGGATCCACCAGGAAATCATGTCCCGGCACGCTGATTTGGAGAAGACACAGCTTCTCAAAATAGGAGTGCAAACTGTCCGCTTCGGTATCGAGCGCAATTCGCGGCTGAGATTGCAGAATTGATACGACCTCCGCCAACGATTCCGCGGTATCGATCAATGAATGCATTCGCCGCTCCTTGGCCTCACCGGTCATCCCCGCAATCCTGCAAGCAGCAATTCCGCGTTTGATTTGGTCGATTTAATCGCGTGAATCAACACCTCCGTGGCTTCCAACGGCGGCAGCGCGGCGAGCTGCCGGCGAAGGACGGAAATCCGCTGAAACTCATCGGGGTGATAAAGTAACTCATCCCGGCGGGTGGCCGAAGCGAGGAAATTGATCGCCGGAAAAACCCGCTTGTCCGAAAGGCCGCGATCGAGGTGCAGTTCCATATTTCCCGTGCCTTTGAATTCCTCGAAAATCACGTCGTCCATCCGGCTCTGCGTTTCGATGAGTGCCGTCGCCAAAACCGTCAGGCTTCCGCCCTCTTCCGTATTTCTCGCCGCACCAAAGAACTTCTTCGGCTTGATGAGCGCCTTGGTATCGACGCCGCCCGACATGATCCGGCCTTTGTTTGGCTGGAGATTGTTATATCCACGCGAAAGACGCGTGATCGAGTCGAGCAGGATCACCACGTGCTGGCGCAGCTCGACGAGCCGTTTGGCGCGATCACTGACAATTTCCGCCACCTGGGTGTGCCGCTGCGGTGATTCGTCAAAGGTCGAGGAGTAGATTTCGCAATTCTCCAGGGACCGCTTGAAATCCGTGACTTCCTCCGGCCGCTCATCGACAAGTAACAAAATGAGCTTGGTCTCGGGCGAGGTGATGAGAATTGACTTCGCGATCTCTTTGAGAAGAACAGTCTTCCCGGTTCGGGGAGGAGCCACAATCAAACCACGCTGGCCGCGGCCCAACGGAGCGATGAGATCGACCGCCCGTGAAGAGACGGACTTGAATCGAGAGTTTTCCAAAACGATGCGATCCTTGGGATGCAGCGCCGTGAGCTTCTCAAATTCTGTAGTCTCCTGCCACTGCTCCACGGGAATGTCTTCGATGGTATTGAGCCGCTCCATCGTCAGAAACCGCTCCCGATCCCTCGGCGGGCGAATCTTGCCGACAAGGCGATTGCCGTTGCGCAATCCATACTGCCGCTCGTACTGCGCGGGGACAAACACATCCTGCGGCAGCGAACGGAAATTGAAGCGCGGCCAGCGCAGGAATCCTCCACCCTGCGCGCCCATTTCGAGAATGCCGTCCGCGTAAAGTTCTGTACCACGGGAAGCATACGCCCGCATCAGGTCGAAAACGATGTGGTGGCGGGTTTTTTCCGGATTCACCCGGACATGCAGCGCATCGGCGCGCTCGATCAACTCATGGAGGGGCGAGGCATTGAGCTCATCGATCCAGATTTCCTTTGGGATCTCGACAGGTGCGGCAGCTGGCGCTTCGGCGACGACGGCGCCAGCACCTTCGGTAGGTGGTACAGATTCTTCAGCCATAGTAATGGGTAAGCCAGCGGGCAATGAGTCCGGCCTGCCCCTCGAGGCAGGAGACGGTGGTGTCGTTCCAGATGACGTGGTCCGCTTTATTCATTTTTGCGCTGAGCGGGAGCTGAGCGCCAATGATTTTTTCAATCATCTCGTCATTTAGACCCCGATTTTCACGAAGGCGCTGCCTCTGAGTGCCTCCCGTGCATGCCACCACCACGGTACGATCAAACTCCAGTTCCGCTGCTGTTTCGAAAAGCAGCGGAATATCGACGAGCATAAATTCCTTCCTTCCACGGCGGTTTTGCGCCTCCGAAGTCCAGCGCTCCCGGATCGCCGGATGGAGGATTTGCTCCAATTCCCGGCGCTTCGCCTGGTCCCCGAAGACCAGTTGGCCCAGACTCCGGCGGTTGATTTGGCCGCCGGATTCGAAGACCTCGGATCCGAACGTACGCCGGATCGCTTCAATAGTGCCAGAATCGCTTCCCAGGAGCTCGTGGGCACATCGATCCGCATCGAAGACCTCCGCTGGCAAATGCCGAAGCAGAGCTTGGACAAAGGTCGATTTGCCAGTGGCGATTCCGCCGGTGACTCCCAGGACGGGCACGGACTGACGGGTCGTGGACCCGCGGGTTACTTCGGCATCAACTGCAGCGGCGGAGGCGTAATCTCCGGCGTCGGCAGCGTCTGCACCACTTCTTCCTGCTCCTCTTCATTGTGGACAGGTTCACCAGCCGGATTGATCAGGCGGGCAGACACGAAGATGATCAGGTTCGTCTTGAGGTGCTGCTCGGACTGGGAGCGGAACAGACGCCCGAAGAGCGGGATATCGCCGATCAGCGGGATCTTGTCTTCGGTCTTCTGCACGTCTTCGCGCATCAAACCGCCGAGCACAACAGTGTTTCCGTCGTAAATCGTCACGCTCGTCGTTACCTTCCGCGTCGAGAAGATCGGCTGGTTAATGACGTTTGGCGTAATGATGTTCGTCACACTCTGGCCCAAGCCATTTGTGGAAGAAGTCTGAATCGGGCTGCCGTAGTTGATGAAACCTTCGAATTCCACCACCTGTGGAACGAGGTTGAGGTCGATGGTTACGCCGTCCGGGCCGATGACCGGCTCGACTTCGAGCGTCACACCCGTATTGCGGGTTTCGAAGGCCGTCGGCGTGGTTGGCGTTACCGGGAAGGAGCCTTGCGATTGAGTCGCCAGGGGGTTGATCACACCACCCGCAGAAGGAATGATGGTCGTACCGCCGTTATTCCCGTTGGTGTTGCCGAAGGTCTGCGGGATCTGTGGTGGCTCGAATTCCGTGGGATAACGGAATTCACGGATGATTTCGATCACAGCGCGCTGGCCGCTCTTGGTGGTCACACGCGGGGCGGAAAGCAGATCGACACCTTTCTTCTGGTTGATCGCATGAATGACGACCTGGAAGCTTGGATCGGTGAATACCCCTGCGATTGCCGCAGTCGCCGGCGACGGCACCGCGAGACCGGAAGTTCCCGCGAGCAACGCATCGATGGCGTTCTGACTGATGGCCAGCGTCCCGCTTCGCAGAGAGCTGGTAACCGGGAAGGTTTGACCTTGCCCTGCTCCAACCGGGAACGGGAAGTTATTCGCGTTGACGCCGTTATCCGAGCCAGTCGTACCACCACTAGTGAAGATTTTGCCGCTGCCGGGTACATTTGCCTGGCCGAGCAGCCAGTCAAAAGCCAGCTCCTTCAGATTGTTTTGCTGGATTTCGACAAACTTGGATTCGATCTCAACCTGGGCGGGGATCACCACGGAGGTGACGATGGCATCGATCAGGTCGATGTTGTCCTGCGTGTTCTTAACGATCAGCCTGGAAGTAGAGGCGTTATAATAAGCCGAAGATCCTGGCGGGAACTGGACACCCAGCGCAGTGAAGTAGTCCTTGGCATCGATGCGACTCGTCAACCCGGTTCCACCCCTGGTCCTATCCGCACCGCCTCCCCCACCACCAGCGGTTGCTGCGGGTGCTTCCAGCTGGCCGCTGGTTCCACCGGTCGGGCTCTGAGAGAACATTCCCGGCTGGGCCTTCCATTCGTGGGTTACCAAGGTTTCGGTCGGCACGCTGAGCGGAACCACGGAGACCGCATAGTCATCGACCTTGTACTTAAGGCCAGCGAGATTGGTCACATAGTGCAGCGCTTCACCGAGCGGAATATTACTCAACTGAACCGTAATTGGCGTATTTCCGGGAGCTCCCGAGGCCACTGCCGCAGCGGGTGCCGCAGGCGCTGTACCTGGAACTGCTTCCAATCCTGGGATCACCGGAGCTGCTGCTGCGGGAGCCGGCGCTTCTGCACCGCCAACGCCGCCCTCCAGCCTCAACACGATGTTGATGCCTTCGTGCGTCGGGTCAAGCTCCACGCTCTTGCGGTGGAGAAAGTCGATCGCTTCACGAATGGTTGCCTCACGAAATTCCAGTTTCGGGAGAACGATATCGCGCAACTTGCGGCGAATGATCTCCGCTCGGCCCAGTGTGGGCTGCTCCTGCACCACATTCCCTGTGTTGCCGGTGTCGTACTTTCTGACCGGACGATCCCAGCCCTTGGTCACCTGCCAAATCATGTAGGCACGGGTATTGTCGTAACCTGCCTGACCGTAATCATCCTTTTTGCGGTTGATCTCCTCTTCCAGCTTCCGGGCGGCAATATTGTAAGGATCGAGAGCCAGGATTTGCTCACAACGCTTATAAGCCAGATCGAAGCGGCCCGTATCATAGAAACCCTTGGCGTCCACGAACATCTGCTTGACCTGTTCCACCTTGGCGCGGAAGCCAGGCGTAATCGTCTTGTTGTAGTAATCGGGCTCTTCCAAGTGCGCGAGAATTTCCCGGGCGCGCTTGCAATTGGGGTCGAATTCCGGCTGAAGCACCACCTTCAGGGTGTTTTCCGCGTCCGCATAGCGGCCTTCCGTGATACGCTGCTCGGCGAGAGCAATACCCGCATCGCAAAAGCCGTGAAGCGCACGCGAGTAAAGGCGGCCTGTGTTTTTGGAATTGGGGATTTCCGTGCATGCCAGCCGGTACTGCGCAAATGCCGTCTCGTAATCCCGATCTTTCATGGCCCGATCACCCTTGGCAACGGCATCCTCGCCGCGCACCGTTTCCTCACGACGGCGAGCCAATTCACGCTCAACGGTCGTCTGAGTGGAAACGTAAGCACTGTTCCGTGCTCCGGTATCGCCCGCATAGACAGGCATGATCATTGTAGCGGGCACCACCACACCCAGAAGGGTCGTGATGGCCGTAGCAAGAGGGGGTTTTGTCATCGAGTTTGTGGATCGAGGTTAGGGGTATAAAGCAGGTGGTTCGGTTGTGGTACTAGCAAATCTGTGGCCAGACGGGAGTTCAGAGTCTCGCTGGGGTGGCTACGGCTGCCGGGGGTCTTTGGAAATGGTGACTTTCTCCCCGGTCGGCGTTTGGATTTCTGCCGCATTTTCCTTAATGTCAAGCAGCTTGTAAGGTTTATCTTTTCCATCGGGCGCCAAAACGAAGGTCCCGAGCCTCTTGACGACGAATGGCTGGCCCACTTTTGGCCATTCGTAGATGAGCTGGGCATAGGAATCGGGGGAGTCTTTGATCTGAGTAAGCACCAATACGACGCGGTCGTTGGATTCCGTATTCAGGAGAGTGAGTTCCGACACGTCCTGGTTCTCTCCCGTCTTATCATTCTTAATTTCCTTAAACTCAAACTTCTCGATTTTATAAACCGTCTTTGGCACCACATCTCCCATTTTCAGAAATAAAGTCGGCTGCCTCAGACTCAGAGTATTGATCTGGAATTCCATCTTTTCCGGCGCTTTTGGATCACCGTCATAACTCTGGAATTTGAGCAGGAAGGGATTGCGGATGTATTTCTTCAGAAAAAGCTTGGTCCAGTATGGCGGATGGGAATCTTTGTTATTGGGATCGGTCGAATTGGCTCCTGGTGTTGCACCTGAACCTCGCCACTCGTCCTCCGCCAGAAATCCATCGTTATCGGTGTCGCTAAATTGAATCTTTGGGTCTCCCACAGAGAGCCCATGGTCCTGGAACCACTTATTTGGAATCGATGCTCCAGTCAGAGTATCGTGATAATAAGACGTCTCTATTACCTTTTTGGGCATGTTGGTTGCCGAATCGATGGAATACCCAACAGGTACAAAGAGGGGTCTTGAAGGCGAATTGGGATTTTTCGATGGCGGTTCGATCCACAATTCCGGCTTTAGCGCCTTATTTTCGGCATCTTCGATCTTCTTGATATCCAAAGAAGCCATCTTGTCACTCGGTGCGACAGGGGTCATTACCGAGGAAAATTTCTGATCAAAACTTTGGCTATTGACGATCACCATCGCCGAGGCAGCAGCCAGCCCCAGCGCCAGGATGCACAAAGTAAGTAGATGGGGGTTTTTCTTAATCCAGTTCACTTTATTTGGAGGCTACAGGAGGTTTCGCGGAAGGGTCAGGAAAATCGACCATTTCAACCAGCAGTGTTACTTGTACGGTTTCGTTTCCAACGATAATCGGGGGAGGTCCCGGCGTCGCATCGCTTCCGGCGCCACCCGCCGTAGGAGTGGGAGCGGGGGTAGCAGGAGCAGGCGCTTCTTTGGATGGCCCTTGCTCCTTTTCGTTCTTCACGATCACCAATCGCGGAATCAAGAATTGATCGTGATCGGACGTGATTTCATTGATGACCGATTGCGCCGCCCGATTGTAGCCGGTGAATACAATTTCAAAAGAATGGCGGGAAGCCACGGACTTCTGTCCTTTTTGGTTCGTCCCCTGTCCTCCTTGAGTGCCTCCGCCGGACTTCTTTCCTCCACCTTTCTCCTCAATCATGTCGTCCGGTTTTACTGAATTCAGCTCCGTGGCGTTCGAATTGATTATATCATTCAAAACGTTCTCGATTACCTTGAGTTCACGTCCCAAAAACGGAGCTACCTCAGGCTTGGGTGGCACCGTCGCATACGTGTCAAACCCCAAATAGAACTTATCCGGGATCTTCGTTCCTTTGTCTGCTGCCTTTTGGTTGAACGCGGTCACCGAAGCGCGCAACTTGTCTTGAAACTGCTCGGGGGACAGCGGCTCCTGCGCCAACTTCATTCCCACCACGGTTTTGCGCAGTTCCTCCACCTTGGTCGCGTGATCTTTTTTCTGATCGGCCACTTTTTCCAGGTTCGCGGTATTGGGGTACGGTTGCAGGTGCTGAAGGCGGCTCAACTCCGAAGCCTGATGCTCATACTTATCGGACGCCTCATCGTAACTCCCCTTTGCCGCAAACAACAAGTAACCAAAAACTCCCACTCCGACCACCATCGCGGCGATGTAGCCCGTCAAAAATTTGTTTTCTTTAAACCAATTCATTTCTTAGTAGGGGGAATGTTGATCGGGTTTTTGAGAATCAGTGGAACCGACCAATCGTACGCCCAGGTGGATTCATTGGGCTCCGCACGGGTTCGCTTGTCCCGGTCGATATTGTAGTAGGGCGATTTATCCAACTGGTCGATAAAGTCGTCCACCACCGCGGTGTTGCGAGCGTTGGCCAGCCAGAGCCCCTTCAGTTGCACGATCACTTCAGAAGCACCGCCCAGAGCAGGCTTTTTCCCTGGCACATTGGCGGCTGTCGCGGTCTGCGGCTCGAATGACGTGATCCAGACGAAGTCCTCTGGCAGCCGGGAGTTAATATCTTTCAAGATCGTGGCCCAATAGTCGCGATCATCAATGGCTTGAAGGATCGGACTGGCTTCATCCTCCTGCGCCTTGATGTCCGCCTTCACCGCCTTCATTTTGCTTTCAAAACCCTGCAACTCCGTCACCTTCGGATCGATCTTTTCCAGGACTTGATTGGTAATTGCCGTCGCGCGGAAGTAGTAGAACCACCAGCCCGCAAGGGCGAGAAGCACGCAAACACCGGCAAGAATGAGCGCCGGGCGTTGCTCCGTGAGGCGGTGGCGGCGCACGACCTTGGCCGGCCGGAGGTTGAGTTCCATCGGACAGGCACTGAAGCCACGCAAGGCCAAGCCCACCAACGGCCCCATCGAATGAGCGTGGCGGCCGATGCTCTCCAAATCCAGATCGCCTCCCACGGAAACGTTGCGAAGTGGATTGAAGAACTCCACCGGCAACTGGAATTTCTCGTGGAAAAATTCCCGCATGTACGGCAGCGAGGCGGTTCCTCCGGCGAGATAAACACGCGTCGGCTGACTTCCACCCTGCTGCGTGCGGTAAAAAGCGATCGAACGCGAAATCTCCGCGTGCAAGCGGGTCATCGTGTTGCGGATCATCTTGGAGACGCGCGCGATATCCGCATCATCGGGGTCCGCATAAGCGCCACCCAAGCTGACAAACCCATCCCGCTTCTTGCGCTCTTCCGCAGCGCCAAACGGTTCATTGAAATCCTTGGCGATGGCCGCCGTCACCGTGTTTCCACCCGTGGGAATGCTGCGAGAAAAGACTTTCCGCGGCTCGACAAAGACCAAGTTCGTCGAGCGAGCACCGATGTCGATGATGAGCGCACATCCCGTAACGTCGCTATAGTTATATCGAAAGGCGTTATACAGAGCCATCGGCGCCACATCGACAACCGACGTCTTCAGGTGAGCGGCATCAATGCCATCGTTAATCTCGTCGAGCAGATCGCTCTTGATCGCGACGATGACCACTTCCACCT
>FTBB01000050.1_pt1 | contig 28162 bp, 21 predicted proteins | sample 1639251 | NCBI WGS metagenome assembly FTBB01 (sample SAMEA3914864, study PRJEB12502) | metagenome | biome: forest; material: soil | place: USA | collected 2012-03-12 | depth 0.3 m | reverse complement strand
GAATTCATCGAAACCGTGATCGGCGCTTATCAATCGGGCGATCCGGAGCGGCGCACGGTCTTTGTCTCCACACACCTGATCTCGGAGTTCGAAGGCCTGATCGATGAATTTACCATTGTCTCGAAAGGGCGCGCTCTGCTTTCGATGGAAGCGGATACCGCGCGGGACCGCTTCAAAAAAATCCGATCCCGCTTCGCGCAAACGCCTGCCAATCTCGATCTCACCGGTGCTTTGCAAGTGCGCCAGACGGGGCGCGAACTGGAAATTCTCGCGAATGGCGAAAGCGACGCGCTACTCGAATCGCTCAAAAAGCATCACCCCGAGGAACTGAAATGCGAGTCGCTTTCCCTCGAGGAAATCTTCGTTGCCTCCGAAGCCCTGCAAAAAGCCGGCGTATGAACGTGTTACTTAAAAAGGAGCTGAGGCTGATTCTGCCCATGTGGATCGGCGCGGCGTTGCTGCCGATTGTCTTCGCGTATTTGCTGGTGCCCTCGGTACCCGAGGAATACATGCTTGCGGCTTTGGGATGCGTGCTCGTGGGGGCGGCTTCGTATGGCCGGGAATTTGGCAGCGGAACGCTCGGTTTTCTCCTCGCGCAACCTGCCGAGCGCGCACGCCTATGGAGAGTGAAGGTTGTCGCGCTTGGCGCGGCGCTTGCCTCGGTTTTAGGAGTCACCTCTCTTTGCAGTGTCCGGCTCGACGCGTTCCCTTCAAACAACCCGGCGCTTTTCATCTTTGCCGCACCAGTGGTCATCGCTGGAGCCATTTGTGCTGTTCTCCTGCTACGGCAGGTTGTTCCCGCCATTTGTCTCGCGATTCTTGTTCCGATTTTTCTTTTCGGCAGCTTGCTTTTGTTACTTGAATTGATCGGATTCGAGTTGATCGGGCGTCAAATTGTTCTTTCCGTTGCGCTCTGCGCATATACGCTGATTGGGCTGAGGTGGTCTTGGCGGCTATTTGCTTCCGCGGAGGATGTGTCTTCCTCCAGTGAGGCTATACCTGTGGCATTCCGTACATTCAGTCTGGCTCTGAGGAACACGATCCATGACCGCGAACGCCGGCCCATTTCCGCGCTAGTTCGCAAGGAATTCCATTTGCACAGCGTCGCGTTCCTCATCATGGGGGGACTGTTTTTGCTGCATTTTCTCCTGCTCTGTTTCCGGGCTCTCCCGCACGACTCGCACAGCTATTCCTGGCAGCAAGTGGATGGCTTGCTAGCCTTCTTCGGTCTGGCTTGGTTGCTTATCCCTCTATTCATAGGATGCACCAGCGTGGCGGAGGAGCGCCGGTTGGGAGTCATCGAAGGCCAGTTTTGCGCTCCAGTTTCACGTAGGCTGCAATTCACGATCAAGTTGCTTTTCGTCCTGCTCATCGGAGGTGTTTTGAGCGCCCTGTTACTTTACACAGCGGAAAGCATCGGTTTACTCATGAGTGTAAAGGCAGGTGTGGCCAGCGCCATTTCGTATTCGATCTCGCCGGAATTTCTTCGTCATCCGAACGCATCCCCAGAGTTGTCCCTCGGTCTCGGCAGGTCTGTGACGGCTTGGGATCTCTTTGGGATGTGCTTGGTTTTCAGTTTTGTTGGTATAATAGGTCTTCTCATCTCGACCATGGTGCGACAGACGATGGAGGCGTTGATTCCTGCGGGCGCTTTGCTTATCGTTGCGTTTGCTGGATACACCGAAGCCGTTCAAAACCAGGAAATTGCTTTCAGTGGATATGTTTTGTGGAACGGCACACAGGCCATTTATCTGAGCGGTTTGATGTTATTTGCTACGGGGGCGTGGGTGAGTTGGGGAAACTTTCACGCTATGTACGAGCCTGCCCGAGTCTGGTGGCGTGCGGCCTTGGCCATCGGGTGTGCATTTGCTTTCACCGGGACCGTGAGCGCCGCTATCTACCATCGCGTTTGGGACATTTTCGATTCCACGCCGGCGCACGGCGCGCCGCGCATTTCTCTCGCAAATCCGCCGCAACTTTCCGGGGGCTCATGGTCCGAGTATTCGCTCGTCTTCTCCGATGGAAAGCTGTGGAGCGGAACAATCCACTCTTCCAGAAACTATGACGCCGTCGTCCCGAGCTTCGCGGTTTCTCCGACGAAGCTTCGCCTTCTCCATTCTCACTTCGAAGAAGGCTCTCACTGGGTCAAGGCGATCAATACCCGCTTCAGCAAATTTGTTTTGAAGGACGACGGCACTTTGTGGTCCGCGGACTTGAGAGCGGAAGCTTTTCAAAATGACCTTATCGACGATGCCCTTACTAAACACGCCGCCCGAGGCAGGTTAATACAGTTGGGGAAAGAAAATGATTGGATCGACGTCACCGCATGGGACTCGTTTCCGCTTTTGCTGAAGAGGGACGGCACACTGTGGCGCTGGGGCAGCGATCCAGAAAAGCCAGATGCCGCCTACACTCGGGCTGCGTCGCGGGACCGCAATGGAAATTTCCCATCAGGATGGTCGTATCAGCTCTGGCCGGGAATTGAAGCGTTTCGACCTTGGCGCATTGGCTTGGAATCCAACTGGAGTCACTTTTCGATCAATGGCAGGCTGTCCCGATATTGCATCGAAAATACCAAGGGAGAAACCTGGAGCATTAGCTCGGAGGATCTTTCCCAACAAATAAGCAGGAATACCGGTAGAAGGGGTTCGTGGTTTTGGTGGGCCGAATTTGCAGATGAAACAAATGGGCATCAGCTCGCCGAAAAATTCTGGATTTACCGTCATCCGCTGGTAGGAGGACGCGAGCGTAATCAATGGATCACCTATGCACGAGGCATGCGAGCGGGCTGGACCTTCCCGTATAGTGTCGGAATCCGCGGTGATGGTACGCTGTGGGGTTGGGATTTCCCTGGAGTGCAGAGCAATGATAAACTGCATGCTATTCCATGGGAGCCTGTGCAGATAGGTACTGACTCGGACTGGCGGGTGATCACCCCGAGTGGGAAGCAGTACATGCTTTTAAAATCGGATGGCACTTTGTGGAAATGGCAGCCGGACGGACGCAAAAATAATATTGAAAGGTTGGATGCTCATTCTGACTGGGTGACCATCGGGAGCGATTGGGATGGCCCCGTCGCCCTGGCTGCGGACGGCTCCCTCTGGACGTGGCAGGAGACAGACTCCGAAGTTTATTTCCTCGGAGCGAGCGGGATTAAATGTGTCGCGCCGTGGCGTCCCCAATACCTCGGAAATATCTTCGAAGAAATCCCCTAACTAACCTTCGCCCCCTTCAGCAGTTTCTGGATGCGGCGCCAGTGGATTTGAGCTGCCTTTTCGCAGGATTTCTGCAGGGCGCCGTATTCGGTGAGGACTAGTTTTCCCAGTTCGCTCACCTGCGTGCCGCCGCCCTGGCGTCCTCCCCGGGACAGCACTACGAGAGGATCGGCAAAATTCGCATTCATGGTGCGCACGAGGGCGAGCGCTTTGACGTAAGACATTTTCAGATTGCGGGCGGATTGATTCAGACTGCCAGTTTCAAGTAACGATTCGAGGAGTTGCGCTTTTCCAGGGCCAAAGGCATCGGCATCGCCGCGCGTTACGCGAAGGCGGATTTTGAGAGTGGATTCCGGGGAACGAGGCACGTACCTCGATAGCAAGCGCGACAGCGGATGTCACGCTCTCGAGTCCTCAGGCATGCCAAAGATGCGCATGAACCTGCGGTCGCGGTAGTCAGGCTGTCGCTAATCGTCATCGTGATTTCCAAACAGCTTGTGACGAAAGAGGCCTTTGTGTTCGGGCACCGCTTGCGGTGGCGGTTGTTGGGCCGGCTGCGACTGGGAATCCGGGGTACCACGGACGGTGCGAACTACGGTCGTACGCAATCTTCCGTCCTCCGTTCTTTCCACAGTGCGACGCTCGGTCACGTTGGGCGCGGGATTAGTGACAGTTTCGCCGGGTTCGGAACGTTGAGGGGTGGGTTCTGCGGGAAGAGCACGGCGTGTTTCGACCACTCTCGCATGGGGCAGCGTCTCATCATCGTCGTCCCGTGTAACGCGCGGGGAGGGTGAGGGGATGATGCGCCGTGATTCCTGAGGAACAGCCGAAGTGTCCGGGGGTGGAGCAGATCGATTCATCGCTGGCGGTGGAGGTGCGGGGAGACGCCGAGTCGCCGAAACCCGCGGTTCGGAAGCGGCCGCGATCGGGGACGGTGCAGGAGGTGCAATATGGGAGATAGGGGCGTGCGCTGTGGCGTCGTCTTCGCCGGATCGGTCCCACGGCTCCGAGGTGGGATCCTCCAGAATGTGGGGGGATGGCCGTTGCTGCGCGACGGAACCGGTGGCCGCTGGTTTCAATGGTGCCGGCGTCGCGGGAGGAAGCGAAGGCGCTGTTGGCAACGGTGCAGCTGCAGTCGGGGCCAGCGGCGTGTCGGCGGGCGGAACCGAAGGAAAGCCCCGGGTAGGTGCCGAAGCAGGCAGGGTGGAAGGGGGCGAGGAATTGGAGGCGCTGGGCACGACTGGTATCGAAGACGAAGCGGGAGGGGCCGTGGCGATCCACTGCGCGGGAGTGGGTTCAGGATGAGTCTGGCAAGTTCCTCGCGGCACGCGCGAAGCCGGCAATTCCGCTTCGTAGGCGTAGTGCTGCGCCGCGCAAACGGAGGTGGCGCGCTCACCCGAAACGGAACACAATGTTACTTTAACCAGTTGCTCGGGCGGCTGGAGCGGGGCCGCAGGATAGATATTTTCCGGCGCGTGCTGCATGATCTCTACCCAGATCGGCAAGGCCAGCGCGGCCCCGTAGCCTTTCTCCAGGATCGTCTGCGGCTTATCCATGCCCACCCAGACACCACAAGTAAGCGAACTGGTGTAGCCGACAAACCAGGCGTCGAAAAATTCATTGGTCGTGCCCGTCTTGCCCGCGCCGGGTTTCTTCCAGCCTAGCGACGCAGCCTTCGCGGCTGTGCCGCTCTTCATGACCTCCTCCAGAATGCTAGTGACCATCCAGGAAGTTTGCGGTGAAAAGACCCGCTTTTCCGTGCGCGGCGCTGCCCAGAGCACATGCCCGCCGCGGCCTTCCACACTGGAGATGAGCGAGGGACTGTGGACCACGCCGAGATTGGGAAAGGCAGTGTAAGCGGCGGTGAGATCCTTCACCGTGGTTTCAAAGCCGCCGAGGAATACGACTGGAAGATCCGGAATCTCATCGGCCACACCGGCGGCCCGCGCGCTTTCGCGCACCTTTGGCAAACCGGCAAACTCCCCCACGCGCACGCTCATCGTATTGCGTGATTTAATCAGACCAAACGAGGCCGGCTGCAGCCCGCCGTATTCGTTATCTGAATTATCGGGCGACCATTTTTTGGGAAGATCGCGGAATTCCCCGGGAGAAATCTTCGAGTCGTCCACCATCGTCCCAGGCATCATGCCGTGTTCGAATGCGGTGGCATAAACGAACGGCTTAAAAGTCGAGCCCACCTGCCGTTTGGAAAGTAACGCGCGCGAATACTTGCTTTGCGAATGATCGCGGCCACCGACGATGGCGCGTATGGCGCCCGTGCGATTCTCCACGATGGCCACGGCGGCCTGGAGATAGTTAGTCTGCTTTTCCTGGCCATCGGCGTTTGTCTCTGGTTTGAAATCCTTTTTCTTCGGGTGGGGATAGCCTTTTTGCGCTTCGATTTCGGTTAACTTTCGATCCGCGGCATCCTCAGCGAGATGTTGCAATTGAGGGTCGATGCTGGTGAAGACAGCGAGCCCGCCGTACTCGATCGCCTTGGGCTCGAGGAGGGTGGAAAGCTGATTAAGAACGGCCTCGGTAATATCGTCATCACTCGCGCGCACGCTGCTGCGAGAGGAAAGTTGCAGCTGCTGCGCCTTGGCTGTGGTAGCCTCGTCGGGTGAGATAAATTTCAGCTCAAGCATGCGATCGAGCACCGTGTCGCGTTCCTTGGTCGCGGCCGCGAGATTGTGGTTCGGTGAAAGACGTTGCGGGCTGCGAATCAGAGCGGCCAACACTGCGGCTTCCCCCAAAGTTAATTCGGAGGCTGGCTTATCAAAGTAACCACGCGCGGCGGTCTCGATCCCGTAGAAGCCTGAGCCAAAGAAAATCCGGTTGACATAAAACTCAAGGATTTGGGACTTGGAATAAACTTTTTCGATGCGCCGTGCCAGCACGGCTTCGAGCACCTTGCGGTCGAAAGTGTGTTCGTGTAGTTCGCAGGCATTGCGGGCCAGTTGCTGGGTGATGGTGCTGGCCCCTTGCTCTTTCTTGCCGGCCCGCAAATCCGCAACGATGGCGCGGAGCACTCCCTGGTAGTCGATGCCGGGGTGCTCCCAAAATCGTGAATCCTCCCGCGCAAGCAGCGCGTCGATGAAATGCTTGGAAACCGCATTAAGCGGCACGACCAGGCGATTTTCGCCGCCAAAGTAACTGTAAATTTCGCCGTTGGCATCGTAGATGACGGAGCGCTGCGGCAAGTTATCGATCTTAGTAAGATCGAAGGTGGCAGCGCGCCTTTCGTAATGACGATAGAAGACGATAAAGCTGCCGAGTACCCCGCAAGCGAGCAGCGCGACGAACGCCGCACACCAGCCGAGGAAGTTTAACAATGATCGCAGCCGCGGTGTTAGATGCACCTAGGAGATTCGACTGTGCGACAGGTCGTGGCCGCTCGAAGCGCGGACTGCTTCGCTTCTGCCGTGAATCTCCAGCCGATGGGGACTTTTTTTTCGCCGGAAGGGCTAAAGTCGGCTAAGTGCCGCCTGCTTTAGGCGCCGGATTTTCCTTGAAGTATTCTGCCATGCTTTTGGCGAGGACCGCAAATTCCGACGGAATCATCAGCACGGTGGTGCTGTTGTTTTCCGCGCCGACTTCCGCGATCATCTGCATGCGGCGCAGTTCGAGCGCGGCGGGATTTCCCGCCATATTGAGCGATGCTTCTCTCAGCTTTGCCGAAGCTTCCATTTCGGCTTCCGCTTTGATCAGCCGTGCGCGTTTTTCGCGGATGGCCTCGGCCTGCATGGCCATGACTTGTTGCATCGCTTCCGGCAGCTCGACGTCTTTCATTTCAAACCGTTCGACATTCAGGCCCCACGGCACGGTGGAAGGCGCGATGCTTTGCTGGAGAAGCGCATTGATCTTGTCGCGCTCCTGCAAGACCTCGTCGAGATCATGCTGGCCGATGATGTTGCGCAAACTCGTGAGTGCCAGTTGATAGACCGCGCTGCCGGCATCGGTGACGGCGATCACTGATTTCGGGGCATCGGTGATTTTGTACCAAAGCACGGCGTTTACTTTAATCGTGACGCTATCGCGGGTGATGGTTTCCTGCTGCTCGGCGGAAACGGTGCGCACGCGAATATCCACGAGCACCTTTTGTTCGATGGCTAGCGGGATAAGCCAGTACAGTCCCGGCCCGCGCACGCCGACAAATCTTCCCAGGCGAAAAACCACCGCGCGCTCGTATTCCTGGGCGACGCGCAAGCCACTCACCAAAATCACCGCCAGCGCGATCCAAAATGCATCACTAGTGAAAATGGCGTGGAGAGTTTCCATGGAACTGCAGAGGTTAACGACCCCACAATGAAATGCACTCCCGAATTGGGGCCGTTGACCTGCGTGCGCTTGTTTGATAAGTTTCCATCCGTATGATCCTCGAAAAGCATCCGGAGCTCAGGCAGCTTAGTCCGTCGCAAAAGTTGGCGCTGGTCTCCGAGCTTTGGGACGATCTCGCCGCCCTCCGGAGGAAATTCCTGTAAGCGCCGAACAGATTGCGGAATTGGATAGGCGCATGGAAGCATATCGAAAGGATCCCTCTCAGGTCACCACGTGGGAGGAAATCAAAGCGCGAATCCTCGGTGGCAAAGATCCTGCGCGAGTCCGCTGGTTTTCCGGCTTTCCGCAGATATTGATATCCAGCGCGCCTTCGATGTTTACGAAGAGGTTCAAGAAGGGCGCGGAGCCGTATTCATGCGGCATCTCGATACTGCATTCGCAATTTCCCGCCAGCGGTCCATTGGTGTTTGGTAGATACCGGCGGTTGCTTATTTCCAGGCTTTCCATACGCCGTATTTTACACAATCGAAACTCGTGGGGTCATCGTCTCTGCCGTGATGAACAACCGGCAAGATCCCGAGACTATTACACGGCGGTTGGAATAACCCGAGCCACAGTCATCTCTAATTCCCCAGCCCCTTCCGGGTCTTCCCTTCTGTCCTCAAATTTTAGGACACAACCGGGATATTTATCCCACTGGACACCCGCCATCCCGTTGCTACGGTCGCGGTTCGCCCGACCCCAAAAACACTTCGTCTCAGCATGAATCCTCCTACTCCTTCCTCCGTCTCGCGCCGCTCCTTCCTGGGCACTTCCACCGCTGCCGTCATCGGCGGTGCGCTTACCGCCGTTCCGATCATCGGGCGGGCGCAAGCGGTCACCAAAACGTTGAAAATCGCCCTTGTCGGCTGCGGCGGGCGTGGCACCGGTGCGGCGAGCCAAGCCTTGAAGGCCGATGAAAAGATCGAGCTCGCGGCCATGGGCGACATCGCTCCGGACCAGATCGAAAAGAGTCTGGAGCAGCTCCGCGCAGCCGTGCCGGAAAAGGTCAAGGTGGATGATGCCCATAAATTTGTCGGGCTGGATGCCATCGATAAGGTACTGGCCATGCCAGAGCTGGATGTGGTCGTTCTCACCACGCCTCCCGGCTTCCGTGCCGAGCATTTCGAAAAAGCGGTCAAGGCCGGCAAACACGCCTTTTGTGAAAAGCCGGTCGCCGTGGATGCGCCGACCTATCGCCGTTTCCTCGCGGCAGCTGTCGAGTCGAAAAACAAAGGCCTCGGCTGCCAATCCGGCTTCTGTTGGCGCTCCAAATATTCCGAGCGGCAGACCCAGCAGCGCGTGCGCGACGGCATGATCGGCGACGTGCGTGCCACCTACGGTACCTACCTGGGAAACACCCCCTGGGTGAAGCCGCGCAAGGAAGGCTGGACCGATCTCGAATATCAGCTCCGCAACTGGCTCTATTTCACCTGGCTCTCCGGCGATCATCTCGTGGAGCAGGCCGTGCACACCGTCGATAAGATGTGCTGGACCTTCAACGACGTGAACCCCGTCAGCGCCACGGCCACCGGCGGACGCCAGCAGCGCGTGGAAGACGAGTACGGCCACGTGTGGGACCATTTCGCCGTCGAGTACGAGTGGCCGAATAGCGCGCGGGGCTTCATCTTCTGCCGCCAGCAGCAGGGTAATTTCAACGAAGTGGCGGATCGTTTCCTCGGCACCAAAGGCTCCGTGGATCAGCTCAGCGGACGCTATAATCGCATCAGCACCTTTGCCGGCGACGCCTGGAAGTACACGGGACCGAACAACGACATGTACCAGACCGAGCACGACGAATTCTTTGCCTCGATCCGCGAAGGCAAGCCGCTCAATAATGCCGAGCGCCTCGCTCACTCCAGCATGGTCGCGGTCCTCGGGCGGATGGCCGCCTACACGGGTCAGCAGATCACGTGGGAAGACGCGATTGCTTCGAAGGAAAGCCTCGCTCCGGAGAAGCTCGACTGGAATATGAAACTCGCTACCCCGCCCGTAGCCATCCCAGGCCGCACGAAGTTCGCATGAGTCTGGAGATGACTCCCGCCGGGCGGAACCCGATGCCGCCGGTAATCATCGCTCCGAACGCGCTCTATCGCCCGATGACCATCGGCGATTGGGTGGTGACCAAACTAGTGCTCCTGATCCCGCTGGTGGGATTTGTGATGCTCTTCGTTTGGGCGCTGACCGATGATGTGCATCCGAGCAGAAAAACCTTTTGCCAATCGACGCTTATCCTCATGGGAATAGTCATCGCGCTGGTCGTGCTATTCTGGCTCGTGATGCTCCTGTTTGTAGGGATCGCTGCCTCGTCGCAACATTCATAGGCTGCCATTTTCGAATTCAGTCTCTCGAAGTTAAATCCCTTCATCCTTCGGGAAATCGTAGGACGTGGAGAGTTTTCCCAACTTTCTCCGACTCCCGGTGACCCATCATTGGACAACTCACGCTTCCCATGAACCGCCGCACTTTCCTCGCCACCAGCGCTGCTGCGCTTGCCGCCACTGCACTCGCGGAGACGCCCACGACACGGCGTCCTCCCAAAAAGGCCGTGAATCTGAATATGGTATCCGCCAAGGAAGCCAGCGTGGAGGACAAATTCAAAATGGTCCGCGACGCCGGCTTCGACGGCATCGAACTGAACCGGCCGGATGCCATTCCTCTCGATGAATTGATCAAAGCGCGCGACGCCAGCGGGCTCACCGTGGCGGGAGTGATCTGCTCCACCCACTGGGGCAAACCGCTTTCAAGTAACGATTCCAATGTGCGCGAGCAGGGCATCCGCGGAGTGAAGCTGGCGCTCCAGGATTGCGGCGAGCTGGGGTGCGAGCGGATGTTACTTGTGCCGGGAGTGGTCGATAAAAAGACGAGCTACGACGATTGTTATAAACGCTCGCACGCTGCGATTAAAGATCTCGCTGCCGACGCGGAGAAAGCGAAGTGCAAGATCGCCGTCGAAAATGTCTGGAATCATTTCATCATGACGCCGGTGGAAGCTGCGCGCTATCTCGACGAAATCAATTCACCATGGGTGGGCTGGCATTTTGATATCGGCAATGTCATCACCTACGGCTGGCCGGAGCAGTGGGTGCACATCCTCGGCAAGCGCATTTTCAATCTGCACATCAAGGAATTCAGCCGCAAACGCGCGGAGGAGGAAGGCTTGCGCAAAGGATTTGATGTCGAACTCGGCGAGGGCGACGTAGGCTGGCCCGATGTGATGAAAGCACTCGACGAAATTGGGTACGCGGGCTGGGGTATCCTCGAAGTGCGAGGCGGAGACGCCGAGCGCCTCAAATTCCTCGCGGAACGCACCGACAAGATTTTCGCCAGCTAGGGCGGCCCCGGGAACGCCAATCTCCCGATTGGCGAGGGGTGGGTGGGGTGCTGAATGGTGGGCGGCAGTCTTTAATCCTACACTTTCACTTACACCTACACTCGCGCGGAGCGCGAAAATGGGAAAATGGTGGCGCCGTGATGGAGGGGCGGTTTTCAACCGCCCGCGTTGTGTGCGCGAACAAGTACTTCGCCAAGCGCTTGCAAAGCGCCTCTCCAATGCGCTCGCGCTTACCACCACTTCTCCATTTCGCGCTCCGCGCGAGTGTAGGTGTAAGTGAAAGTGTAAGATTAAGGACTGCCGTCCACCATTCAGCTACACTCCCAACCCACTCGCCAATCAGGAGATTCGCGCGCCCAGGGCTTCCCCCGCTTGATTTTCCCACCGCCGTTTCGCTAATTAGACCTCCCTTTTATGGCAACCACGGAAAAACACGCTTTTCAGGCCGAGATCGGGCAGCTGCTCGAGATCGTCACCCATTCCCTTTACACCGACAAAGAAATCTTCGTCCGCGAGCTCATCTCCAATGCGGCAGACGCCACGGAGAAGCTCAAGTTTCTCCAGACTTCGGGCGCGGAAATCTTCGAGCCGGACCGGCCCTTACGGATCAGCGTTTCCACAGACGACCAGGCCAAGACCATCACGTTTACAGATGCCGGCATCGGCATGACCCACGCCGAACTCGTCGAAAATCTCGGCACCATCGCGCACTCCGGTTCGCGCGCTTTCCTCGAGCAACTCAAAGCCAAGCAGGAAGACGCTAATCTCATCGGGCAATTTGGCGTCGGTTTTTATTCTGCCTTCATGGTGGCGGAAAAAGTCACGGTCTATACGCGATCCTCTCAGCCGAATGAAAAGGGCTGGATTTGGAGCAGCGACGGCGCAAGTGGCTACGAAATCGAGGAGGCCTCAGATCTCGAGCGCGGTACGCGCATCGTCCTCAATTTGCGTGACTCGGAATTTGCCGCCTCCTCGCGCATCGAGCAGATCATTAAACACTATTCCAATTTCGTCCAATTTCCCATCGAGCTGAACGGAAATGCGGTGAACACGGTGCAGGCGCTTTGGACGAAGAATAAGAGCGACGTTTCCGAAGGCGATTACGAGGAATTCTATAAATATATCGCCCACGATAACGAAGCGCCGCTCTATCGGCTGCACTTCAATGCGGATGCGCCGCTCTCCATTCGCGCACTGCTTTTCGTGCCGAAGAAAAGCCACGAGTTGCTCACGCTCAGCCGTGGCGAGCCCGAGGTGCATCTTTATTGCCGGAAAATCCTCATCCAGTCGAAAGCGAAAGCGCTCTTCCCGGAATGGCTGCGTTTTCTGCGGGGTCTCGTTGATAGCGAAGATCTCCCGCTGAATATCTCGCGTGAATCGATGCAGGACAGTGCGCTCATGCGTAAACTAAACGACGTGCTCACCAAGCGTGTGCTCAAATGGTTGGATGAAGAAGCCAAGGCCGATCCGGAAAAATACGCCGGATTTTTCCGCGAGCACGGGCATTGCCTGAAGGAAGGTGTCTCAACCGACTGGTCGCACCGCGAAGGCATTTCGAAGCTGCTGCGCTTTGAATCGTCGCAGACGGAGCCGGGCAAATTCACATCGCTCGCGGAGTACGTGAGCCGCATGCCGGAGGCGCAGAAGGAAATTTATTTCGTGCTCGCGCCGAATCGTGAGTCTGCGGAGGCCAGTCCGTACTATGAAGCCTTCCGCGAGAAGAAATGGGAGGTGCTTTTCCTCACCGATCCGCGCGACGAATTCGTCATGGATCACCTCAGCTTCTTTGATGAGAAGCGCGTCGTCGCTGCAGAAAAGGCGGATGTTCAGCTCGATCAACCGGAAGACAAGAAACATGCGCTCAGTGATGACGAAGCCCGGTTACTTGCGAATTTCATCAAGGAATCGCTCGGCGATCGCGTCGGCGAGGTGCGCGTTTCCAAGCGGCTCGTCGGCAGTCCGGCGGTGGTGGTGGACAAAGATTCACACATGACCACCTCCATGCGGCGCATTCTCAAGGCGATGCAGCGCCAGGAAGGCGCGCCATCCATGCCGGAATCAAAGCCGGATCTCGAGATCAATCCTGACAATCCGATGATGGCGCGGCTGGAAAAAATCCGCGCGACCGATTCCGCTCTGGCGTCGCAAGTGGCCGAGCAGGTCTTCGATAACGCCATGGTGGCCGCCGGGTTACTTGAGGATCCGCGCCTCATGCTGGGCCGGCTCAATTCGCTGCTGGAGAAGCTGCTGGAGAAGCAGGGCGCGAGTTAGCGAAAGCGCTTGGCGTACACTGAAATGGGTAGGGACGACACTCCGTTGCCGTCCGTGTGCGTCGTCGCCTTTTTTCTATAGCCGTTCCCACCAGCCCCAGAGGGGCTGATCTCAAAAGAGTCTCCGAATAGCGTAATGGATCCATGTTTTCACAGACTGGCTATCCGTAGCTTGATATTCCCAGCGCCCTCCGGGTGACGCCAGCAAGCCTACATGGTCGATCCGACACCGCGTGATGAAGACCTCGCCGCCAAAGTAAATCTTTAATTCAACATCGCGATTGCTGGTGGAATACGTTCCGATTAAATCCCCCGGCTTAACGTCGTCGTGAAGGTACTTAACCATCATAATCTTGCCGTCCCCAAATCGCACTTTGGAGTAGCCGCAGGAGCAATATATCATGCTATCCATGTCTTCAATATGCGCCGGGGCTGTGTACCAATTCACGCATTCATAAATCGCCAACGACGTGAGCGCTACGGCGCCAAACAACATCCCGCGTTGTGTGCGCTTGTTCATGCCGAATGAACGACGACCGGGCTGACGCGGAGCGATTGCACGAAAGCTACCTTCCTTGAATTGCGGGCTAATATCGAGGCCAAACTAGCGGTCCCGAAATTGGTTCACCAAATGATGGAAATACCCTCGGCTGGTGGGGCCGCCTGTCCTCAGGCGGACAATGTGGATTGGTCGCGCGGGTGGACTTTGGTGAACAAAGCCGCGTTCTCGATGGCACTTCGATTACGCTTTTTCGTTCGCCGACACCAAAGGCTTCGCACACGCACTGGCCAGCTGAGGGTTGCTCCTCGCCTTCGTGCTTTCAAAATAAATCTGAAAGCGCTTTCGCGTTGCCCAGCAGCGACACACTCGTGTTAGATACGGTCAATCTCGCAACTCATACACACGGACGGCAATGGAGTGCCGTCCCTACCATTCCGCGTGTTGGTTAATGCGTTCCGGCCTTGCACAACGCTTCCTCTTCTCCTGCATCCAAGCCAAATCCCCGTTCACGAATTTCTTCCTCATGATGGTGCTTCTGCCGCGCGCCGAGAATGCTGGCTCGACCTAGATAGCCGATCACCTTGCGCGGATTTTCCCGCTCCACCACCGGCAGGCGCCCCACGTCGTGCCGCAGCATGCGAGCGATGGCGTCGTGCAGGATTTCATCTTCAAAGGCAATGATCGGATTGGGACTTCCCGCTTCGAGGACAGTGACTTGCTCCTCGGGATTTTCCTCCATGGCGCGAATGACGTCTCCCCTCGTGATGATTCCCGCCAGCGCCCCTTTTTCATCTACAAGTAACGTGCCCTGTCGCCGGCAAACCGCCGGATCGCCATTGGCGATCCGCGTGGCCAGTTCGCGTACGGTGGACTTTGCCGGGATCGCGGGGATCTCCTGATCCATGACATCTCGCACGCGCATCAATTCGAAAAGATCCACGCTATATTCGCGGGTGATGTGCTGGCCGCGCCGCGCCAGCTTCTCCGTAAGGATCGACCGTTTCATGAGCAGGACCGTCACCGCGAGTGCCGCGACCGTGCCGCACAAAAGCGCGGGCAGCGCGTTGAAATCGTGCGTCAGCTCCAGGATGAAAAAGATGCCTGTGAGCGGCGAGCGCATCGTGCCGCCCATCATCGCTCCCATGCCCACTGCCGCCCACAGCCCCGGGTCGCCTCCCGGCAGCCATTGACCGAAAAACGCACCGAGGCCGCCGCCGATGATGAGCAGCGGGGCTAAAACGCCGCCGGACGTACCCGAGCCGAGTGCAATCGACCAGACCAGCGATTTGCCAATCAGCAACCCGATCAAAGCCGCGCCGAGGATTTCCCCGCGCAGCAAGCCGTGAATCAATTCATATCCTACTCCCAGGACTCGCGGATCGATCCATCCGCCGAGGCCGACAAAAAGCGCACCGATGGCTGGCCACCACATCCAGTGAATCGGAACTTTCTGGAATGCATCTTCCAACAAGTAAACGAGCATCGTCAGCAACCCGGAGCCGAATCCCGCGAGCAACCCGATCACGCATGCCGCCCCCAAAACGCTCGGCGGCAGTGGTGCGTGGGGCGTTACCGGAAAGATCGGTCCCGCGCCGATGAGGGGCACGCGCAACAGCGACGCCGCGACGGCGGAAATCACCACCGGGACGAAGCTCCGGGGTTTCCACTCGAAGAGCAGCAACTCCACGGCGAGCAATACCGCCGCCACGGGCGTCGCAAAGACCGCCGACATGCCACCCGCCGCGCCGGCCACAAGTAACGTCTTCCGTTCTGCGGCCGTGAGGTGAAAAAGTTGGGCGAGCATCGAGCCAAAGGCCCCGCCGGTCATGATGATCGGCCCTTCTGCGCCAAACGGTCCGCCCGTGCCGATGGACACGGCGGAAGAAATCGGCTTTAAAATTGCCACCTTGGGCTGGATCAAACTTCGCCCGAGCAGGATGGCCTCAAGCGCCTCGGGAATCCCATGGCCGCGGATTTTTTCCGAGCCGTACCGGGCCATCAAGCCAATGATCACCGCGCCGGCGACCGGCGCGGCGATCACCCAGACGCCAAGGTGGTGGCCCGTCAAAGGTTGAAAAACGGAGGAGAACCGCTGGAAAAAGACGAGATTGGTGATGATCGCGATGAGCCACAGGAGCGCCTTGGAAACGAGCGCGCTGATCGCGCCCACGGGCAGGGCCAGCAGGGCGAGCAAGAGCATGCGCCCGTCCGCGCGGAAGTCTCCAGGGATTTCAGAACCAGTTGGTTTGGAATGCATTTTCGGTCTTTGAGTCAAAAAGAAGATCGTAGGAAACGGATTATGTATATCGTATTGCGATATATCTCCAGGACTATTTGCCATCGACGCGACCTGCCCGATCCGCCATGAATTTGGCCATGCCCCGTAAAAAGCCGCGCATCACCCAGGCCGAGTACGAGATCCTTGCGGATTTTCGCCACGCCCTGCGCCGCTTTCTGCGCTTTAGCGAGGATGCCGCCGCCGCTGCCGGCATCACCCCTCAGCAACATCAGGCGTTGCTGGCTATCAAAGGTTCAGTGGGAAAAGAAAAAATCACTGTCGGCACACTTGCGGAGCGTCTGCAAATCCTTCACCACAGCGCTGTCGGCCTCACCGATCGTCTCGTTCAGCACGGTTATATCAAAAAGACGCGCGGCTCGCAGGACCGGCGTCAAGTCTATCTCGGGCTCACTCATGCTGGAAATCGCACCCTGGAGCGGCTCACCGAAGCGCATCGCGAACAACTGCGGCAGCTTGGACCGCAGCTTCGTCTGCTTCTCCATACTCTCGATAAAGAACCGCAGGGGTAGCCTTGACTAGTGTTTCTTCCTTCGCAAAGTAAACGGTCGATGTTTCAGTCACCCCTTCCGCATAGCTTTTCTCCGAGATTCTGATGCGGACGATTTGGTTGATCCGCCACGGTGAAAGCGAAAGCAATGCCGGTGAAGTCACTGTTTCACCGGCTTCACCTGTGCTCTCCGAGCGCGGCACGCAGCAGGCGGAAGAAATTGCGGCGCGCTTTCCGCGTGCGCCCGATCTGCTCGTCGTTTCCGGCTACGTGCGTACCCATCTCACGGCCGCACCATTGCTCCGGCGGTTCCCAAAAACCAAAGTCGCCGAATGGCCGATCCACGAATTCACGTTCCTCGCGCCCGCGCGTTACAACGGCACCACCATTCGAGAGCGGCGCGAACCGGTGCGCGCCTTTTGGGAGCGGTGCGCGCCGGATCATTACGATGGCGAAGGAGCGGAATCCTTTGGCGATTTCATGGGCCGGGTGCGCGACTGTCTCGCGCGTCTGCACGAGGAATCGGAGCCATTCACGGCGGTTTTTACGCACGCCTACGTCATCAAAGCCATCCTTTGGAAAACGCTCCACTACGGCGATATCACCAGTCCGGAATTCATGCGCGGCTTCTACGCCTTCCATCAAAACCTGCGAATTCCCAATGGCACAATTCTGCCCGTGCACCTCTCCCCACAGGGAAATCTCTACACAGGCTCACCGTGGATTCCGCCGTTCAGTTCGCCGGCTCCCTCTGTGAATTGAGCGATCTCTCCTTTTCGTCCTGGCTTCTCGTGTTGGCTGGTGAGCGAAACCGCGGCACTCTTTTTCGCGAAATTGGGTCTTCGGAACTGTCAAAGTCTCTGCGGGCGCAAAGGTCTCTTCACTGCGTAGTTTCCAAATAGTTCTCCATCCTCCCAAACCATGCCCAGATTCCTCCTCGCGTGTTTAACGTTCATCACCTTGACCTTGAATGCATCCGCCGATCCCGCCGCGACTCCAGCGGATTCAGGTCCTGTGCTCAAAGTGATGACCTTTAACATCCGCAACTCCTCAGCCAAAGACGGCGCGAATCATTGGACGCATCGCAAGGAGCTTTTCGTCTCTACGATCCAGAAATTCGATCCGGATCTGCTCGGGCTGCAGGAGGTGCTGGCCGACCAATACGACGATCTCCACGCAGCCATGCCCGATTACACGCCGGTGGGTGTGGCCCGCGAAGATGGGGTGCGCAAGGGTGAGTGGGCGGAAATCATGTACCGCTCGAACCGGTTTGATCCGCTCGATTCGGGGAATTTCTGGCTCTCGGAACAGCCAGAGGTAGTCGGCAGCAAAGGGTGGGATGCTTCGTACGTCCGGATCTGCACCTGGGTGCGGCTGCGCGATCACGTGACCGGGAAGGAATTCCTTTTCGCCAATACGCACTTTGATAATTCAGGAAAGGTCGCGCGCGTGAAATCCGCGCAACTCCTCGATGAGCGGCTACCGACGCTGGCGAAAGGTGCACCGATCATCCTCACCGGTGACTTCAATAGCATCGAAGACAGCGAGGCTTACAAGGCGCTGCTGCACTCTTCGGAAAAGAGCGAGAATCAGCTCTTCGACAGCTATCGCGAAGTTCACTCCGAAAGATCGCCCGAAGAGGCCAGTTTCAATGGATTCAAACCGATCATCGCCGGCTCGCGCATCGACTGGATCTTGCACACGCAACCCTTTAAAGCGATCTCGGCGGAGATCGTTCGGCCTGCACCGGGAGAGCGGTTTGCGTCGGATCACTATGCGGTCACGGCGGTCTTCAAACTGCCGTAAGCGTCTGTGAGTGATATGGAATTTATAGAAGAAAAGCGGGCCGAAAAATTCCTGCGATTTTTTTATACCTGCATACATCCAGTTCTCCTCCATCTCCCGAATACCCCGTCGTAACCTTCCAAGGTTACACACAATCTAACGCCGGTTGCTCGGGGTGGGCAGCCGGCGTGCTTGTTTTTACGGGGACGCTTTTTCTAGGGGTTGAGTTCGAGGCGTCACGGCAAAAACCATCCGCAAGATTGAGGATGGTGCTCACGAGAGGACTCGAACCTCCACGGGTTGCCCCACACGGTCCTGAGCCGTGCGCGTCTGCCAATTCCGCCACGTGAGCGTAAGGTTCCTGCCGCCTTTTCGACAGGGGCGGCAAAGATGGAGTGCCTTCCCGGAAAGCGCAAACGAAAAGTGGATCGTGGGGAAAAGGTGTTTTTGAAGGCGCTTCCGCCTGAGATTCGATTGCCTTCAGCGCGGGGCGAGACCACGTTTTCAGCGTTCCCGCCACGACCTCAGGCCACCAATCGCATCCCGATGAAAAGCCGCCCCGCTCAAATCGTCCTGGAGTACCCGTCTTTGCCCGAAAGCCTGGGTTGCGGACTCTTCGCCCTCTTTGCCACATGCGAACTCGCGAGGATCTATCAGTCCGACTTCGTCGTGCACCCTCCGCAATCGGTGGACGACTGGGTGGGATTGGTCTTTCAAGGGTTGCTCATCGGCGTCGTGGCGGCCGTTCTCTGGTGGCGCGCTTTATTCCGGAGACGCGTTGAGTTTTCATCTAGCGGAGTCACCGTGACGAGAATTCTCTTTTTCAATGCCATGTCGTCGCGAAGCTGGTCCTGGCACGACGTGAGCCCGCTGGAACTTGGATGTTCTTTCTGGAGCGAGGATGTTGCCCTGCACGAGGTTTGGTTTTACCTGGGCGAAAAAAGAATCGTCTGCTCAAGAGGGACTTTTCAACGTCAGCAAGAACTCGTTTCCACGCTGAATGCCATTAGGGCGCACGTGGGGACGGCTGCTTAAATCATTTCCATTTAATTTGACGCAGAGTGTGGGTGTTAGCATTAGCCGCACGCCGGATTTATGACTGATTCAACAGGGCTGCGTTTGTACTTCTAACCCGACACTTCCTCTCATGAACCTTCGCATAGCTAATGAATCGGATTGGGACGCCATCTGGGAAATCTTCCACGCGGTCATTGCCCCTGGCGATACCTACGTCTTCGATCCGCATATGCCTCGCGAGGAGGCGCTGGCTTACTGGTTTCATGCCGGGACCCATACCTATGTGGCGGAAGCCAAAGGGCAAATCGCCGGCACCTATATTTTGAAACCGAATCAACCGGCGCTCGGCAGTCACGTCGCGAACGCAGGGTTCATGGTTGCGCCCTCGGCTCGCGGCTTGGGAGTCGGCAGAAGGATGGGGGAACATTGCCTCGAGGAAGCGCGGCGGCTTGGCTTCCGCGCCATGCAATTTAACTTCGTTGTCTCTACCAATGAACCGGCAGTTCACCTCTGGCAGCAACTTGGTTTCCGCATTGTCGGAACGCTGCCGGGAGCATTTCATCATGCTCAAAAAGGCTTTGTGGATGCGTATGTCATGTTTCAGTCTCTCGAAAACGTCGATTGATCCGCGTCGCAAAAGCACGCGGACACTCTCACCCGCGCTTGGCCGCGTTTTTCGCCATCCACGAGGATGGGCGGCTTTGAAACCAGGATCTTGGCCCGTAACAGCCCAACTCAGCTGCTGATCTCCTTTCTCTTTGCGTCCTTTGCGATCTTTGCGCCTTTGCGTTTAAACTACCTCCCGTGCGAGCGAGGCGGGTGATTTTACGCAAAGGCGCAAAGATCGCAAAGGACGCAAAGAAGGGTTAAGTCGGCTACCTTACTTTTATCATCCTGCCTCGTCTCTTTATTTAGCGTTACTTGATTTCTTGTCGCTCGGCTAAGGCGCCGTTACTCTTCGACTCGATATAGATTCTTGCGGCTGCGCAAGTAGAGGGCTTTGCCCGAAACGGCCGGCGAAGCCATGAAACCGTCCTCCAGGCGATTTTCCGCGAGCACTTTGAATTCGCGGCCGGCGTCGAGCACGATCACTTTCCCTTCTTCGCTGCAGGCGTAGATGCGGCCCTCGGCAAAAATCGGGGATGCGGAATAATTACCGCTGATCCGTTGCCGCCACACGTCCGTGCCTGTTTTAGCATCGACACAACTGGCGATGCCCGAGTCGTCGATCATAAAGAGCAGATCGCCAACAAGTAACGGTGACGGTTTGCATGGAATGCCGCGCCGGCTGCGCCAGGCCAGTTGCGATTCCTCCAGCACATGCGGCGGGTCCTTGGGCGAAAGCCCCGTTGGCAGCTTCACCGCGAGCATCTGGCTCTTGGCAAAACCGGTCGAGAAAAAGACCATGCCGAGGCCGACCACGGGGCGACAGCTGGCGCTGTGCTGGGCGCGTTCTTCAAACCGCCACAGCTCGCGCCCGGTACGCGGATCATATCCGTAATGCGCCTTGGCGCCGCTGGAAAACAAGACCGGCTGGCCATCGACGGTCGCCACGTGGGGTGTGGAAAAAGCTTTGCGAAAATCTCCTTCGCCCGTGGGTTTCCCGTCTTTGTCCAGATCCTGATAGTCAACCGAGCGATTTGTCTGCCACACCGTCTTGCCCGTTTTCTTATCCAGCGCCACGACAAACTGGTGATCGCTCCCGTCGAAATTCATAATGAGCAAATCATTCCAGAGGATCGGCGACGAGCCCGCCCCGCGATAGTGATTGCACACGAAATCGCGCCGCTCCCACAGCACCTTGGCGGTTGCGGTATCCAGGCATGCCGTGCCGGGCGATCCAAAAGTAACATAGACGCGGCCTTCTTCGATCACCGGCGTGGGCGAAGCGTAGGAATTGAACTCGTGGCAAAACTGCGGGGTCTCCACATGAAAGAGCAGCTCGTCGTGCAGGATTTTGCCGCTCTCTTTATCCACGCACACCGTCGAGAGTTCCGTGCCCGTCTCGTTCGCCGTCGTCACCCAGATTTGTGAACCCCAGATCACTGGGCACGACCAGGCTTTGCCGTGGATCGCGGTCTTCCATTTCACGTGCTCCTTTTCGCCAAACGTCACGGGAAGTCCCTTGGCATCGGAATGCCCATCGCCGTCCGGCCCGCGGAATTGCGGCCAATTATCCGCGGCGAATGCTCCGCTGCTGAAAACAGCGGCGGCTATGGAGCAAATACTCAGGAACAGAGCCACCGAGCGAGGAGCCAGAGGGGAGCGGAAGGTCATGGGGCCAGCGGGATTGAGATTGGGTGTAACGTTTCGCGAGAGAGCCGTCTTCGGCAACTCCGAATTCCTCGGGCCTGTTTTCCGCGTGCCATGCCCGGGCGGCATTGGCGATAGCGAGTTCCCAGGCTTCGAGTGGTTCCTTCGTTCCACCCGTGAACTCCAATGCTCTTTGGAGATAGATGCGATGGAGAGGCTTGAACATTTCAACTGCGGCATTCGATTCTCGGTTAAAATCAGCGCAAAAAGAAAGCGCGGCACGGGACGCTGTGATAAATCCCGCGGCCATGAATGTTCGCCCTGTTTCGCCCAAACGAAAGACGCTCGCGTGGCTCAGCCTGGTTTTGCTGGGGGCGGCGGTGGCCAGCGCGCTTGCGCTGTGGGGCGGCGACGTGCGCGCCCGCTTCGAGATCACTTCCTGGCACCGCAACGCCGAATCGCTGGCCATGATGCTGGTCGGCCTGGCCTATGTTACTTGTCAATTTATCCAGGATCAGCCGCGGGAGAAAACGGTGAAAGGGACGCTCTTGGGCGCTGCCTTCTTTCTTTGGGGACTGGAGCAATTCCTGCCGGAGGGCAGCCTTCTCACCTTCATCGATAGCTTGATCATCACGTTCTTTGTCATCGACTTGGGATTGGTCATCATCGAGCGTCGAAATGCTGGGAAGGGTGCACGGAGCGATAGCCACCCGGAGGCGGGTTCGTAAAGGAAAGCACGCGGATGGCGAGGAGGGGAGTCATATGAATATCTGGTGCGGAAAAGCGCCAATACTTCACTGAGGAGCCGATTGTTCTTAAACATGGGCCGGCGCAGGAGTAGCCTGCCAATTTGCCGCCAAATCCCTCCGGAAAACACATGCCGCCACTCGTGTTCGACTGCCAAAGCCGTTTGCTCACATTCCACGCCGTGAAGCTCCTCTCCTTCTCCCTCCTTTTCGCAAGTTCGCTCGCCTTCGCCGCGGATGATGCCAAGCCCCCGGCTCTCGCCCCGACCGCCCCTGTCGCCGCATCGCCGCAGCCGGCTCCGAAGTACCCAATCGACCCGGACTCTCGACCGCAGGAGGGCGTGCCGAAGGGAAAACTCGAAGGGCCTATCATTTTCAAGAGCCAGGTCTTCGCCGGTACGGTTCGCAAATACTGGGTTTACGTTCCCGCTCAGTACACGGAGGATAAGCCCGCGTGCGTTCTGGTGTTTCAGGATGGCCAGCGGGCGACGCGTCCGGATGGCGTTCTGCGCGTCCCGCAAGTCATGGAGAATCTCATCGCAAAAAAGGAGATGCCCGTGACTATAGGCATCTTCGTTACGCCAGGATCGCGCGGAGAAGAATATGTCGAGGTGCGCGGCGGAAATCCGGACAACCGCAGCGTCGAATACGACTCGCTCGGCGATGCCTACGCGCGGTTCATCGTCGATGAATTGCTGCCCGAGGTCGGCAAGAAATATAGCCTGACCAAAGATCCAGCAGGCCGCGCCATCGGAGGTTTAAGCAGTGGCGGAATCTGCGCCTTCAATGTGGCCTGGGAACGCCCCGATCAATTTCGAAAAGTCATTACCGGCATTGGCAGTTTCACCGATATTCGCGGCGGCTATGTTTTCCCCCAACTCGTGCGCGAAGCGGAAAAAAAGCCGATCCGCGTCTTTCTTGAAGACACGTTGCATGACAATCCCAGCCCGCAGAATCCCAATCGCGACTGGCATCTGCAAAATGAAGCCATGCTCGCCGCCTTGACCGAGAAAGGCTATGATGTGAAGCATGAGTTCGCCGAAGGCACGCATTCCGACGCCCACGGCGGATCGATCATGCCCGAAATGTTGCGCTGGCTTTGGCGTGACTATCCAAAATGAATTCCATGAAGACGGGCTCGATTCATAGTCGAACGGAAGCACGCAGCGCGCGTTTTCAACTTTGGGGCCTCTGTCTCGCGTGGCTGTGCCTGATCTCGCTATCCGGGAGCGGCCACGCCGCAGCGGCGGCCCGGCAAGAGAAAGACGAAGTCTGGTGGTCCTTGAAGCCGGTCTCGCGGCCAGAATTGCCGGAAGGGTCTGCGCCCAATCCGATTGATCGTTTCATCGATGCCGATCTTCATAATCGCGGTCTCACGCCGGTCGGACCCGCGGATCGGCTGACCTTATTGCGACGCGTCTATCTGGATTTGATTGGAATTCCGCCGTCCCCGGAACAACAGGCTGCGTTTCTCGCCGACGATTCCACGGATGCCTATGAAAAGGTCGTGGATGCGCTCCTGGCCAATGAGCAGCACGCCGTTCGTTATGCGCGCCATTGGCTGGATGTTTTGCGATATGCGGATGCCGATGAGCGGATGACCGCCGCGCCGGGGATTCATCTCTGGCGGGATTGGGTGATCAACGCGTTGCACGACGATTTGCCCTACGATCAGTTTGTGCAAATTCAGTTGACGGGACGTCGCGCCGCGGAACGCACACAAATGTCCGCCACGGGCTATCGCTCGCCCAAAGAGCCGAGGCTCGGCGACGAATTCGCACTCGGTTTTCTGGCCCGGGGCGCGGGCGAAGATCCGCAAGACCTCGCGATCTCCGCAGTCGATACGGTTTCGACGGCTTTTATGGGGATGACAATCGGTTGCGCCAAATGCCACGACCACATGTTCGATCCGATCCTGCAGCGGGATTACTACGCGATGAAGGCGCTCTTTGATCCGCTCGTCCCGCGCAAGCTCACTTTGGCTAGCGCCGCGGAAATGATCGCGAGCGGGAAAGCCATGGCGGTAGCCGCAAAGAAACGCGCGCCTTTGGAGCAGGCGCTCAAAGATTTCGCCACGCCCTACCAGACAAAGCTATACGAAGAGCGAGTCGCCATGCTCCCGCCGGAGACGCAGGCCGTGATTCGCAAACCGGAAAGGCAACGCACCGTCGAGGAACAAAAAATTGCCGATGACTATTTTCCGATCCTGCGCATCGACGCCGATAAACTCACGGCGGCGATGCCCGAAGACGCGCGCCGGAAATATCAGGAGCTGCAGCGCCAGCTCAATGCCGTGAGTCCCCCGGAAACGGGAAGGCGCGGATCGGCGCTCCCGGTTTTCTATTCCGTGGAGGTCGATCGGCTGCGGGAGCAGGAGAAAAGTTATATTCTCACGAGCGGCGATCCCACGCGGCCGGAGAAAAATCATGAGGTTAAGCCTGGCTGGCCCTTCGGCCCGGCTGACCCCGATTTTCGCGACGGACGGGTCGAGGCTTTCACCGATTGGTTGACGGCGCCGGAAAATCCGCTCTTTGCCCGCGTCGCCGTGAATCGTTTTTGGCAATGGCATTTCGGCGAAGGCTTGCTAAAAAGTACGAGCGATTTCGGCGAACTGGGCGGCAAGCCTTCGGATCAGCCGCTGCTCGATTGGCTAGCTTCGGAGTTTGTCCGGCTGGGCTTTGATATGAAGCAAATGCACCGCTTGATCGTGACCTCGGCCGCTTACCGGCGAGCCTCCGAAAGCGGCGCGGAGCATGCGGAAAATCAGAAGATTGATCCAGGCGACACCGCTCTCTGGCATTTCCGATTGCAACGGCTGGAGGCCGAGCCGATCTGGGATGCCATGCACACCGCGGCCGGCGATTTGGATCTCAAGGTCGGCGGTCCGTCCTTCGATACGCGCGAAGGGAATAGCGGAAATCGCCGCCGCAGTGAAGCCGTGGACCCAAGCGTCGCGAATACCTTTCGGCGCGGAGCCTATCTAGTGAGAGGCTATTCTTCGAACCGCGACGTGATGCCTAACTTTCTCCCGGTCTTTGATGTGGACGATGGCCGCGCGCCGTGCCCGCTGCGCACGCAGACGGTGACCGCTCCCCAGGCCCTGTTTCTCATGAACAGCCCCGAAATCGACAAAGCATCCGCGAAAGTGGCCGATCGCTTGCAAAAGGACGCCCCGGGGGATCTGCCCTCCGCGGTCGATCTCGCCTATCGCCTCATGCTTTCGCGGCCACCGTCTGTCGATGAAAAGGGCCGCGCGCTGGCCTATCTCGAAAACGATCCCGCCAGGCTCAAGCAACTTTCCTGGCTTCTCTTCAATTTGGACGAATTTATTTATGTTAGATAACCTTCGCTCCTCGGCCATCTACCCTTGCGGCCGCCTGGCGCGCCGGGATTTTCTTCACCAGATCGGCGGCGGCTTCCTCGGCCTGGCTCTCGGCGGCCTGTGGGCGGAAGCCGGCGAAATTCCCGATATCCGCATCGCGCCGGAGTTTCCCGCCAAGGCCAAGTCCGTGATCTTTCTTTTCATGTGCGGCGGCGTGAGCCACATCGATACGTTCGATCCCAAGGATAACAAATGGGCCGGAAAATTCATCGATGCGATTGGCTTCGGCGACAATCTCGCCGCGATGAAGCGGCCCGTCATTCCCTGCCTGCGCACCTTCACGCGTTACGGCCAGTCTGGCATTCCCGTTTCCGATTGGTTTCCCCATGTCGGCGGCGTGATCGACGAAATCGCCGTCGTGCGCTCCATGTGGTGTCATGAAGGGAATCACTTTCCCGCCGTCATCGAAACTTCCACCGGCCATCGCGGACGCCAGTTCGATCACCCGACGTTTGGCAGTTGGGTATCCTATGCGCTAGGCAGTGCGAATAAGAATCTGCCGACGTTTGTTAACTTGGGCCGGCCGTCTTCGCCCGTGCAATTGACCGGCGGTTACCTCGGTGCTTCGGTGGCGGCCACGCCGTTTCAAGCCGGGGAGACGCCCATTCCCAATCTCTACCCGCCCGCTGGCGGATCGAGCGTGGAGCGCGATCGGCAGATGGAATTGCTGCAAACCATGAACCAGGAATTTCGCGAACGTTATGCGATCAATTCCGACATCCAGGCCCGGGCGCGCGCTTATGAACTCGCCGCGCGCATGCAGCTTTCCGCGCCGGAAACGGTGGATTTTTCGAGCGAACCTGATCACGTAAAAGCGTTATACGGTATCGGCGAAGCGGAGACGGAAGATTTTGGCAAACAACTTTTACTCGCCCGGCGGCTGGCGGAACGGGGTGTCCGCTTCATCCAGATTTGTCACGCGGGCGGCGGGAATGGAGCGTGGGATTCGCACGGCGACATGAAATCCCACGCGCCGCTCTGCCGCGCGACGGATAAACCGATCGCCGGGCTGATCCAGGATTTGAAACAGCGCGGCATGCTCGACGAAACGCTCGTCGTGTGGACGAGCGAATTTGGCCGCACGCCGTGGTCGCAAAATACCACCGGGCGCGATCACAATCCCAAAGGCTATACTTCATGGATGGCCGGCGGCGGCATCAAAGGCGGCGTCGTCCACGGCGCGACGGATGAGGTCGGCTACAAAGCCGTCGATTCCCCGCACTACTATAGCGATCTCCACGCCACCATCCTCCACCAGCTCGGCCTCAACCACAAAAAGATGCGCGTGGAAGCACTGGGTCGAACCATGCGCCTGGTGGAAGAAGGCGGGCCGATTGCGGAGATTATTGCGTAGAGGGCGACCGCGCGTAATTTCGAGACTCGTATATGTGATATTAGATAATCAATTGCCATTAGGTCGCCTTTGCTCGTGGAGTGTTTTCCGAGTGCTTTGAGGTTCCACCCCCGTGCTCGATGAGTGGCCAGCCAAAGTAAACCATTCCTATTTACAAAAGCGTTTGTGTAAAAGACGAGGACCGCCCCCCTTTTACCCGTACCCGAGGACTGATCTCTTTTACCTTTTACTAAGTTTACGTCCATGAAAGTGGGTTTGCTCTCATTCATTCCGATTTTTTTCTGTGCAACCAGTGCATATTCTCAACTCAGAGAGAGTGAAAATATGAAACAAATTCGCGATTTCGTAGATAAGGCAATCGAAAGCAAGGATGAAACTCAGCTAATGAGTGCTCTTTATAAGATCATTAACATTTCTAATAGTAATGATGAGATCGTGCGCCAGGAGAAGATTGATCTCTTTTTGAAAGTGCGAAACGGGGTTGTTTCTCAGATGGACCCTAATTTTGATGTAAGAAAAGGTGTGGTGATGAACGTTGCTCCAGCTGGTGGGAAATACCCACCTGGCACTGATCCGGCCTCCATTAAGGATCCGGCTGTGCGTAAAGATTATGAGCGTGCGATTGCCGGGACGAGAAAGATCAACTCGTTAAGGATGAAGCAAATACTTCTGCAAAAACTTCTCGATGAGATAGATGTCTCGGTCGCTATTTACTGCGTAAATGCTTTTGGTTCATCAGCACTTGAGCAGAGAGCAGAACGGCTCGCTTTAAAACAGTTTTCGAACTCCGAAAGCATATTTAACAAAGCGGAATGGTATAGAAAGGAATTGGGACAAGCTAAATAGCTTTCATGCTACCTGACCCCTTTCGCCCTCAGATAAAAAGCGAATTCTTCTTGGTGAGAATCGCAAACTCAGGGCGTTGCTTTGGGTTGGGATTTGGCATGCTGCATTCCTTGTTTCACCTTTGCTGGCAGGACGAATAGGAATTCACCAAGCGCCAAGGCGAATTCAATCACCCTCTCAGCATCCGCCTGTGTTACTTTCGGTGTCGATGGGTCCGCATGTCGCTGTGCGTTTGCATCGAGTCTAATCTGGTGAGCCCAGGTTGCCATTTCGGGCGCTATCAAGTGATCGTCTTTGGCCTTGTTAATCCGATCAAACAATGTGCCGCTCGTGTAGTTTTTCTCCTGTAGCATTG